>JADMIO011736193.1_pt1 | contig 21467 bp, 22 predicted proteins | sample 8958161 | NCBI WGS metagenome assembly JADMIO01 (sample SAMN16585339, study PRJNA669376) | soil metagenome | isolation source: Crop rotation soil | place: USA: Cullars Rotation, Alabama | collected 2011
CCTCCGGATCGCGCGCGAGCGCCCGCGCCACCGCGACGCGCTGCTGCTGCCCTCCGGAAAGCTCATGCGGCCGGCGCCGGTTGAGACCCGCAAGGTGCACGCGCGCCAGCAGGCCGCGGGCGCGCCGGGTGCGCTCGGAGGCCGCGACGTGCGACATGGCGGCGATGACGTTCTCTTCCGCCGTGAGGTGGGGGAAGAGCGCGTAGTTCTGGAACACGAATCCCACGCGTCGTTGCTGTGCGCTGAGCCAAACGCGTTCGGCCGTGTCGAACCACGCGGCGCCGCGACACTCGATGCGCCCGCGCTGCGGTCGATAAAGGCCGGCGATGGCGCGCAACAGCGTCGTCTTGCCGCTGCCTGAAGGTCCGACGAGACCCAGCACCCGACCCGGCGGACATCCGAACGTGGCGCGCAACGCAATGGGCCCGTCCTGCGCGATGCGTACCTCGAGGCCGCTTTCCTCGTCGGTCATCGCACGTCGCGCCGCAACGCGCGGCGGCCGGTGGTCGCATACACCGTGATGATCGCGACGAGGGACAGCGCGAGGAGGGTCGCGGCCATGATGCCCGCACCGCGATCGTCGAAGGACTGCACGCGATCGTAGATGGCCACCGACACGGTGCGTGTTTCGCCGGCGATGTTGCCCCCCACCATCAGCACGACGCCGAACTCGCCGAGGGTGTGCGCGAAGGTGAGCACGAGTGCGGAGGCAATGCCCGACCACGCGAGCGGCAATTCGATGCGCGTGAAAATGCGCCACGGCCGCATGCCACAGCAGCGCGCCGCATCGCGTACGTCGCCCGAGATGGCCTCGAAGCCGCGCTGCATCGGCTGGACCGCAAACGGCAGATTGATGATGAGCGATGCCAGCACGAGGCCCGAAAACGTGAACACGAGCGGCTTGCCGAACAGCGTCTCGTACGAGCGCCCCACCGGAGACGTTGCGCCCAGCGCGAGCAGGAGATAGAACCCGAGGACCGTCGGCGGCAGCACGAGCGGCAACGCGAGCAGGGCTTCGATCAGCGGCTTGCCGCGAAAGTGGCGCCACGCGAGCGCGCGTCCCAGGAGCACACCGACCGGCGCGAGAATGAGCGCGGTCCAAAGCGCGAGCTTCAACGACAGGAGGAGCGCGGACCAGTCCATCAGGTCATCGGGATGCCGAAGCCATAGCGCGCGAGAATGGCGCGCGCCCGGGCCTGCTGCAGATAGCGATAGAACGCCGTCGCGGTGGCGCCCGCGTTCTTCATGAGCACCATGCGTTGACGCAGCGGCTCGTGCCAGTCCTCGCGCACGACGGCGTAGCGCAGCCGATGCGCCAGAGCTGCGCTGCGCGCCTGCGCATACGAGATGACCCCACCCTGCACCGCAGGGGTGGACGCGAATTGCGCCGCCTGCGCGACGTTCTCGCCGAGCACGAGCTTGCGCTCGAGCTTCTGCCACACGCCGGCGTGCTCCAGCGCTTCGCGCGCCGCGCGTCCGTACGGCGCGTGCTCGGGATTGGCGATTGCAAAGCGCATGATCTGATCTTGCGCCACCGCCGAGCGCAGGCCTTCGAGATGCGTGTCGGGCACGAGCGGCGAATCGAAGCGGCTTACGATCGCAATACGGCCGACGGCATACAGCACGCCGTCATCGATCGTGCGCCCTTCCTTGGCGAGCGCGAGCGGATAGGATTCGTCGGCGGAGAGAAAGAGCTCGAACGGCGCACCTTCTGCGATCTGGCGGCGAAAGTTGCCCGAAGAGCCGTACGTGATCCGCACGTGCTGCCCCGTCTCGCGCGTGAAGGTCGCGGCGATCTCGTCGAGTGCGAACTGCAGGTCGGCGGCGGCGGCCACATTCGGGACCGTGTCGGCGCAGGCCGTGCCGGCGAGCACGAGCCAGCACAGCAATGCAGTCAGCAGGCGCATGCGTAACTATAATCGGTCGGTGCATCCCGCACGGAGGCCGCCATGGAACGCATCACGATGTCGATCGAAACCGAGCTCGCCCGCGAGTTCGACGAGCTCATTGCCGCGCGCGGCTACGCGAGCCGCTCGGAGGCGATGCGCGACCTCCTGCGCCGCGAGCTCGAAGCCGAGCGCAGCGTGAAGGACGCGAAGTCGCATTGCGTGGCGAGCCTGTCGTACGTCTACAACCACCACGAGCGCGATCTCGCCGAGCGCCTGACCGGTGCGCAGCACGAGCATCACGATCTGGTCGTCGCCACGATGCACGTGCATCTCGATCACGAGCACTGTCTCGAGACGGTGGTGCTCAAGGGCCCGACCGCGGTGGTGCGCTCGTTTGCCGCGCGCACCCAGGCCGAGCGCGGCGTGCGCCATGGACAGATCAACCTCATCACCGTGCAACCGGGAGACGTCCATCGCGCGCCCGGCTACCACCATCATCACCAGGGCCACCAGCACCTGATCCCGCGCTCATAGCCGCAGCCGCCGGCTGGCGGCGCGCCGCGGGCGGTGGCGACGCGGGTTGTGGCGACGCGGGTTGTGGCGACGCGGCTGTGGCGATGCAGGCTGTGGCGATGCAGGCTGTGGCGATGCAGGCTGTGGCGACGCGGGTTGTCGCGCCGCGCCGCCGGGCGCGGCTCACACGCGCCCGACGCCGTGAGCGCCACGCGCACGAAGCCGTGAGGAGCGTTCTTATCGGCGGAACATCGTTCAGCACTGGCGAATCGTAGGAATTCGTGCCATAATGTTCCTACTGATGCGACAGCGCCGACGTGGCTGCTCGCTCGATCGCACGAAACGCTTCTCGGATGGATCACCTCCCTGCCAGCTGGACCGCGTTGTGCGTGCTCGCCTTCACCCTCGGCACGCGCCACGGCTTGGACGCCGATCATCTGGCCACGATCGATGGCCTGACGCGCTACAACGCGCGCGCCAATCCAGGGCTCGCCCGGCGCGCCGGTGCTCTCTTCTCGCTCGGTCACGGTCTGGTGGTGGTGCTGGTGGCGCTCCTCGCGTCGACGGCGTGGCGCGGCTGGCAGACACCCGACTGGCTCGAAGCGACCGGAACCGTCGTCTCGCTCGTCTTCCTGTTCGGGCTTGCGTTTGCCAACGTGCGCGCAGTGCTCGCGGCGCCGATCGATCACGTCGTCGCGCCGCTTGGATTCAAGGGCCGCCTCCTGTCCCGATGCGTCAACGTGAAGCGCCCATGGGCGGTGACGGCTGTCGGCGTGCTGTTCGCGCTTTCGTTCGATACCATTTCGCAGGCGGCGCTGTTCGCGCTGGCCGCGGCGCGATTTGGCGGCATCGGCCATGCTCTCGCGCTCGCGGCCCTGTTCGTGCTCGGCATGCTCGCGGTGGATGGAATCAATGGCCTGTGGATCAGCCGACTCATCCGGCGCGCCGATCGAACTGCGGCGCTCGCATCGCGCGCGATGGCGCTCACCGTGGCGACCATCAGCTTCGCGATCGGCATGCTCACGCTGGCGAAGCTCATCACGCCCACGCTCGACGCATGGGCCGGCGATCACGCCCTCGCGATTTCGGCGGCGATCATGGCCGCGCTCGCGGCGTGCTTCGGGCTGGCCATGCTCGCGGCGAAGCGCCGCAGCGCGCCCGTGAGCGCCTGACGCCTCGGGCGAAAGTCAGTGCGGATGGCCGGGCATGTCGTGCGCATGCTCGGCGCCATCATCCGGTGATGCCGTGAGCGGCCGCACCGTCGCGCTCACCTCGAGGTCGCTGCGCTTCCCGCTCGCATCTTCGATCGACAGGGTGATCGGCACCTTCTCACCTGCGCGCAACGGCTGCTTCACGCCGACCACCATGAGGTGATACCCGGAGGCACCGAGCTCCACGGTCCTGCCTGCGGGCAACGCGAGCTTGGGTACGGGGCGCATCTTCATCATGCCGCCCGCCATCGACATGGCATGCAGCTCGACCGCCTTGGCAACGCCTGAGCGCGCGCCAACGAGCGCAGCGTCGGCGCTCGAGGTGAGCTTCATGTAGGCGCCGGTGGTGTCCTGGCCCGGGACGGTGCCACGCACCCAGGCATCCTGGACCTTCACCGCCGCAAGCGCAGGAACTGCGAACGTGAACGCAAGCATGAGGACGCAAGAGGTAAGCGCGTGCAAGCGCAACGGCGGCGGCGTCATTGGGGCATCCGGAAGGCTTCGTGAGCGGCGCATTCTACGCGCGGCGTGCCCGCAGCAGGTCAACGAGATGATGTTGCCGTCATGGCATGCAGTTCACCGCACGCGGGGCTGCGGCAGTGGCGTGTGGCACCATTGCCCGCATGCACGACGCGCTCGTGGCTCATTCTTCCGCGCCCGCCGTGCCCTCGCGGCGCGATGCCCGCGCGGTCGCGCTATGGCTCCTGGCGTGCAGCCTGATGGTGTACGCGATGATCGTCGTCGGCGGCGTCACGCGTCTCACCCATTCCGGGCTCTCGATCACCGAGTGGCAGCCGATCGTGGGCACGATTCCTCCGCTTTCCGCCGCGGAGTGGCAGGACGTGTTCGCCAAGTATCAGGCGACGCCGGAATACCAGCAGGTGAACAAGGGGATGTCGCTCGAGGAATTCAAGGGCATCTTCTGGTGGGAGTACGCCCATCGACTGCTGGGGCGCGTGATCGGCATCGTTTTCTTCGTCCCGCTCCTGTGGTTCGCACTGCGCCGGCGCATTCCGTCCGGCTATGCGGGACGACTCGCCCTCCTGCTCGTGCTCGGCGGGGCGCAGGGCGCGCTCGGCTGGTACATGGTGCAAAGCGGCCTTGTCGACGATCCGCGCGTGTCGCAGTTCCGATTGACCGCGCACCTGGGGCTCGCGCTCGTCATCTTCGCGGCGATGTTCTGGACGGCGCTGTCGCTGCTCGACACGAAGCGCGCGAGGCTCGCGTCGCCGCGGCAGCGCGCGGCAAGACGGTTCGCGTTCGGTATCGCGGCACTCGTGTTCGTGATGGCGCTTACCGGCGGCCTCGTGGTCGGTATCCGCGCCGGCTTCGCCTACAACACCTTCCCGCTCATGAATGGCCACGTCGTGCCGCCGGAGATCCTGATGCTCGATCCGTGGTGGCGCAATCCATTCTGGAACATGGCCACCGTGCAGTTCGATCACCGCACGATCGCGTGGGCGCTCGCGCTGCTCGTACCCTACGTGTGGTGGAAGCTGCAGCGGACGCCTGCCCTGCCGTCACGTGCGCGGATCGGGGCGCACGTGCTGCTCGGAGTCCTGCTGCTGCAGATCTCGCTAGGCATCGCGACCCTCGTGAACGTCGTACCGCTGCAGCTCGCCGCGTTGCATCAGGCGGGCGCGGTGCTGCTTTTCGCCTGCGCATTGAATGTGGCGCATGCGCTGCGCTAGGTTGCATTGCGCCGCCACCCGCGCGATGATGGGCGGCTTTTTGCCGGAGTGCTGACCTCAAGATGACCGAACCGCGCGCGCTCGACGAACCGCTGACCGATGCCGAGCTCGACGAGCTGGAGGCCTTTCTCGCCTCGGATGCCGTGCCGCAGGATTGCATGGACCTCGAGATGCTCGACGGCTTCCTGACGGCGATCGTCTCCGGCCCCGACGTCGTGCAGCCGTCGGAATGGCTGCCCCAGGTGTGGAGCGAAGGCGGCCGCAGCGCAACGCCCGCGTTTTCCGATTCCGACCAGGCGCAGCGCGTCATGGCGCTCGTGCTGCGGCATCTCGTGGGCATCCAGCGCACGCTCGCCGAATCGCCCACCCGCTTCCGGCCGCTCCTCTACATGCCCGACGAGAATGCGCGCAAGTCCGATCGCACGCCGCCGGAAGGCACGGCATGGTGCGAAGGCTACATGGCGGGGGTCAAGCTGCGCGACGACGAGTGGCAGCCGCTCTACGATGCGGCGGACGCGCGCGACTGGATTTTTCCGGTCGAGGCGCTCGCGTTCGGCGATCGCGACGACGACTTCACCGAATGGGTCGACAGCGAGGAGAAGCGCGAGAGCCTGATCGACGAGCTTCCCGTCGCCGCCGTGCTGATCTATCGCTTCTGGCAGGATCGCCGCGCGGCCAAGCCCGGACAGGGCACCAGCTCGCGCCGCGGCGCAATTCCCGACAGCACGCGCAAGTCACGCCAGCGGTTGCATTGATTGCAGCTGTCAGCGCGCCCAGCAATCAGCTGTCAGCAATCAGCAATCAGCAATCAGCAATCAGCAATCAGCAATCAGCAATCAGCAACAACGTTGCAACCGGAGCGAGTTTGCTGAAAGCTGACAGCTGATCGCTGAAAATCAGAGGTAGCGCATCACGATGTAGAGATGCGACAGCACGATGCTGATCAGCATGACCGGAAAGGCGACCTTCAGGTAAGTCATGAAACGGAAGTGCTCGCCGGCGCGCGCGGCGAGGCCCGCGACCACGAGATTCGCCGACGCGCCGATCAGCGTGCCATTGCCGCCCAGGCACGCGCCGAGGCTGAGCGCCCACCACAGCGGCAGCAACGCCGCTTCCCCGCCGAACGTCGGGCCGGTCGCCTTGATGAGCGGAATCATCGTGGCCACGAACGGAATGTTGTCGATGAAGGCCGACAGGATCGCCGACGCCCAGAGCACCGCCAGCGTCGTCACGTGGAAGTTGCCTTGGGTGAAACGCAGGAGCTCCTCCGCGAGAAACGAGATCACGCCCGTCTTGACGAGCCCGTGGACGAGGATGAAAAGGCCGAGAAAGAAAATGAGGGTGATCCACTCGGCTTCGGACAACGCCGATGCGACGTTGTGCGTCTGATCCTCGGCCTTGCGTCCGAAATTGTCGATGAGGAGCAGGACCGCCGCGCCGAAGATGGCGATGGTCGCGGGCTCGATGCCGATCACCCGCTGCGCCATGAACCCGATGATCACCACGGCGATCACCGCGAGGGACTGCTTCAGGAGGCGCGGATCGGTGATCGCCTCGCGCTCGTTGAACGCCATCACCCGGGTCCGGTGCTCTTCCGAGGTCACCATGTGCCGGCCCCAGATGAAAAAGAACGGCACCAGCGTGACGAACATGATCACTACGATCACCGGCGTCAGGTGGTAGCCGAAGTCATTGAACGTGAGCCCGGCCGCCGATCCGATCATGATGTTCGGCGGATCGCCGATCAAGGTCGCCGTGCCGCCGATGTTCGACGCGAAGATCTGCGCGAACAGGAACGGATAGGGCTTGACGCCCAGCTGCTCGGTGATGAGCAGCGTCACGGGCACGGTCAGCAAGACGGTGGTGACGTTGTCGAGGAAGGCGGAGAACAGTGCCGTCACGAGCGACATGACGACCAGTATTCCCCACGGTCGCGCGTCGACCTTCTTGGTCGCCCAGATCGCGACGTACTGGAACAGGCCCGAGCGGCGGGTGATGTTCACGATCAGCATCATCCCGAGCAGAAGCCCCAGCGTGTTCCAGTCCACGGCGTGCATCGCCTCGTCCTGGCCGAGGATGCCGAGCAGGATCAGCGCACCGGCGCCGAGCAGCGCAATGATGGCGCGGTTGATCTTGTCGCTCATGATGACGAGATACGTCAGCACGAACAGGACCACGGCGACGGTCATCGCCGGCAGGCCGAAAATGGCGGTCGCGTGCTCGGGAGTTGCGTGCATGCCTCGCTCTTCAGTTGTCCTGGTGCAGGGCCGTCAGCAGATCGCGCGCGGACACCATGCCAACGAGCTTGTCGTGCTCATCCACCACCGGCACGCTGTTCGCGCCACGATAGAGCAGCAGCACGACCTCGAGCGGCGAGCTGTCGGGACGCACGCTGTGCGGCTGCACGATGAACGAGGCGACCTGCTCGTGCTCGACGGCGTGCATGTGCTGGCGCAGATCTTCGAGCGTGCCGCCAAGGAAATTGAGGTCGGGCATGCCGTAGCCGATCAATGCGGCCTTGGGCAGGAGCGAGGCGAACACGCGGTCGAGCTTGAACAGGCCGACGAGCTTTCCCGCCCCATCGACGACAGGCAGATCGGTGACGCGATGGCGGAGCATCTGCGCGGTCGCATCGCTCACGGTGTCGGTGTCGCGCAGGGCGACGAAGTCGGTGGTGTAAAGCGGTGCGAGGCTCATGGCGCGGCTTTCGATGGATCGGGGAGAGCTCCACGTTGCGGAGCCGGAGTTTACCCGACCCTCACCGCGCGAGGCGTGCGGCCGATCGGCCGACCGCGCCCGTCGCGTCGGTTCCGGACACCTCGCGCATCTGCACCGAGACGCTCCCGGTGCTTGCGTTCTCGGGCGATCAGCGAAAGCTCGTCATTCGCCCGGGCCGACCATCGCTTCCGGTCGCACCCACCGGTCGAAGTCCTCCGCACTCACATGGCCTGAGCGCAGCGCGGCATCGCGCAGCGTCAATCCGTCGCGGTGGGCGAGAAGCGCGATCTTGGCGGCCTTCTCGTAGCCGATGTGCGGATTGAGGGCGGTCACGAGCATCAACGAATCCTCGAGGTGCTGCCGGATACGCTCCCGGTTGGGCTCGATCCCGCGCGCGCAGCGCTCATCGAACGAGGCGATCGCATCGGACAGGATCGCGATCGACTCCAGCACGCCATGCAGCATCACCGGCTTGTAGACATTGAGCTGGAAATTGCCCTGCGACCCGGCGAAGGCAACCGTCTGGTCGTTGCCGAACACCTGCACCGCGACCATCGTCAGCGCTTCGCATTGCGTGGGATTGATCTTGCCGGGCATGATCGACGATCCAGGCTCGTTGTCGGGCACCGTGATCTCGCCGATGCCCGCGCGGGGTCCGCTTGCATACCAGCGCACGTCGTTCGCGATCTTCATGAGAATGCCGGCCAGGGTGCGCAAGGCCGCGCTCGCGACCACCATCGCGTCGTGCGCCGAAAGCGCCGCAAACTTGTTGGGGGCGCTCACGAAGGGCTGATTCGTGCGCTCGGCGATCACCCTCGCCACTTCGTCGCCGAAGCGCGGATCGGCATTGAGCCCCGTGCCCACGGCCGTGCCGCCGAGCGCGAGCTCGCACAATCCCGGCCGTGCCGCCTCGAGCGTCGACAGCGCCTGATCGAGCTGGGCCACCCATCCCGAGATCGCCTGGCCCAGCGTGATCGGCGTTGCATCCTGCAGGTGCGTGCGGCCGATCATCACGACATCGCGGTACGCCTGCGCTTTCGCGTGCAGCGTATCGCGCAGCGCACGCAGCGCGGGCACGAGGCGATGATCGAGCTCGGCCAGCGTCGCGACGTGCATCACGGCCGGGAAGACGTCGTTCGACGACTGGCTGCGATTGACGTCGTCGTTGGGATGGATCGTCGTACTCCTGCTCGCCCGTGCCCTGCTGCCGAGCACGCCGCCGGCGAGCTGGATCGCGCGGTTCGCGATCACCTCGTTCGCGTTCATGTTCGATTGCGTGCCCGACCCGGTCTGAAACACACCGAGGGGAAATTCCTGGTCGAGCTTGCCGTCGATCACCTCCTGCGCGGCGCGCACGATCAGGTCCACCTTGTGCGGCGGGAGCACGCCGAGCCGTTCATTGGCGATCGCGGCGCATTGCTTCACGAGCCCGAACGCGCGAATCACCGGCCGTCCCCAGCGGAAACGATCGAGCGCGATCGGAAAGTTCTGCAGCGAGCGCTGCGTTTGCGCGCCCCACAACCGATCGGCCGGGACGGGGACCTCACCGAGCGCGTCCTTCTCGATACGTACGGCACTGTCTGGCGTTGGCATACGATCTCCCTGGAACGAACGCGCGCGGATGGACGTCTGACGCGACAGCCGCGCCCGCGGTTCCGGCTGCGGTTGCCGCTAGAATCGCACAAGACGCTGCCGAGGGAGGCCGCGCACGAGCCATGCCCGATCTTGCGGAAAACGTCACCAGCTCCCGGCTGTGGTTCGACCTCGGGCTGGAACACTCAAGCGCGGCGCTGGACGGCTCGCCGGTTCGCGCTGCGCTGTCGCGTGCCTATCGCATGCCGGAGCCGGAGGTCGTCGGCGCGCTGGTCGGCGAAGCCCGGCTCGCCCCTGACGCGCTGCTGCGCGCGCAGGCACTGGCGAGTCGACTGGCGCAGGCGGTGCGCACGGACCGTTCGCGTGCCGGAGGTGTCGATGCGCTGATGCACGAGTTCTCGCTCGATACCGACGAAGGCATCGCGCTCATGTGCCTCGCCGAAGCGCTGCTGCGCATCCCGGACACCCCCACGCGCGATCTCCTCATCCGCGACAAGCTCGCTGGCGGGCATTGGCGCACCCATATCGGCGCCTCGCCCTCGCTTTTCGTCAACGCCGCGGCATGGGGTCTGCTCGTCACCGGCACGCTCGTCGATTCGCGCAGCGAGAACCGGCTCGAGCAGGCGCTCACGTCGCTGCTGCGCAAGGGTGGCGAGCCGGTGATCCGCGGCGGTGTCGATCTCGCGATGCGTCTCCTGGGACGGCAGTTCGTGACCGGCCGCACGATCGAGGAAGCATTGGTCAATGCGCGCGAGCGTGAAGCGCGCGGCTACACCTTTTCGTTCGACATGCTGGGCGAGGCCGCGGTCACCGAAGCGGATGCGCAGCGCTATCTCGCCGCGTATGAAAGCGCGCTGCACGCGATCGGCCGCGCGAGCGCCGGGCGCGGCGTCCACGGGGGGCCCGGCATCTCGGTCAAGCTCTCGGCGCTGCACCCGCGTTACACGGCAACGCAGCGGGAGCGGGTGCACCGTGAGCTCTATCCGCGCCTTCTCACCATCGCTGCACTCGCCGCGCATTACGACGTGGGCTTCAATATCGATGCGGAGGAAGCCGACCGGCTCGAGCTTTCACTCGATCTTTTCGCGCGCCTCGCTTCCGATCCCGCGCTCACCGGCTGGCAGGGTCTCGGCTTTGTGGTGCAGGCGTATCAGAAACGGGCGCGGCTCGTGGTCGACTGGCTCGCGGATCTCGCGCGCCGATGTGGACGTCGCGTCAACGTGCGCCTCGTGAAGGGCGCGTACTGGGACGCCGAGATCAAGCGGGCGCAGGTCGAAGGCCTCGTCGATTACCCGGTGTTCACGCGCAAGGTGCACACCGATGTTTCGTATCTCGCCTGCGCGCGAGCGCTGCTCGCCGCGCCGGACGCGATCTACCCACAATTCGCCACGCACAACGCGTTCACCATCGCCGCGGTGCATGAGCTCGCCGGTGAGGCCGAGTACGAGTTCCAGTGTCTGCATGGCATGGGGGAGAGCATCTACGACCAGGTGATCGGCCCGGGCGGTCTCGCTCGACGCTGCCGCATCTACGCGCCCGTGGGATCGCACGAGACGCTGCTCGGCTACCTCGTGCGGCGCCTGCTCGAGAACGGCGCGAACACTTCGTTCGTCAATCGCATCGTCGATCCCAACGTGACCATCAGCGAGCTCGTCGCCGATCCGGTCGCGCAGGCGGAGCGCACCGCCGGTGCGCCGCATCCGCGCATTCCGCGACCGCCGGAGCTTTTCGCCGACCGCGTGAATTCACGCGGACTCGATTTTTCCGATGACGCCACACTCGCCGCTCTGCACGCGGAGCTTGCCGCGACACCGGCGCAATTCGAGGCAGGTCCGTGGCTTGCAGACGCTCACTCGTCGAGCCGCCGGGCCGCCGACCAGCGCGCGCAGGATGCACGGGTCCATGTCGCGGTGCGCAATCCCGCCGATCGCGATGACGTCGTGGGCGTCGTGGCCGAAGCGACGCAGGAGGACGTGGCGCATGCGGTGGAGCTCGCGCTCGAGCGCAGCATCGCCTGGCGTGACAGCGACCTCGAGGCACGGGCGCAGGCGATCGAGCGCGCGGCCGATATCATGGAGGCGAACCGCGCGGTGCTGCTGGCGTTGCTCGTGCGCGAAGCCGGGCGCACGCTGCCCGACGCCGTTGCCGAGGTGCGCGAGGCGGTGGATTTCTGTCGCTACTACGCGCAGCACGCGCGCACCACACTCGCCGGTACGGATGCTTCCCCGCGTGGTGCCATGGTGTGCATCTCGCCATGGAATTTTCCGCTGTCGATTTTCGTCGGCCAGATCGCCGCGGCGCTGGTCACGGGCAATGCCGTGCTCGCCAAGCCGGCCGAGCAGACGCCCCTCGTCGCCGCGACGGCCGTCGCGATGTTGCACGATGCGGGCGTCCCAGCCGCAGCGCTGCAGCTTCTGATCGGACGAGGGGAAACGGTCGGCGCGGCGCTCGTGAACGATCCGCGCATCGCGGGAGTCCTGTTCACGGGATCAACGGACGTTGCGCGCACGATCCACCGCTCGCTCGCGCTGCGGGACGACGATCCGGTGCTGATCGCCGAGACGGGCGGCCAGAACGCGATGATCGTGGACAGCTCGGCGCTTCCCGAGCAGGTCGTCACCGATGTGCTCATGTCCGCGTTCGACAGCGCCGGCCAGCGCTGCTCCGCGCTGCGCGTGCTGTGCGTGCAGACGGACATCGCGCCGGCGCTCGTGCGCATGCTCGAAGGTGCGATGCAGGAGCTCGCGCTCGGCGATCCGCGCCATCTTTCGACCGATGTCGGTCCGGTCATCGACGAAGACGCGCGCGGGGCGCTGCTCGCGCATGTCGAGCGCATGCGCGCCGCGGGCATGCGGGTGGTCGAGGCTTGCCATCACGTGCAGGGCGCGAATTCCGGCGTGTTCATGCGGCCCACCTTGATCGAGCTCGGCGGCATCGACGGCCTGCCGCGGCTCGAGCGCGAGGTGTTCGGCCCGGTGCTGCATATCGTGCGCTGGCGGCGCGAGGAGCTCGACGCGCTGATCGATGCGATCAACGCGAGCGGCTACGGCCTCACGCACGGCATACACACGCGCATCGACGAGACGACGGAGACGATCCTCGCCCGCATTCGTGCCGGCAACGTGTACGTCAATCGCAACATGATCGGCGCGGTGGTGGGCGTGCAGCCCTTCGGTGGTCTCGGCCTGTCAGGCACGGGACCGAAAGCGGGCGGTCCTTTGTACCTGCGGCGGCTGGTGCGCACGCGCATGCCGCTGCGCTGGCCGGAAGAGATGCGCGAATCGCTGCCCGGGCCCACCGGCGAAAGCAACGAGATCGAGTTTCGACCGCGCGGCGTCGTCGCGTGCATCGCCGACGACGAGCGCTCGCTGCGCACGCAGGCGCGCCTCGCGCAGGCGCTCGGCAATCATGTGATGATGGTGCGCTCGCACCTCACGCCCGGCATTCGTCACGGCCTCGATGCCGAGCGTCTGCAGCTCGTCGACCTGCTCGATCCTGCGAAGGTCGATGCGGTGCTGCTCGACGTGTCACGGGAGCGTGCGGCCGCGCTGCGCCGCCAGATCGCGGCGGGCGAAGGCAGGATCATCCCGATCATCACACCCGATGCAGAGGGCCAGTACGACACGGCGCGCCTCGTCGTCGAGCACACGGTGGCGATGAACACGGCCGCAGCGGGAGGCAATGCACGGCTGCTGGCGATTGCGGCCGACGAGAGCTGAAAAAAACCCGCGGTCGTCGCCGCGGCTTTCTGGGGTCGCGACGCCTTGGTTATTCCACGGGCGAGCGCGGTGGCACTCGGACGAGCTGCGCTCGCTCGCCTGCGTCGCGTACAACCCGAAGCCCACGGCCAGCAGCACGAGCGCAATGACGGTGAGCACGCCGTTCCACGGCTCCATCGCGGGAGAGGTCGCGCCCAATACAGGCGTGATGATGGAAAGCCCGATCAGGACCCCGCTCACGAAACCGAGTGCCGATTGGAATGATTTGCCGTTCATTGCTGACTCCGCGTTGCCGCTACTATGGCGCGTTGACGAAAGAAGCTGCGTCGGGGATGGGCGCGTCGCGCTGTCGGTGATTGACCGACACGGCCCGATGCAGCGATATACGGGAGCGACCGACGCCTGGATGCAGTGAGTCGCGTCGGCTGCGATCGACCTTACATGGCGGCAAGGACGTCGTGCGCTTCGGGATGGCGCGCGAAGTAACCACGCACATACGAGCAATACGGCGCGATGCGTATGCCCTTGCTGCGCGCGAACTCCACCGCCGCACTGACGAGGGCGCGCGCGATGCCGCGTCCCTGCAAACGCTGCGGCACTTCGGTGTGGTTCATCGCGAGAACGTTGCCCATCCAGCGATAGTTGGCGCGACAAAGCTCACCGTCGACGATGGCCTCGAACCGCTGCGCTTCCGGATTGTGGTGCACCACGAGCTCGGGCGCGGTGCCGGTGGTCCGGGTATTCATGGCTTGTTAGTCGCAAAACCGACGCTGCGGTTCCGGGCGCGCCATGGTAGCGGCCACGAAATCTCGAGGCCGTAGTACATTGCACCGTTGCCGTCCGCTCGACACCCATGCTCATCTTCCGCCAGCTGTTCGACCCTGCGTCGTCGACGTACACGTACCTCCTCGCCTGCGGACGCACGCGCGACGCCGTGCTGATCGATCCGGTGTTCGAGCAGGCGCAGCGCGACGCCGCACTCGTGCGCGAGCTCGGATTGAAGCTCGTCACGACCGTCGAAACGCACGTCCATGCCGATCACGTGACCGGTGCATGGCTCCTGAAGCAGATGCTCGGCAGCCATATCGGTGTCTCGCGCGCGAGCGGCGCGCAGGGCGCCGATCGTTTTCTCGATGCCGGGGAGCGCGTGGGCTTCGGCGCGCGCCACCTGGAAGTTCGCGCCACGCCGGGACACACCGACGGTTGCGTCACCTTCGTGCTCGATGATCGCTCGATGGCGTTCACCGGTGACGCGCTGCTGATTCGCGGCACCGGCCGCACCGACTTCCAGCAGGGCGACGCGCGCGCGATGTTTCATTCGGTGCGCGAGCAGATCCTGTCGTTGCCCGACGACTGCCTGCTCTATCCGGCGCACGACTATCGTGGTCTCACCGTCACCAGCGTGGCGGAGGAGCGCCGCTACAACCCGCGACTCGGCGCGGAAATCGGCGAAGAGGATTTCATCGGGTACATGAATCATCTCGGCCTGCCGCATCCGAAGCAGATGGCGGTGGCGGTGCCGGCGAACATGCAGTGCGGTCACCCGGAGCACGAGACGATTCCCGCAAGCGAGCCGCAATGGGCGCCGCTCACGTTCACCTTCGCGGGCATCTGGCAGATCGAGCCGCAGGCGCTATCGGAAAGCAACGCGGCGATGCAGGTGATCGATGTTCGTGAGCCGGAGGAGTTCACCGGACCGCTCGGTCATATCGACGGCGCGAAGCTCATACCGCTGGGCGAGATCAGCGCGCGTCTCTCCGACATCGATCGCGAGCAGCCCGCCGTGATGGTGTGCCGCTCCGGCGCTCGCTCCGCGCAGGCCACGGTGCTCCTGCAGCGCGCGGGCTACACCAAGGTCGCGAACATGGCGGGCGGCATGCTGCGCTGGCGTGCCGAAGGTCATCGCGTCGTCGCCGACTCGACGCCGCCGCATCTGCGCTAGTCACGCCCCCGCGGGCCGGAACAGGTAGGAATCGAGCGACAGCGCGGGTCCGTCGAAGGCGCGCAGGATGGGCTCGGGTGTCGCGTGCTCGCCCGCCGCACCGAGCGCCACGAAGAGCGGCAGGAAATGCTCGTCCGTGGGATGCGCGCGCACCGCGCCCGGCGCCTCTTCGCGATACGCGATCAGCGCATCGAGGTCGTGGCCCTGCAGCTTGTCGCGCAGCCATTGCGCGAACGCCTGCGCATAGGTCATCGGGTCGCCGCCATGCCGCGTCGCCATCCAGTCGCGCAGGTTGTGCGTGGTGTGTCCCGAGGCGACGATCAGCACGTTCTCGGACGCGAGCGGCGCGAGCGCGCGGCCCACGCGCAGGTGATGCGCCGGACCGAGCTGCGTCTGGATCGAAAGCTGCACCACCGGCACGTCGGCATTCGGATACATGCGCAGCAGCGGCACCCATGCGCCGTGATCGAGCCCGCGCGAGCCGTCGATGCCCGCCGCGATGCCTTCGCCTTTCAGGAGCTCGACCGCGCGCGCGGCGATCTTGGGATCCCCGGGGGCAGCATAGCGAATGCGGTACAGCGCCGGAGGAAAGCCGCCGAAATCGTGAATCGTCTCGGGACGCGCGGCCCCGGTGAGCATGGGCACCGACGTTTCCCAGTGCGCGGAGACCATGAGGATCGCGCTCGGTTTCGGCAGCGTTTCACCCAGCGCGCGCCACGCGTCTCCGGCGACACCGGGTTCCACCGCATGCATCGGTGAGCCGTGCGAAAGGAAGAGCGTTGGCAAGCGTTTCATCGTGTTCCTCGAGAGAAGGTCCGCGGCGAGAACCGCGGACCGGTGAAGATGCGCTTCAGGCGGCGGCCTTGAGCAGGCCTTCTTCGCGCAGCGCCTGCAGCACAGCCGGACGTGACCGCATCCGTTGCATGAAAGCACGCAGCGCAGGATAGGGCGCGGTATCGACGCCGAGCATGTCGGTCCAGTTCGTCACCACGAAAAGATACGCATCGGCGACGGTGAACTCGTTGCCCGCGAGATACGGGTGCTTGGCGAGCGCCTGTTCGACGAAGGCAAAGCGCTTGCCGAGCTGCGTTCTCGCATGCTCCTTCGTCGCCTCAGGCGTGCTCGCGTTCCAGAGCGGACCAAAGCCCTTGTGCAGCTCGGTCGCGATGAAGTTGAGCCATTCCATGAGGTGGTAGCGCTCGAGCGTGCCGGCGAGCGGGGCAAGCGTGCCGGCCTTGCGATCGGCGATGTACTGCAGCACGACCCCGGCTTCGGTCAGGTGCGTGCCGTCATCGAGCACGAGAAGCGGCACGTAGCCCTTGGGATTGAGCGCGTAGTAGTCGTGACCGTCGGCGGTGCGATGCTGCTTCAGGTCGACCTTGACGAGCTCGTGCGGCAGACCGGTTTCGATGAGCGCGATGTGCGCGGCCAGCGAGCACGCGCCGGGTGCGTAGTAGAGCTTCATGTTCGTGTCCTTTGAATGGCGTGGTTCATGCGCGGGCAAGGCGGCCGCTCGCGGTCGACTTGCTGCGCGGATTGAAGGAGTAGCGTTCCTGCGGCAGCAGCGCAACGATCACTGCCATGACGATCAGGAATGCGGGGTATTCCCAACCACCGTTAGGCGCGTTGAACACCCAGCCGTTCCCGTGATGCGCCCAGACGGCGCCGAGCAGAATCGGAATGAGCGCGGCCGCCACGACGCGGGCCTTGATGCCCGTCACGAGCAAAACGCCACCGACCAGCTCGGCGGCGATGGTGACGTAGGCGAGCGGTCCCGGCAGACCCAGCGACTCGAAGAACTGCACGGTGCCCGGCAGGGTGAAAACGAAGAGCTTGAGCAGCGCGTGAGCGATGAACATCGCGCCGAGACCGGTGCGGGCGAGCAGGGCAGCGATGGCGATGCGATTCGATTCGGACATGGTGATCTCCTGGATGGACCGCGAAGGGTGCGGCGACGAATGCATCATGATCTTTGCGAGCGTGATGAAAAACGGCCCCATGGTTGATGATCTGTTGCGAAATATGCAACAATCGCGGCATGGACAAGCTCCACGCGATCACTGCGTTCTCAGCCGTCGTCGAGGCCGGTAGCTTCGCCCGTGCGGCGGATCGGCTCGATGTCTCCGTGTCGGCGGTGTCGCGGCACGTGAGCGACCTCGAGGCGCACCTCGGGGCCCGGCTTCTCAACCGCACCACGCGCCGGCTCTCGCTCACCGAGCCCGGGCGTGCCTTTTACGAGCGGTGCGTGCAGGTCCTCGCCGATCTCGCCGAAGCGGAGGAAGCCGCGCACGCCGGCACCGCCGCGCCACGCGGGACGCTGCGCATCACCTGCGCGATCACTTTTGGAACGCGATACCTCGCACCCGTGGTGGCATCGTTTGCCGCGCGCTATCCCGACGTGCGCCTCGACATCGATCTCTCCGATCGCGCCGTCGATCTGGTCGACGAAGGCTACGACGTCGCCGTGCGCATCGGTGTCATCGGCAGCCAGCAGCTCGTCGGGCGCAAGGTGGCCGACACGCGCATGATCTGTTGCGCCTCACCCGCATACCTCGCGCGCCACGGGATCCCGCGTGAGCCCGGCGATCTCGGCAAGCATCGCTGCCTCACCTACGAATACCTGAGCGCGCGCAACACGTGGCGCTTCCACGGGCCCGAAGGCGAGGAGCAGGCGGTGCGCGTGGCGGGACCGCTGCACGCCAACAACGGCCGGTTTCTGGAAGCGATGGCGGTCGAAGGCCTCGGCATCGCCTATGAGCCGGACTTCATCGTCGGTCGCGATCTCGCCGCGGGGAAGCTCGTGCGCCTGCTTGCCGAGTGGGAGCTGCCGGCGAGCCCGATCTATGTCGTCTATCCCAGTCGCCGCCACTTGTCGGCCAAGGTGCGCACGTTCACCGATCACGTGGCCGAGGCGTTTGCCGCGCCGGCATGGAGGCTCGATGAAGCGCAGCCCGCACGAGCCAAGCCGAATCGCCAAGCGGGGCCCGCGCGGCGGTCTCGCTAAACTGGCGGAACCCATACCCGTCCTGCCGGTCTTTGGATGACCCCGACCCGCTTCACTCGAATGACTTCACCCCGTCACCCCGATTCCACTGATCACGGATCGCACCTGCATCGCGGCGCCTGGCGCCTCATCGTCACCATCATCGTCGGCGCGCTGCTGGCGAGCGGCTGCGCGATGCTCGAAAGCAAGGAGCGCGAGCTCACCTGGCGCCCGATACGCACGGTCGCGAGCTGGTTCGGCGGCCTGCCTGCGCATGTGCAGGACGTGTATCTGCCCGTCACCGCCGATGGGCGCGCCGAGCGCATTCACGCATGGTGGTGGCCCGCCGAGGACAAGCACGCGCCGGTGGTGTTGTATCTGCACGGCGCGCGCTGGAATCTCACGGGCCAGTTCCGGCGCATCGCGCAATTGCGCGACTTCGGGTTCTCGGTGTTTGCGATCGACTACCGCGGCTTCGGCGCGAGCGATGGCGACCTGCCGTCCGAGACCACGGTGTACGAAGATGCGCAGGCGGCGTGGGCGTGGATCGCGCAGCGCGAGCCCGATCCTTCACGGCGCTTCATCTACGGCCACTCGCTCGGTGGCGCCGTGGCGGTGGACCTCGCCGCGCGTCTTTCCGAAGCGCAGCAGAAAGTCGGTGGGCTGATCGTCGAGTCGTCGTTCACCTCGCTCGCCGACGTCGCTGCCGCGATGAGCTACCCGTGGCTGCCGGTGGGGCTCATCCTGTCGCAGAAGTTCGATTCGGCGTCGAAGATGAACGAGCTCACCATGCCCGTGCTGATCGTGCACGGCGCGAGCGACAGCTACATTCCGCCGCGGCTGTCGGAGGCGCTTTACGCCGCTGCGCACACGCCGAAGAAGCTCCTGCTGATCGATGGGGCGAGCCACAACAACAGCATGTGGATGGGCGAGGACGCGTATCGCGAGGCGCTGGCCGAGCTCTTCGGCGTGCACCCGACACAGAAAACGGGCTCCTTACGGGAGCTGGATCTTGCCGCCGCCGGGAAGGCCACCCGCCCCGCCCATGCCGCCGCCCGTGAGCGCTGAGGCGGCGCCGGCAGGCGGCACGATCAGCGACGAGGACGCCTGGCGACGCATCTCCTGCAGCTCGCGCACTGCGCGCTCGATGCCGGCCTTGGCCGCCTCGCCGTAGTGCTCGACCGCTTCGGCGAGGCTTTGCGCCTCGATCTCGAAGCTCACCGGCAGCGGACCGACATTGGTCATGATCTGCGCCTCGCCGAGATAGAGCGTGTCGCGCGAGGCGTCCTTGGAGCCGTCGGTCTTCACGGGCACCATCACCCGCAGCGTGGCTGCAGTGCGATCGGTGTAGATCTCCTCGCGATAGAGCGATGCGGCGTCCATGGTCATCTCGGGCGCACGTGAACTGGGTCGATCGGCCATGACGAAGCTCCTGGAATCGGTGTCTTTCGGCAATGTTAGCAAAGTGGGGACGCCCCTCCCGGAATAAAGCCCCTCACCCGGTGGTTTGGCCCAAACGTATCGGCAACCGGCCGGCTGCGCGCGTCGTTTTGGTACAGTCGCCGATCATCTCGAGGAGATCCGCAATGCGTCTTCTGACCCGATATCTTGCCGGCGCCGTGCTCGCCCTCGCCGCATGGTGCGCGCTCGCACAGGATTATCCCAACAAGCCGGTCAAGATCATCGTGCCGTTCGCCGCCGGCGGCCCGGCCGACATCTATGCGCGATTCATAGGGCAGAAGCTCTCGGACGCGCTCGGGCAGCCGTTCGTGGTCGACGATCGCCCAGGTGCGGGATCGATCATCGGCACGGATGCGGTCGCGAAGAGCGCGCCCGATGGCTACACACTTCTCATGATGTCGAACACCCACACGGTCAACGAGTCGCTGGTGCCCAACAAGCCGTTCGCGTTGATGCGCGATTTCGTTCCCGTCGCGCCGGTGAACGATGCCGATCTCGTGCTGGTGGTGAATCCGTCCGTGCCCGCGAACAACCTGAAGGAGCTCATCGCCCTCGCGAAGTCGAAGCCGGGACAGCTCAATTACGCGTCATCGGGCACCGGCACGCCGTATCACATGGCGGGCGAGCTGTTCAAGGCGATGGCGGGCGTCGACATCCTGCACGTTCCGTACAAGGGCAGCTCGCAGGCGCGCACCGACGTGCTCGGCGGGCAGGTGATGATGATGTTCGACGCCGTGCCCACGATGGCCGAGCACATCAAGAGCGGCCGGGTGAAGGCCTTCGGCACCAGCGGGAAGGCGCGCTCCGCCGTGCTGCCGAACGTGCCCACGATCGCCGAAGCGGGCGTACCCGGTTACGAAGCCACGATCTGGCTCGGGATCATGGCGCCGAAGGGCACGCCCGCGGCGGTGATCAACAAGCTCAATGCCGAGATCAACAAGATCCTCGCGCGTCCCGAGACGAAGGAGGAATGGGCGAAGCAGGGTGTCACGCCGATCATCATGAAGCCCGACGAGTTCCATCAGTATCTCGACCAGGACATCGTGAAGTGGGAGCGCATCGTGAAAATTTCCGGAGCGAAGCCCGACCAGTGAGCGCCGCACCGATTTCCTTCACGTTGAACGGCCGCGATGTCGCGGTCGAAATCGATGGCGACGTCCCGCTCCTGGATGTGCTGCGCAACACCCTCGCGCTCAAAGGCACGCGCTTCGGCTGCGGTCTCGAGCAATGCGGCGCGTGCAACGTGCTCGTCGACGGCAAGGCGATTGCCTCGTGCACGCTGCCGCTGTGGTCGGTGGCAGGCAAGGCGGTGACCACGATCGAGGGGCTCGGCACGCCGGGCGCGCCGCATCCCCTGCAGCAGGCGTTCCTCGACGAGCAGGCGGCGCAGTGCGGCTATTGCACGTCGGGCATGATCGTGTCCGCGGCCGCCCTGCTGCGCGACAACCCCGCACCGACGATGGATGAGATCAAGGCCGCGCTCGATCGCAATCTCTGTCGCTGCGGATCGCACAATCGCATCGTGCGCGCAGTCCAGCGCGCCGCCGGTTCCGGTCGATGAACCTCGCGTACCGCTTTGCCACGAGCGACGCCGACGGTGCGGTCAAGCTGCCCGGAAGCCTGCACGTCAATCGCCGGCTCTCCCAATGGCTGCGCGTCGATCGCGCCGGATTCGTCGAGGCGTTCACCGGCAAGGTCGAGCTCGGGCAGGGCATCACCACCTCACTCGCACAGATCGTGGCGGAGG
>JADMIO011486962.1_pt1 | contig 21466 bp, 16 predicted proteins | sample 8958161 | NCBI WGS metagenome assembly JADMIO01 (sample SAMN16585339, study PRJNA669376) | soil metagenome | isolation source: Crop rotation soil | place: USA: Cullars Rotation, Alabama | collected 2011
CGCGACAACTTGTCCACGTGGAATTCTAAGCTTAGGATCCCAATGTGCTGGAAAGTGGCATCCGTCCAGATAACCTGGTCGAAGCCGGCTTCTTTGGCTTTCTGCGTAGGATAGAATGCTCCTCCGTAGTTGCCGGCGCATTTGGCAGCCCCCGTACCGCCTGGTGCAGCGCGGATATAATCTGTCTCTACTTTTAACCGAATCGGTTTCTGGAAAGCGGCGCCTACCGGGCCGGTAAATATTAAAAAGCAATATTCATCGGAAACTTTTACACCAAACTTTGCCTCACTGGCAAATAACAGTGGACGGATATATAAAGAAGATCCGGGCTGGGTGGGTATCCATTGTTTATCAATTTCTACCAACTGGCGCAAACCTTCTATGAATATCTCTTCCGGCACTACTGTCATGCACATACGGTTAGCAGACTTTACGAAGCGGTCATAATGCTTGTGAACGCGGAAAAGATTAGTGCGTCCATCTTCCATTTTGAAAGCCTTTAACCCTTCAAATATGATCTGACCATAATGGAGAGCCAGTGTAGTAGGGTTGAGAGATAAGTTGCCATAGGGAACTATTTCCGGTGTGCTCCATTGACCATTCTTATAATTACAGATCAGCATATGGTCGGCCACATAATTACCGAATCCCAGGTTATTAAAATCTACTTCCTTGATCCTGGAATTGCTAACCTTCTTTACGGTTATTTCCTCAGTAAGTTCCATAATGATGTCTTTTTATTGTTAGATAGTATTTCTCCCCCTTGTAAAGATAACACAGTGTCTTTTACTTTGGATTTTTGTTTCCTGAATTCCCTGTTTACCAAATAAACACCTGCAAGCGTGATCACTGTGCCGGTTACAACATTGAAAGTCATCTTTTCATGTAATAACAGCCAGCCTAATGTAACAGCCACTATAGGATTAATATAGGCGTATATTGATACCAGTGTTGGCGGTAGCTTTGAAATTGCAAAAACATAAGCTGAGTAAGCCAGTAGTGATCCAAAGAGTACGAGATATACCAGTGAATACCATAAAGAATTGCTTGCATGAAATGGATTACTGTATTGGCCGGTTATAAAGCATATCGGGATAATGATGGTACCAGCGATAAGCATCTGCCAGCCTGTTGCATATAATATGTTCAGTGAAAGCTGGTAACGTGAAGTATGAACCGTACCAACAGACCAGGAAATGGTTGAGATAAAAGCCAGCGATACACCGAAAGCAAAAGTTGGAATGACCAGTTGATCCAGATACTCATAAAAAATGACTACAATTCCAAGGAAACCGGTTATCAGACCGATCAGCATCCATTTTGTAAAACGGATATGTTTCAGCATCAAAACACTGAACAGAGCAACAAAGAGAGGTACAAGGCCGGCGATGATTGAATCAAGTCCACTGTTTACATATTGCAATGACCATGTTAAGATGCCATTGGCAATGCTCAGCATCAGTATTCCCTGGATAGTGATCTTTTTGAAATCACTTCGGGAAGGCAACGGGTATTTTTTTATAAGGAAATAACCAACGAGCATAAGCCCTGCCGTTACCTGGCGCAGGCCGGCTACGAAAAGACCGGGCATTTCTCTTGTAGCGATCCTGGAGGCTATATAGGTAGTACCCCAGAAAAAGCTCACAATACCTAATGCAATATAGGCTTTGGTTAATTCTTTTTTCATTGATCAGACCCTCATGCAATTAATTCATTTCCTAATCGGACCGTTTCTTTTACGAGCACATCAAAATCTTCCAGCCTGCTGCGGTGATTGGTGATCGCTGCCCGAATTGCATACTTACCATTCAGTAATGTATAAGACGGCGCGGCGATCCCTTCTTCATGCAAACGCATCAGTATTTCTTTGTTAATACGGTTCAGCTCGCTATCAGAAATCCCTCCCGGGTTAAACCGGTAACAAACAATATTTAAAGGTACGTCAGCCAGCAATTCCAGCGTAGTATTTTGCCGCACCAATTCTGCCAGATATTGTGCCTGCCTGAGATTTTGCCGGACCATTTCAGCGTATTTCAGAATGCCGTTCTCTTTCAGCGACATCCATACTTTTAATGCCTTAAATCCCCTTGAAAGCTCCATGCCGTAATTCGTAAAGGAATCCGGTCCGCCGGATAATCCTCTTTCGTGCATGGCGAGATAATTCACTGCTACTGAAAAAGCTTCCCTATGAACATTTTTATCACGGATCAGTACACAGGCTACTTCATAGTTTACATACATCCATTTATGATAGTCGAAGGAAAGACTATCGGCCAGTTCAATACCCTTCAGTTGTTTACTGAACTCGGGCAGTATTTTGGGAATAGCGCCAAAAGCGCCGTCTATATGGTACCAAAGATTTTCTTCTTTGGCAACAGCTGCCAGCTCTTCGAGCGGGTCAGTAGACCCTGTATTCACTGTCCCGGCATTACCAATTATGCAAAAAGGTAAATTTCCTGCTTCGCGGTCTTCACGGATCATTCTCCTTAATTCATCAACCCGTACACGGTATTGTTCATCTACAGGCACTTTGCGGAAATTGTCGCTTCCGATACCAATTACTTCTACTCCCTTTGCCACACAGTTATGCGTTTCGGCAGAACCGTATACGATCATTTGCGCCGGTACAGCCCGCAATCCTTTTTTCTTTATGTCTTTGTTGAAATGATTGCGTGCAACAATAAGTGCTGTAATGTTGGCTATCGATGCGCCACTTACCAGTAACCCGCTTGCAGAGTCCGGAAATCCCATCATCTTTTTGGACCATTCAATGACCTGCGATTCTACATGCATGGGCATATGGTCCCCGAGACTAACGTTCGGGTTCATCCCGGAAGCGAGCATGTCGGCCAGCATACCAAAAGGAGTGCCTCCGCCCTGCACCCATGCCCAGAAGCGCGGGTGTGTATTGTTGTTGTTAAAGGGAAGTACCTGCGTAAAAAACTCTCCGTACACCTCTGCTGCATCCTGTGGCAATTTGGGCAGCGGCTGGTTCATGCTGGCAACGGCGAAGTTGGAAGGTTTGGCCCATATCGGGCGGTCGCGAACTGTTTGCAGGTATTCAAACATGTCATCCAGCATGCGATGACCTAATTCTTTCAGAGCAGACCAATCTTCGGGATCAAGACTTTTTTCAACATTCAGAACTGTTTCTTTATTCATGGCTATACATTAAAATTTGTGTTGTTGCAAAGTTGAAAGGGAAGCAGAATTATAACAACCCGATTCTTGCGCTCTGCAGAATACAAATTTCGAATGTTTCAGCGATATAAAACAGATTCAGATTTGGATATACCGACTATATCAGTTTTCTCCCACCGAGAACGTTATGGAATTGTCCCCGGAAGTAACTTCTAAATATCCATAGGAAGGAGTAATGGTCACTACCGGTTTTTGCTTTTTCAGCTCAGCCTGGGAATTGTTGTGTGCCACAGTGAATCCCATGGCATTAAAAATCAACAGGATGAAAGCAATCTTCTTCATTGTTTAAGGCTTTACAGTTATGGCAATTTGTGCTGACACAAAGATGGGATAAGCCACTTCCCTGATCAATGGAAGTATGCCTGAACTGTAGTTATCGAAGGATGAAACAGCTAAACTGTGTAAGTGGCTCGGGAGTTATGTTTAGTGGTAGATACGCTCAATAGCGTCCCGGTATTTTTCCATTATAACCTTTCGCTTGATGCTTAGTTTGGGGGTCATTTCACCGGTTTCGATGCTCCATTCGCGTGGAAGTAATTCAAATTTTTTGATCTGTTCTACGTGATTAAAATATTTATTAAAGCTCTCTACAAGCTCTTTAAACAACGAAATTACTTTAGGATTCCGGATCAGTTCTTCGTCTGATCCCTGGATGTTATTCTGACGGGCCCAGTCTTTAAGATTGGCAAAAGAGGGAACAATTAAAGCGCCAACAAATTTCTTTTCAGCACCCACCACCATTACCTGCTCTACATATTTGGATTCCTTCAGCTTGTTTTCAATTGGAAGCGGAGCTACATATTTGCCACCGCTGGTTTTGAACATCTCTTTTTTGCGATCTGTTATTTTCAGGAATTTATTGTCTACCAGCATACCAATATCGCCGGTATGATACCAGCCATCCACAACTTCTTCCGCTGTCAGATCAGGCCGTTTATAATAGCCCATCATTACATTGGGACCCTTACAGAGAATCTCACCATCTTCTGCTATTTTAACTTCCACATCATCCATTACAAGACCCACAGTACCGAACATCCTGTCTTCTTCTTCATACCTGTTCACGCTGATAACAGGAGATGTTTCTGTTAATCCGTATCCTTCAAGAATAGGAATTTTAGCAGCCGTAAATATGCGGATCAATCGTACCTGGCAGGCGGCTCCGCCCGAAACGATACAAAGCAGTTTATTGCCCAGGGCTTCTCTCCATTTGCTGAATATAAGCTTATTGGCCAATGCCAGTTGAATGGTGTAACCCAGTCCCTGTTTTTTATTGATCTCATACCGCGTAGCAAGATCATGCGCCCAGAAAAACAATTTCTTTTTAATGCCAGTCAGTTCTTCTCCTTTGGACATGATACGATCGTATACTTTTTCAAGCAGACGTGGTACTGTCGTAAACATACCAGGTTGTACTTCACGCAGGTTATCGCCGATTGTATCAAGGCTTTCTGCATAATAAATAGCGGTGCCCCTGAACAGGTAGAAGTAACTTATCATCCGTTCAAAGATGTGATTAAGGGGCAGAAAACTCAGCGCCTTCATGTCATCGTATGGTGGCAAACAGGGCAGGCAGGACATTACATTGCTGAGAATATTTTTATGTGAGAGCATAACTCCTTTTGGAGTACCTGTTGTACCGGATGTATAGATGATAGTAGCCAGATCCTCGTACTGAATTTTGGAAGCCATCTCCTGTACCTGTTTGATGACTGCCGGATCATTAACCAGTAATTCTTTCCAGTGGGTGGCATTTGCCACATGCTCAAACGTGTAAATATGCTGAAGTGAAGGAACGCGGTCTTTTATGCTGAGCACTTTATGAAAAAGTTCTTCATCATTTACAAAAGCGATCTTTACTGCACTGTCTTTTAATACAAATTCAAGATCATTAACGCTGATGGTGGGATAAACAGGTATTAGCACTGCTCCTGTCTTTTGTACGGCAAGGTCCAGTATTATCCACTCAGGGCGATTCTTACAAAGTATGGCTACTTTTTCGCGGCTCTCATCAGTCATGCCTACACCAGTAATCCCCATTTTCAGCAGCCCTGCACTAAGGCTGTCTACAAGTTCGCTTACATCACGTGCGCTATAAGTCCTCCATTTCCCGCTTTCTTTTGCGGCGAGCATGGTGAGTTCGGGCGTTTCCTCGAGATGTATTTGCAGGCAATCAAATAATCGTTTGGGTGCTGTCATAGTACAGGCTTATTAAGTATAACTTGGTAAGACAAATTATACAAAAAGCCAGTAATAAAAAAGCCCCTGATTTTCTTACTTATTGTCTTTATTTCCGTAGTACTGACCAGCAGGCATTTTGAAGACCCTGTTGTGCTGGAAATAATCGAATTTTTTGTAGTCTTCGGCGTGTGTTTTTGTCCAGGTTTCGTAAGCCGGCAGGTTGGCGACAGTGCCAAATAACCATTGATTGTAGGCATCAAACATGCCCGACTTCAGTAATTGCTGATGGTATTCAAATAAACGGAAAGGAAAAGCATTGGCATTTTTCTGGAACCAGTCAATGATAAATTTGGCCCGGATAGCTGTTAATGTTTCCGGCGTAACACCGTTAGTAGCTATAAAAGCAGACTGGGTTTTCATTCCGTCGAGGTATAACCGGACGAAATCGATTTTGGTATCCTGATTTTTGGTAAGATCGGCATCAGTGAACAGCTTTTTATAGCCATCCAGCAGGATATTTTTGATCTCGGCAGTACGTTTGGAATAACTTTCAAGATTTACGAAGATCTCACCATAGATCAATCCCCATACTTTGTCTTGTGAGAAGTAGTAATATTTTGAGAGATTGTAATAGTTGCCTGAAATATTAGGTTCTACCTGTACACCCTTTTCCCACTGGGCTACGGCACTTTTAAACTCCTTTTCACTCCAGAGCATTTCACCATATTCATTGTATAAAACGCCGCTGTTGGGATATTTCTTCAGAGCAATTTTATACATTCTTTCACAATCTTTTATCTCCTCAATGGCCTTGTAGACCATTCCCAGTATCTGGTAAGCTTCAATATCGGAATCGGTGCGGTCGGCGAATGGCTTTGCCACCTCCAGCGCACGGACATAATCACGATTGAGATAATAGGTAAAAGCGAGGTCTTCCTGGAGACTGAGGTTGTTATTGTCCTGCTGTAAAGCCCGGTTTAAAATGAGAATAGCATTGGCATAATCGCCCTGGCGTGTAAATCCTTTAGCTTTTTCCTGCAGGGCCTTTATATCCTCCTGCGCATGGGTTATTACGGCTGACACCAGCAAACCGGCGATCAATAACAACTGTTTCATAGCCGTCAAAGATAAGAGATTAAATGGGTCAACAACCCATCTCTCAGTTTTGGCTCGAACCAGGTGCTTTTAGGGGGCATAACGTTATTACTGTCAGCTATATCGAACAATTGCTGGATGGTAACCGGATGCAGGCTGAAGGCAATAGCCATTTCCCCGCTGTTCACTCTTTTTTCCAGTTCCTGTAAACCTCTTATTCCACCAACAAAATCAATGCGTTTGTCGGTACGCTGATCTGTAATGTCTAACCATTTTGCCAGCACATTGTCCGAAAGGATAGTTACGTCCAGTATGCCGATCGGGTCGTTTTTAAAAGTGCCTTCGCGGGCGGTTAGTTTATACCAGTTGCTGTTGAGGTACATACCAAACTGATGCAGTTTTTCCGGCGAAAAAGCAGCATTTACTTTCTCTACTATGAAATCTGATTGCAGTTTTTGAAGGAATGCTTCTTCACTTAATCCGTTGAGGTCTTTTACCAACCTGTTATAGTCCATGATACGAAGTTGGCCAGCAGGAAACAGAGTGGTCAGAAAGTAGCTGGCTGCTGAGGCCGCTTTGGGACCCAGCGCCTTTCTTACCTTGGCAGCTGAAGCAGCACGGTGATGGCCATCTGCTATATAGGTGAACGGAACTTTGGTAGCGAAAAGTTGTTGAGTGCTCTGAACTGTCTGAACATCATCTACTATCCAGATAGTATGACTGATCCCATCATTGGCAGTAAAATCATAGACAGGTTTATGTGAGCCCTGCCATGCAGCGATCAGATCATCCAGTTCTTTAACATTACGATAGGCGAGGAAAACATTACCGGTTTGGGCGCCAATCGTTTTCATGTGATCGATCCTGTCCTTTTCTTTTTCCGGACGGGTGAACTCATGTTTTTTAATAATATCTTTTTCATAATCATCAACGGAACTAACGCCAACCAAACCGGTCTGTTTGCGCCCGTTCATGATCAGTTGATAGATATAATAACAAGGCTTTTCCTCCTGGAACAGGATACCTTTTTTAATAAATGAGTCAAGATTTTCTTTGGCCTTCAGGTATACTTCATCGCTGTGAATGTCGATGGTTTCGGGTAAATCAATTTCCGATTTGGTAATATGCAAAAATGAGTAAGGATTACCTGCAGCTTCAACGCGTGCTTCTTTTGAGTTCAGTACATCGTAGGGCCGTGAAGCGAGTTGCGGGGCAAATTCTGATTTAGGGCGAAGTGCTTTGAAAGGTTGAACGTTAGCCATTTATAGTTTGGTTTATCCTTTTCGTTGTGCAAAATCTTTCATCAGGTCAGTTAATACTTTTACGCTTTCCATCGGAAGCGCATTATAGAGTGAAACACGAAAGCCTCCTACACTGCGATGCCCTTTTACTCCCACCAGTCCGTTTTGTTTGCAGACTGTCATGAATTCCTTTTCTGTTTCCGGATTGTCAATCACAAAACATGCATTCATTTTGCTACGGTCTTCTTTGGCAACGGTGCCTCTGAATAATGGCAGGCTGTCGATAGTATCATACACCAATGCTGCTTTCTGATCATTGATCTTTTCTATAGCGGCAATACCACCATTTTGCTTCAGCCATCTCAGTGTGAGCATGCATACATATACTGCAAATACCGGGGGGGTATTCAGCATAGAACCATTTTCTATATGATTCCGGTAATCCATCATGGTTGGCAGCTTGCGATCAACTTTACCAAGGATCTTTTTATTGATGATTACAAGATTCACTCCTGCTGCTCCTACATTTTTCTGAGCGCCGGCAAAGATGAGATCAAACTTATTGAAGTCCATCACCTTGCTTAAAATATCACTGCTCATATCGGCTACCAGCGAAACACCGGTTTCATAAAAGAAACTGTAATCGTGCCACTGCACTCCATGAATAGTTTCATTGGAAGTGAGGTAGAGATATTTAGCTGTTTTGGGAACAATGAATTGTTTGGGGAGATAACTATAGTTAGATTCTTTAGAACTGCACACTACTTCTACATGACCGAATAATTTAGCTTCCCTGATAGCCTTTGCAGACCAGGTGCCGGTATCTGTATAGGCGGCTACTTCATTTTCATTCAGCAGGTTCATGGGAACCTGGAAGAATTGGGTAGAAGCTCCCCCGTGCAGGAACAATACATCGTGCTGATCATCCAGTTGCATCAACTCTTTAGTGAGGGAAATAGCTTCATCCATCACTGCCTGGAACAATTCGGTACGATGACCTATTTCAAGGATCGATAAACCGGAATTATTGAAATTCAAAATTGCTTCTGATGCCTGTTGAAATACTTCCTTTGGTAAAACACTTGGTCCGCTGTTGAAATTGTGCATCATTTGTTTCACTGACTACCAGTTTTTCAATATTAAAAAAGAGCTGCAAAATTATTCAATTAATCGCAACTTTTGCCGGTAATCTTTTCCTTCTTCCATTGCTGGTCAAGTTGCTCAAAATCCTCCAGATCGGCTTTGGTGAAGTTTTTATTCGTGAGTGTTTTAAGATCAGGTTGCCCTGCATTGACCCAGGCGGTATACCAGAATGAGGCCACTGCAAAAATGGATTGCCGCATGCGTCTTTCCACCATGCCATTTAACTGATTATTGTAGGCTGTAGTATAGAGTGTGGAGTATTGTCGTATAACTGCACCGTTCCTTTCTTCAAACGAGAATCTTTTGTCTGCAGAAAATTGTTTGCTTAGTTCACGCTCTGATGCCAGTACCGTATCAGCGAGAGCGGCACTTTCCAATATAAATTTCCAGGTAAAAGATAAGGGCTTATCGATATAAGCAGCTTTTCTGATCAGGAAATCCCAGTTAGCCGTGGCTAACAATTCCGGGATGCGCGACTCCCACAAACCATGAATACCCTGTTGATTGGTAAACTGACCGTTGTGGTTACTGCAGACATGCAATGGCACGTGTGCGTCTGCGATGTAATGGCCTATTTCGGCTGATAGCTTTAAGATCTTAGCCTGGTCTTTTTCTTTAAAGGCATTGGTAAGCCGGTATAACATGATCTGTATCCACCAGGGCACGATACCATATTTGGTAAGGCTGTCTTCAGAATAACGTGCTACCGCATCATTCCATGCATGTGGAAGAGAGTCGTAAGGATAAGGGCCATAATGATCAATATCGATAAAGTGACGCGCGCCTTCTGCAGCTAAACTATATCTTCTTTTATCGGGATCGGTAGCGTGTTCGGTAATGAAGTCAATATTGGGCTTATAAAGTACCATCATTTCGGGTGGCAGGAGGAATACTGCGTAGTAATTGATCTGTCGATGAGCATAAAATCCCCAGCAAAAGACGGATTTGCCGGTAAATAGTAATGCCAAAACGAGTACGGTTTGTTTCATACGATAAAAACAAAAATACACCACTGTCGTCCAAACCGCGAAATTTTGGGGTGAGACACGGGATAGGTAGGGGTGAATTCACTAAACCATGTGTCAACCATGTGTCAAAGATGTGTCCTTCATTGGAGAAAACATTGTTTTGACACATGGATTAAGCAAGGATGACACATAGATTAAGCTGTCATTTCTTGTCTTGCGGAGTTTCCGGGTTCTCGGTGTTGTCCTCTTCAATTTTTGTTACACCGCCGGAAACAGCAAATTTCATGGCATCTGCCGAGCTAATATCGGTGAGTATTCTTACCCGGTCTTTTTTAACGAAGTACAGGCGACCGGTGAAGGCATAGGACTGTGGGATATATACAGCCACATATTCCTGCAGATCAAATTCGGTTAGCTCTTCCTGTGTTATAAAGCCTATCTGCCATACATCCGCATTTTCAATATTTACTAATACAGCCTTATTGAATTTGCGTTTGTTGCCGGCAAAGGCTTCAAAGAAATCCTTGAGGGTTGTATAAACAAGCTTTATGCCGGGTGTGCGTTCCAGTATATTGTCAAATAATTCCACCAGCCGGCTAACGATAAACGAAGAAGATATGTAACCTACTCCTATAACAATGAGAATTACGAGAATAAACCCTAAACCGGGAATGTGGATAGGTTTCCCCTGTGAGTCGGTGCCAAGCGCCGACGGAAAAATATTCTGTATGATGGATGGTAATATACCGTCTACGAAGTTAAAAAGGGCCGTTACCCCATAGATCGTAATTGCGATAGGTGCCAGAATAATAAGGCCTTGCAGAAAAAACTTGAATATTTTTTTGAATGCCTGCCTGGTAGTCATCAACCTTGAATTTGGTGCGAAATTAGTGTGCTTATACCGGTTCTTAAAAAATCAGGTATAATTATGGTGCAACGATCTGCTATAACTTATTGTCCAAAAGCATGTTCGGGAAAGTAAACCGAAAATCCCACCTAACGATTGTTCGCCTGACATTTGACGGAAAGCAATAAAAAAAGCGTTGGAAACTTTGGTAACGTTATAAGTTTCCATAGTTTTGCGACCGATTTTTATGACGATGACAGAAGTTAATACAAAAGTGCGTATTCGCGAAAAAGCGAAAGAATTGTTCCTGCGGTACGGTATCCGTTCTGTCTCTATGGATGATATTGCTACGCAACTGGGAATGTCTAAAAAGACGATCTACCAGTTTTTCGTGGACAAGAACGAACTGGTAGAGGAAGTGGTGGATGATGATATCCGTCAAATGCAGGCAGAGTGTAACCATTGCCACGATAGGGCCAAAGATGCTATCGATGAAATATTCCAGGTCGTAGAGCAGATCATTTCGCAGTGCCAGAATATGAACCCGATGGTGATCTACGACATGCAGAAATTTCATGTGCGGTCGTACCAGCGATTCATGGAACATAAGAATAAGTACATGCTGCAAATGATACGTAAGAACCTGGAGTGGGGTATCAAAGACGAGTTGTACAGGCCGGATATTGATGTGGATGTGCTGTCGAAATTCAGACTGGAGTCAATGATGATGGGTTTTAATATGGATTTGTATCCTCCTTCTCATTACAATCTGGCGCAGGTAACCACTACTATTATTGAGCATTTTGTATTTGGGGTGGCTTCATTAAAAGGATACAGACAGATCTTAAAATATCACAGGAAAGAAACGAAAAAGCAAAAAACTATGAATCGGTATCTGACAAAAATAAACAAGCTGGCACTGGTATTTTTATTGGCAGGTGTTGTTGGCCATTCTGCAAATGCCCAGGAGCATCATGAGTTTTCAGTAAAGCAGGCGGTAGACTATGGCCTGAAGAATAGCGTGCAGGTAAAAAATGCTTTACTGGATGTAAAAATCCAGGAACAAACTAATCGTGGAATTACTGCTGCTGCTTATCCTCATTTGAACGGCTCCATCAGCGGCACTTATAATCCTAATATAGCTACTCAATCGTTTCCCAACTTTATCGGCGCTGCAACTTACCAGGTATTGCAACAGGAAGGGGTGAAAAACGGAAGTGGCTCCCCGATAATCCCTCCTTCAGATTTTGGTCTGATACAGGCGCAGTTTGGCACTAAATATAATGCCAGTGTGGGAGCAGATCTTAGCCAGCTTTTATTTGATGGGCAGGTTTTTGTTGGGTTGAAGGCCCGCGCTACTTCTATAGACTGGCAGAATAAGAACGTGGAAGTAACTGAAGAAACGATCAAAGCAAATATTTATAAGATCTATTATCAATTGGTAGTTAGTAAAACCCAGATCGACTTGTTGGATGCTAATATAGACCGATTGGATAAGTTGGAACATGATACCAGGGAGATGTATAAGAATGGATTTGCCGAAAAACTGGATATTGATAAAGTAACGGTACAGATCTCCAACCTTCAAACAGAAAAAAGTAAAGCACTTAATGACATACAAAATGGGTACCTCGGCTTAAAGCTGTTAATGGGCATGCCGATGAAAGATTCACTCGTATTAACCGATACGATAAGTGATAACCAGGTAAAAGAGGGAGTGTTGGAAACGGATAATTATAAATACGGTGACGGGTGGAATATCAATATGCCGAATTAGGCAAAAAGTTAAATGAATTCAATATACAAAGATATAAGCTCAGTGCGCTGCCCACTGCAAGCCTTTCAGGCTCTTATTCAAAGAATGCTCAACGCAATAAATTTGATTTTTTTGGCAAGGGTGATTGGTTCACGTTTTCTTCTATTAACCTGAAAATTTCAGTTCCAATATTTAATGGGTTTGCTAATCAGGCTAAAATTGATGAGGCGAAGCTTGAATTGCAGAAAACGAATAACCTGATAGACAACCTTAAATTGTCTATAGACAATGAAGTGAAAACAGCGAGCTTAAAATTCAGTAATGCTGTTATTTCAATGGATTTTCAAAAAAAGAATATGCAACTGGCTGAACAGGTATATCAGCAAACTAAAAAGAAATATGAATCAGGTTTGGGTTCGAATATTGAGATCAATAGCGCCCAAACAGATTTGAAGGCAGCTCAAACCAATTATATCAATGCTTTATACGACGCCATAATTGCTAAAATAGACTTCCTGAAAGCAACAGGAAAATTATAAACCCGGGAACAATCAACAGAAATAGTTAAACAATCATTTATGAGAACGATCAATAGGTTAAGTGTTGCAGTGGCGGTGGTTATTTTTATAATAGCTTATACTGCATCCGGCTGCAAACCGAAAGACAAGGAGAATAAGGATTTAAAGGCCAAAAAAGAAGAGCTTCAAAAGATGAAAAACTCTGCCGACAGTTTGGATAAAAAGATAAAAACCCTGGAAGAAGATATTGCGAAGCTGGACTCCACTTTTGCCATAAAGCCAAAGCTGGTAGCCATTACCGCTCTTACAACACAGGACTTTACTCACAATATAGACCTGCAGGGTAAAGTGGATGCAGAGAATATTGCCTTTGTAACTCCGCGCGGGCAAGGCGGACAGGTTAGAGCTATCTATGTAAAGCAGGGAGATTATGTGAAGAAGGGTCAGCTGCTGCTGAAGCTGGATGATGCTGTTATCCGCCAACAAATTGATGCTTTAAAGAACCAGTTAACACTGGCAAAAACAGTGTATGAAAGAAGAAAGAACCTGTGGGACCAGAACATCGGTACTGAACTGGATGTATTAAAATCAAAGAACGATATGGAGAACCTGCAGAAGCAAATTGATATTTATAATGAGCAACTGGAGCAAACGAGTGTATATGCTGAGTTATCGGGTGTTGCTGACCAGGTTACTATAAAGCAGGGTGAATTCTTTACTCCTGCATCAGCTTCTACAGTCGGTATACGGATTGTTAATACTTCGAGCCTGAAAGCAGTAGTGGAAGTGCCGGAAAACTATCTCAGCAAAGTGAAGAAGGGTGCGCCGGTTATAATAGAAGTTCCAGATGTAAATAAAACCTATAATTCTACTATTTCACTGATCAGTCAGCTGGTAAGCACTAATTCACGCACGTTCACCGCAGAAGCACATCTGCCTGCTGATGCCTCTTTAAAACCAAATCAGCTGGCACAAATAAAGATCAGGGATTATGCTGCATCAAAAACAATCGTTGTTCCGATGACCACCCTGCAAACAGATGAGCATGGAAAATACGTGTTTGTGATGGGTACTGATAAAGATAAAAAGGTAGCAAAAAAGAAGTATGTGGAAGTAGGGGAAGTGTATGGTGAGAAGATTGAAGTTAAGAATGGCTTGCAACCGGGAGATCAGTTGATATCTGAAGGATACCAGGGGTTATATGATAACCAGCCTGTTGTTACTGAAACCAAATAGTAATTATTATAAAGACAGGTGCTGAAGTTCAGAACGTATTAAAAGAGATTGTTTATGAGCATCAAGAATAAAATAGTAGAAACATTCAAACAGTTTAAGATAACCAGCTGGGTCATCGACAATTCTACCGTAGCTTATGTGGCTACTCTTGCGATAACCTTGTGGGGACTTAATACTTTTGTGAGCCTTCCCAAAGAACAATACCCGGATATTGTATTACCGCAGATATATGTATCAACGCCTTATGCGGGTACGTCTCCTAAAGACATGGAGAATCTCGTTACGAGGCCCATTGAAAAACAAATCAAAGGGATTACCGGTGCGCGTATACGCAGTATAAAAAGTACTTCTATACAGGATTATAGCAGCATACTGGTAGAGTTTGAAACAGAAGTGAAGGTAGACGTAGCGAAACAGAAGGTGAAAGATGCTGTTGATAAAGCCAAGACCGATCTGCCCACCGATCTTACCCAGCAACCAGATGTTATTGAAGTGAGCTTCTCTGATTTCCCGATCATGTTCGTGAACCTGAGCGGTAATTACAGCGACATAAAACTGAAGGACTATGCCGATAAGATGCAGGACCGGTTTGAAGAGTTGCCGGAAGTGAATAAAGCAGACATTGCAGGTGCTCCTGAAAGAGAGATACAGGTCAATGTAGATAAATTCAAACTGGAAGCTGCTAATCTTACTTTTAATGATATTGCCAATGCCATCAGTAATGAGAACCATGATATCAGCGCCGGCAATATTAAGATCGGCAATATGCAACCGAATATCCAGGTTCGTGGCCAGTTCATTACAGCCAATGACATGCAGAATATTGTGGTTAAGAATATTAATGGCCAGCCGATTTACCTGCACGATATAGCGCAGATCATTGATACGGTTAAAGAAAAAGAGAGTTACTCACGTATTAATGGTGAAGATGTTGTAACCCTGCAAATTGTAAAGCGTGCCGGCGAAAACCTGATCAACACTTCTGAGAAGGTACATGCTGTTATTGAGGATATGAAAAAGACCGGTGAATTACCCCCCGATCTTAAAATAGATATTACCGGCGACCAGAGTATAGCAACCCGTACTTCGTTCAATGACCTTATCAATACTATTGTTATAGGTTTTTTACTGGTGTTGATAGTGCTGATGTTCTTTATGGGTGTGAACAATGCGTTCTTTGTGGCTCTGAGCGTGCCGCTGAGCATATTTGTAGCCTTCATGTTCATTCCTATTGCAGATAATATTGTAGGAACTAAAGTAACGCTCAACTTTATTGTACTGTTTGCTTTGTTATTCGGTCTTGGTATTATTGTGGACGATGCTATCGTGGTTATTGAGAATACGCACCGCATTTTCAATAATGGCAAGGTTCCAATAGTAAGAGCCGCCAAGATGGCGGCAGGAGAAGTATTTGCTCCTGTATTATCAGGCACTGTTACTACACTGGCGCCATTTTTCCCGCTCCTTTTCTGGCCGGGTATTATTGGTAAGTTCATGATCTATCTGCCCACTATCCTGATCTTTACTTTATTGGCTTCATTGGTAGTAGCATTCCTGATCAACCCGGTGTTTGCTACCAGCTTTATGAAGCCGGAACACTACCCGGCCAAAGAGCCGAAAAGTGCTTTATTCCGCAAGAAGTGGTTCTGGTTCTTTGTGATCTTTGGTGTTCTGATGCACCTGGCAGGTTCACCGGGCTTGGGTAACTTCATCCTGTTACTGGTATTATTAATAATATTCAACCGGTATGTGCTGCATGATGTAATTCACGGCTTCCAGTTGAAAGTGTTGCCCTGGCTTATGAATCATTATGAAAGTGCTTTGAAGTGGGCGTTACGTGGCAACCGCCCGGGCTGGCTGATCACCTGCGTATTTGGCGCTTTCCTTGTCTCAACTATTTTATTAGTGGGATCCATTTTTACAGGCAGAACAAAGACAGAGTTTTTCCCGGTCGGTGATCCGCCAATTATATACGTATATCTGAAACTACCGGTTGGTTCCAAAACTGCCTATACCGATAGTCTTACCCGTAAGATGGAAGATAAAGTATTCCAGGTGGTAGGAAAGAATAACCCTATTGTGGAGTCTATTATTTCCAACGTGGCAGTAGGCGCTACTGATCCTTTCCAGGGAGAACGGGGAACACAGCCTCAACTTGGCCGTATCCAGATATCTTTTGTTGAATATGAAAAAAGAAATGGTATTAAAACATCTATTTACCTGGACTCACTGCGTAAGGTGATTAAAGATGTTCCCGGAGCAGAAGTGAGCGTGGCGGGGCAGGCAAACGGACCAGCTTCCGGTGCACCAATAAATATTGAAGTAGTAGGTGATGAATTTGATGATATTGTAAAAACAGCCGTTAAGCTAAAAGATTATCTTGATGCTAAAAATATTGCGGGAGTTGAAAAGCTGAAACTTGATGTTGATGTGACCAAGCCGGAACTTACCCTGGTAGTAGATCGTGAAAGGGCTTTACGCGAAGGATTAAGTACTGCACAAATTGCTATGGAACTTCGTTCGGCATTGTTTGGTAAAGAAGCCAGTAAACTGAAGGTAGGAGAAGATGAATACAAAATACAGGTGCGATATGCTGATTCATTACGTACGCTTAGTGATCTGCAGAACATGAAGATTACGTACCGCGATTTCAATCTTGGGGTACGGCAGGTTCCTATCAGCGCCTTTGTAAAATACGATTATAATAATACACTGGGAGGTGTTAAACGGAAGAACCTGAAGCGTCTGATCAGTATATATTCAAACGTTATTGAAGGATATGACCCCAACCAGGTAAATCTTGCTGTAGGTAAAGCGATCAGTGAATTTAAGGATAAGCCAGACAATGTCATTGTGCGTGCATCCGGTGGTCAGCAGGAAGATCAGCAGGAATCACTTAGCTTCTTATTAACTGCGCTGATCATTGCTTTAGGTATGATCTTCTTTATATTAGTACTTCAGTTCAATTCACTTAGCAAAGCATTCATTGTATTAAATGAGATATTCTTTAGTATTATAGGTGTGTTCTTTGGATTTGCCATTACCGGTATGAAAATGCCGATGATCATGGTGGCGGTTGGTATTGTTGGGTTAGCCGGTATTGTGGTGAAGAATGCGATCCTGCTGATTGAATTCACAGACGAGTTGCGTGGCCGTGGTGTACGTACCAAACAGGCAATTATCCAGGCTGGTAAGATCCGTATTATTCCGGTATTGCTGACAGCGCTCGCTACTATATTAGGTTTGTTGCCGCTGGCAGTGGGATTGAATATTAACTGGGTGTCATTCTTCCAGCATCTCAACCCTCATGTTTTTATGGGCGGTGATAGCGTAGTATTCTGGGGACCGCTTTCATGGACACTGATCTTTGGTCTCATCTTCGCGTTCTTTATGACGCTGGTGATGGTACCTTCTATGTACCTGGTCTCAGAACGATTACGCAGGCCTATGACTAAATTCTACGGGACCAAATGGGTAGCCTTACTTGGATTTACAGGACCGATCTTCTTTATACTGGTACTTATAATGTGGTTCTGGAAACGTGTGATACAAGGCAAGCCAATGTTGCCGCATTATTTAGGATTTAAGCCCGGCCAAAATAATGCATCTAAGCAACGTGTGGTTAAGATGGATGAATTTTAAAAAAATAAAGCCCCGTCTTTGACGGGGCTTTATTTTTATGTCAGGCTGAGCCTGTCGAAGCCTTTATTGAGCAGCTCTTACTTTAATAACAATCTTCTTCACCACCTGGTTACCGCCGGGTGTTATGTTCGGACGGTGCGCATCTATAGGAAAGAAGATAACAAAGGTCCCTGCGGGTATTGTAAGGATATTACCTTCTGCCGAATAATTTGCTACATCTTTCGCTTCATCATACGGCTTGGTAACTGTTGCTTTGGCAACCGGATATTTTCCCATCTTCTCTGTTCCCGTTATTACACATTGCAGATCGATATATTTGCGGTGCGACTCCCAGTTGGTTTTATCGAAATCCTTGGTAGGGTCTTCTGTAACTGTAGCAAAAACGTTATCTCCGTCAATGGGATATTTTCCCTTTGCGATGGTTTGCAGATCATGTTCCTTTAAAAAGGCAAAGGCTTTATCCCAATAAGCCTGGTTGGCATGATACTGACGGGCGAACTCTTCCTGGTCAATTGATTTATCAGGTGAGAGCGGGGCTCCACCCAACCATTCTTTTTTATCAAACCATTTCGCTGCTTTTTTCTTTGTCCATGTTTCCGGGGCAGCTTGTGCTGAAACACGAACAGCAATAACTGATAACATCAGTACAGAGGCGGATAAGAAGATGACTTTTTTCATATCAGCTAAATTAAAAGAATTTTTTGTTGCCGTTTTATTAAAAAAGGAAAGGGCTCAGCCCGCTATAAGCGGGATTAAGCCCTTTAAATTAATGGAGTTATTATCAGAAGCCTTTTTTCTGTTGTTGAATCGGGTTACCATCCGGATCAAGCTCTACAATTTCATAGCCCAGTCTCTTTAATCCCGGCAGAATGAGTTGTTTATCTCCCACCAACAGGATATTCATCTTGCCGGCATTCAGATAACGTTTAGCGATCTGGTCCATATCTTTTTTGGTGATGCTATTACGGATAGCGCTTTGTTTGGCTGTATAATTAGCTGGTAATCCATATTGCAGTATCCGGCCAATGAAAGCGGCCTTTTGTATACCTGTTTCATAGTTCCTGGCATCACTCTGGCCGATGGAGCTCTTCATAAAAGCTACTTCTTCATCCTTTACTCCATTCTCCGAATAGTCTTTGATCTCTTTCATCGTTTCATACAGGGCGCTATCGGTTGAGCTTGCTTTGATGCCACTGCTGAAAGTGAAGGTGCCTGTGTATTTATCACCGGCAAATCCGCTTCTGGCTCCGTAGGTCCAACCTTTATCTTCACGAAGATTCAGATTAAGGCGGCTGTTAAAAGCTCCACCCAATGCGTAGTTGGTAAGAACAGCTTTATAGAATTCGCCATCTGCATCATATTTCAAGCCAGTAACATATCCAACACGGAATTCTGTTTGTGCAGCTTTTGGAATATCTACCAGGTAAACTTTTGTATTGGTTGGCTCAATCGGTGCTCCCGGAGCAGGTAATTTGAACGATTTGGCCGGTAGTTTGGTCAGGAACTGAAGTTTGGGAAGGATATCAGCTTGTTTAACATCACCTACAATAACTATGCGTCCGTCTTCAGAAGTAATGTAGTTGTTGTAATAAGCCTGTATATCGGCAAAAGCAATATTCTTCAGCGTTTCCGGGGTGCCGGTTTCAGGAATTCCGAGGATGCTATTGCTGCCGTAGTTCAGTTTGTCATAAACACTGGTGGCAACAGCGGCTGGCTGAGTCTTGGCATTTCTCATGCGTTGTTCCAACTGGCGTTTGATCCTGTTAAAAGCTTCTTCGCGGAAGCTGGGGTTTAACATTCTTTCCTGCAGTAGTTGCAGTGTTTTATCGAGATTCTTTTTCAGGGTCTGGACAGTGAATACAATAGCATCGTCCGTATTATTAACCCCTATAGAGCTTCCCAGTTTTTCCAGCTCGAGCGACATCTGTTCGCTGGTGTAATTCTTAGTGTCCTCATTCATCATAGAGGCGAACAGGTTCACCCAGCCTGCTTTTGAAAGGTTATTCATTTCTAATAACCGGCCACCCTTCAGCGAAATACTGATCGTTACAGTAGGGATCTCACTATTCTGTGTGCCTATTATTTTGATCTTGTTAGGAAGCGCACCTGTCCAGAAAGAAGGAACCTTCACAACCGGGTTAAGGCCGCTTGGCGGAACCTTGCTTCGGTCGAAATTATCTTTTGCTTTTATATAGTGTAAGCCTGCATAACCATAATCCGGAGCTTTGTAATGGGATTCATCAATGGTGTAATTGTCGTCGGCAGCTTTCAGGTTTTCCTGTCCTTTGGTAACAGCGCTTACTACTACCCGGTGTTTACCTTTAATGTATTGATTATAGACCCGCATTACATCTTCTTTGGTAACGCTTTGGTACATGTTCAATAATTTGCCGATCATGTTGGCATTGCCAGCAAAGGTTTGAAAGGCGGCTAGCTGTGACACCTTTCCGGAAACACTGGAAAGCCCATTGATAGTGCGGCTTTCATAACCACTTTTGAATTTCTCAATGTCTTCATCGGTAACGCCTCTTTTTTCAAACTCTGCCAATGCATCACCCACCAGCTTTTCCATTTCGGCCAATGACTTGCCGGGATAAGGAGTAACAGAGATAGAGAACTCGCCGGCCAGTTCGCTCAGGTTGCTGTTAGCGCTTGCCTGCAAAGCTTTTTGATCTTTAATGAGGGTTTGGTATAGAACAGAGTTGCGGTTTCCACCACCACCTCCGCCACCGCCACGACCTCCGCGGCCACCACCTCCACCACCTTGTCCCAGTACCTGTGCCAGGCAGGCAAGAGCAGCCATATCCGGGTTATATTCAGCAACAGTGGGATATACAATTCTTAATTGGGGAACGCGGGCATAATTATCAGTATAACTTACGTAACGGTCCTTATCAAGTATTACGGGATCTAATTTCACAGGGGTTACTTCCGGCCCGCGGGGGATAGGGCCAAAATACTTTTCGGCCCATTTTACTACCTGCGCCGGAGTAACATCGCCACCTACTGTAAGGGTTGCATTGTTGGGGCCATACCAACGGAGGAAGAAATTCTTCAGGTCATTTACGTTGACGCGGTTGAGTTCTTCTACATACCCGATCGTTAACCAAGAGTAGGGATGACCGTAAGGATATAAATTCTTGGCACTGAACTCACCCATCAGGCCATAAGGTTGATTATCGTAGTTCTGCCCTCTTTCATTTTTAACGGTTGCACGCTGCACTTCAAATTTTGGTTGTGTAACAGCATCGAGCAGGAAGCCCATGCGGTCTGCTTCCAGCCATAACATTTTTTCTACCTGGTTGCTGGGAACTGTTTCATAATAGTTGGTGCGGTCGCGGTTGGTAGAACCGTTAAGTGTTCCACCTGCTGCCGTTACTATTTTAAAATGTTCTTCGTCAGCCACGTGATCACTGCCCTGGAACATCATATGTTCAAAGAAGTGAGCGAAGCCGGATTTACCGATCTCTTCGCGGGCAGAACCAACATGATAGGTTACGTCCACATGTACAACGGGGTCGCTGTGGTCTTCATGAACGATAAGAGTAAGTCCGTTGGGAAGAATGTACTTTTCGTAAGGGATCTTTCCAGCACAGTGGGATCCGAAGCTTGGAATTCACGTGACTTGAAGTCGCGGC
>JADMIO011667574.1_pt1 | contig 21459 bp, 18 predicted proteins | sample 8958161 | NCBI WGS metagenome assembly JADMIO01 (sample SAMN16585339, study PRJNA669376) | soil metagenome | isolation source: Crop rotation soil | place: USA: Cullars Rotation, Alabama | collected 2011
CGCGACAACTTGTCCACGTGGAATTCTAAGCTTAGGATCCCAATGTGCTGGAAAGGCTGGAAGGTGGAAAAGTTTCGGTACGCAACCCAAGTGAGTATCGGAAAATGCAAGGGATACGGGAAGGAGATGAGGTGGTGAAGGTGAATGGCCAAGCAGTGGCAGGAGTGGAATTGTGGAAAGTGAAGGAGCAGATGGGGGCGCTAAAGGACACCTCGGTCACCATATTGCGGGAGGGGAAGGAGATCACGTTTACGATCCATGGGGCACAGTTTCCGCCGGCGGTGTCGGGGAGGGGCGCGGCGAAGAAGTGAGCGTCGTCACCTTGCGAATTGCCGGGCCCAGGCGAGGTATTCGCGTTCAAGGCCGGCGAGGTCGGGATTCACATACTTTTGCAGGTACAGGGGGCCGGCGACAGAGTTCCAGTGCTCGGTAAAGTTGTTAATTTCAGAGCGCGTGACGGTAGTGTCGGCGAGGGCGGCGGTGAGGCGGCCGGCGCCGGCGTCGCTTAGTAAGGTTTGCAATCGCGGCGCATACGTGGGCGAGCGCTGAAGGAACAACACGAATGACCAGAGTTGCGCATAGTACGCGTCGATGCTGGCCTGCGAGAGTTTGATAATGCGCCCGGCATGGGTGGAGAGCAGTTCCGAAAGCGGAAAAAGATGGTGGGTGCGGAGCGCCTGGCGCAGCGCATAAAGACGGGCGTAGTTGGCTTCGGGGTTGAAAGTCGGATCAGCCCCATGCCATTCGAGCGCTTCATTTTGGGTAGCCAAGCCTTCCTCCAGCCACGACGGTAAGTGATCTTTGAACGCGAACCAGGAATATTGGTGGAAGGCTTCGTGCGCCACGACCGAGAGTGTTTGATCGCGCCCAATGTCGTAGCCGACGAACACGCCGTCCTGCGAATAGCCGCCGAAGGGGATTTGCAGGTAGAGCGGCGCGTTGTCGCCGCCGTGTTCGCGGGTGAAGCGCTCCCACTGGGCGCGGGTGGCGAAAATGTAGCAGTCGAAGGGTTTATGGGAGCGGTAATCAGGGTTGTACTGGCTGACGCGGTCGTGTGTGGCTTCCAGCACGCGCACCAGCAAGTGCTGCAGGAGCGGATCGTTGACGGTGGTGTAGATGTTGTAGTGGGTGGTCTTTATGGCGTGCCCGGGACGGCCGGCGAAAGACCAGGTTTCGTCGCCCAGGGTTTGGCGCTCGGCAGTCAGCGGCTGCTTGGTCAGCTCCGCCAGCTCGGGTTGCAATGCGGTGCAAGATGCCAGAAATAGCGCGGCGAAGGGCACGAAGAACTTGGGCGCGGGGGACATGCAGACCTTATCGAGAGAAAAACGTAAGGTAGCGGAAGCCGCGCCGATTTGCGACGCGTGCGAAGTGCGGACTGGAATCTGGACGGGTAAGAAAAAAGATAATTTACTCTTTTATTTGACGATAGAAGTGGTAGAATCACTCTCACCACGGACCTACGCAGTTGCGAGGAGCACGTATGGGCGGGTTGCTTATGAACGACAGAGCCACATGGCTTCGGGGTCCCGGGGCGGAATGTTCGGTCAAGCCGCCAGTGGTCGCTAAGGCGTATCGCCTGGTGCTCCTGGGCGCGCCGGGCGTGGGTAAGGGGACACAGGCGCAGTTGCTCTCGCAACATTTGCACGCGTGCCACCTGTCGACGGGGGATGTCTTTCGCGCGGCCAAGGCGGCCAGCGAGGCGGCATCGGCAAAAAGCGGCAAGTTGACCCCCGCGATGAACGTGGCCGTGGCGTGCATGAAGGCCGGGCGGCTGGTACCCGACGCGACGGTCGTGGAGATGGTGCAGGAGCGGGTGGGATGTTTGAAGTGCGGCGGGGGGTTCATTTTGGATGGATTTCCGCGCACGGTGGTGCAGGCCGAAAAGTTGGAGAGGCTGCTGCAAGAAAACGGGCTGCAACTGGATGGCGTGCTGGATTTGGTCATGCCCGTTGAGCAGATCGTGTCGCGGCTTTCGGGCCGGCGCACGTGCGTGGAATGCAAAGCGGTGTACCACGTGACGGGGCGGCCGCCGAAGGTCGAGGGGGTGTGCGATGCGTGCGGGCAAGAGTTAATGCAGCGGGTCGACGACAAGCCTGAAGCCATCAAGATTCGCATGGCCGCGTATGAGCGAAGCACTGCGCCGCTGACGGCATTTTATAAGGTGCGGAACCTGCTGTTGCCGGTGGACGCGACAGGCACACCAGAGGATATTTTCGCGCAGGCACTAGGGAGGCTGAAGGCGGCGCGACAATGAGTGTCCACAGGAGTGTGGAGAAAATACGGCCCTGCGAGTGGTGACGCGCGGGGCCGAGCTTTTGTTGCGGGCTGCCTGTATAGCCTCCATACGGGGTGCTTTTGCGGCGGGGGCGGTACGGGTACCTTATGGCCCATGCAGATGATGAGGGAATCCAGCTTTCGCGGCACGAATGACGAAGCCTTGCCGCCAGTCTTCCGCTGGCGCGTGGTGCTGCTGCCGGCAGTGATGGCGGTGGTGGGCATGCTGGTAGCGTGGGCCGCGGTCACGGCAGGACAAGATGCGCGGCGCGGACGCGAACAGTTGCAGATGAACTTTGATCGCTATTACTGGGAATGGGAACTGACGCAGGCGCAAATGGCCCACAGACCGGCGGCCGAGATCGCGAAAATTGAGAAGATCGTGGCCCAAAAACGCGCGGCACGCCTCATCAGCTACGCCCGCTGGGGCCGGCAATTTACCTCGTGGGATGGATATCGATATGAGGAAATTGTGGATCAAGGCTATGCCTATCACCAGCCATGGCAGGCGGAGAAGCCCGACGAGCCGATGCAGCCCATGCTGGATGACGGCGGACCGGAGCCGCGGTCGAAGAACGTGGTGTGGTATCCGCTGTATCCCTTTTTGGCGTCAGGGTTGATGACGTATGTGCCGGGGTTGAGTTCGACGCTCGCCTTAACGGTGGTCTCGTGGACGAGTTGCCTGCTGGGGGCGGTGGTGATGTACCTGTACCTGCGGCAATATTACTACGCGCGCGAGCAGTTGGGCCTGCGCGGCGTGGTGGGGGGGCTGGCCAGCTGTGACGCGGCGGCGATGTGGGCCGTGGCAGCATTGTTGTTCGGGCCGTGCGCGGTGTTTCTGTACGCCAACTTTACGGAGAGTCTGTTCGTCCTGCTGTTGGCGCTCTTCCTGTATTGCCTCCAGGCGCGGTGGTGGTGGCGGGCGGTGCTGGTGGCGGCGGTGGCCTCGGCGTGCCGTTCGCAAGGGGTGTTGTTTGGACCGATCCTGGGGCTGATCTACTTGTTGCGCGGGCCCGGGCCCGTCTGGAAGCGGCTAGTGGCGCTGCCGGCCATGGGGGTGTTGGCGGAGGCGGGAGTGATAGGATATGCGGCCTTTTTGTGGGATTTGTTTCGCGACCCACTGGCCTTCATGCACGCCCAGCGCTATTGGAACGTGGGCATCAGTTGGGAGCGTATCGTCTACGCGGCCAATCCGACCAACGCGCTGGGCCGCGTCTTCTGGTATGCGTTCTACAAGGGTGCTGTGGATTGGCCCCGCCTCTGGGAGGCGGCCTGTTTGATCTGGCCGCCGGTGGTCCTGGCGATTTGGGGCTGGCGCTATTTGACGCTGGAGTTGTTGATCGTGGGCTGGATGATGTGGGGGCTGCCGTACGTCTCGAACAGCATGGCAGGGAACCCGCCGTTCGATTCGCAGTGGATGAGTATGGGACGATTCATGGCCGTGGTCATACCGCTGTACGTGATCTTCGGCGGCATATTTGAGCGCCGGCGGCGCGTGGCGGTGGTATTCATGGCCGTGTGGGCGGCAATGTTCGGTGTGTTCGCGTACTTATTCGGCACGGGGGCGTGGGTGGGGTGACATTGGCTTAGTAGTTAAATGGTCAAGTGGTAATGGTGGCGGCTATGAGCGACATGATGAAGGCGGTAAGACTTGCGGCGCCGGGGAAGCCGCTGGAGATGCACGAGGTACCGGTGCCGCAGGCGGGGACCGGGGAGGTACTGGTGCGGGTGAAGGCGGCAGGGATTTGTCATTCGGACGCCCATTATCGCGCGGGGCGGTCGCGGGTGGATCCCTTGCCGCTGACGCTGGGACACGAGGTGGCAGGAGTGGTGGAGGAAGTTGGCGAAGGTGTGGCGAACGTGAAGCAGGGTGATCGGGTCTGTCTGCATTACAACATGTGCTGCGGCACTTGTGCGACGTGCCGGAGCGGGTTCGATCAGTTTTGTGCGAAGTGCCTGATGATCGGCCATTACGCGGATGGCGGCTACGCGGAATTTATTAAGGTGCCGGCGCGAAATGCCATTCCCCTGCCCGCGGAGATCCTGTTCGAGCAGGGGGCGACGCTAATGTGTGCCTCAGCGACGTCGTTTCACGCGTTGCGGAAGGGCCGTCTGAAGGCAGGCGAAACGGTCGCGGTGTTCGGCGCGGGCGGCCTGGGAATGTCGGCAATCCAGTTGGCCAAAGTGTTCGGGGCACGGGTGGTGTATGCCGTAGATATTCACGAGGACAAGCTGGCGCTGGCAGAACGGTTTGGGGCGGTGGCGATTTACGCTGGAAGACACGATCCGGTGGCGGAAATTCGGCAACGCAGCGGCGGCGGCGTGGATGTGGCGCTGGAACTGATTGGCTTGGCGGAGACGATTCAGCAAAGTTTGCGGGTCCTGGGTAACATGGGCCGTGCGGTGGTAGTGGGGATTTCGGACACGCCAGTGGCAATCGACAGTTATCGCGAACTGCTGGGCCAGGAGCGCGAGCTGATTGGCTCGAACGATCATCTGCTGGAAGAGTTGCCCGAGGTAGTGGATCTGGCCCGGCGGGGTTTGCTGGACACGTCGCGCGTAGTCTCGCGAACAGTGCCACTGGAAGCGGACGCGATTAATAAGGTGCTGGATGAGTTGGAAGGGTTTCGGAATCAGACGGTACGGACGGTGATTGTGCCGTGAGCTATCTCGCTGCTTCAAAAAGCTCGACAGGGTTGCCATCGGGGTCGAGCAGTTGAATTTGTCGGCCACCCGGGCCAGATAGCATCTCATTGCGGAATTGCACCCCGGCTTTTGTGAGGCCTTCGATGCGTGCGGGGAGATCGTCGACATGGAGGACGATGCGATTCCACCCGCCGGGCTGCTGAGACTGGCCGGTGGGCAAGGGTCGGGAACCTGAGGCTTTTGGGCCGCTGAGCAGGAGGTCAAGGTTGCCGAGGGAAACGTTGGCGAAAGCGGGAAGGGCTTGGAGTTTCACGGTGAAGCCGAGGTGGCTAGTGTAAAAGGCGACGGAGCGGCTGACGTCGCTGACGAGGTAGCGCACGCCGTGAAAACGGAAGCTGGTGGGAGTCTCGGATTGGCCTTGCTGGGAGTGATCAGTATTGTCGTTCATAGTTACACCTCGATGTTGGATATTATGTCGGCAAACTCGATTCCATGGGGTATAGCGAGGCGAGGACGTGGCCCGAATCACCGGTGGAGAAGCGTGTATGGGCCTTCAGGGATGATGGCGACGGTGGCTGTGGGGTTTTGTTGGAGGTAGTGGTCGATCAATACTTGGGCGCGGTGTTGTGCGGTTCCCTCGCCGGGGGTGGGGGTGATCCAAAGTTTCGACTGAATCTCACGCGGCAGGCCGTCGGACGCCAGCAGGAGACGATCTTGGCCAAGGAGTTCCAACGCGCGGGTATGGAGTTGGCTTTGCCATTGGTCCTTTTGAACCGGCGCGGTTTGGATGTACTGAAGAAATTCGCGCCACCGCGCGGGCGGGCCGCCCCATTTCAGCAGGATGTCGGCATAACTCGCCGAGCCGATGCCCTCCCGGCAGTCGGAAACAATCAGCAGCGTCGAACCCGCATGGCACGCCGGCAGCGCGGTGACAATGCCCTTGACCGTTTGATAAAACGTCTGGTCCAGCGGGTACCCGCCGCCGCAGGTGACCACAAGGTCGAACGGCTTTTCCACGCGACATCCGGTATGTCGTTGCACGTCCGCGACGCCGGCGGCATGGGCCTGTTCCATATCGCCGGCATACACACCAGTAATCTGCCTCTGGCCATTGATGGCAACATTGACAAGAAAATCGACGCCAATGAGCCGGGCGATGCGAAGGCTCTCGGCATGGCAGGGGTTGCCCTCAAGTATGCCATTGGCGCTATTCGCGTGGCCCATGGTCGCATAGCCGTGGAAGCGCTGAACCGTTTTCAGATCAACGAGCGCGGGGCACAGGCCCTTTCGCCCGCCAGAAAAGCCGGCCATAAAGTGCGGCTCGATCAGGCCGGTGACAATGCGGAAGTCAGCCTCCGCAAAAATCTTATTGACCGAGACGGGCGGATCGTCAGCGATGCGGACCAACCCAGCAGGGTCATCCGCACGATGGTCGAGCACGCGACAGCGGCGAAGTATTTCCGGGCCGACGAGCTCCAGTCGCTCGGCATCCGTGCTGGCCCGGTGCATGCCGGTGCCGACGATGATGGTGACGCGGTCATCAGAAATGCCGTGGGCGCCCAGAGCCTCCAGCAACGCCGGCAGAATGATGGTATTGGGAACAGGCCGTGTAATGTCACTAATCGTGATGGCCACAGTCCCCGGATTCTTACGGGCGAGCAATTCAACTAGCGATGCACTATCAATGGGATGGCGGAGCGAGCGACGGAGCGCTTCGCGCGGCTCGGCCAACGCAACGGCGTGCTGCGCAACCAACGTGGCGGCATGCTGAGGCACGGAAAGCTCCATGCCCTGGCGACCGAAGAGCAGGCGAATCGTTTTGCTAACCATGGCGATAGTCTAGCAAAGTTCTCGGCAACGGTGATACCGCGCCACGTGGCTATCAAATGAAATCTTCCCACGTTTGCCATTTTGCCCAACTCACCATCCATTCCCGCAACATACAATTGTTGTGAACTAGCAAAGAACCAAGTATCCTGAACCCACCTCTTCACATTGTCTGTTTTTCACTTCCAAAACCCTTTTTAAGAGATGCAGATGTTTCACACACGACGTTCCATTCTCCATTGGACACTGCTTTCCCTCTCGGCATCGCTGGCCTGGCCTGCCGCCTCCGCCAGCGCCGGGTACGTATTCCTCTCCGGCGACGAATGGCTCTTAAGCAACCAGGCATTCACCGACAATCCCACCAACACCACCCAGTTCGCCACCAATTTGGCAACGACGATCGGCGGCTCAAATTACCTGATCTATCAGAACGCGAAGTGGGTGAATTCCTATGATTCATCCTTCCAAAGCCTGCTGACGGGGATGGGTAAGACCGTTACCACTTCCACAATTTCCCCCCTGACTGCGTCGATGCTCTCGGGAAAGAACGCCATTTTTCTTGCTGGCAGTCTCGGCAGCACGTCCGGTGAACAGGCCCTTCTGACTCAATTCGTCCAAAGCGGAGGCACAGTCTATCTATCACTGGGCACCGACAATTTCACCACCGCCGCCAACGAGATTGCGGCTTGGAACCCGTTGGTTCAAAACTTCGGCCTCAGTGCCGGCACAACGTGGTTCCCTGATGATAGCGTGTATACCATCCCCATCGCCTCGGCGGACCCAATGCTGTCAAACAACGTCACGTCGCTAACGTGGGGCTACGGCCAGGCCATCACATTGACCAATCCTGGTAATCCTCAGACGAAAATTTTGTTCACCGGCACGTTCGCCTCTCCCATTGGAAACCAGCCTCTGGTAGGTGTATCGGTCGTGCCAGAGCCTGCGGCGATGGCGTTGGCATCCCCCACGTTGCTGCTGTTGCTGCGCCGCCGCTCCCGGCGTTGAGCATCCTATAGCCAATCAATCCACCGTGATCACGGTACCGATTTTCTCCCCCGCCACCGCCCGGGCGATGTTGCCGTTCTTCTTAAGATTGAACACAAGAATCGGAATCTTCCGCTCCATCGCCAACGAAATCGCCGTCATATCCATCACGCGCAGGTTGTCGGTGATAACCTGCTTATAGGTAAGGCGATCGAACATCTTCGCGGCTGAATTTTTCTTCGGGTCGGAATCGTACACGCCATCGACCTTGGTGGCTTTCATAAGAATGTCCACCGACAACTCCGTGGCACGCAGCGCCGCACAAGTGTCCGTGGTAAAAAACGGGTTCCCTGTCCCAGCCGCGAGAATCACCACGCGGCCCTTTTCCAGATGGCGCAACACGCGCCGGCGAATGAACGGCTCGCAAACTTGCGAAACCGTCAACGCCGAAGCCACGCGCGTGGGCTGGCCAAATGTTTCGAGAATATCCTGCAAAGCAATCGCGTTCATCACGGTGCCCAGCATGCCCATGTAGTCGGCCGTCGCACGCTGAATGTGGCCGCCAGCCGACAGCGTTTCTCCGCGGATGAAGTTGCCGCCGCCCACCACCACGGCCACCTGCACGCCCGACTTGGCAACGGTGGCAATCTGCTCGGCAATTGTGGTCAGCTCCGCGGCTTCCAGGCCGAAGCCGCCCTCGCGGCACAGGCCTTCGCCGGAAATTTTCAGAAGGATGCGCTTAAAATGAGGCTCGGGCATGGGGACTCCTGCAAGAGGACGAGGGTATTGTAGCGGGAGCGGAGCGAATTGGCAGGTGCATCAGGCGACGCTTGGACTTCCTTGCGAAGATAAGCATTACAGCCCGAAATCGAGCAAGTCGCCGCGCGGGTGGACTGCGTGGAAAGCCCCATTCTTTTCCTGCGTCAAGTCAACGGTGACGCTATCCGCGGTGACGACTTTGCCGGGGCTCGTCGCACGGACGGGGACATCGTCGTTGCCCGTTATCGTCACGATCTTCGTCGTGGCGTTATATTGCAATTCCAAACCTTCCAGCCGGAAACTGCCCAGCGTGATCCACGGACTGCCTTTCGCGGCAACCGAAAGCAAGTCTCCCATCTCAATACCGACAGGGTTTTTGGCAGCTTTCGAGGGAGACACCGTTGGAGCCCCCGGCGCTCTGGACGCAGCGGCTGCCGGCGCAGTGGCCGTTGGGGTTTGATCAAAGGTGGCCACCAACTGTTCCGTGTGCATGTAGACGGATTCGGGTTTTCCGGGTGCGGTCGCCGGCCGCGTCGCCGACTTGCTCGGCCCAAACGCCGCCTCCAACTTCAAAGGCTTGAGCGGCTGGAAGATGTAGTACACGTCGCCGTCAAAGGTGACTTTGCCGGACTGGGCATCGTAATGAAAGCTCTTGGCCCACTGAAAATTGCTGTTGCCGCGGGGTGTTTCGCTTTGCTTATCGGGCTGCGTGGCGGTTCCGGGTTGCGTGGCAGGGGCCTTTTCCGGCCGCAAATCCATCACGACCATCGCGCCCGGCCCGGGTATGTCCAGCGTGCGCAAAGTCTCGGAATAGCGGAGCTGCGCGAGTTGGCCCGTAGGTTTGTTATTGGCATCGACGGGGTCTTTCACAGAGACGCTCATGCTGGTGACGAGCTTGCCATCCGCATCGTATTTCGCCCCGCGAGCTTCGGCGGATCCTTCGGCAAGCATCCAGTCGAGTTCCAACGCAAGGTCAAACGGGTCCGACCTGCTGGCCGGGCCGGTACCTGGCGCCGCCGCGGCGGCCTTGTCGGCCGCGGGCTTAAGCTGGATCGTCAACCGCTTTTCGGCCTCGAGGCGGCTGTCATTATTCAACGCGGTGCCGCTTGCGCCCTCGCGCATCTGGGCGATGGGATGGCCCTCGAATACCGCTCGCAAAGTCGTTTGATCAAACTGCATCGTATCGCGCCAGGTGACCTGCATCGGCGGATTCTTGGAGTTCGGGTTGTTGGGCACGTACACAAACGTGCCGCCGCTGCGCACGTTGATCATGCCCACTTTTTTCTTGATGTCCTTCGGGTCCGGCACCTGCACCAGATCCACCACGCGGCCCTCAATCGAGTTCTTGCCCACCAAAATCTTCACCATGTCAGCAGGGTTCCCCCCGGCCGAAGTCAGCGTAGTAGTTTGTTTGTCTCCAGTGGGTACACCTTCGATGTTCAACGCTGTGGCAATGACGGGGCGCGTGGGCGAGGCGATCTCCACCCGAACGCCGCCACTGGCGGTAAAGTGGGTGACGTCGAAGTCTCCCATGCTGGCGAGGTCAGAGATGGGGGCGGTGGCAGTGGCCACTGCGACGGCGCCGGCGGGCAGCGTAGCAGGGCGAGTGGCGGGCGGTTTGGGGATTAGATCCGCAACCAGTCTGGGTGCGGTAAGCGAGCGCCGCGTGGGTTTAACAGCTTCGCCGCGAGCGGGGGCAGGGGCCGATGCCGGACTGCCGCCGAAGTCGTCCTTGGTGGTCAGTTGCCAAGCCGTGACATTCCCGTCTGCGAGCATTTGGGAAAAAACTGGGGCTTTGGAGTGATCGGGCCAGGTTGTCAGAAATTCCAGGCGCTGGGTCTGAATGCCACCGCTGTCGCCGTCCTCTATTTTGCCGGTGGTTTTGTCGGCGGACTTGCGCTCCGTGACTACATTCCCAGTCGCCAGAATGTGCTGCGGCGGCTGGGACTGCTTTTTGCCATCAATGACGTTGGCGAAGGTGACGTCCAACAAATCGCTTGAGAAGGTAGTCCGGGCAGTCTTGTTGACCTTTTCGCTCAACAGGGCAATGCCCTGAATCACGGCATGCGCGGGGATCAGCGTGGTCTTCTTCTTTTCAGGATCCTCCGGATCGAGCACCGAGGCTAGGTCAACATCGATGTGTTTCCAGGTGAGGGAATTGACGGTGTCGCCCGACTCCGACTTGGAAGCCAATGTACCAGGACCTGTAAGGGCGATTTTGTTCGTCACCTGGTCGATGGCGGCTTCGAGGCATTCCACATTTCCCTTGGGGCTGCTTAGCACGATCTTTTTGTAGTCTTCGGATTTGATGAGGACCTTTTGCGTGCCGCCGTCATAAAAAATGTGCCCAGCGGCAACGGTGACCTGCGGCGACTGCACCCGTACGGGTTTGTCAGCCGTGCCAATGGCCTCCAGGCGGATATCTTTGGAGTCGGTAAGCGGTTCGGCGGCGGGGCGCATTTCCATGGGCCCGACCCAGGAGACAGTCAGGTCATCGACTTTGGCGGGGGCGATGGGTTCGGGGCTTTCGACAACCTGGAGCGTGACGGGCGGTTTGTCTTCTGCCGGGGCTGTGGCCGTGGCGGTAGCAGAGCGGGTGGTGGTGCTGTCCTTGTTGCTGCCGGCGGCGAGAAAAGTGACGTAGAGGCGGTTCGCCGAGAACGAACTCTCTGCGAGCTTGCCATCCCGTTGCTTGAGCATCACCGTCGCAGCGACGTCTTGGCCGAAGCTCATGCGATAGGTCGCAGCAGCGAGAGCACTCTTGTTGGTGGCCGCCGGTTTGGTGGCGGCAAGCTGCGTTTGCGCGGGGCGGGAGGAGGCGGCGGAGGGGAGAGCAGGTTTCGTCGCCGTGTTGTCCAGAGGCGAAGCAAACGCCAGCGCCTTGGAGCCCACACCGCGGACGATGACCTGCTTGCCTGTGTCGAAGCGCAGATAGTCGATCCGTTTGGCCTCGCGGTTATAGGCCAGTTGCATGCCCTGGCCGTCAAAATCGAGGCGGTCGGAGCGGATGTGGATAGGCCCGGTGGTCGTAAGGATTTCCTGGATGCCATCCAGGACCAGTTCCTCGTCGAAGTAGGCCCGCAGGCCCACGGAGCTGAAATCGTTGGGCGAAGCATCGCGTTCTGGCGTGATGGTCATGCGCACGTGGCCGCGGAGCAGTCCGGACCGAAGGGTCATCCGTTCGTTGAGTTTGGCGGACTGCGTGCCGGCAGTGCCCGTGCCGCCGGAAAGGGCGCCTAGCCCCGGCGTGCCCTTGGCGCCTTGCTCGACGGAAGCTTGGCAAAGGTCGGCGCTGACCTGCATGATGCGACCATTCTTGCCGTAAAAGGTGGCCAGCGGCTGCTTCAGGATGAATTGGCCCGGGATCGGATTCTTCTGGCTATCCAGCACCGGCAGCGGCGATTCGGCAGCTGTGATGACGTATTCCAACTGCATGTTGGCATCGCGCGATTCGAAAACCATCGGGAGAGTGGTGGGTGCAGTGCCCACGACCAGTTTGGCCTTTTTGCCGGTGGAGGGGTCCGGACCGCTGACATATTGATACAGCAGAAACGCACCGACAGCCAGGAAGACGCCGAGGATGAACAGTGCGATGCGTTTGGGCATGTTTGGCGGTTACTTAATAGTCGTCAGTTAAACGGTCAAGTCATGGCAGACACATTGTCATCAATGCGGTTAGAAGGTTCGATGCCGCGGGCCGACGTTTATCACAGATGGCCACGGACCACGAACCATGGGTCACTTACATATAACGGTCCAGCACCTGCTGCCAGACGCCCATTTCCTTGCACAGAAATTCAATCGCGTCGCGCACAGCACCGTAGCCGCCGGGGAATTTCGTCACATATTTGGCCACAGCACGCACCTCTTCAACCGCATCGGCCACCGCAATTGGCACCCCCACCCGCCGCAGCACCGGCAAATCGGGCAAATCATCACCGATATACGCAATCTGGTCGTCCTTGACACCCAGTTCGTCCTTGACCTGGTCGTAAGCTTCCAGCTTGTTTCCGATGTTCTGGTAGACGTTCTGGATGCCCAATTCATCGGCCCGATGATTGACGACGTTGGATTCTTTGCCAGTGATGATGGCCACGTCTTTGCCCAGGCGTCGCCAGAGCACAACGCCGGCGCCATCGCGGACGTGAAAGCGTTTAATCTGCTGCCCGGCATCATCACGAATAATACCGCCGTCGGTGAGCACGCCGTCAACGTCAAGGATGAGCAGTTGAATGGTGGGGATGGACATGGGGACTCCGCGATAGAAAAAGGTCTGAAGCGGAGATTGTCGCGAAATTGGGGGAAAATGGAAGGGCGGCGAGGGAGGTTTACTCCACCACCCGCAGCCGCACCAAATCCTGCACATCCACCAATCCCACCGGCCGGCCTTCACCATCTACCACGGGCAACTCGTCAATGCGGTGTTGGTTCAGAATCGCCAGCGCCTCTGACGCCAACGCGTCCTTGTGGATGCGTTTGGGATTGCGGGTCATCACGGCGGAAACCTGCTTGTCGAGCAAGCTTCCCGGCCCTTCCTTCCCCGTGGTGCGGAGCTGCCGCCGTAAATCGCCGTCAGTGAAAACTCCGGAGAGCAGGCCATCCTGATTGACGATCACCACAGCCCCAGCCCGGCGGCCCGTTGCAGGGTCTTTGGCGAGCACTTCGCGGAGCGTCAGCGATTCTGGCACCGCCTGAAAGTTCTCGCCGACCTTGAATTCCATCACCTGCGACACCTTCACCAGTTTCCGCCCTAGCGAGCCGCCCGGATGAAAAGCCCCAAAATCCTCCCGCGAAAACTGCCGCAAGCTCATAACACCCAGCACCAGCGCATCCCCCACCGCCGATATGCAATTGACCGATGTCGTCGGAGCCAACCCATGCGGGCAAACTTCTTCAATCTTTCCCAACTCAATCGTCAGGTCCGCAAATTTCCCCAGCGTGTTGCTGCGGGAACTGGTAATCGCAACCATCGCCACCTGCTGCCGCTTTAGAAAATCCAGCAGCCGCACCAGTTCATCCGTCTCGCCGGAATACGAAAGCAGCAACGCTACATCGTTCCGCCGCACCCGCCCCAAATCCCCATGCAACGCCTCCACCGGATGCAGAAAATGCGATGGCGTACCCGTCGACGCAAACGACGCACTAATCCGCTGCCCCACCAGCCCCGCCTTGCCCACCCCCGAAACCGCCACCACCCCATGCTGCCCGCGGGCCTCATCGCTTCGATCAAAGATCAGCCGAATAGCCTTCACGATGGCATCATCCAGCTTCTCCGCCACCGAGCTAATCGAAGTCGCCTCCGAGCGTACCACCTCCCGCGCGGCAGCAAGCAAGGCATCATCGTCGGGGGCGGTAGCGGTAGGGGGCGGGGGGGGGGCGGCCATAGCGTTCCTTTTCTGAGCGTGCCGCGTATTCTAGCGTGTAAATTGGATTTTAATACCACGCCAAACGCTGAACGCCGAACGTCGAACGCTCAATTCATCGACGGATCCGGCGGTATCAACTTCGGATCAATCGCCGGCCGCACATTACTCTTCACCGCCCGCCGCGCCGCCGCCTGTATCTGGTCCCACACATCCTCCGGCGTCGTCAGCACCAGCGACGAATCAATATCCGCCAAAATCCAAGCCCCCCCCAGCAACTCCGCCTCCAACTGCGCCGAAGACCACCCCGAATACCCCACAAAAAACTTCAAAGGCTCAATCGCTTCATCCACCAGGTTCTTCACCGCATCCGCATCCGACGAAAGCCAAATCCCATTCGTCACTTCCATCTGTCCCCGCGCCGAATCCGTATGCAACACCAGCAACGGCCCCTCGCAAGGCCCCCCATAAAACAGCGGATTATCGTTCGGATAAGGCACGCTGGACACCTGCGTCCACGCCTCCTCCACCGTCGTCTCCAGCGGCCGATTAATCACCAACCCCATCGCCCCATTTTCATCATGCTGGACAATCAGCACCACCGTATGCACAAAATTCGGATCCTCCAGCTCAGCCGCCGCCACCAACACCTTACCTTTTAACGGAGACTCCATACTCGCATCCTTTCACCCTAATCATAGCCAATAATAGCCCAACCGTCTTCCCCAATAACCCCCGCCGCAGGCCCTCACCGGCCGCCCCGGCAGGGCGACCTCACCCCCTTCGTGTATAATACAATTATGGCCAAAAAACTCACCACCGCAGATTTCTCCAAGCTCACCGACGACAAGGCCTTGGCCATCGCAGCCTTCGGGGAGTCCGTCGCCGCCTATCGCTACATCGTCCTCTCCGAAAAAACCCCCGACCCCAGGCTCCGGGCATCCTTCGAAGACATGGCCCGCGACGAGCGAACCCAACGCGACCGAATCCAATTCCTCCTCCAAAACCTCGCCCCCTCCGCCAGCTACTTCCTTTCACAGGAAGATAAATTAGCCGTCTGCGTCGGCCCCCGCCTCGTCGACGCCCGCGACGACGCTCGCTTCGACGAAGCCATGCGCCTCGTCATCGCCTCCGAAAAGCGCTCCGCCAGTTTCTACGCCAAATACTCCGCTTGCGCGCGCCACGACGACGTGCGAAAAGTATTCACCGAACTCGCCGCCGCCGGCATCGCCCAGGTCCAGCGCCTCCGCGCCCTCGCCAAAGAAGCCGGCAAGCAAATCGCCGAACCCTGCCCACTATCACAGTTGCGCATGGCATGATGGTGCGCACCAGTTCCGTCGCCTCTGTCAACCTGGTCCAGCCGAGCCCTTTCTTTTATCCCCGAACACTCCTCAAGTCATCGACGGAATAGCATGCGCTCGGACATGATGGCGAGCTGATCGCATGGATTGAGCTCGTTTCGAATTGATGGGAATAGGAAGCGAAGACATCGTTTCCATCGCACTTAATTGTCTTTGTTGTTGGGAAGAAGCATTTGCCGCGCCATGCCAAAACAGAGCTACATATGAGCTTACCTGTGCTACGCTTTTATTCTTTGATTTTTTGAATTCTCGGAACCCTCAAATTCCTAAACGATATTATTCCGGTATATCAATTGCGTACCCACCTCCCGCGACGACCAGAGTCTTGGCCGAAAAAGGAGGTGCTCTGTGAAAACAACTTGGTTCCCGAACACGCTTACCCCATGCGCAAAATCCCTACTCAACCGCCGCCGCGCGCGCCACTTCGGCACGACAACTCCCATCGCATTGGAAACTCTTGAAGCCCGACAACTGCTCTCTGCCGCCGCCGGCCTGTCGATCCAACTCCAGCCGACCACTGCACTTACCGGCGTGCCCCCAAAGGCCGTGTCGGTCAACATTGTCGACAGCGCAGGTAATATTGTCACTTCAGATGACTCCACCGTCACTCTGGCTGTCGCATCCGGACCTGAGGGCGGCCTTGGCGGAACCACCTCCGTTGACGCCGTAAATGGTGTGGCAGTTTTCAGCAATCTCAACTTCTTCGAGGCGGGCGATTACACCTTGACCGCCTCCGTCGACTCCCTGGATTCCGCCACCACCCAGCCCATTTCCGTCGACTTGGGACCGGGCAACTACACGCTTTCCTTTGTCCAGCCGCCTGCGAGCAATCCCAACGGCTTAACGCTCCGGTCTCCGATTGTCGTCGGCGTCTCTGATCCCAACGACGCCCCCATCACCGTGCCCACCAGCGTCACGCTTCAGGTTCTCAGCGGACCCGACGACGGCCAACTCACCAGCAACTCCCTAGCCTTCACCCGCAGCAATGGCACCGCCATTTTCAACTCCCCAACCTTCAATAAACCCGGTGACTACATGCTCGTCGCCCTCGCCGGCGGCGTCTCCGTTATCTCCGACACGTTCACTGTGACAGCGCCCTCCTCAAATCCGCAGCCACCATCCGCCACCCCCTCTTCCTCACCTTCCTCCTCCCCCTCTTCCTCCGGCTCGCCGACCTCTGACCCGCAGCCTGCAGGCAATCCCGCCCACGGGCCTTCCGTCGCCACCAACCTCGCCTTCCTCCAGCAACCCACCGCCACCACCGCCGGCATCGCCGTCACTCCCCCCATCACCGTTCAGGTGCTCGACCAGTACGGCCACGCCATGACCAACAGCCGCGCCAGTGTAACGCTGACCATCGCCACCGGCCCCACCACCAAAGGCAGCTTCAAGGCCACCGCAAAGAATGGCATCGCCACATTCCCCAAGTTCAAAACCAACATCGCCGGCACATACACCCTGAAAGCCAGCACCAAAGGCCTCGCCCCCGTCACCTCCAACGCATTCACCGTTTCCGCCGCCGCCGCCACCCACTTGCAGTTCACCCTGCTGCCCCCAAAAGGCGCCTCCGCCGCCGGCCCCTTAACCGTCGAAGTCGCCGCCCTCGACAAGTTCGGCAACATCAACACCACCCACACCCCCCAAATCAGCCTCACCGTCGTCAAATCCCCCAAGGGCGTCACACCTCCCTCCAGTATAACAGTGGCACCCCAGAACGGCGTCGCCCGTTTCACCGGCCTGACCTTGCCCAAGGCCGGCTCCTACAAGTTGCGCGCCTCCGAAGTTCAACTGCAACCCGTGACTTCCAAATCGATCCTGCTCACATAATGTTGCCACGCCGCTTCGTATCGGCGGTGCGTATCCAGTGGCTCGACGGCTCTTCGCCCCCGGCAGGGGGCATAAGAATGTAGCCCACGGCAAGACCCGCACGGGTCGCCGCCTTGGGTGAAGACTTCAATCCAGCACCAATCTCCCCAATACGCCATATATGGCGCTTTTTTGCCTGAATTTTACGCCATATATGGCGTGTTATTCTAAGCCCACGCGGAAACAAACACCCTTCGACCCGAAACGGCGATAAGTTGATTTTTGTGAATGAAGAGCCAACAGGTCAGCCGATAGTCCGAAGTAGTCCGGCGAAGAGCCAACGCAATATTTTTTTTCGCCGCGCCTGCGCTATTCCTTGGCAAAACACGCTTAGTTGATGTTTACATGTGGCTTCTTCAATCGCCGCAACTGCCACCCTGAACGGAAATGACTGAATGTCGATTCTCAGCCTCCTCTTTTCGTTTCATGGCCGCATCAGCCGGGGAGATTTTTGGTATGCGGTCCTTTTGGTTCTCTCAGTTTTTATTGTCCTGAATGTCGCGCTGACGAACGCCTTCAACCGTTCTGTGGCATTCGTTCTGTACCTCCCATTGTATTGGTCGCTCGCAGCATTGTGTATCAAGCGATATCACGACATTGGTCGTTCGGGATTCTGGCTTTTACTTCTGATCCTTCCGATTCTCGGCCCGCTGTGGGTTTTTGGCAGCCTGGCGCTGCGGAAGGGACAGCAGTTTGAAAATCGCTTCGGGCCTCTCTCGCCACGGCCAGAACTAGATTATTTCACTGTTGCCCATCAGTCCTTGGTAATCAATGACGTTACCAATCTCAATCCCGTTTCCGTTACAAAAATCGTCCGCCCTACCAGCGTGGAGGAACTTGCAAAAATCATCACCACTTCCAGTGGCCCCCTGTCCGTGGGTGGAGGCTACTTCAGCATGGGCGGACAAACGGCATGCACAGGCGGCCTGCATATTGATATGCGCTCCCTGAATAAGGTGCTGACGTTTTCTCCAGCGGAACGATGGATTCGCGTCCAGGCGGGCATCCGTTGGTGCGATCTTCAGCGATTTCTCGATCCACATGATTTCTCGGTCAAAATCATGCAAACCTACGCCAACTTCACGGTGGGTGGATCGCTGAGCGTCAATTCCCATGGCCGCTATGTGGGCTTGGGGCCCCTGGTGCTTTCTGTGCGCTCCATCACACTGCTGCTCTTGGATGGCAAAATAGTCACGGCTACTCCTGCCACCAACAGCGACCTGTTTTACGCTTCTATCGGCGGCTATGGGGCGTTGGGCATAATCGTCGAAGCAGAGTTGGAAATCGCGGACAATTCGCGCGTCACCTGCATGACGAAGCGGCTGCCAGTGAAGGACTACTTGGCCTATTTCCGTGCCGAAGTACGCGACAATCCGCGGGCTGTTTTCCATAATGCCGACCTATATCCGCCCCAATATATGCGCACCAATAGCCAGACTTGGGTGGAGACGAAGCTACCAGTGACCCAAACCAGCCGGTTAATGCATCTTCGCTCCAATTTCCCATTGGAGCGATACGTCTATTGGGCGATCTCGGAAACGCCATTTGGCACGTGGAGGCGGGAATTTATTTACGATCCCCTCTTTTTTTTCCGCCGTCAGGTCCATTGGCGAAACTACGAGGCAGGGTATGACGTGGCCTCTCTTGAGCCGCGTTCGCGCGCCAAGAATACATATGTCTTACAGGAATATTTCGTTCCTGTCGGACGTTTCGAGGAATTTGTTCCGAAAATGGCGGAAATTTTGAACAAACATCGCGTGAATATGCTGAATATATCGATCCGCCACGCCCGGCCGGACGCGGGAACAATTATGGCTTGGGCACGCGAGGAGGTCTTTGCCTTTGTACTTTATTACAAACAAGGCGTGGATGCTGCCGCAATGGAAGCTGTGGGAATATGGACGCGCGAGCTCATTGACGCGGCACTGGCTTGCGGCGGCACTTACTATTTGCCTTACCAGCCGCATGCGACCGACAGCCAGTTTCACCGCGCCTATCCGCGGGCCGCTGAACTCTTCGCAATGAAACGCCGGTATGATCCGGCATTCCGTCTGCGAAACTCGCTTTGGATTAAATATTACGCCCCCACACTGGAGAAAATGCCATGAGTAACGCCGTTACCTCGGAATTCCATGCCGTCTACGATAATCCCAAACAAATGGCCGCCTTCTATGAATTCCTCCGAAATATTTTTCATCTTTATCCTGAAGACAAGTTTCATGAGTTGATCCGGCAATCGACGGCACAATTCGCCGATGACAGGGAAATCTACAACGCCGTGGTCGCCGGGCTGCCGAAGATCAAAACCCTGCTCGCACCCCTTACGTACGCGCTCCCGGCGTTGAAAAAACAAAAGCAGGAAATGACACGTGAGACGCTCGAATTGCTGGGCCCACGCAAGCAGATCAATGGCATCGTCGAAATTGGCACCACGGGCCGGTATGTCAGTGACTTGCGCAAACATGTCACAATCGCTGATCCAGTGTTTTTGACCAATGATGTCGCACCCGCCAATAGCCCCGCGGATATTATGGAGCGTGGACAACTCGCGAAGTTGGGGACATTCTTCACGCTTGACTACAAACCGCTGGATTCCCATGGCGTTGCTCCTGGTTCCGTTGATCTCGTCACCTCCTTTATAGGCCTGCACCACTGCCCGCCCGATTTGCTCGATGCATTTGTCCAATCTATTCATCGTATATTGCGTTCGGGAGGGCTTTTCATCATCCGCGATCACAATGCGGGAACACCCCAAATGGCGACGTTTTGTTCGCTAGTTCATACCGTATTCAATGCGGGCTTGGGAGTATCTTGGACGGCAAACGCTGCGGAAATCAAGTGCTTCCGCTCGGCCGACTCCTGGGCGCAGGTCATCGTCCAGCATCATTTCACCGATGCCGGGAAGCGGCTGCTGCAGCCCAATGATCCAACGGACAATACTCTTATGGCGTTTGCCAAATCGTGAGGAGACGCGGATGAAACTTCGGCCGCTATCCGTCGTCTGCATGTTGATTGCCGGGGGCACGCTGGCTGTTCAGGCTCAGTATAAGTCCGCCACGTCACATCAGGACGCCGCCGCCCCCGCTGCCATCCAATCTTCGCGCACGCCGGTGAAATTCCGCCGTGCGCCTGACAATACCTTTCTCACTTACCCCGAATGGTTCTTAGTCTGGAGTCCCCGCGAGTATGCCCAGTTCATCAATGGGCATCCCCCCAGTGAGTTTCCTTTCCTCCGACACATTGGCCATTTCTGGCAAGGATATGCCGCGATTTATGAATCCACAAAGGAAAAGCCTTTTAATGTGGATTATCACAGCATGATTTGGGTAATCGGTGCGAGCATGACCGGCGAAAATGCAGCCACGCGAGCCTATGAAACTTTGATAGGACGCGTGGGGGAAGCAGCTGATTTTCACGGACCAACCTCTGAGGATAAACTCGCTGCGAGAGTAGCGGCAGATTATGCGGCCTTTCTCGACGTCCAGCCCTGGTATAAATTTGATTTTGTTCAACCGCTGAAGCAGGTTTGGACGCAGACCGGCTTTTGGGGAGCCGATCCGATACGAAAGTGGGAACGCAAATATTTTTTGACTACTCAGTACGCCTTTAAAGCGGGCTATGCTTGGCTGATCTGGAAGTCCAGCGAGTCGGCTTACGGAATCGAGTCGGAGACTACCATCGTTGTGCTGGATCAAACCCCGCAGCCCATGGTGGATTTCGCCCCAAAAATTCTGGAGCAGTTTCCCGATGGCGCGACGCTCGTAGAATTGCCGCGCTATCAGGCATTTACGCCCGCGGCAATCAAGCTGGCAAAATCCGGCATTCGTTTCCTTGAGATCGCGGGAAATCAGGGACCGATTCTGATCACCGCGATCGTGCCCGAAACTTTTGATGACACCGGCATTCATCTGTTGTTTACTCAGCCGATCATCACTCACCCGGGACGCAAGCGTATCGCGTTCACCGTGCCAGTGCCGGAATTGAGCGCCAAGCTGCTAAAACTCCAGGGCGGTGACGTGGAGTTGGAACATATTTATGATTTTTAAAATTTTGTCTGCCATAGGCCGCTGGCTCACGGCCCCTTCCCCCCCTCCTTATCCCAATTAAACGTCACCACAATCTTCCCACTCTTCTCCCCCGGCACAACCTTCATCTCCAACTTCCCCTGCACCTTCGACCCCACCCCAATCGGAAACAGCACCTCCGTCAACGTCGGCTTATCCCCCGACCCTATCAACTGCGCCTCCGTCAACGTCCCCGACCACAACGTCGGCCCATACGTATGCCTCAACGTATACGTCCCCGGCGTGATATTGTCCCACACATAATCATCCACCCCCTCAAACGTCATCTTCTTCACCGTCCCCGCTCCCAGATCG
>JADMIO011347037.1_pt1 | contig 21458 bp, 21 predicted proteins | sample 8958161 | NCBI WGS metagenome assembly JADMIO01 (sample SAMN16585339, study PRJNA669376) | soil metagenome | isolation source: Crop rotation soil | place: USA: Cullars Rotation, Alabama | collected 2011
CGCGACAACTTGTCCACGTGGAATTCTAAGCTTAGGATCCCAATGTGCTGGAAAGGACGGCGAGGACCGCAGCTTCGGCGGCGAGCATGCCGATCCCGAGCCGCGCCAGGGCGCCGACGATAGCCCGAACCCCTCCACGAACCAGGGACACATGGGCCCCGGCGGCGACCCGGCCGAGGGCAAGCGCTAGCCGCAAAGCAGAGCCGCCCCTAAGCTCCCCGCGCAGTCGGGGGAGCGGGCGTGGCGGAAGTCGAAGTCTGGCGGGGCAGCGTCGCGGCCTGGGAATGCGATGCCATGGGCCACTTCAACGTCGGCTTCTACGTCGAAAAGTCGATGCAGGCGCTGGCCGGGCTGGCGGCCGAGCTTGGCATGCCGCGGGCCTTCGCGGCCAGCGCCGAGGCCACGCTGGTTGTCCGCGAGCAATACATCCGCTTCCTGCGCGAGGCGCGGCCGAACGCGCCGCTCGCGATGACCGCCGGCGTGCTGGAGATGGGCGAGAGCGACGCACGCGTCCTGTTCCTGCTTCGCCACGTTACCGGCGAGCTGGCCGCCGGCTTCCAGACCGTCGTCGACCACGCCACCGCCCGGGACGGCCGCGCCTTTCCCTGGCCCGAACGCATGCGCGAGCGCGCCGCAGCGCTGACTGTCGAGGTCCCCGCCGAGGCCGCCCCGCGCTCGGTCGACCTCGCGCCGGTCGCTACCCAGGCGAGCCGGGCCCGCGCCGACGAACTCGGCCTGGTCTGCACTGCCCGCGGCGTGGTGATGCCGCAGCACTGCGACCCGTTCGGCCGCATGCGCACCGAGGGCTTCATGCAGCGGCTCTCCGACGCCGTGCCGCACCTGTTCGCCGCCGGCCGCCCGGGCGGCGAACGCAAGCCGGACATCGGCGGCGCGGCGATCGAGTACCGGCTGGTGCACCACGCCTGGCCGCGGGCCGGCGACCGCCTGGAGCTGCGCTCCGGCCGCGCCGGCGGCAACGCCAAGTTCCAGCGGCTGGTCCACTGGATGCTGGACCCCGACAGCGGCCGACCCTGGGCCAGCGCCGAGGCGATCTCGGTCTCGCTGGACCTGGTGGCCCGCAAGCTGATCACGCTCAGCGACGAGGAACTGGCCCAGGCGAAGACCACCTGGGTCGAGGGGCTGGCGCTCTAGCCCGCGAGTTCGCGCAGGACCTCGCGGACCAGCTCGGGCCGTTCCATCGGCAGGAAGTGGGTCGTGCCTGGGATGGTCTCGGACCGGACGCGGGGGTTGGCGGCGAGCTCCGCCTCGTGGCCCTCGATCCGCGCCGTCGAGGCGATCTCGGCGCGCAGCATCCGCACGGGGCACCGCACCTGCGCCATCGCGGCCCAGGCGTCGTAGTTGTGGGTGCGGAAGTTCGACGCTTCCCAGGTCGGCGCGCAGGTCAGGGTCACGGTCCCGTCCGGCAGCTCGCGAAAGCCGGCCTCGACGTAATCGGCCAGCTGCTCAGCCTGCCAGGTGCGGAAGCCGCCCCGGCCGGTATAGGCTGCGACGGCCGCCGCCTTGTCCGCGAAGACGGCGCGGCGCCGTTCGGCGCCGTCGGCCAGCGGGTTGTCGCCGGTGATGTCGCCCCGAGGCTCGAAGAACACCGGGTCGAACAGCGCGAGCGCGCGGGCGACGTTCGGGTCAGCCGCCGCGGCCAGCAGGCTGGTCGTGCCGCCCATCGAGTGTCCGGCCAGGATCACCGGGCCATCCGCCTCGGCCGCGAGCAGCGCCAGCAGGTCGTCGCGCATCTCCGGCCAGCCGACCCGGCCCTCGATCATGGTGGGCAGCGTCGAGGCGCCGTGGCCGCGCAGGTCCAGCGCCAGGATCCGCAGGCTCGACGCCAGCGGCGCCAGGATGCTGCGGTAGGTGCGGCCGTTGTAGCCGTTGGCATGGCTGAACACGATGTCGACCGGCCGGCCGCGCGGCCCGAAGTCCAGCACGCCCATGGCGCCGCCGCGCGATGACAGGGGAACCAGCCGCGCCTGCGGCTCGCAGTCGACGAACGCGTTCATGCCCCTTCCCTAGCTTGCTGACGCCGGGAAAGGGAACCCGTCACGCCGCCACGGCGGCCCCGCGCCGGGCGATGGCCAGGGCGCCGAGCGCCGCCGCCACGCCCAGGACGCCGGCGACGACGAAGCTCTCGGTGTAGCGGCCGCTCACCTCGCGCAGCAGGCCCGCGCCGAAGGCGGCGGAGGCGGCGCCCACCTGGTGGCCGAACGCCACCCAGCCGAACACGATCGGCCCGTCGCGCTCGCCGAAGCCCTCGTTGGCCAGGCGGACGGTCGGCGGCACGGTCGCCAGCCAGTCCAGGCCGTAGAACACCGCGAAGATCGACAGACTCAGGAGGTCGAACGACAGGAACGGGAGCACCATCAGCGAGACGCCGCGCAGGCCGTAGTAGGCGAACAGCAGCTTGCGCGGATCATAGCGGTCGGTGAGCCAGCCCGAGGCGGTCGTACCGATCAGGTCGAACGCGCCCATGGCGGCGAGCAGGCCGCCGGCCTGCACCATGCCCAGCCCACGGTCGCCACAGAACGAGATCAGGTGCGTGCCCACGAGGCCGTTGGTGGTGAAACCGCAGACGTAGAAGGTCGCGAACAGGAGCCAGAACCGCGGCGTCTTCATCGCGCGGCCCAGCACCGAGAGCGCCAGCCGCACGGCCTGGCGCGCGCCGCCCGCCGGCGGCGCGGCCTCGATCGCCGACCCGCCGAACGGTGGCTGGCCGATGTCGGCAGGCCGTTCCGGCATCAGGAAGAACACCAGCGGGATCAACGCCGCCGCCGCCAGCGACACCGCCGTCACTACGGGCCGCCAGCCGCCATGCTCGGCCAGGGCCGCCATGGATGGCAGGAAAATCAGCGATCCGGTCGCCGTCGAGGCGCTGAGCAGGCCCATGGCCAGGCCGCGCCGGGCGACGAACCAGCGGTTCACCACGGCCGCGCCCATCGACAGCGCCACCGCCCCCGACGCCAGGCCCGAGAGCACACCCCAGGTGGCGACGTACTGCCACGGCTCGCGCATGAAGAGGCTGGCGGCGGTGGCGGCGCTCATCACCGCCAGGCCGGTGATCAGGGTGCGCCGCAGGCCCAGGGTCTGCATCAGGGCCACGGCGAACGGGCCCATCAGGCCGTAGAGGAAGATGCCGATGGCGGCGGCGGCCGAGAGGCGGCCGCGGTCCCAGCCGAAGGCGTCGTGCAGGGGCGTGAGCAGAACGCCGGGGGCCGACCGCAGGCCGGCGGCGGCCAGCAGGCTGAGGAACGTGACGCCGGCCACGACCCAGGCGTAGTTCTGGCCAAGCGGCCTTCCGCGCGCTATCATGTGACTGACCGGTACGTTAAATCCCGCTCGTCATGTACGGTCCGAGCCGACCAGCCGCAAGGCGCGCCATGGCCAAGAATCCTCACAACGCCCCCAGCCCCGCTGCCCCGCCGAAGGCGGCCGACCGGATCCTCGCCACGGCCAGCGAGCTGTTCTACCGCGAGGGCGCCCGCGCGGTGGGCGTGGACGAGATCGTGGCCCGGGCAGGCGCGACTAAGCCCAGCCTCTACCGGGCCTATCCGTCGAAGGACCAGCTGATCGCCGCCTACCTGCAAGGCCAGAGCGCCTATGCCTGGTCGTACTTCGAGGCGGCCGCGGCCAAGCATCCCGACGACCCGAAGGCGCAGATCCTGGAATACATCGGCGCGCTCGCCGACCGGTCGCTGAAGCCGGGCTATCGTGGCTGTGGCCTCTCGAACGCGGCGGTGGAGTATCCCGAGCCCAAGCATCCCGGCCGGAAGGTGGCGGTGGCGCACAAGGAGGCTGTGCGCGAGCGGCTGCGCGAACTGACCAAGGCGATGGATGCGAAGAAGCCGAAGAAGCTGGCCGATTCCCTGCTGCTGCTGATCGAAGGCGTCTTCCTGTCGAGCCAGCTGTTCGGCGAGGACGGGCCGGCCGGCGCAGCCAAGGGCGCGGCCGAGGCGTTGATCGAGGCGCACACCCGCACCCACGGCAAGGACGCCAAGGACCCCGAATGACCCCGCTCGCCACCATTGGCTACGAGCGCGCGCCGCTCGCCAAAGTGGTCGAGGCGCTGAAGGCCGCCGGCGTCGAGACGCTGATCGACGTGCGCGCCGTGGCGGCCTCGCGCCGGGCCGGCTTCTCCAAGGGCGTGCTGTCGGCCACCGTCGAGGAGGCCGGCATCGCCTACCTGCACCTGCGCGACCTGGGCACGCCGAAGCCCGGCCGCATGGCCGCCCGCGCCGGGCGCACCGGCGAGATGCGCGAGATTTTCGCCGCCCACATGGCCGAGCCGGCGGCGCAGCTGGCGCTGGCGAAGGCGGTGGACATCGCCAAAGGCCGCAAGGTCGCCCTCCTGTGCTTCTGCGGCGAGGCGGCCAAGTGCCACCGCGCCATCGTGGCGGAGCGGATGTGCGAGGCGGCGGACTTCGCAGTGGAGCACCTGGAGCCCGCCACGCTCTAGGCGGTTGACCGCCCCGCGGCCGGCGCCTGAGGCTCGCGGCCATGCTGCCGATCCTCGCCGCCGCGGCCGCCATGGCCTGCCAGCCCGACCCGTCCCACCGCACGCTGCCGGCGCTGGGCCGCGACGCGAACGCCTTCGTGCCCAAGAGCTGGACCATCGAGTCCCGTCACGCCTTCGACCTGAACGCCGACGGGGCGCCGGACCTGGTGCTGGTGGTGCGCCATCCGGACAGCGAGGCGCGCAAGCTCGTCGCCGCGATCGCCACGCCGAAGGGCCTGCGCAACGCCGGCGAGGGGATGCTGCCGGGCTATCCGCTGGGGGACGCCAACGTCGAGTTCAACGCCCGCGGCGTGCTGGTGGTCACCGACCTCGTCGGCGGCACGACCGCCAACCAGACGGTCTACCGCTACCGCTACGAGGGCCCGAGCGCCGCGGTGGGGGCGATGCGCTTCATCGGCATGGACATCGGCAACTACAGCCGCACAAACCAGCACGACTCCACGACGCTCTCGTACAACTACCTGACCGGCGGGTTCGAGAAGCGCATCGACAAGCTGACGAAGCGCGGCGACTACGCGCCGCAGAAGCCGATCCGCCGCCCCGGCGCGCCCGAGTGCCGCTTCCTGGACGACACGCCCGACCCGGACGACATCCTGTCGGCCGAGCTGGACAACGGCGAAAAGCGCTAGATCTCGAGTTCGGCGCCGGAGAGGTCGCAGCCGGCGACCCGGGCGCCGTCCATCTCGGCTTCGAGGAAGCGGGCGCGGACAGCGCTGGCGCCGCGCAGGTCGGCCCCGCGCAGCGACGCGCGGCTGAAGTCGGTGCGCACGAAGCGATTGTCGCCCACCACCAGCGGTCCCATCTTCGCGCCGCGCAGGTCGGCGCGGGCCAGCTGGGCGTCGGTGAACCGGGCGCCCCGCAGGTCCGCCTCGCGCAGGTTGGCGCCGCGGAAATCGCAGCCCGACAGGTCTGCGCCCTGCAACTGCACGCCTTCGAGGTCCATGCCGAAGAAGATCGAGCGCGGCGCCGACAGGCCCGAGAGCCGACGGCGCTTCAGGGTCTTCAGCGGCCGGAAATCGATCTCCGACAGCTTCATGACCACGCCCTGGCGGCCGCTGGAGTCGCAGAAGGCCTCGTGCTCGGCCACCACTTCGGTCAGCGACTTGTCGTCGACGTAGAAGATCGGCGGCGGCGCGCGCAGCACGTCGGTGAGATCGGCGTCGTCCAGGCGGGCCTGGGCGAGGTTGACGTTGTTGAGCACCGCACGGCGCATCGAAGCGCCGGTGAGGTCGGCGCCGCCGAGGTCGGCGTTCGACAGGTCGGCGCCGTCCAGCACCGCGCGCATCAGCTTGGCGCCGGTCAGGATCGCCCCCGACAGGTTCGCGTCGGTGAAGTCGCTGGACATGGCGACCGCGCCCGACAGCTGCGCGCCCATCAGGTTGGCGCCGGCCAGCACGGCGTAGTTCAGCTCGCCCGGCCGATGCTCGTGGCGCAGGATGCGGAAGCCGTCCAGCTTGTCCTGCAGGGCGATGCGGCCCTCGCGCAGGTCGCAGCCGGCGAGCTCGGCGCCGGCCAGGTTCGCGCCGCGCATGCAGGCGCCGCGCAGGTCGGCCCGCTTCAGGTTCACGTGCCGCATGTCGGCTTCGCGCAGGTCGGCGCCGAACAGGATCGCGCGGCTCAAATTCGAGCGCGCGAGGGTCGAGCCCGAGAGCTTCGCGCCGGTCAGATCGGCGTCGCGCAGGTCGACGCCTTCGAGGCTGCAGTTGGCCAGATCCGCATAGGTCAGGTTCAGCCGTCGCCCGCCCGAACGGCCCGCGAGGTACCGCTGGTGCGCATCGAGCGCTTCGCGCAGCGCGTGGCCGTCGACGGCCAGGTGGTGTTGCTGGGGAACGGACGACATGAGGGCCTTCGCGTTCACCATGCCGTCCGGGGCTTTAAGGATGAGTTGCGCGACAGGATTAAGGCCCGTTCAGACCTTGGCCGATCTCACAGCCAACCGCGGCGCTTGAACCAGACGTAGGGCAGGATCGCCGCGACCAGCATGGCGACGAGCGCCATCGGGTAGCCCAGCTTGAAGTGCAGTTCGGGCAGGACGTCGAAGTTCATCCCGTAGATCGATGCGATCAGGGTCGGCGGCATGAACACCACCGCCACGACCGAGAAGAACTTGATGATGCCGTTCTGCTCGATGTTGATCAGGCCCAGCGCCGCATCCAGCAGGAACGACAGCTGCGCCGACTGGTGGCCGGCGTGCTCGGTCAGCGACTGGGCGTCGCGCTGCAGGCTCTCCAGGTGCGCCCTGCACTCGCCGTCCTCGGCGATCTCGTGCGCCAGCGCCGCGTAGCTGAGGACGCGCGACATGCTGACCAGGCTGTTGCGCACGAGCGCCGTCACCGACTGCGCCTGCGCGAGGCCCGTCAGCAGGGGGCGGAAGTCGCCACCGTCCGGGCGCCGGAAGATCGCCGAGGAGACCGCCTCCACGCGATCGCCGGTGTCGTCGAGGATGCGCGCCAGTCGCTCGATGACGGCGTCCAACAGGCCCAGCAGGGCGGCCGCCCCGCTCGCCTGCTGGTAGTCGACGCCCCGCTCGGCGAACAGGGTGAAGGCCTTGAGGTCCTCGTAGCGCAGGGTCACCAGGAACCCGTTGGCCAGCACGAAGGTGGCCACCGTCGCATGCGGGTCGGCCTCGCCGCTGCGCGCCAGCAGGGTCGCGGTCATGAACGTCGCGCCCTCGGCCTGGTAGAGCCGGCTGGAGGGCTCCAGGGCCTCCATCTCCTCGAGCGTGGGCAGCTCCAGCCCCAGCGCCGCCTCCACCGCCAGCTCCTCCTCGCGGGTCGGCTTCAGGAGGTCGATCCACACCACGTCGGCGTCGGGCTTCCAGCCGGTCGTCGCCGGCTCGGTGGAAAACCCCGTCTTCCCCCGACGCAGCACATTGAGCATGCAGCACCTCCGCGCCCTTTCGAGCGCGGCGGACGGCACGCGTCAACCGCGGCCTATTTGGTGGTGTCGCTCTCGGCCGAGCGGCCCGAGGTGGCCGCGGCGATCAGGGCCGCGATGCGGTCGGTGGAGTCGGCGGCCTGGCTCAGCACGCTCATCGGGCCCTGGCCGGGCCGCACGGCGCTGGCCATCTGCGAGGCGGCCGATTGGGCGATGGCGATGGCGCCGTTCTGGATCTTGGTCATGCCCGAGGCGGCCAGCATCTTGGCCGTCGCGTCGGGGTAGATGAAGCCGTGGGTGGCGTAGGTCGAGCCGCCGAGGTCGCGGTTCGGATCGTACCAGACCTTGACCATGCTCCAGTCGCCGGCCGGCGACACGTCGATGATCGTGACGTCCTTCTCCACCTTGCCGCGCGAACCCTCGATCGGGCTCCAGTTGGCGTGGGTGATCTGGATGACGCGGTCGGTCAGGACCTGGCTGACGACCGCCACGTGGCCCAGGCGCATGCGCGCGGTCGGCTTGAAGCACAGCACCGCGCCGGCCTTCGGCACGAAGCCGGTCTCATAGCGGCCGGCGGCCTGCTGCCACCACGTCCACGCGTCGCCGAAGATCTGGATGCCGGAAACCAGGCGCGCGAACTGAGCGCACTGCCAGTACGTGTCGGCGCTCGCCCCGGCCGGGGCGAGCAGCATGAAGGCCGCGGCGGCCAGGGAACCCAGACGGGTCCACGTCCGTTTGCGCATGCTATCGGTGACTCCCCGACACTCCCAAGGCGAAGGGGTAACGATATCGCGCCTCAGTGAAAAGAGGGTTTACGCGCCTGCGACAGGCGGCCGCTGCAATTTATCCACAGCTCACCCCAGGCATGAACGCGCGTTTGAATCGCGTGCGGCCAGTGAAGATCGCGAATTCCCGGGTGTTTATCACTGTCTCAAGAAAACTATTGGCGAACCATGGTCGCCGTTCCCGTATTTGAGCTCTAAAGGACTGCTGTTTCCATTTTCCTTTAACACCTGTTGATCCATCGAACTCTAGCCCTCACGCGCCGGTAACAAGCCGAAACAAGACCTCGGTGGGCTTGGCCATGTCTTGGCGGAAATTCGCGCAAGAGGAGAATTCTCCCTTCACAAACCCGCGAGCGCGGGCGCCCGGCGCCGAAAAAAGCGGCGCCGTTTCCACTGGCCCTCCGCGAAGAACGCCCTAGATAGGGAATCGGGACTTCCCGGAGACCTTGATGGACATCGCCGCGCTCGTGAGTGACCCGGCCGCCTGGGCCGCGCTCATCACCCTCGTGGTCATGGAGGTGGTGCTCGGCATCGACAACCTGGTCTTCATCTCCATCCTTTCGAACAAGCTGCCGGAGCATCAGCGCGCCAAGGCGCGGCGGATCGGCATCTCGCTGGCGCTGATCCTGCGGCTGGTGCTGCTCTCGACGATCGCCTTCATCGTCGGCCTGACGAAGCCGGTGTTCGAACTGCCCTGGACCGCGCCGCTGAACGAGGAGGGCCATCCGCTCTTCGAACTGGCCTTCTCCTGGCGCGACCTGATCCTGATCGCCGGCGGCCTGTTCCTGGTGTGGAAGGCGACGACCGAGATCCACGAGAAGGTCGATCCGCAGGAGACCCATGGGGTGATGGACACCAAGGCCAAGGTGACGGGCAACCTCTCGGCCGCCATCGTGCAGATCCTGCTGCTCGACATCGTCTTCTCGATCGACTCGATCCTGACCGCCGTCGGCATGACCGAGCACCTTCCGATCATGATCGTGGCGGTGATCATCGCCGTGGGCCTGATGCTGCTGGCCGCCGACCCGCTGGCCAACTTCATCAACCAGAACCCGACCGTGGTGATGCTGGCCCTGGGCTTCCTGCTGATGATCGGGGCCGTGCTGATCGCGGACGGCTTCGGCGTGCATGTGCCCAAGGGCTACATCTACGCCGCGATGGCCTTCTCGGGCGGCGTCGAGGCGCTGAACATGATGGCGCGGCGCCGGCGCCCCACCGTCGAGGACAAGACGCTGCACTAAAGATCCTCCCCCTCCGGGGGAGGTCCAGCGGCGCGCAGCGCCGATGGGGAGGGGTTTCCTCCACCGCGCCAAGGATGGTCCTCACCGCATCGTCGACGTCACGAAGCACGACTGACGCCGGGATCCGCAGGGTGCGGATACCCTGCGCTAGCAGCCAGGCGTCGCGGCGCTCGTCCCGCTCCGGCCGATCGCCAAAGCCGTGGCTGGACCCGTCCACCTCTACGTCCAGCCTCAGGGCGTCGCAGTAGAAGTCGAGGATATAGTGGCCCACCGGATCCTGCCGCCGGAAGTGGAGCCCGGCGACTTTCCGGCCGCGGATCGCCTTCCACAGCAGCACTTCCGGCAGCGACATGGCGCGGCGATAGACCCAGGCGCGGTCGCGGGTGCGAGCAAGGGCGTCCATTGCTCGACATTATCTAGAACAAAAGATGAACTCAAGACTTGCGGACGGCGCCCCCTCTCGCTTCGCGAGCTCCCCCAGAGGGGGAGCATCTTGCGTCAGAGGAAGCTGTAGGGGTCGATGTCTATCGCCACCCGGATCTGGCCCTTGGGGCGGACGCGGGCGCGCCAGGCGGCCATGTAGGCAGAGAGGTCGACGGTGCGGTCGGCGCGGACCAGGAAGCGCTTGCGGCGGCGGCCGCGCACCAGCGCCAGCGGCGCGTCCGCCGGCCCGTAGACGGCGACGCCTTCCGTGTTGGGCGCGACCTCGGCCATGCCGCGCACGAACACCTCCAGCTGCGCCGCGTCCGGTCCGGAGGCGATCACCGCGGCCAGCCGGCCGAACGGCGGCAGGCCCGCCAGCTCGCGCTCGGCCATCTCGGCGGCGACGAAGGCGTCGCGGTCCTGCGCCTTCAGCGCCTGCATCACCGCATGCTCGGGCGCGTAGGTCTGCAGGAGGGCGCGGCCGGGCCGGTCCTTGCGGCCGGCGCGGCCGGTGGCCTGGGCCAGCAGCTGGTAGGTCCGCTCGGCGGCGCGCAGGTCGCCGCCGCGCATGCCGAGGTCGGCGTCGACCACGCCCACCAGGGTGAGCTTCGGGAAGTTGTGGCCCTTCGCGGCCGCCTGGGTGGCCACCAGGATGTCGATCTCGCCGGACGCCATGCTCTCGACCAGCCGCCTGGCCTCGCGCGCGTCGAAGACAGTGTCCGAGGAGAAGACCGCGATCCGCGCGTCGGGGAACAGCGCGCGCGCCTCCTCCTCGACCCGCTCCACCCCCGGCCCGATCGAAACGAGGCTGTCCTTGGCGCTGCAGTGCGGGCAGGCGGCGGGCTTCGGCATCGAGAAGCCGGTCAGGTGGCAGACCAGGCGGCCGGTGTAGCGGTGCTCGACCAGCCACGAGTCGGTGTCGGGCGCCGTCATCCGTTCGCCGCACGCCTTGCACAGCACCAGCGGCGCGTAGCCCCGGCGGTTGAGGAACAGCAGCGTCTGTTCGCTCCGCGCCCAGGTCTCGGCCATCGCCGCGACCAGCGGCGGCGAGAGCCAGCGGCCGGTCTCGGGCGGGGTCTCGCGCAGGTCGACGAGCTCGATGTCGGGCAGCCGCGCGGTCCCGTGGCGGGCGCCGAGCCGCAGCCACCGGTAGCGGCCGGCCTCGGCGTTGCGCAGGGTCTCCAACGATGGCGTGGCCGAGGCCAGCACCACCGCCGCGCCCTCGATCCGCCCGCGCACCACCGCCAGGTCGCGGGCGTGGTAGATGAAGCCGTCCTCCTGCTTGAACGAGCCGTCGTGCTCCTCGTCGACGACGATCAGGGCGAGCTTGCGGAACGGCAGGAACAGCGCCGAGCGGGCGCCCACGACGATCCGGCAGTCGCCGGACGCCACCGCCTCCCAGACGCGGCGGCGCGTCGGCGGGGCGACGTCGGAGTGCCACTCGCCCGGCTGGGCGGCGAAGCGCGCCGCCACGCGCGCGATCACCGCCTGGGTGAGCGCGATCTCGGGCAGCAGGATCAGCACCTGGGCGGCGGGATCGGCGGCCAGCGCCGCGGCCGCGGCCTCCAGGTAGACCTCGGTCTTGCCCGACCCCGTCACGCCGTCCAGCAGGGCGACCGAGAAGCCGGACAAGCCCGCCATCAGCGCCTGCGCCGCCGCCGCCTGGCTGGCGTTGAGCGCCGCGCCGTGGCGGGCCAGATCGGGCGCGGTGAACCGCTCGTCGGGGACCACGTGGTCGACGGCCAGCACGCCCTCGTCGACCAGCGCCTTGACCACGCCCGCGCCCACGCCGGCCGCGCGCGCCAGCTCGGCCGGGGGCATCGGCCGGGTCGCGGCCTCCAGCACCTTCGCCCGCGCCGGGGTCGGCCGCGCCGGCCGGGCGCCGGTGGCGACCACCACCCGCTGGGGCCGGGGCTTCGGCGCGCGGGCGCCGCGCAGCGCGATGGCCAGCGGCTGGCCGGGCGCGTCCACGGCATAGCGCGCCGCCCACTGCACGAACTCCACCGTGCCCGGCGGCAGGCGCGGATCGTCGAGCCGCTCGGCCACCGGCTTCAGCGGCCGGTTGCCGCCGAGCGCGTCGCGCAGCTCTACGACCACGCCGCGCATCAGGTTCGGCCCCAGGGGCACGGCCACCTGGTCGCCGGTCTCCAGGCCCATGCCATCCGGCTCGGCGTAGTCGAACGCCTCGGGCAGCGGCATGGGGATCAGGACGGAGGCGATGCGGCTCATGAGCGGGTGCGGTTTGCGCTTCCCCGCTTCGCAGCTACAAGCGGCGAGAACAAGAGACACACGGACGCTATGCAGCTCTTCCTCGACACCACCGACACCGCCGTCCTCAAGGACCTCGCCGCCACCGGGCTGGTAGACGGGGTGACCACCAATCCATCCCTGATCGCCAAAAGCGGACGTAACATGCTGGAGGTGATCGGCGAGATCTGCGGCATCGTCGACGGGCCGGTGTCGGCGGAGGTGGCCTCGATGGAGACCGCGGGCATGCTGGCCGAGGGCCGCAAGCTGGCCGGCGTCGCGCCGAACGTGGTCGTGAAGGTGCCGCTGACCCGCGAGGGCCTGATCGCTACGGCCGAGTTCGCCGCGGAGGGCATCCAGACCAACGTCACCCTCTGCTTCTCGGCCAGCCAGGCCCTGCTCGCCGCCAAGGCCGGCGCCAGCTACATCAGCCCGTTCATCGGCCGCCTGGACGACCAGGGCGCGGTCGGCATGGACCTGATCAGCGAGATCCGCGCGATCTACGACAACTACGACTTCGACACCGAGATCCTGGCCGCCTCGATCCGCACGCCGCAGCACGTGAAGGAAGCGGCCCTGGCCGGCGCCGACTGCGCCACCATCCCGCCCGACGTGTTCCAGGCGCTCTTCAAGCATCCGTTAACCGAACGCGGGCTCCAACAGTTCATGGCGGACTGGGCCAAGACGGGCCAATCCATCCTTTAGGGTCCGCCGTCTTGTAGGGGCGTGCGGCGCATGGACGGGTCACAGGGTGAACTCTTCGGGGCTTCTCCGCTGGAGCCCAGCGCCGTGCGCCGGTTCCTGTCGGACAATCCCGAGTTCCTGAAGGGCGACGAGGGCCTGCTGGCCGAGCTGGGCCTGACCGTCGCCTCCGGCAACGTCGTCGAGTTCGCCCCGCTGGCCCGCGTGCACGCCGCCCACCGCGAGGAGGCCGAGCTGCGCCGCCAGCTGGAGGAGGTGGCCCGCGCCAACTTCGCCGCCCAGGCGCAGACCCACGGCGCGGTCGTCGACCTCCTGGAAGCACGCAACAACTCCGACCTCGCCCGGCGCGTGGACGAGCTCGCCCGCCTGCGCTTCGGCCTCGCCGCCGGCGTCATCGCGCTAGAGTGCAACGGCCTGCCGCCGGCCGGCTGGAAGCCGCTGGTCGAGGGCCAGGTCGACCTGATCCTGGACGGCTCGCAGCGGCTGGCGCGCATGGGTTTCGCCCCCACCGCGCTCGGCTTGTTCAGCCACGAGGCCGGCCCGATCGCCTCGATGGCGATGGTGCGCATGGCGATCTGGGAGCCGTCGCGCCAGGGCCTGCTGGCCTTCGGCTCGACCGATCCCGAGGGCTTCACGCCCGAGATGGGCTCCGAGCTGGTGGCCTTCCTCGCCCGCGTCGTCGAGCGCACGGCCGAGCGATGGCCGCTGATCTGACCGCCGAGGCCGCGCGGCGGGCCTGGCTGGAGCATCTGGCCCACGAGCGCCGCGCCTCGCCGCGCACGCTGGAGGCCTACGGCTTCGCGGCGGGGCGCTACATCGGATTCTTGGAACAGCATCGCGGCGAGGCGCTGAGCGTCGCCGGGCTCGCGTCGGTGACGGCCGGCGAGGTGCGGGCCTGGCTGGCCCACCTGCGCAGCGGGGATCATCCCCTGTCGCCGCGGTCGCTCAGCCAGGCGCTGTCGGCGATCCGCACCTTCCATCGCTTCCTCGACCGCCGCCTCGACGCGCCGAACGCCGCCATCGCCCTGGTCCGCGGCCCGCGGGTGAAGCCCGGCGCGCCGCGGCCGGTCACCGAGGACCAGGCCGCAGGCCTGATCGCCGAGCCCGGCCTCGATCCCGACCGCGAGCCCTGGGAAGCGGTCCGCGATCAGGCGGTGCTGACCCTGCTCTACGGCTGCGGCCTGCGGATCTCCGAGGCGCTGTCCCTGAAGCGTGCGGACGCCCCGATCGGCGAGACGCTCAGGATCACCGGCAAGGGCGGCAAGACCCGGCTGGTCCCGGTGCTGCCGGCGGTGCGCGAGGCGGTCGACGCCTATCTCGCCGAGGCTCCGTTCGCGCTGGCGCCCGATGCGGCGCTGTTCCGCGCCAAGCGCGGCGGCGCCCTAAGCCCGCGCCACGTGCAGGCGACCGTGCAGAACCTCCGCAGCCGACTGGGCCTGCCCGACAGCGCCACGCCGCATGCGCTGCGCCACTCGTTCGCGACGCACCTGCTGGGCGCGGGCGCCGACCTGCGCTCGATCCAGGAACTGCTGGGCCACGCGTCGCTGTCGACGACGCAGCGCTACACCGAGGTGGATGCGGCGGCCCTGCTCAGCGCCTACAGCCACGCGCACCCGCACGCCTGAGGCTAGTCGGCGACCCGCAGGGGGTTCGGCCGCGGGTCGCCGTCGCGCATCAGCATGCACGGCCGCGGGCGGCGATCGGGGATGTCGCGCGAGACGACCGGCACGCGGCTGCCGGTGATCAGGATGCGCTCGCGCGCGGTCTCGTCCTGCTCGGCGACGAGGTAGGGCGCGGGGCGGCAGCGCACAGGCGCCCGCTCCTGGGCCGCCACCGTGGCGGTGTCGGGTTGCGGCGGCAGCCGCACCGGCTGGCCGGCGGCCAAGGTCGAGGAGAACACCAGGGTGACGATCAGGCTCATCGGCCGTCGCTCCCCCCCGCGCCGCCGAGCAGACACATCTCGGCGCGCGGCAGGTCGATCAGCCGGCGCGGCCCGACGGCCGGGCGATCCTGGCCGCGGAACAGGAGCGCGGGTTCGGCGGGCCCGGACGTCTGCATGCGCCCGGCGGCCTTGCAGGCGCTGGGCGAACGCTGGGTGATCTCGTAGCGCGGCTTGAACAGGCTGTGCTCGGGCAGCGCCGCGGACGGCGCCGGCCCCGAGGCCGTGGCGGCCAGGGTCGCAGCAGCGAGCAGTGCGAGCATTGCGGCCTCCCTTGCGCAAGCTGACCTCGCAAGGCTGCCATCGCCATGGCCGGCGGTCGAATTAAGTTTCGGCCACATTCGACCAGATTTGCTCACATGCGGCGCGCGGGGCGCCGAAATCACGGCTTCGGCGTCACCGTGTCGCTGGCCGGCCGGAACTGCGGCGCGTCGGCGCGGCCGGGCAACAGGTAGTCGGGATGGTAGCCCACCGGCGAGGAGAGGGCGCAGCCGTCCACCTGCCGCAGCACGGCGTACTGCAGGCCACGCGGCTTGCCCTTCAGGGCGGTGTTCTGGCGCCGCACGATCTCGTCATGAGTCGCGCCGCAGCGCGCCGGCTGGCGGTAGAGGTTGGGCATCGGCTCGCCGGTGGGCGGCATGATGTGCACCTCGTTCGGGACACTGCCGGGCGGTGGCCCCGACGCGGCGATGGTTACCGAGAGAGCAAGGGCGGTCAGGATCATGCGCGAAGCTCCTGTCGCGAGATTTCGGAGCCTGCGCGCACAACCGCCGCGCGCCAAGTTAAGTTTCAGCCGCGCACGAATCGCAGCCAGGCGACGCCGCCGTCCTCGCCCGCCTCGGTGCAGCGGAAGCCCTCACGGACGTAGAAGGCCTGGGCCCGCTGGTTGGCCGCCTGGCACTTGAGCGACAGCCGCCCGCCCGTGGCCTTCAGCACGTGGTCCAGCAGCGCCTTGCCGACGCCGTGGCCGCGCTCGGTGACGTAGAGGGAGTGCAGGAAGGTCTGCGGCGCGAACACGGCGGCGATGCCGACGATCCGGCCGTCCGCGACGGCGACGTAGACGTCCTCCTCGTTCGCGGCCTTCAGGAAGTCGCCCGCCTTGTGCCGCTCGGGCGGCAGCCAGGTGAAGGTGTCGACGAGCACGCGCACATAGAGCTCGGCGCAGGCCGTCAGCTCGTCGGCGCGCGCACGCCGCAGGACGAGCCCGTTCAGGCCTGCATCGTCCAACCTTCGACCCCCATGGCGGCCTGGCGCAGGGCCTCCGAGCGCGTCGGGTGCGGGTGGCAGGTGCGCGCCACGTCCTCGGACGCCGCGCGGAACTCCATGGCCACGCAGTATTCGCCGACCATCTCGCTGACGCTGGGCCCGATCAGGTGGGCGCCCAGGACCTCGTCGGTGGCGGCGTCGGCCAGCACCTTCACGAAGCCGTCGGTCTCGTGGTTGATCTTGGCGCGGCTGTTGGCGGTGAAGGGGAACTTGCCGGCCTTGTAGGCGCGGCCCTCGGCCTTCAGCTCCTCCTCGGTCTTCCCGACCCAGGCGACCTCCGGATAGGTGTAGACCACGCTCGGGATGATCCCGTAGGCGACGTGGCCGGCCTTGCCGGCGATGGTCTCGATGCAGGCCACCGCCTCGTCCTCGGCCTTGTGCGCCAGCATCGGCCCGAGCGTCACGTCGCCGATCGCCCAGACGCCCTCGGCCGAGGTCTTCCAGTGGTCGGTGGCGATGAAGCCGCGCTTGTCGGGCGTGATCCCCACCGTCTCCAGCCCGAGGCCGTCGGTGTAGGGCCTGCGCCCGATGCAGACGAGCACCACGTCGGCCTCGAGCGTCTCCGCCGCGCCGCCGGCCACCGGCTCGACGCTCAGCGCCACGCCCTTCTTCGAGGTCTTCGCGCCGGTCACCTTGGCGCCCAGCTTGAAGGTCATCCCCTGCTTGGTCAGCGCCCGCTGGAAGGTCTTGGCCACCTCGGCGTCCATGCCGGGGCTGATGCGGTCGAGGAACTCCACGACCGTCACCTCGGCGCCGAGCCGGCGCCACACCGAGCCCAGCTCCAGGCCGATGATGCCGGCGCCGATCACGATCAGCTTCTTCGGCACGGCCGACAGCGCCAGCGCGCCGGTGGAGTCGACGACCTGCTTCTGGTCCACCTCGACGCCCGGCAGCGACGTCGGCTCCGAACCGGTGGCGATCACGATGTTCTTGGCGGAAAGCGTCGTCTTCGACCCGTCGGACCCGGCCACCTCGACCTTGCCCGGACCGGCGATCGCCCCCTTGCCGCGCAGCCAGTCGACCTTGTTCTTCTTGAACAGGAACTCGATGCCCTTGGTCAGCTGGCCGACGCTGTCGGCCTTCTGCTGCATCATCTGGCCCAAGTTCAGCTTCGGGGTCGCGACCTCGATGCCCAGGTCGGCGAAGTCCTTGGACGCCAGTTCGAACAGTTCCGAGGCGTGCAGCAGCGCCTTCGACGGCATGCAGCCGACGTTGAGGCAGGTGCCGCCCAGGGTGGACCCACCGTCGATGCCCTTGTCCACGCAGGCGACCTTCAAGCCCAGCTGGCCCGCACGGATGGCGGCGTTGTAGCCGCCCGGGCCGCCCCCGATGATGACGACGTCGTAGGTGGTCTCAGCCATGGTCTGTCCGTGGGTCCTTTGGTGGCGGCGCAAACTAGGCTTGGATCGTCGAAGGTCAACCGGCGAAGGTCGTCCCGGCGCACCGCCGCCGCTATGCTGCATCGATGACGAGCGCCGACACCGAACAGGACGAGATGGCCCGCGCCGACGCGCTGGCGCGCGCTGGGGATTTCAAGGGCGCCTACGAGGTCTACCAACGCCTGATCGCCGAAAGTCCCGCGCGCCAGCCGCTGTGGGTGCGCCGTGGCCTCATCGCCCACCCGCGGCCCGACACCGCCGCCTTGATGACGCTGCTCAACCAGATCGAGCAGATCACGCCGCACGCCTTCGTCGGCGAGGGCCTGGCGACCTGGCACAAGATCCTGCCGTTCATGCACGACAAGCGCTTCCGCGAGACCGCCGAGCGCCACGCCCACCTGCTGCCGCTGCCCAACTGGCAGTGGAACCTGCAGACCGCGCTCTGGGCGGTGAGCCAGGCTCGCCACGTGCCCGGTGACTTCGTCGAACTGGGCGTGTTCAAGGGCCACACCACCCTGTTCTGCGCCGACTACGTCCAGTTCCAGACGTGGCCCAAGCGCTGGTGGCTGTACGACACCTTCGAGGGCATCCCGGAAGACCAGCTGGATCCGGGCTGGGAGAACGCCAACAAGGCCGCCTATCACGCGGCCGCGTTCAGCTTCGAGGAGGTGACGGCGCGGTTCGCCGGCTACCCCAACATCACGGTGACGCGCGGGCGCGTGCCCGAGGTGCTGGACGAGGCGGGGCCCGAAACGATCGCCTTCATGCACGTCGATCTCAACAACTCGACGGCCGAGATCGCGGCGCTGGACAGGCTGTACGACCGGCTGAGCCCCGGCGGCGTGATCCTGTTCGACGACTACGCCTGGGCCGCGTCGGCCGCCCAGTTCAAGGCCGAGCGGCGCTGGTTCAACGCGCGCGGCCTCACCCTGCTGCCGCTGCCCACCGGCCAGGCGGTGTTCGTCAAGCCGCCCGGTTAGGCGTCAGACGTCCAGCAGCAGGCGCTGCGGGTCCTCGATCGCTTCCTTCACGTGCACCAGGAAGGTCACGGCGCCCTGGCCGTCGACGATGCGGTGATCGTAGCTGAGCGCCAGGTACATCATCGGCCGGATCACGATCTGGCCGCCGACCACCATCGGCCGCTCCTGGATCTTGTGCATGCCCAGGATTCCGGACTGCGGGGCGTTCAGGATCGGCGTCGACATCAGCGAGCCGTAGACCCCGCCGTTCGAGATGGTGAAGGTCCCGCCCTGCAGGTCTTCCAGCGCCAGCTGGCCGTCGCGGGCCTTGCGGCCCAGCGCGCCGATGCCCTTCTCGATCTCGGCCAGGCTCATCTGGTCGGCGTCGCGGACCACGGGGGTGACGAGGCCGCGCTCGGTGCCGACCGCGACCGAGATGTCGTAGTGGTTCTTGTAAATGATGTCGGTGCCGTCGATCTCGGCGTTGACGTCGGGCACCTGCTTCAGGCCGTGGATCACCGCCTTCACGAAGAAGGACATGAAGCCCAGCTTCACGCCGTGCTTCTTCTCGAACACGTCCTTGAACTGGTTCCTGAGCGCCATGACGTTGGTCATGTCCACCTCGTTGAAGGTGGTCAGCATGGCCGCGGCGTTCTGGGCCTCCTTCAGCCGGCGCGCGATGGTCTGGCGCAGGCGGGTCATCTTCACCCGCTCCTCGCGCTCGTGCACCTCACGCGGGGCGGACGGCGCCGGCGCGGGCGCCGGGGCCTTGGCGCGGGCTTCGAGCGCGGCCAGGGCGTCGCCCTTGGTCACGCGGCCGTCCTTTCCGGTGCCGGGAATGGCGGCGGCGTCCAGCTTGTTCTCGGCGGCGATACGCTGCGCCGAGGGCGCCAGCACCGGCTCGGCGGCGGGCTTGGCCGCGGGGGCCGGCGCGGGCTCGGGCTTCGGTTCGGGTTTGGCCTCGGTCTTAGGGGCTTCGGCCTTGGGGGCCTCGGCCTTCTTCGCGGGCGCGGCCGCCGCGGCGGCGCCTTCGCTGATCTTGCCCAGCACCGCGCCCGGCTCGACGGTCGCGCCCTCCTCGGCGCTGATCTCGGCGAGCACGCCGTCGGCGGGCGCCGCCACCTCGAGCGAGACCTTGTCGGTCTCCAGCTCCACCAGGATCTCGTCCTTGCGAACCGCTTCGCCGGCCTTCTTGGCCCAGCGGGCCACGGTCGCCTCGGTGACGGATTCGCCGAGCGCCGGGGTCATGATGTCGGCCATCGGGGGGTAGAGCTCCTGGTCTTCTTCAGATCACAAACACAATTGGCGAGGTGGGGTTTACCCCCTGAGCGTGATCGGGTCGACCCGGTCACGCTCAAGACCAAAACTAGGGGGCGAAGGCTTCCGTCAGGAAGGTTTCGAGCTCCTTCAGGTGCCGGCTCATCAGCCCGGCGGCGGTCGAGGCCGAGGCGGGGCGGCCGACGTAGCGGGCGCGCTTGGCCTTCACGCTCATGCGTTCCAGGGTCAGCTCCAGCCACGGGTCGACGAACATCCAGCCGCCCATGTTCTTCGGCTCCTCCTGGCACCAGACCAGCTCGGCGTTCTTGAACCGCTTCAGCTCGTTGGTGAGCGACTTGAGCGGCCACGGATAGAACTGCTCCAGGCGCAGGATGTAGACGTCGTCGCGGCCGGTCTGGGCGCGCTTCTCCACCAAGTCGAAATAGACCTTGCCCGAGCAGACGATCACCCGGTTGATCTCGGCGTCGGGGCGCAGCTGGATGCCGCCCACCTCGCAGTCGGCCTCGGCCCCATCGATCATGACGCGGTGGAAGCCCGTGCCGGTCTCCATGTCGGCGAGGTTCGAAACCGCCCGCTTGTGGCGCAGCAGGCTCTTCGGCGACATCACGATCAGAGGCTTGCGGAACTCGCGCAGCATCTGGCGGCGCAGCGCGTGGAAGTAGTTGGCCGGCGTGGTCGCGTTGACCACCTGCATGTTGTCTTCCGCGCAGAGCTGCAGGAAGCGCTCCAGGCGGGCCGACGAGTGCTCGGGCCCCTGGCCCTCGTAGCCGTGCGGCAACAGCATCACCAAGCCGCTCATCCGCAGCCACTTGCGCTCGCCCGAGCTGATGAACTGGTCGATCACCACCTGGGCGCCGTTCACGAAGTCGCCGAACTGGCCTTCCCAAAGGGTCAGGGTGTTCGGATCGGTCAGCGAGAAGCCGTACTCGAAGCCCAGCACCGCCTCTTCCGACAGCGCCGAGTCCAGCACCTCGAAGTGCGCCTGCGACGGGCCCAGGTTGCGCAGCGGGAAGTAGACCTCCTCGGTCTTTTGGTCGACGATCCCGGAGTGTCGCTGGCTGAACGTGCCGCGCACGCTGTCCTGGCCCGACAGGCGCACCGGATAGCCCTGGTCCATCAGGGTGGCGAAGGCCAGCGCCTCGGCGGTGGCCCAGTCGATGCCCTCGCCCGCCTCGATCGCTTCGCGGCGGCCGGCGATCACCCGATCGACCGTCTTGTGGACCGTGATCCGCTCGGGGATGGTCGTCATCTTGCGGCCGAGGTCGAGCAGCTTCTGCTTGGCGACGCCCGTGGCGTAGCGCTCGTCGCCCGACGGCAGCGTCAGGCCGCTCCACTTGCCGTCCAGCCAGTCGGCCTTGTTGGCGTGGTAGGCCTTGCCCGCCTCGAACTCGTCGTCGAGGAATTTGTCGAACTCCTTGAGCCAGCCGTCGACGTCGGCCTGACTGCAGACGCCCTCGCCGATCAGCCGCTGGGCGTAGAGATCGCGAACCGAGGGATGGTTCTTGATCTTCGCGTACATCAGGGGCTGGGTCATCGTGGGGTCGTCCCCCTCGTTGTGACCGAACCGCCGGTAGCAGAACATGTCGACGACCACGTCCTTGCCGAACAGCTGGCGGTATTCCGTGGCCACCTTGGCCGCGAAGGTCACCGCTTCCGGATCATCGCCGTTGACGTGGAAGATCGGGGTCTCGACCGCCAGCGCCACGTCGGTCGGATAGGGCGACGAGCGGCTGTTCTTCGGGCTGGTGGTGAAGCCGATCTGGTTGTTGACGACGAAGTGCACTTTCCAGCACAGTGGGATCCGAAGCTTGGAATTCACGTGACTTGAAGTCGCGGC
>JADMIO010361684.1_pt1 | contig 21455 bp, 16 predicted proteins | sample 8958161 | NCBI WGS metagenome assembly JADMIO01 (sample SAMN16585339, study PRJNA669376) | soil metagenome | isolation source: Crop rotation soil | place: USA: Cullars Rotation, Alabama | collected 2011
CGCGACAACTTGTCCACGTGGAATTCTAAGCTTAGGATCCCAATGTGCTGGAAAGTACTCCCAGAGCGACTTGGGCCGAGATCGTGCGATACTGCGGCTTCGCATGCTGGAGATGCCTGTACCCGCCGGGACGCTGATTGCCGGCCGCTATCGCGTCGACCGTCCGCTCGGCGCGGGGACCATGGGCGTCGTGGTCGCAGGTTGGAATTTGGAGCTCGATCAGCCGGTCGCGATCAAGTTCTTGAATCCCGGTGTGCTCGGCGCGCGCGACGCCATGGAGCGCTTTCGACGCGAGGTGCGCGCAGCGGCAAAGATCCGAAGTGAACACGTCACGCGCGTGCTCGACGTGGGCAATCTGGACAGCGGCCTGCCGTACATGGTCATGGAGCTGCTCGACGGCCGGACCCTGGAAGAAGAGCTGGCCGAGCGCGGCCCGCTGCCCGTGCACGAAGCGGTGGGCTACGTGTTGGAGGCGATCGAGGCGCTGGCCGAAGCGCACGCCGCAACGGTGGTGCATCGCGACCTCAAACCGGCAAACTTGTTCGTTTCCCGGCGCGCGGATCGTTCGCGCATCGTGAAGGTGTTGGACTTTGGCGTGTCCAAGACCGTCGGCGATCCCAGCAGCGGTATCAGTGAAGTCGGGCTCACGCGCACGGGCATGATCATCGGCTCGCCGCTGTACATGTCGCCCGAGCAGCTGCGCTCGACCAAGACGGTCGACTGCCGCGCAGACATCTGGGCGCTCGGCGGCATCTTGTTCCAGCTGCTCACCACGCACACTCCGTACGATGCGCGCACGGTCGCGGATCTGTGCGCGATGCTGCTGCGCGATCCCCCGACGCCGCCGTCTCGTTATCGCAGCGATCTGCCGCTCGAGCTCGAGGCCGTGATTTTGCGCTGCCTCGAGCGCGATCCCGAAGACCGCTACCCCAACGTCAGCGCCCTGGCAGACGCGCTCTTGCCCTTCGCGCCGGTCAGCGCGCGCATCCACGCGGAAAGGGCGCGCGGGGTCATTGTCGGCGCTCCGGCCAGCGTGCGGGGCTCTTTGTATGACCTCGGCTCACAGCCGGGGGCCGATACCGCGCCTCCCACCACGCCCGAAGCCGGGCTGCCGCAGTACCGGCAAGCGGCAGCCGAGCGCGTTCCGCTCGTAGCAACCAACGGTAAGACCGCTGCCTCGTGGGGTGCGGAAGTGCAGCCTGAACAAAGACGACGGAAGGTTTTCTGGGTCGCGCTGGCTGCGGCAGCGGTGCTGCTGCTCGCCGGCGGTGCTCACTGGGTCTCGGAGCAGCGTCCAACGGCAGCGGCAGCGCCCAGCGATTCGGGGACGAGCCTCGCTGCTGCTGCGCCCGAGGCTCAGCAAGGTGCCCCGGCGTCGCCTGCGCCCGGCGCCGCGCCCGTTGCGGCAGTCAAAGCGCAGCTCGGTGCCGCGCTCGCAGTGACAGCAGAACCGGCGCCGAACGCGGCGCCCCGTGTGGAGCCCGTGCCCGCTGCGCCCAAGGCACCCGTCGCGCCAGCTACGGGCGCGCGGCCCAATACTGGTTTCGCAAAAGCTGCACCCGTCGCCAACACGCCGAGCCCGGCCGCCGCTCCGAAGGCTGCGGGCGCAGGCATTTCGGACTTCGGCGGACGCAAGTAACGGGTGACCGCGGGCGCGGCCCCGACTAGGGTCACGTCATGATCCGGCGAAGCCTCCGGCTGTTGCTGCTATCGAGCGCATTCGTTCTCTCGTCTTCCCCCGGTTGGGTCCACGCGGACACGGGAGCGTCGCAAAAAGCGGCGGCGGAAGGGCTATTCGATGATGCCCTGAAGCTGATGAAGGCCAACCGCTTCGCCGAAGCTTGCCCCAAGCTCGAAGACAGCCAGCGCATCGACCCTGGCATTGGCACCCTGCTCTATCTCGCGGAGTGTTACGAGAAGATGGGACGCACTGCCAGCGCCTGGGCGACGTTCCGCGAGGCCGCTTCGAGCGCGGGCGCCGCGGGTCAAGCCGAGCGAGAGAAGAGCGCGAAGCAGCGCGCTGCACGCTTGGAAGGGCGACTCTCGTACGTGACCATTCGCGTGCCCAAAGAAGTCAGCGAGCTCAGGGGCCTCAGGGTCAAGCTGGGCGCTGCAGAGCTCGGCGCTGCCGTGCTCGGCGCCGCGACGCCCGCGGATCCGGGTGAGTCGCGCCTCGAGGTGAGCGCCGAGGGACACGACAGTTACGCGGTCACGCTGCAAATCGAACCGGGCAAGCGCTACGAGGTCTCGGTGCCACCGTTACGCGAGCAGCCCGCGCCGGTGGCCACTGCCGAAGTCCCGTCAGCTCAGCCCCAGGCTCAGCCTACGCCCAGCTCATTGCCCTCGTCTTCGGCGACCGGCGCGAACGCAACGCTCGCACCCACTCCCCCCGCGGGCGGCGGAGTCAGCATGAAAACCGTGGGGCTAATCGTGGGCGGCGTGGGCGTGGTCGGCATCGGTGTCGGTACGATCTTCGGCCTCAGCGCGCTGTCCAAGATCCACGACGCCAAGGATGGATCTTGTGCCGGCTCGATCTGTCAGGAGCGAGCCGATCTCGAAAAGACCGACGACGCGCGCAGCGCGGCCACGCTTTCCAACGTCGGCTTCATCGCGGGCGGCGCGTGCCTGGTGGGCGGCGCCCTGCTCTACTTCATCGCTCCTGGCAGCCGAGAAACCGGTCTGCGAGCGTCTCCTTACGTGGGTAGCCATGAGTTCGGCTTCGCGCTCGGAGGTCGGCTGTGAAACGTCTGACGCTGCGCTGGTCGCACTGGTTGTGTGCGCTCGCGCTACCGGCCGGCGCGCTCTTGGCCTCGAGCTGTCAATCGATCGCCGGCATCGGTGACTACGAGCTCGGCCCCTGCGGCGAGTTTTGCGACGCGGTGATGGCGAACTGCCAGGATGCCAACAAGGTATACGCTTCGAAAGACAACTGCATGAGCGTCTGCCGCCACCTGGATCCGGGCGATCCCGACGAACCCGGCAAGACGAACACGGTTGCTTGCCGGCATGCGGCCGCCGTCGACGCCGCCAGCGGCGAACCCGAAATCTCTTGTCAGCGGGCCGGGCCGGGCGGTGGCGGCTGGTGCGGAGCGAGCGAGTGCGCGAACTACTGTTATCTGTATGATCAGATCTGCAGCTCACAGCCCCCGCAAAGCTCCTGCGTGCAAAAATGCGAAGGGCTCCGCGACGACGGCAACCTGCAAGTAAACGAAGATCACGAGGGCGACACCTTGCAATGTCGTTTGGTGCATGTGAGCGCTGCCGAGACCAACCTGGAGTACCATTGCGGTCACGCCCGGCTCGCCAACCCCAGCCAGTGGTGTAACAACGACGCACTCGTGCCGCCTCGCCTGCCCGACTGCGGCGACTTCTGCAAGCTGGTTACTCACGTGTGCCAGGACGATTTCACGGTTTACGAGAGCGAAGACCAGTGCAACGCGCTGTGCCAGTACTTCGAGGTCGGCGAAAACTCCGACAGCAAAGGGCAAAACACGCTCGGCTGCCGCAAGTACCACACCTACAACGCCATGAACGATCCCGTCACGCACTGTCCGCACCTCGGTCCGGGTGGGGCGGGCGTGTGCGGCGACTCCATGACCGGCAACTGCGACTCGTATTGTCGGATTTCGAAGCTGGCCTGTCGCACCGAGTTCGACGCCACCTTCGGCAGCGACGAGGAGTGCATGGCACAATGCGCGGAGCTCGACCCGGGCGGAAAGTATTCGGTCGCTCAGGCCCAGCTGGAGCCGGCGGCGCTGGGCTGCCGCTTCCTGGCTCTCAGCCGCGCCGCGGAGAACGACAAGCTCTGCCCGGCGGTGTTCGGCGCCGCGCCCTGCGAATAGGCCTGACTCAACCGGGGACGGGGTAGCTCTCCGGCCCTTTGATCATTGCCAGCCAGCGCCGAGCGCTGCCCACGATGACCAGCGCGACGCCCAGTAGCAGGGCGCTGGTCACGGTCAGATTGACGAAGCCGGTCACGCGCGTCGCGGCCACCCGAGTCATCGGATAATAGATGCCGTACAGGCTCTCGACCCCGGCCGTGATGGTGGTGGTGCCCACGAACAACAGTGGCAGCAAGGTAACCAGCGCGTATTTCCGGCGCGCGGATTCGCGCAGGATGACCGTCGTGCCCACGCACAGCGCGGTGCAGGCAAGCAACTGATTCGCGATGCCGAACATCGGCCAAATCGTGGAGATACTGCCGGTGAGGATGAAATACGTCCAACCGCCGACGATGGCCAGCGTGGAGCCCACGCCGGAGGCCACGCTGCTCGGGCGGCCAAGCTCCGGCTGGATGCGCGCCAAGAGCTCCTGCAACAAGAAGCGGCCGATGCGCGTGCCCGTGTCGATGGTAGTCAAAATGAACAGCGCCTCGAACATAATCGCGAAGTGATACCAGTAAGCGATCAGCGTGTTCATGCCGGGCAGCCCGCTGAACACGCGCGCCATGCCGATGGCTAACGAAACTCCGCCGCCAGTGCGCGCCGCCACGACCTCGCCGGCGCGCTCGGACAGCGCCGGCAGCTCACTCACGGTGATACCGAGCCGAGCAAAGTCGGCGTCGCCCAAAGTGGTCGCGTGGCGCGCCTGCGGATCGACGCCGTAGCCGAGCGCCGACAGCGCGCCGTTCGACAATGACAGCAACTTCGACGCGCTCTGACGCGAATCGGACAGACGCGCGATGGACTCCCCCGGTGCCAGGCCGAGGATCTGCCGATCGTGGGCGCTGAGCCGCGGATCGGCCGCGATGAGCTCTGCCTTCGAGCGCGCCAGCCCCGCGCCATGCGTTTCTGCGGACGCGACCATGGGCACCTTCGGGTCGGTGTTGATGGCGACGTAGTCTTCGGGTGGCATCACGCAGGCGGCAATCAGCGCCGTGATCCCCACCAGGCCCTCCAGCAGCATCGAACCGTAGCCAATCACGCGGCAATGGCTCTCCTTGTCCACCATTTTGGGGGTAGTGCCGCTCGACACCAGCGCGTGAAAGCCGCTGATCGCGCCGCAGGCGATGGTGATGAACACGAACGGAAACAACGGCCCTTTGATGATCGGGCCTCCGCCGTGCACGTACTCGGTGATGCCCGGCATCTTGATCGGGGGATTGACCACAATGATGCCGACGATCAGCAGAAATATCGTGCCGAGCTTCAGGTAGCTCGATAGGTAGTCACGCGGACAGAGCAAGAGCCAGACCGGCAGCACGCTGGCGAGGAAGCCGTAGCCCGCGATAGCCAGCGTGAGCACCGTCTTCGAATGCCGGAAATAGTCGGCGAAGGACGAGTCGGCCACGGCCTTGCCGCCGAGCAGCGCCGCGAACAAGAGCAGCACGCCCACGATCGTGGCCTCGCGCACGCCGCGGATCGAACCCTTGCGCACGCCGTAGATGTGCCCGCCCATCATCAGCGCGATCGGCACCGACGCGCCCACCGTGAACACGCCCCACGCACTCTCCGACAGCGCGCCGACCACCACGTTGCCCAAGCCGGCCAGCGCGATCACGACGATGAACAAGATGGCGATCGCGGTCACCGTGCCGAGCACCGGGCCGAGCTCCTCGCGCGCGATTTCCGCCAGTGAGCGCCCGCCGCGACGCGTGCTCGTGACCAAGATCACGAAATCGTGCACCGAGCCGGCCAGCACCACGCCGAATAGAATCCAGAGAAAGCCGGGGTAGAACCCGAACTGCGCGGCGAGCACGGGGCCAATCAGAGGCCCGGCGCCGGTAATGGCGGCGAAGTGGTGCCCGAACAACACCCAGCGGTTGGTGGGGTGAAAGTTGTGCCCGTCCTCGTGCAGGTGCGCCGCGGTCGTGCGACTATCGTTCAGGCACAGCACCTTGGCCGCCAGGAAGGCCGAGTAGTAGCGGTAGCCGATCGAGAGCACGGCCAGCGCGGCGAGCATCCACCAAGCAGCGGTCATAGCCGGGTTTTCATACACCCTCGGGTTGCCGTTCGCGACGCCGAAATGGGCGTTTTTTCGTGGGCCGGCCGCAGAGCGGTCCTGCCATCACGCATGTCGAGCGTAACGAGGTACACCTGGCGCCTGACATGAGCGCGCCTCCCGTCGGATCTCGTGCTGGGCGGAGCGTCGGCTTGCTACTGCTGGCGGTGGGCTGGGGCGCGAATCATTTCGCTTCGTTGCTTTCGGTGTACCGCCAGCGCCTCGGGCTCGACGCGGCGGGCCCTCAGCTGCTCTTCGGCATGTACGCGCTCGGGCTCGTGCCCGGTTTGTTACTCGCGGGACCGCTTTCCGATCGGCTGGGACGGCGCGCCGTGGTCTTGCCCTCCGCGGCGGTCGCGCTGGTCGCCAGCGTCGTACTCGGCGGCTTCGGCGCTCGCTTCCCTGCGCTGTTGGCGGGGCGCCTGCTGTACGGCCTGGGGGCTGGAGGAGTGATGGGCGCGGGCGCGGTATGGCTGATCGAATCGTCACGCGATATTCTGCCCGGCAGCGGAGCGCGGCGTGCCACGATCGCGCTTTCGCTGGGGTTTGGGCTCGGACCGCTCGTGACCGGTGTGCTCGCGCAGTATGCGCCAGCGCCCACGGTGCTTCCCTACGTTGTTCACGTCGTGCTGCTCAGCGCCGCCCTGCTCGTCGCGCGCCACGCGCCAGACACCGAAAAGCGCCCAGCAACGGCGCAGGCGCCGCTGCTGCGCATCGAGCTCGATCGCCCGGGTTGGTCCACCTTTCTGCGCAGCATCGCACCCATGGCGCCGTTCGTGTTCGGTTTTCCAGCCATCGCGTTCGCGGCGCTGCCGAGCATGCTGGGCGCTGCACTCGGGCGCGCTCCGACGGTCTTCACCGGCGTTCTGTGCGCCATCACACTGGCCGCCGGGGTGATGGCGCAACCCATCACCCGTCGTTTCGAGCCGAGTGTCGCGGCGCGGCTCGGGCTCCTGGTTGGAACGGGCGGACTCGCCCTGGGCGCCGTCGCCGTGGCAGTGCAAGCGCCGCTCACGCTGCTCGTCGTCGCGCCGATTCTCGGCTCAGCCTATGGCGTGTGCATGACGGCTGGGCTCCAGAGTGTGCAGCGGCTCGCCCGGCCGGAAGCGCGCGGCGGCGTGACCGGCCTCTACTACGTGCTCACCTACTTGGGCTTCGCAGCGCCCTATCTACTCGCGCTGACGAGTCTTTTCGTAACGCCAGTGCTGGCCCTCGCACTGACCGCGGCCCTCGCCGCGGCAATCGCGATTTCGCTGTCCCGGTCGTGATCGGCCGCCCTGGCCGGGCAGTTGCGGAACCTGCGTTCGGCCTTACGTTATCGGGATGGCCGAGTTACGAATCGACGTGTGGTCGGACATCGCATGCCCCTGGTGTTACGTGGGTAAGCGCCGGCTCGAGCAGGCGCTTCGAGACTTTCCGCACGCGGCCGACGTCGAGGTGGTCTGGCACGCCTTCGAGCTGGATCCCGCGGCGCCCAAGGAGCGAGACCCTTCCGTGTCGCACGCCGAGTACATTGCCAAGAAATACGGCATCTCGACGGAGCAGGCGCGGCGCAACAGTGACCGGCTTGCCGGCATTGCACGCAGCGAAGGCCTGGCCTTCGACTTCGAGCACCTCCGTTCCGGCAATACGTTCGATGCCCATCGACTGGTTCAGCTGGGTCGCGAACGTGGTGTTCAAGCTGCCGTGGAGGAGCGCTTTTTCAGCGCCTACCTGGAGCACGGAGCGTTGATGAGCGACCACGCCACTCTGCTGAGACTGGCCGCGGAAGCTGGCCTCGACGAGGGCGAGGTAGCGGACGTGCTTGCCTCCGACCAGTACGCCGAAGGCGTTCGCGCCGACGAAGCGCAGGCGCACGAGCTCGGGATCAGCGGCGTGCCGTGCTTCGTCCTCGACGGGCGCTTCGCCGTCAGCGGCGCTCAGTCGCCCCAAATCTTACTGAGCGCGCTGCACCAAGCCTGGGCCGAGCGCGAACCGAGAGCGACCGAGTCGAGCGAGCTTCCGGAAGGCACCGTGTGCGGCCCGGACGGCTGCTGAAGCGCGCTACTTTTTTCGCCAGATGACGTGAAAGCCGCGCTTGGTCTCGACCACGTAGCTGAGCTCGTCGACAGCGAGTGAGAAAGCCGCACCCGCGAAGGCCGGCTCGAGGCTGCCCTGCGTGACGTCGTACAGCACGCCCTGCGTAGCGCCTTTAGCGTCCGAGTACTCCTTGAACACCGTGTCCCAGTCGGCGCCCCCGAGCAGCTTTTGGCGAGCCTCCCTGGCGCGCAAGCAGGCTTCCTCGCGGGTGCGATACACGTCTCCGGCGTCGCGCAAGCCGGCGTGGCGCACCACGATGTGCGCTACGTCGATTCGCTCGGGCGCCTCGGTCGATGGCACGCGAGGAACATTTGCTTCCTCGATACACTGGGTCCCTGCGGAGTCCTCGCGGTGCTCTTTGCGATCGCGGCCACTCTTCGCGTCGCGGTCGCCCTGGTGCTTTGCACCACAAGCCACCAGCAACAGCGCTAGAATCAAGCCTGTCGTGTGCCGCATTTCTGTGTTTATAGACCGAATCGCCCTCACGGCGTGAGAGCGAAGCAGTAGATCGCCCCGTAGCCCCCACCCTCGCCGACGGTGGGAGTGCCGTCGCCAGCGCCGTTCTGCACGATAGAAATACCCGGGGCGCACCCGGACGCTTGGAAGCCGGAAATCCAATGGCCGTCGCTCGCCGAGGTGCCGCGCGGCCATGAAAACCCGCACCGCGGTCTGCCAGTAGTTCCCACCGCGCTCGTCCAGTCGTTGCAGGTACTACCTCTGCTGGTGCTATCCAGCGCGCCCAGGGTGTTGCTACCCGTGAGCACGTGATGGTTGTCGACGGCGCCGCTGCGGTCGGGATCGTGGTTGGTTCGGGAGATCGTTGATGATGGCCGGGTCGGCTCCTCTCGGTCTCCAGTTCAACAGATCCGCGACCGACAGGGCGACGACGCGACCCAGCCGGTCGTACCAGGGCCCCTGGCCGACGCGGTCGATGGCGTTCACGGGCCCACCGCTCAGGCCATCCGTGACGCTGAGGAACGCGCGCCACTGCTTCGCACCCGATCCTGCCAGGGAAGACTCCGCGAGCTCCGTGCAGATCTTGTCCGCTCCCGTGAGCCCGTCTGCCTCGCCATAGCGCAGGTCGCCGCCAAACCCGTCAGGGTTGCGCGAGAGCGCCTGCAGGCCCTTCATGCTCGCGACAAAGAAGCTGAAGTGCGGCAAAGGCCCCGTCCCGCCGCTTCCGGCTCTTCCCCCACTTCCCGCTCCCCCGCCTGTGCCCCCTCCCGCTATGCCCGCAGCTCCGCCGGTCCCGGCAGCAGGTTCGGCACCTCCCTCGCCTGCGCCGCCACCGTCATTGCCCGCCGCCGCGCCGCCACTGCTCGCTCCCGCCGACACTCCGGTGGAGCCGCCCATGCCATCCGAGGCACCACCAGTAGTACGACTGGTGGTGCTTCCGGTTCCGGCGGTCGTGCCGGTCGTGCCCCCTGACGCTTCGCCGATGCCACCCGTGGACGGCTGTGCAGAGCCCCCCGTTGCAGCACCGCCGCCTAGCGAACTCGAACCACCTGAAGAAGCGGATCCCTCGTCAACCCCACCGCATCCCACGCTGGAAGCGCAGGCAGCGACCAGGGCCAAAAGTAGGGTGATGCGCGAGAACATGATCTTGGCCCGAGTTTTTGATGAACGACACCGCAAGCGCCACGCTCGGACGCGCGCGTCCACGGCATGCGCGTGGGCCCGCCGTTACCGGCAACTATTCACCGTAACCCCTGACGGTCAAGCCCGGCACCCGTCCCACGGCGATTTCGGCATGCTCTTCAACCATTGGGGTTGCGCAACGCTAACTGCGAACGTCGAGAGCGCGCGGCTTGGACCTTGCGCCCGTTGCGTCAGCCAATTCGCATCGCCCGAGCGTTTCCAGCGAGAGGAGCTCGGCGCCAAGAACACTCGAGCAAGCGGTGGACTTGACCGTCACGGGCTATAGTGGATAGTTGCTCGTGACGGCGAACCCGCAGGGGACCCGCGCGCCGCCGCGGAAGTCTGGGGCGCCATTCACTCACCTCGACGGGCAAGGATCATCCATGTTTTCGCGCTTCAGCCGACTCCTTTCCTTGCTCGCTGGCTGCGCTTGCACCGCAGCAGGATGCGGTGAAGCAGATAGCGGGTCGGTCGCTCTTTCAGGCGGCTCTAGTTCAGTTGGCGGCGGCGCTGCAACGGGGGGCTCTGCACAGCCGTCCACGGGTGGAATCGGTGGAGCATCCGCGGGCGCGACCGCGGGCAGCGCTGGTAACGGCGGTGCTTCGGTAGGGGCGGGCGGCTCGACGGGGGGCGCCGCCGGAAAGACGGGAGCGAGCAGTGGCGGCAGCGCGGCAGGCGTCGGTGGCGCAGAACCTACTGCTGGAAGCGGTGGCGACGCGGTCGACCCCGAGTGCGCCGGAGTTCTGGTCGCGGACCGGACCGAGGTGCGAACTCAGGCGCAGCTGGAAGCACTTCGCGGCATCGGCAAAGTGGAGGGCAGCCTCGTCATCAACGGCGCTCCGGGCACCGGGCCCAGCGATCTGAGAGCGCTTTCGTGTCTGAGCGAGGTCAAAGGATCTCTGATGATCACGACGAAGAGCGCCCTGACGAGCCTCGATGGGCTCGAGCGGCTCGAGCGCGTGGGCAAGCTCGATCTCTTCGACAATGCCGAGCTGGTCGACCTCGGAGGCTTGTCGCACCTCCGAGAGATCTCGACGACCCTGAGTGTCACTGACAATGCGAAGCTTCGAAGCCTCGCCGGGCTCGGCGCCCTCACCACCATCGGCGGCGCGCTCACCATCGACGGAAATTCGAGCTTGGTTTCGCTCGAGGGGCTCGACGCCCTCGCGCACATTGCTGGCGACTGCACGATTTCCCGCAATGTCGCGCTCGCGAGCCTCGACGGATTGGGGAGCCTCGCGGAGGTCGCCGGAGCATGGACCATCGAAGCGAACCCCGCTCTCGTGCGCATGGACGCTCTTCGTTCCCTGTACAGGGTCGGGCCAAAGTTGATCATCACGAACAATGCGCACCTGGCCAACCTCGATGGACTCGAGGGCTTGCAGGTCATCGAGCAACTTTCGGTCGCGGGAAATCCACTGTTGGTCCAAGTCGACGGACTTCGAAACCTGGAGAAGGGCGGTGACATCACCCTCTCGGGAGATACCGCGCTCTCTAGCGTCCAGGGCCTGGCGGCCCTCACGCAGGTTGGGACGCTGCGCCTGGACAACCTCGCAGCGCTCGCTAGCCTTGCCGAGTTCGCGCAACTCCGCGAGATCGGGACGCTCTATCTGTACAATCTCGAGGCGCTCGCTAGCCTGGGCGGGCTCGAGCCACTCCGAAAAGTTCAGGGCACTCTGCACCTCGAGCAGCTCCCTGGTCTCAAAGACCTGACGCCACTTTCCGAGCTGTCCGAGATCGACAATACTCTCAATATCTACGGAACTTCGCTGGTTTCCCTGGACGGGCTTCAAAATCTGACGCGCGTGGGTGGCACCCTCGCCATCGGCATCAACGAAGAGCTCGAGAACTTGGACGGCATCGGTGGGGTCGAAGAAGTGGGCGAACTCTACGTCTCATCGAACCCGCGGCTCACCAGCTTGAACGGCCTCGCACGGCTCGCGCAGCTCGGCGCCGAGGGCCTCTCGGGTTCAGCGCTCTACGTTGACGGCAACAACGCTCTCGCGGAGCTCGGGCTGCATGCGCTGCTCCGGGTCCAGGGCAGTGTTCTCATCGGGGACAACGCCGTGCTAAAAAGCCTCGCGGGGCTCGAGAACCTGAGCAGTGTGGGGGGCGAGTTCACGGTCCATCGGGCCGGGGCGCTGACATCCCTGGCAGGGCTGGAGAAGCTGACTTCCGTCGGTAAATTGACGATTGGGGATTGTCCGAAGCTCGTCAACCTGCACGCGCTTTCCTCGCTAGAATCCGTGGCCATCGGTTGCTCGCTCTTCCGAAACGAAAAGCTTCCCACCTGCGAGGCACAGTGGTTACAGCACCTGGTCGAAGGGTTGGGTGCCGATTTCAGCTCCGACGACAACCGTGTTTGCCGCTAGCATGGAACTCCGCCTGACGTTGGCGGGTGCTCAGCACCCACGGCTTGGAATCGCGCTAATCTGCGCGCGTGAACCCGCTCGACTGGCTACTCGATTCGGATCCGGCCATCCGCTGGCAAGCCCTGCGCGACCTGTCGCAGATTGCACCCGGCGCGCTTCCCGCGGAGCGCGCTCGCGTCGCGCGCGAAGGGATCGGAGCCGAAATTCTATCCCGTCAAGAGCCGGACGGCTCGTGGCGCCGCGCCGACGCGCCGGTCTGGTTGCCAACTCTGTTTACGCTACAGCTGCTGCGTGCAACCGGTGTCGATCCCGCTGAGCCCAGTATCGAGTCCGCCGTAGCGCGCCTCGCTCTGGGCTTCCGGTGGGATGAAGCGTTCGGCGCAAAGCCGTTCTTCGAGGGCGAAGTGGAGCCTTGCATCAACGGCGGTACGCTCGCCCTCGGAGCCTACTTCGGGCGCCCAGCAGCGAGCCTCGCGAGCCGTCTCGTGAGCGAGCAGCTCGACGATGGCGGGTGGAACTGCGAGGCGCCAAAGAGCGTGCGCTCCTCGTTTCACACCACGATCTGTGTGCTGGAAGGGCTGCTCGAGTACGAGCGCGCCACCGGGCCGTCGCCCGAAGTCGGCGCGGCGCGTCGGCGTGGCGAAGAGTATCTGCTCGAGCGCGCACTGTTCCGTCGCCGTTCGACCGGTGCGCTCATCCTGCCCGACTTTCTCGAGTTCGCCTTCCCGCCGCGCTACCACTACGACGTGCTCCGCGCGCTCGACTACCTCCGAGCTGCCCGCGTGCCGGCGGACTCGCGCCTCACGGAAGCGGTGCGATTCGTCGAGAGCAAGCGCCAGAGCGATGGCCGCTGGCTGCTCGACCGCGCTTACGACGAGGCGCTGAGCTTGCCGACAGGTGAGACACTGGGCGCGCCCAGCCGCTGGAATACGCTGCGCGCATTGCGTGTGCTGAAGTACTTCAGTCGCTAACGGAAATCGCGGTTTTTTTTAGGGGGATGCAGAGGAACGGGCGCGCTGGTCGTCGAACACGACTTTGGGCAACGCGCTCCGGCGGGAGACGTGCGAGCAGCCGCGCCTTCCCGGCGAAGAAACGGTGAGCTGTGCCGTCGTGAACAGATCCGCAGCCGGGTAGCTTGACGCCCGCGCTGAACACTGCGTCCCTAGTCGAAAGCACCGCCGCGCGCGACGCGACGGAAGGTCGCGAACTCGAGGCCGAGCTGTGCCGTCGGGATAGCGTCGGGCAGGCGCGGCAGCTGACCCGACACGGGGCGCGTCCCGTTGCCCAACGCCGGTCTTCACGAGCAGCGCGCCCTTAGCCGAGTGGCCCCCCAACAACATCCGGTCCGTGACCATTCAGGAACGGGCCCGGTTCCCGAGCGCAGCACTGCGATGAGGCGCAACTCACCGCTGCCTGAGTCCGACTGGTGTGCTCGATGCGAAAGGGCTATCGTCATGGCGATGAGCGGCGTAAAGGCGGACGACGGCGCCCAGCGTTCGGAGGGCGGGGCAGAGCGGGCCGCGGTGGTCATCGGCGGCCGCAGCTATCTGCGGGCACCGGTACCGGTGCGGTTTCCGGAGTCGGAGCTCGTGCCTGAAAGCAAGCGTCATCTGGAGCAGCGCACCACGCTGTATCAGATATTGAAGCTGGCTTTCGCCGAGCGGGCCGCGATCGGGTGTGACCAATTCGTGTATTGGGATCCTACCTCCCCGCGCGAGTGCCTGGCGCCCGATGCGTTCGTGCGGCTCGGCGTCCGCGATCACTATTTTCGGAGTTGGAAAGTCTGGGAGCGGGGCGCGCCCGAGGTGGCCGTGGAGATCATCAGCGAGAGCGATGAGCGCGACCGCGATTGGGACGCGAAGCTCGCCAAGTATCGCAGGCTCGGGGTAGAGGAGCTGGTGCGCTTCGATCCAGAGTGCGAGCCGGCATCGCTCAGAATCTGGGACGCCGTGCAGGGGGACCTGCTCGAACGCGAGGTCGTTGCCGGCGTCGCGCTGAGCCGCTACTTGCCCGGCGCGTGGGTCATAGTCCCAGATCCAGAGCTGGGCCCGCTCTTGCGCCTCAGCCAAGACTCGGAGGGCCGCTCGCTCTACCCGACACCAGTGGAGAAAGAGGTCGCTGCGCGCGCGCAAGAGTCCGCTGCACGCGCGCAAGAGGCCGCTGCGCGCGCGGCCGCCGAAAACAGAGTGCGTGAGCTCGAGGCGGAGCTCCGGAGCCGGGGTTGACGTCGGGCCGACGCGGGCCAGCTACTCTGGAAAATTGACCAGGTTTCCAGTCAGCATCAAAAGAGAGAGCACGGTCCAGCAGTGGTTGTAATAACGACTTCTGGCCAGAAGTTCGCCCGTGGCGACACGCTGGTAAGCGGCTTCCACGAACGGCCGGTAACGGGCATCGTGCATGGCGCCCACCGCCGCTGAACCGACGAACACCGCGGAGCCCGGGTTCGGCTGTGGGGCGCGCGGGTCGGGAGCGGGCTGCCCGGACAAGGTGTAACCGTCCACGATCCGTTCGGCGCCAATTCCAGAGAAGAACGCGCTGGTACGTGCCAAATAGCTGCGCGCGCGCGGCTCCTGGTGATACGCCCAGTCTTGTCCGATGCGAAACGGCAGCCGTGCCGAGTCGTACTGGTAGTTGGTCATTGCGCCCGGAAAGGCCTCCACGGGCTGGCCTGTGTCGTCACACCACGCGGGCACCAGACCGTTGTCGCGGTTCTGATTGCGCTCGTCCAGGCTCGCTTCGATGATGGCGTAGCCGCGGTCGATGACACGCTGCCAACCCGCCACGTTGCCGGAAATTTCGCCGAACAGGCGGTACTGGTGGGGAGCGAAATAGGACGGGTTGAACACGTTGCGCCCGCGCCACTCATCGCCCGGCAACAACATGTCGGCATAGCGATCGTGATCGACCTCGAACTGCCAGATCCGCTCGATTTGGCGCTGCGCATGACTCAGATAGGTCTCCGAAAGAGAGCCGCGGCCGCCCCACTGACGCGCGGCCATGACCAGCGCCCAGGCGATGTCCTCGTCGGCGTCCGTTGCCGCGCCCGTGCCCAGCGCTCGCGAGCCGTCGGGCGCGATGTACCAGCTCATCAGCCCACACTCGTTCGCCCAGCGCAGCGCATAGCCATAGAACGCGTCGAACAACGGCTGGTCGTCGAACATCACCGCGATGATGACGCCATAAGCAATGCCTTCCGACACCGTCGAGTTGACCTGCCCGTCTGGCGTATCCGGCCGTCGTGTGCGCAGAAAGCCGCACGCTCCGTCGGCAGTGACGATCTCCTGGCGAAAGCGCTGAAACGCGCGCAGCGCGTGCTCTTCGTTGGCCGATTCTGGGTAAGAGCAGCTGGCCAGGCGTTGATTCCGAGGGAAGGGAAAGCGACCCATGGCACGCTTCATAGCTCCGCCGAGAGCTAGGTACGAGCCTTGCGATCGAGCACGCCACGAAGGGTACGCAGCAGCGTGGTTCGATCGGTCGGTTTGACCAGCACCGCGGCGGCGCGCTGAGCTTCGCGTGCCGCGGCAGGTTGGCCGCTCAAGAGCACGATCGACGCGCTGGGTTCGATCTCCAGCAGACGGTTGAGCACGACTTCACCCGGCAGACCGGGCATGGAGCGGTCCAGTAAAATCAGATCTATCTTGCCGAGCTGCGCCTCGAGCACGGAGAGGCCAGTCAGCCCATCGGGCGCTTCGAGCACCCGATAGCCCGCATGCTCCAAAAGTCCTCGCAGCGCTCGGCGCACGGCTTGCTCGTCGTCGATCAATAAAATCGTCTCCGAGCCGCCACGGAAGGAGGCCTGGGCGCTGCTCGGCTGCGCGGGGGCAGTGAGTTCGGTCGCCGGCAACTCGATCACGAACCGAGAGCCCGCACCAGGCCGACTCTCGCAGCTGATGCGGCCCTGATGATCGAGCACGATGGCGTAGGCCATGGCCAAACCGAGGCCGGTTCCGCGCCCCACCTCTTTGGTCGTGAAGAACGGTTCGAAGATGCGCGTGCGCACGGCCTCGTCCATGCCGGGGCCATTGTCGGAAATGCCGATCCGCACCTGTGACCCCTCACCGCGATCGACCCGAATCACGATTCGTGGCTGCTCGGTCTTGGCTTGCTCGAGCGCGTCGCGCGCGTTCAGGCACACGTTCAACAGCACCTGCTCGAGCTGGCCCGCGTTGGCGAAAACGCGCGGCACGGCGCTGCCCAACTCCAGCTCCAGCTGAATGGCGGGATTCATCGTGGTGCGGCACATCTCGAGCGTGCGCTTTGCGCTCTCCGCGACGTCGATCGGCGCCTTGCGCGCGTTGATCTCGGGACGAGCGAAGACCATCAGTTGCCGCACCATCTCGGCGGCCCGCGCGGCCGCGTACTCGATGTCTGCCAACTGCTCGCAGGTCTCGAGGGAAGCGCTCTCGCGGCACAGCGCGGCGTTGTGGATGATCACGCTCAGCGCGTTGTTGAAATTATGGGCGATCCCGGCGGTGAGCTGGCCGATAGCCTCCATTTTTTGGATCTGGTGCAGCTGCTCTTCCAGCCGCTTGCGAGCAGTGACGTCGAATACACCACCTCGAAAGCCGATCGCTCGATTGTGCTCGTCGAAGGTCGTGATGCCTTTGGCGAGCACGTGGCGTACCGCGCCGTCCGGCCATACGATGCGATGCTCCAGATCTTCGTAGCGACCGCTCTCCAAGTAACGCCGAATCGAGTCGGCGACGCGAGCTCGATCGTCGGGGTGGATCAGGGTGAGGTAGGCCTGGTAGTCGCGCGGCGCTTGCTCGGGCGCGATACCAAAGATCTCGCACAGCATCGGATCCCAGCTGATTTCGTCGCTGCGCCGATCCCAGGTCCAGGCCCCCATGCCGCTGGCCGAAATGGCGTGACGAAAGCGGCTCTCGCTCTCCTTGAGCGCGCGTTCGGCTCGCTTGCGCTCGGTGATTTCCACACTGGTCGCGAGCATGAGCACCACCTGCTCCTCCTCCTTGATGGGCACGAAGCGCGTCTGCCACCACAAATCGCTGATCGTGTGGACTTCGAAGCTACGCTTCTCGCCACTGACCCAGGCTTCTTCCACTCGTTCACGATAGCGCTCTCGCTCCTCGGCCGAGATGTAGAGCAGCACGCTGCTGCCCAGCATTTCGGACACGCTGCGGCCGCGAACGCTGTGATTGAGATAGAGTAGCCGATGCTCGCGATCGAGGACACAGACCACGTCGGGCAGATTCTCGAGCACGACGCGGTCCGCGAGCAGTCGCTTCAGCGCATCGCCCTGATCGGAGGCGCGCCGCGCGAGTTCGGCGCGCAGCATCGCGAGCTCGCGCTCGAGTTCCTCGATTCGGCGGCGTTCACTCATTCCGCTCCCTTCGCCCGTCCAGCAGGCTTCTTAACCAGCTTACAACGTCCCTGTGGCGGTTGCAGCGAAGACCTCATTTGTGAGGGCTGCTTGACAGCGTCCGCCGGTGCTCGTACCCGCCCACACCACATGACCCGCACCGAACTTACCCGAAAGCCGATGACCTTCCGCGGACGCTGGCTGCTGGTGACCGGCGCCTCCTCGGGCCTGGGCCAGGAAATGGCGCGCCAGCTCGCCCGCAAGCACGGAGCCAACCTGATCCTGGTCGCTCGACGCAAGCAGCGCCTGGACGAGCTCAAAGCGGAGCTCGAAGCTGAAGGCGTGCAGGCGCTCAGCATCGAAGCCGACCTGTCCAAACTCACGGAGGTGGAGCGCGTGGTGGAGGAGGCGAGCAAAGGTCGCGAGCTCTATGGCGCCATCCTGAACGCAGGCATCACGCATTTTGGGCGCCACGAGCAACTCGAGTGGGCCGAGTTTCAGCGCATGCTCGACACCAACGTGACCGGCGTCACGCGCATGACCGGGCTTTTGATTCCGAAGCTCGAGGCGTCGGGGGCAGGCGGAGGATTGATGATCGTCGCCAGCATGGCGGGCATCACCCCCGTGCCCTACCAAACCGCTTACTCCGCCACCAAGGCCTTCCTCGTGCATTTGGGTTGCGGCCTGTGGCACGAGTTACAGGGGCGGCCGCTGTCCATCACCACCTTCGCTCCAGGCGGCGTGGTGACCGAAATGACCGCGGGAGAGAGCTTCGTTCCGCTGCGCAGCTGGCTGATGCCCGTGGAGGGCGCCGCCACGGAGGGACTCGAGGCCTTTCGGCAGCGCAAGTACTTGTACGTATCCGGCGCCGCCAACCGCATCGGCTCGGCCTTCACCAAATTCCTTCCACAACAGACCCTCACCGGCTGGGTAGCGGCCTCCTATCGCCGCGCCCTCGAGCGCAGCGGCAAGCTCTGAACGCTGGCCCGGTCCTCGCTCACGATGCGGCGGGCGATTGCCGGCGCTGCCGCTCGGTGATGCGGCCGTTCTCGAGAGTGAACACCTGCTCGGCATTGCGAATCGTCGTGAGCCGGTGCGCCACGATGATCGTCGTGCGCCCGACGGCCACTCGCTCCAGCGAGCGCTGAATGGCGGCCTCGGTCTCGTTGTCGACCGACGAGGTCGCTTCATCCAAAATCAAGATCGGAGCGTCCTTCAAGATGGCGCGCGCGATGGACACGCGTTGCCGCTGACCACCGGACAACTTTTGCCCTCGCTCTCCCACCTGAGTCTGGAAGCCTTGTGGCAAGGCGTCGATGAACGCCTCTGCTTCGGCGAGCCGGGCGGCCTCGCGAATGCGCGCCGGGTCGACCACGCCGCTGCCATAGGCGATGTTGTCGGCCACGCTGCCGTCGATCAGAAACACGTCCTGGCTGACGAAGGCCACCGCGCGTCGCAGATCGGCGACATCGATGCCGTCGAGCCTTCGACCGTCGAGCAGAATTTCACCGCTCGAGGGCTCGTAGAAGCGCAGCAAGAGCTTGACCAGCGTGCTCTTCCCGGAACCTGTCGTACCCACGAACGCGGCCGTGCTCCCGGCGGGGATGGTGAAGCTCACCCCGTCGAGCACCGTGCTGCGCCCCTCGTACGCAAACCCGACGTCGCGAAACACGAGCTCGCCTGCGACCTCCGATTTCGGCAAAGCCGAGCCGCCGCGATCGTCGCGGCGATCGGTCTCGAGTAGGTCGAGCACGCGTCGAGTGGAGGCCATGGCGCGCTGATACAAATCGACCGTCTGCGCCAAATTCGTGAGTGGCCAGAGCAAGCGTTGGGTCAAGAACACCAGCACGCTGAACGAACCCACCGCCAGGGTCCCCTCGATCGTCTTGAATCCGCCCCAAATCAGGGTGGCCACGAAGCCCAGCAGAATGGCCATGCGAATCAGCGGAATGAACGCCGAGGAGACCCGAATCGCGCGCGCGTTGGCCTGCGTGTAGGCCTGGCTGTCCGCGGTCAAGCTAATCAGCTCGCGCTCTTCCGCGACGTAGCTCTTGATCGTGGCGATGCCGGCCAAGTTGTTGGCCAAGCGCGCCCCGATCGCGCCTGCCTGCTCGCGCACGGCTCGATACAAAGGCTCCGCGCGCCGCTGATAGTAGAACGCGCCCAGCAAGATGACCGGAATCGGCAACATGGCCAAAAGCGCGATCGAGGGCGCGAGGTAGAAAAAGACGATGCCGATCAAGAGCGTGGAGGTGGCCACTTGAATCAAAGAATTCGCGCCACCATCCAGAAAGCGCTCGAGCTGATTGATGTCGTCGTTCAGGATGGTGACCAGGCTGCCGCTGCTGCGGTTCTCGAAATAGGCTAGCTCGAGCCGTTGCACGTGACCGTAGGCGTCCGTGCGCAACTCGTGCTGGACGGTCTGCGCCAGGTTTCTCCACAGCACGCCGTAGCAGAACTCGAACGCGGACTCGCACATCCAGATCAAGAGGGTGAGGCCACCGAGCAGCAGCAGCTGCTGCTCGACGTCGGCGATACCGAGGCTGGCCAACGCGGACGCGTTCTTCCGGACCACCGTATCCACCGCCACCCCGATCAAGATCTCGGGCGCGATGTCGAACAGCTTGTTCAGCACCGAGCAGAGCGCCGCGAGCAGCATTCGCGGGCGGTGGCCCGCGGCGTACTTCAGCAGGCGGAGCAGGGAGTCACTGGCTTTGCTGGAGCGATCGTTCATGTAGCGAGAGCAACTGGCCGCGTGTCCAAGCGGGCCGAGCGTCTGCGGCCCCCCGAGCGCTGTCAAGTCGCACCCTCGAGGGAGTTCGGCTAGACTCCCCCGAGCTACCACGCATGGCAAATTTCGACGCCTCCGAGACCTCCCGAGTCGAGCCAAAATTCGGTGTTCTGCTCTTTCCCGGCTTCGAGCTGCTCGACGTTTTCGGACCACTCCAAATGTTTGCTCACTCCAACGCGACTAGCCCGGTCACGCTGATCGCGGAGCACTCGGGCGCGGTCGCCAGCGCGCAAGGCCCCGAGGTCATCGCACAGTACAGCTACGGCAAGTGTCCGCCGCTGCAAGGGCTGCTAGTGCCGGGCGGAATCGGCACGCGCCAGCAAGTCCACAACACGCGGCTGCTCGATTTCATCGCGGCGCGCGCGCGCGAGGTCAAGGTGCTGGCTTCGGTTTGCACTGGCGCGGCGCTGCTCGCCAAAGCCGCTGCGCTCGACGGCCGGCGCGCCACGACCAACAAGTGGAGCTTCGGCTGGGTCTCCCAGCAAGGCCCGAGCGTCGATTGGGTCAAGCACGCGCGCTGGGTCGAAGATGGGGCCGTGTTCACTTCGTCGGGGGTGTCTGCCGGCATGGACATGGCCCTAGCCATCATCGCGCGTTTGAACGGGCTCGAAGCCGCAGAGATCATCGCCGCACACGCCGAGTACGATTGGCACCGAGACGCAGATTGGGATCCCTTCGCCAAGGCTGCCGGCTTGGTCGATTAGCAGACCCCGACCGAAGTGCTTCGCTCCGAACGCGCTCACGCTGGCCGAACTGCGCCGCCTTGTCCCTTCAGCGCCTGCCGGACTTTCTCGAGCAACAAGGTCGGCGTGAACGGCTTCTCCAGGTAAGCCAGGCCCGGTCGCAGCGACCCACCTTTCACGATGGCCGTGCCCGGATAGCCGGACATGAACAACACCTGCATGGCCGGGAACGCCGCCGTCAGCTGCTCCGCGAGCTTCGGCCCGCTCATGTAGGGCATTACCACGTCGGTGAGCAGCAGGTCGAAGCTCACGCCCGGCTTGTTGCAGAGCGCGATGGCCTCGTCCACGCGACCGGTGTCGGTCACCGTGTAGCCGCGGTCGCGCAGAATACGCGCGGCTACCTGGCGGACGGAGTCGTCGTCCTCCACCAGCAAGATTTTGCCGGTGACGGCCGCGGAGTGCGACTTCGAGTGGGGCGACTCCTGAGCGTCGACTTGGCCGTCGACTCGCGGAAAGTACAGCTTGAACGACGAGCCGTGAGACGGCTCGCTGTACACCCAGATGAAGCCGCCGCTTTCTTTCCAGCACAGTGGGATCCGAAGCTTGGAATTCACGTGACTTGAAGTCGCGGC
>JADMIO011485909.1_pt1 | contig 21455 bp, 26 predicted proteins | sample 8958161 | NCBI WGS metagenome assembly JADMIO01 (sample SAMN16585339, study PRJNA669376) | soil metagenome | isolation source: Crop rotation soil | place: USA: Cullars Rotation, Alabama | collected 2011
CTCCCGTCCGCCCACGCGCGTAGCCGATAAATTCGTACATGATCCCCGCCCCAGAAAACGCTCCCGCTCTAGAAGGCGATATCGAACCCCAGCCGGGCCGCCCCGCCGCCGGGCTGCCGGCCGGGATGGTCGATCGGGACGGGGTTTGCCGGAGGTTTGGCATCTCGCGGCATGTGTGGAAGCTATGGGTGAAGAAGGGCTTCGTCGAAGGCGGGCGGTGGGTGACTGTGCCGGGACAGCGACGCGGACTCGCTCGGCGGAAGATGTATTCGGAGCCGGAGTTGGAGCGGCTGCAAGAGCGGCTACAGACGGCGGACATGGTTCGGCGTGACCCGCTGCAGCCCGGGAAGTACCTCATCCCGGACGGCTTCGTCGATCGCGAGGGGGCGTGCCGGATGTTCGGCGTGACCAAGACCAAGTGGGACCGCTGGACCTGGACCGGCCGCATCACCTGCGGCGTTCACCGGGCGAGTTTGCCGACGATCTATCCGGTCGCGGAACTGGAGCGCCTGGTGGCGGAACTGGGGCGGCTTGCCCCGCCGTATCCCGATCCGGAGCGGCCGGGGTGTTATCGCGTGCCGGTGCATGGGTGGGCGCTGAAGCGAAAAGAGGTGCTGATCGACGCCGAATCGCTGCCGCTGATCGAGAACGGGCGGCTTCAGTGCCCGGGCCTGGGCGGGGCGCGGACCCCGCGCGATCTGGCGTACGTGATCTTCTACACCTCCGAGGGCGGCCCGCAAGACCTGCTCCACCGCATGGTGCTGGGGATCACCGACCCGGAGCTGGTAGTGGCGCATCTGAACGGCGATCCGCTGGACTGCAGGCGGGCGAACCTGCTGGTGCGCACCAAGTCGGAGCGGGGGCAGGCGGCTCGGAAGATCAAGACGAAGAACGGACAGCCGACCAGCTCGCGTTACAAGGGCGTGACGTGGGACCAGAAGCGCGGGAAGTGGGCGGCGCGGATCCAAGCAGAGGGCAAAGGCCAGCACCTAGGCCGATTCAACGACGAGATCGCCGCGGCAGCGGCGTACGACGAGGCGGCGCGAAAGTACTTCGGCGAGCACGCATACCAGAACTTCCCCAACGGGATCGACGCGGCGCTGGAGGCGCATCAGCGACAGGCGGCGTGAGCAGATTACAGTTCTGTCAGAACACTCTCGTTCGCCCGTCCGCATTCGGAGCAGCGGGCGGGGGAGGCGCGGAGGTCGTAGCCGCAGGTGAGGCACAAGCCCCGGGCGGCCCGGCGACGCCGCCAGAACGACCGCCGGCCCGACCGCAGCCACGCGGCCGGCCCTGCGTGTCCCGTCGCCGGCCCGCCGAGGTCCGCCGCCGGCGTGCCGAGTAGTATCATGCGTTGGTGGGCGGTAAGCCTTGCGCGCCACCGGTTCGCACCTATCACGCTAAACTGTTCGCAGATCCATACTTGTGTTGCTTACTCCGACCGGCGCACACGCGCCAGCAAAGGACACAAGTATGGATCAGCTACAGTGTCGCTTATTGGGCATCATTCTTCGTAAGGTCTCGCGCTCGTTGCCGCGGCTGCGGCGGGCACGATACTCCGACCTGCTCATCGCACGGGTGTACTTCTGGGCACTGCTGCACGACGGGCCGATGACCTGGGCACTGAACAGTGTGCATTACACCCGGCTTTTTCGTTCACGCAAGTCGCCTTCGGTCTCGCAGTTGAACCGCCGCATCGCTATGCAGCGGGTCCACGAGCGGCTCACCGCGTCCGCCCGATCGGCCCGCACCTACCTGATCGGCGGCAAGTCGCTGAACGTCGGCCCCTGCAGTGCCGATCGCGACGCGCGATCGAATCGGATCGGCCGCGGCTACAAACTGCATGCGGTCGTCACCCAGCAGGGGCAAATCCCGATGTTCTGCGTGCATCCGCTCAACGCCCACGAGATGCCGGTAGCGCGGGTGATGCTGCGGTCGATGGGGCCCCTCTCGCCCGGCACGCTGGTGCTGGCCGACGGGAACTACAATGCGCACGTGCTGCACAAGGATGTCGCGTCCCTGGGCGATGGCTGGTCACCCGGCCGCGAGGCTGCACAACGAGTCCGGTGACGCTCAGGCAGATGGGCGAGTCCCGGCGGACGCTGATCGATCTGTGGCAACGGCACTCGCGTTTGATATGGCGAGTGTATCACCAGCGTGGAGCGATCGAGCGTGTGTTCGGGCACTTGAGCTGCACGCCGGGGGCTGCAAGGCCCGCTAACCGGCTTCGTCCGAGGACTGGCCAGAGTGCGGTGATGGGTCGGCGGAAAATCTGCTTGTATCATGCCCGCTGTCAGGCAAAACTAAGCTCGGCGGCGACGCGTTGATGCGCAAGGCTCGAGTGCCCACCCTACAGGGCTACGGGGCTTACCCGAACATTTGTGGAGCGTACGGAATGCGTTATAATCCGACTTGATGTTTGGGGGGCATTTCCACTCTCATATCTTACCCGTCACCGAGCGAGCGCTGCGATTGCGGCGGCTACTCATTTTCCGCAGGGGATGAAATGCGCATTACGGTAATGCTAGTGGCGATCAGTGTTTTGGCTTTAGGGTGCTGCGCGCCGAAAGCGAGTGCGGATCCGTTCCTCACCGCGCGGCTGCTTGGCTCGACCACCGGTCCTGACGGGGCGTTCAGCTCGTCCATCCACGTCAGCGCCGGCGATACGGTGAATTACCAGGTGCAGATCACTCTTGGAGCCGAAGGCGCCCACAACACCACCGCGGGTGCAACGATCACGGACTGGGTCCCTTCGAACGCTGCGACATCGCCGACATCGGGTCTTCAGTCGCTCCTTTTCAGCCTGACGCAATCCGGCGCCGACAGCATTCAGAGCAACTTCTCGGGCGGCGTGAGCGGCACGACTACCGGGGGCGGGACATGGGGGGCCGGCACAGGCTCCGCCACGGGCACGCCCACCGCTCGCGGCAACGGCAACAATAACCTGCTCAACGTCCGGCTGATCCGCGAGACCGGAAATTATGACGGCGTCGCGGGCACGCCGATTGCCAACGGTGAGGCCGATCCCACCCCTGCTGTGCTGGAAACGCTGACGATCGGCACCGGCAGCTTTATCATCGAATCCAGCGGTACCAGCGGTACGGTCAACCTCGATCTCACCGGCTTTGCAGCATCGCAAACCATTGCCACGATCCGATGGCGGGTCTCCGCGTCTCAAAACACCTACGCGACCGCGATGGAGAACGTGGGTGCGGAGAACGCGTCTGTCACAAACGGTGATCCGATCATCATCTTCCAGCCCTTACAACTCGTTCCCGAGCCATCGAGCCTTGGTGTACTCAACATCGGTGCGCTCGGCCTGCTCCGGCGACGTCGTCGCCGTTGGGCGGACCGCAAGGCTCAATGATCATAGGGGAGGAAAAGGAACGAAAAGGGCAGGAACGAAAAGAGGACACGCTGCCCTACTGGTTGTTGTTAGCCTCTTCGCCATGCCTCCCACCGTAAGGGCGCTGGCGATGGTATCGCGGCGTTTGAAGCGTCGACGCCGGCGCTCTCGGGGCCTCTGTCCAGATTGTGGGTATGATGTCCGCGAATTGCCCACGCGGTGCCGAGAATGCGGCGGCGCGGTTGGGAGTTAAGGCCGGGTGCCATGCCCACGCCGCCCGGTGACCGCTCGACTCCGAGCCGGTTCGCGCCGTGGGCATGATCCCCGCGATCCCGCCGGAACATGCCACACGCGAAGACCGAGCGTGACCTTGAACGCAGGTTGAAGGCGTGGGCATGGTACCCCGAGTGACATGCCACCCGCCATGACCACCGGCTACGATGACCACGAGCCCATGCAGCGAGAATTTTGTAGAAACCCCGAGCGTGGCCATGCGTTCCGCGTGACCCGCCGAAGACATGGCGACGCCCCAACCGCCCTCTCCAATCCACGCCCGACTGCGGCGTGACCATGGCACCCCGCGAACATGCCACGCGCGTTCAGTCCTTCCGCCGGCGCTGGCGCCGAACTACTAAGCCTCCTGCCCCCGCGACAAAGATGGCAAGCGAAGAAGGCTCAGGAACGGGCAATACTGTCAGAAGGACGTCATGGCCGGTTCCGTTCGGATCGCCCGCGACGTTGTAGTTGATCATGTAGCTGACGCCCGTTGTGTTAGTAAACTGCGCGCCATCGACCAGCAGCGCTCCGCCGTATGCCATAAATCCCGAGACCGGGCTGCTGCCGGGCAGGCCGTCGAAGACCCAGAATTTATCGCCGCCGTGCTTGTTCGGGGCATAGGCCGAATCGGCCATCCCGATGTCCGCGCGGTTCAGCACCAGCGTGCTGCCGAATTCGATCTGGTCGTAGCCCACGCCCGGCTCCGACGCCGTCTCGGTATTGATCCACACCTGCGAGCCGCTGCCCAGCGTGTCGAACGTCAGACTGCCTTTCACTACCAGCGGGCGACCTAAGCGGGGTTGCGTCAATCCATTCGAGCGGCCGGCCGGGGAAAGCTCTCCGCTGCTGATGAACACGCTGCCATTGATGGTGCCCGACCCACCCAGGGACGCCAAGTCGACAGTGACGGCGGAGTTTCCCAGCGAACCGTTCACCTGCAGCACGGTGTTGATCGATACATTGGTAGGCCCGGTGTACGTGTTGACGCCGGTCAGCGTGAGCGTCGACGCGCCCTTGTTGTGGGTCAATCCAATGGTGTTGGTCGGACCGTCGGCGATCACGCCGCTAAATGTGGCATCACCGCCGGCAACAGTCAGAATGCTGTTAGACGTACCTGTGTTGGTGATCGTCCCGGCCACCGTGCCTGTGCCGGATGCCGCGCCGCCCGTGATTTTTTGGACGGACTGGTTTCGGCCGTTGAGGTCGAAGGTGCCTGCCGGTCCGCCGGCGGCCGATTGACCAGCGATGTTCACGATCGTTCCAGTGGGTAGCGTGGTCGTTGTGCCATCGGCGAGCTTTAAGATACCCGCATTGATGTTGGTGTTTCCTGAATAAGTGAGATCGCCACCCAGCAGAAGCGTGCCGGCACCGGCTTTCGTGAGGCCCTGGCTTCCTTTGATCGCGGTGCTGATGGTTGCCTTTTGATTATTTACGGTGATGGTCGGAGATCCAGCACTGACAGTCAGGGTCAGGGCATTTGCCGCGACCCCGTTGTTGTCGAGAATCCAATCGTTCGACGGAGTCGCATCACCGAAACTCAAATTGCCTATCATGCGCGCCGAATTGAGATGCACGGTATTAGTCGCGCTAATATCCAGTGTGCTGAAGTCAGCCGTACCATCCGAACCTGTCGCGATGCTACCGCTCAGCCAGTTTGCGGTGTCATTCCAGAAACCGCCTGAGGCCGTCCTGCTCCATGTGCCATTCGTGCCAGCCCATGCTGAACTGACTTGCACCAGAAGGCCAGCCATCCCGGCAACTGCTGCGGCGATATTTTGAGACTGATTTCTGCGCTTCGATTTTCCCATGAACCTGGTCCTGACAAATAGCTCGATGGCGACCAACAAGGACTGTGGCTTGGTTAACGGCCCAAGAGATGTCTTACGTCAGAATCCTTACCCCGGGCGAGTTCAAATTACCCGATGCCGACATGGCAGGCAATCCTAAGACTTCGGACCCGCCGGGTGCCATGCCCACGCCCCCCACAGCCGCTCGCACTCCGAGCCCGCTTCGCGGCGTAAGCATGAATCCCCGCGATCCCGCCGGAACATGCCCACGCCAAGACCGTGCTCGATCTTCGAGCGCAGCTTGAAGGCGTGGGCATGGCACCCCAAGCGATATGCCACTCGCCTTTTCCGTTGAGCCCGTCACGCGTTTATGGCTAGAGCCGTACACACGTCGGCCGGGCGCTTATTGCGGTTGGCGATGTCAAAGGAGTTTCCCCATTTTGGTTGCGGGCCATGGGCCTCGAGCCCGATCGAGACTTCGCCAGGTCGCGAGACCGCGCGGGCGCTGGTGTCGATGCTGTTAAATTCCTCGCGGAGGTATTTCAACAGCATGGCACTCAGCTTCGTCGCCTCCTCGGTAGTTGTATTGGGCGGCAAACGGACGTCCACGCCAAAACGCGTAATGACGCATTCTGCTTCGCGCGGCGTGGAGCCAAGCGTAGCTGTCCATAGCTGAAAAATCGGCTGCCGAAACATCACGCTGCAGCATAGGTTGCTCCCCGGCTTTCTCTGCCGTGCTGCCCGATGCGTGCCTGGTCGGCATGGTGCCTAGCCCGTCAGCCACGCCGCACCGCGTCAAACTGATTGAGTCCAAAGCGGTCGCGACATTACGTGAGTCTGAGCCAGCATTTATAACCGAACCGCCTCTAGTGCTATTCGTACAAGAGATGAGGAGAGAGATTGCGGACCTTTTCCGAGAAAGGTCCGGGACTGGGTACCGCGCGAGCTTCGACAGAGGTGATCCCCCCCGCATCCTGTCGACTCGCGCGGCACTTTTTTACTTCGGCGTCCAGTTGCCGATCGGCGGTGTCACGATCGGGCCCGCGTCCCTCACCCAGCGCACCGTGCGAGCTTTTGGGTCCACTACTTCCACCTCGTGCGTCCGGTTCGTGCCCGGGTGATCCGTCACGGTCAACCGCTGTGGCGGCGAGGAATCGTCCTAGCCGCTCGTGGGTGATGGACCGGGACATAATAATCGGGCCCGCTTCGGGCTCATCCCCCAGATCCTGGGCGCGGAGATCATTCCCGCCGCGCGGAAACGATCTGCGGATTGGCTATCAGCTGCTGCAGCAACGGCCGCGTGATGATTAGCGAATCAGCGCCTAGCGCGCGTTCGATAGACGCTGGACCATCAGTAGAAAGTGCGTGAGCACCGGAAACTCTGGATATCGCCGGCCGAACAAGATCTGGTTGGCGTCGCGCAACGCTTGTTCGGGTGATTGGCCGCGGGCGATGCTGTCCAGCGTGTCGTCCTCCCAGAGGATCTGCCCTTCGGACAGTTCCTGGCATTCCAGCAACGAAACCAGCCCTGTCGCCACGAACTGCTCGCCCCACCAGGGCGGAGAGTGATACTTTGAAAATTCGTTTGGCCAGAGTGTCGGCGAATCGTTATAGGTTGGCGGGGGGATAGCGATCTGCTCGGGCGTGAACTCGCGGTCGAAACACGGGCTGCCGACGACCATGCGCCCCCCCGCCTTGAGCAACCGCACGATGTTAGAGAGGGTGGCTGGGTCTTGGCCGAAGTAATGGATGGCGTCCATGCAGAAGATCGCATCGAACGAACCTTCGGCGAAGGGCGAGGGTTGACGGATGTCCATGCGCAGGGCCAGTACCTGCTCCGCCACGCCTGCGGCCTCAAATCGCTGCTGTCGTTGCTCGGCGGCTATCCACAGGTCCACGGACACCACCTGCACGCCGTACTGCCGCGCGAGGAAAATGGAGGTGGTTCCGGCACCGCACCCCAAGTCCATCACCCTGCTGCGGGGCTTCAAGTTCAGCGTGCGCGCCATCGCCACCGCGAGATACAGGCCGCCCGGACCCATCTTCCCTTCGTAAGTATGCTCGGGTCCCATCACCGCCAGTTCAGGGTATTCTGCCCGGCTGATACTGCGGAACGTCGATTTAATATCGCTCAGCGTCGACATGTCAGCGAGTATACGAAGATGGGTCAGGCGAACATCGCGATTGCCGCGGTGGTCGTCACAACGTGCCCTTGGCGAGGAGGAGACGGCTCATCTCATGCTCAACAAGCGTGTCGTCGTTCGGATATGGTTCCGTCCGGCCTGTCCGGGTAAAGCCGAGCCGCTCATAGAAGTGCATGGCAGCCTGGTTGTTCGACGTGACGGTAAGCTTCAGCACTGTAGCCGAGTGTTCAAGGCTCCAGGCGACGACCTGGTCCACGAGCAGCCGACCCACACCTCGTCGACGATGAGAAGGGGCTACCCACATCGACACCAGGTTCGCGTGCGTCTTCTCATGGTCATCGAGAAAAACAGCGACAAGCCCGCACGGCATTTGGCCGTCCATCGCCACATACCCCGCCGAACGCCCGTTGTTCCACTCGACGGCTCGGCGTTCCCACGCCGTATCGGTCAGCGCGAGTTCCTTCGCGTATGTCGATCCGAACGCAAGCGGACTGTCCTGCAACGCCCGCAGCCGCACGGATTTATAAATTCCTACTCGTAGTGGGGATATGGGCTCGATTTTAATCATCGCATCCAAATCATACTTACGTCGTTCCGGGCGGCCACGCGCCGGCCTTGCATCCCCGGACTTGGCATCGCTAGAGCTTCTGGCAGCGGGCCTGCAGCTCGGCCGGATCGACGAACGTGACGACGCCTTCCAGCATCACCAAGCGGCCGCCGTGCAGCCGTCGGCAGTAGACCTTGTCGCCGAGGGAAGCATACAGACCAATCGTAGTCTGCTGTGGGCCGTCATCGAGGGTACGGGAGTGCGCTTGGTGCCGAGTCTCACTGCGCCGCGAGTGATTCCCTGGGAGACGGCTGGCACATCCCTTCGGGGATAGCCCCAGGGTCGATCGGGACCGGCCGCCCTGCGGCCCACGCCATATTCCGCATTACTCAGCACCGCATAACGTGATACATGGGAGTTGCCCGCACGGCGCCCGCTGACGTATCCCCCATGTTAGCCGCGTTCGTGCGGGCCGTTTGTACACGCGGGGGGTGAAAGCCGAAGACATGACGCTCTACTTCGTCACCAGCGCGACCGAGGCGGCACGCATCAGGCGCGACGGCTTCAGTGCGGAGGAGCGGACCACCGGCAGCGCGACTGTTGTTGGCGTCTGGCTTTCAGACCCACCGCGGCTAAACGGCCGCGAGGTTTCCCTTGATGCCATCCCTGAGGGCTTCGAAGCGATCGCGGTGCATGTAGACCGTCGCGCTCGGTCCTACGAATTAGTGAGTTGGGGGGCAAAGCATCGGGAGTGGTGTTTGCCCGTCGCGTTAGCGAATGCTGGTTTCCGGCGACTGGCCACGGGGGGAGCGACCTAAGGTGTTGACGTATGTCCCCCGCTTTGCAGCAGTTAATCCTTGAGACCGCGCAGAAGATGCGCAGGGAATTATCGACCGAGGATGTGGAGGCGATCGCGGAGGCCGTCGCCGAGGATGTTCTCGCACATCTGAAGTCCCGTGCTGGCAGCGCGTCCAGGCTGCAGGTTGAGCAGAACATCCGCAGGGCCATACGGGCACGATTGGGCAGACGTCGTCGCTGAACGTCGTGATTAGTATTTCTTACCCTGGCGCTTTGAAGGTGTAACGTTGGAAACCCTCATCACCGGATCCGGTCGCCGATGTCGGGGTCTGCGACGACCGAGGCGAACCGCGAGGCCGGCGACGAGCAGTAGCCCGAGCAACAGTGATGCCAGAAGTAGAAGACGTGAAACATTCACACGAAATGCCTGCAGCAGGGTCTGCTCCACGTTGGTGACGACGCCTTGCAGCAGCACCACGTGGCGGTCGTGCAGCCCCGGGCAGCAGACCTTGTCGCCGAGGGAGAGCATGCAGATCCATCGTTGTAGGGACCGGAACTAATCGAAGTCTCGATTCAAGAATCCCTCCACGTAGCCGTGAACGCCCGCGGCCGTGTTCGTTACCGCGTTAGGATCCAGGACATCGTAAACCTCTACGCCTTCGAGCCCAATTGTGACCTCGCTAGGCCGGGAGACTATGCGGGCGGTGGTGCCGATGCTGTTGAATTCCTCGCGGAGGTACTCCAAGACCATGGCGCTGAGCTTGGTCGCCTCCTCGGTCGTCGTGTCAGCGGGCAGACGGACGTCCATGCCGAATCGCGTAATGACAGATTGGGCTTCGCGCGGCATGAAACCAGCGTAGCTTTCGTGGGCTAAAAAATCGGCTGGCGGATCACCGTGTGGCTGCGTAGGTATTCCCCGACGTTCCCTGCGGCGGCACCCCTATGACACTGGTCAGGGCAAGCAGCACGCGCGACGGTATACTGCCGGCCGTGGCCGCCGACAACTTCTGCGAGGGCACGCGCGGCAAGGGCCTGCCGGCCGTCGCGCCCGGCGACCGCCGCCTCGAAACCCGCGACGCCGCGGCCGACTGAGCCAGCGACAGTACAACGACTAGCGTCGCCTACGAAGACGTCCCCGACCACATGGCCCTGCTGCGCGACATACTGGTCACGCCGCCGGCCCGAGCCTCATTCGCTAACGTCGCTGGCGTTGGAATATAAGAGCATTTGGCGGCTCGCTTTTCTCTCTTGAGTCGCGACCACCGTTTGACTTATGAGGCATGCAAAGCCAATGACGACGATGAGCAATAACAGCAGATGACCGAGTGCCCGCATCGTAGCCCCTGAAAGAATTCAGCCACTGAACAGCTAGTCCCCTGGTCAGCCCCCTTCAGGGGAGACGCTCCGCAGCTCGACTAGTTTCCCCTCAATTCGGAAAAATGCCAGAGGCATATGCGGCTGCAAGCAAGTGGCCCCTCCCCTCCGGCCGCCCGCCGCCGCGATGTGTTTAATTCCTTACAGAACATTTCCCTTAGTCATATTGCGATTGACGGCGGTCCATCTCGAGTAGCAGTATTGCCAGCTGTGCGGGGTCATATCGGGGCGCCCGCGAGTGGAGCGGATGGTGTTACTATTTTAGTGGCAGACCGCTATCGACACGTTCTATATCGGCGCTGAAGACGGTCAGTTCACTGCCCGTTCTGTGGCAAGCAACTCCAACTGGAAGACGAGGTGCGGACGAAGCTCTCCCAGCCGTGAATGCGGGCGCATGAAAAAACCCGCACGGGCCGCATCCCTTGGGCAGTACAAAGCGGAACCGTCCGGGCACTATCAACTTAAAGATCGATGGGCGGCTGGGGATCGGGGCTTCCCGTACGGTTGCGCTGACGTCGCGCCCGTTTGGCGGCCATGGACCGGCGGTGTCGGGCGGCACGGAGGGATTCGGCGTATCGCTCCTTCAAGGCGCGCCGGGCACACAGGCGGACGGACGTGCCATCCACTTGGCGGAGGGCGCGACGCTCGACCAGGAGATAAAGCGTTCGCTGGATGAGCCCCGGGAGATCGGCGGGGGCGATTTGAATCCCCAACCTTGCGGCGATTTCCGAAATGGCTTGCTCGGCGGGCGACAAGGGATACCCCTTTGCGGCACGACGAGCGCCGGTGAATCAAACCATAGTAGACATGCCGGGCGTCGACATGCGCCAAAGGCGCAAAGCGGGCTTCGAATTCCCCGAGCAGATGGCGATCGCCTGGTGATTTGCGTAAAGTGGCGACCGCTCTTCGCCGATGCAGAATGGACTTTCGTACCCATTCCCCGCCAGATGGCTTATCGCCCCTCCCCCGGGTCGCCATCGGCGGGGTTTTTATTGGTTACTTGATGGCGACGATTCGGCCGGACTGGGAGGCGCTGATGCGGTACGTGCAGAACACCCGGGCGGCTTTGATGTCGGAGCCGCTGGGGGGTTCGACGCGGCCGACGATCTGCACGGGAATTCCCATTGCGGTACCCGAGCCGCAGAAGCGCCCATTCTGGGTGGCGAGGTTGTTGGCGGAGAAGCTTCCCTTGGCGCCGCTGGGATCGACCACGGTGGCAGTGACCGTGACCGACGAGGCGCTGACGACGGCGCGGCCTTCACCGACGTAATAGCCGGCGACCTGGGCCTGGTAATTGCCGTGGGTACCGGGGGCCGAACCAGGTTTCGCCGCAAGCGTCCCGGCGAGCGCGACTAACGCCACAATCGAACAGCGTAAGACGGAACGTGAATACATCGACTTCCTACACAGACATTATGGGCCGTGCCGATGAGAAGGCGATGAAAACGCGGTAGATTTTGGCCCTCATCGAAGGCTCATGAATACGCGGTAAGCTAGGAGCTTTAAAGGGTCTGAGACGTTTCATGGGCGTCAAGATTTTTACAGTTGAACTGACCGAAACTCAGGCGGCTGAAATCGCCAGGAAGATCGGGGCGGCGCCCTACACGGATCCCAAGGGCAAGGAGTGGGTGGTCAGCGACGCAAAGGCCGTCGGCGGGAAGCTGATCCTTCGCATGCTGCCGCGTGTGCCGGGGACCCCCGCGACGGGATCAGCCAGCACGATGTCGTTTCTATCCTTCCTGCGGCATACCGAGTTCATCGTGTAGTAAGATGACCGCAGCATTCACCGGACGGCTTCGATGCACATCCTGTACGTCGAGGATCACGAGGACACCTCCCATGTGATCGGCAAGATGCTGCAAAGCATGGGGCACCTCGTCTCGCTGGCGATGACCTGCACTGATGCCCGCCAAATTCTGGAACGCGAGCGGATCGACCTTCTGATCAGTGACCTGAGCCTTCCTGACGGGGACGGGTGCGAATTGATGCGCGAGGTTGCGGCCAGGTTCCGGATCCCAGGCATAGCCGTCTCCGGGTATGCTCAGAGCCGCGATGTCGACGATGCACGACGGGCGGGCTTCTGCGAGTTCCTGGTGAAACCGCTTTTTATTCCCCAGCTTCAGACGACGCTTCAACGCGTGATGTTGCGCTCGTGAACCAAAAAAGGCGATGAAGAACTCGAGAGGCCACCAGCGAAGGAGGTAGGACGTGGTAGAGCGTAAGTTGGCCCGCACCTTTGAGGAACTGACGGCTGAGTGCGCGAAGCTGCGCAGCGAATCCACTCGCCTGATGGAGAGGGCAAAAGACCTGTCAGACAAGATCAAAACGACTCGGGACAAGGAACAACGCCTCGCCAACAAGCTTGAGCGACTGCAGCGCAAGTTCGGCCGTTAGCGCCCCAACAAAAGGGCCAAGTGTGGGTGTCCTTGGCCCTCAAAGTGATGCGGTTTACCTTTCATATAATCGCCAAAGGATGTACTGGCGCGCATCAGGAGCATCCCGATATCACCTTTCGCGCGGCATAATCATGGTGGGGAAGTCGGAATGTAATGCTGCCGGCGGGCCCGCGGAACGGTCAAGCTCGCTTATCCGAGCTTCTTTCCATGCGCAACCGCCTTGGCCCGGTCCATGAACCAGGGCTGCGGCAGATCGGGACTCGTGCCCAGCAGGAGGACTCCAGGCGTCTTCGTCGGCACCGGTGCCTTGACTTCGGCTGCTCGGCGCCCGGCTCCATCTGGCAGCGGGCCTGCAGCTTGGCGGGATCGACGTGGGTGACCTCGCCCTCCAGCAGCACCACGCATCCCTGGTGCAGCCGCGGGCAATAGACCTTGTCGCCGACGGAGGGCATGGCGATCAAATCTTACCACTGCCACCACGCCCGGCCGCCTACTGCTTCACGTCGGCGCCGATCCCACGCCCGCGTTGCCGTGGATACTGCCGCAGCCAGCCAAGTACTTGACGAACATTCCAGTTGACATTCACTTGCATTTGAAAGAACGTACGCAGATGCAGCGGGTCCTTGTCGCACTTCTGCTGGCTTGCCTGCTCGGCATGTCCACAGGCGCCGTTAGCTATTGGCACGAGAGTGCCCATGCCCACGCGACGGTGCAGGACGAGGATCACTGCGCCGTACACGCAACACTCACCGCTCCCAGCCTCCCCGCTTCCTACGTCCCACTGCTGGTGTCGCTGGGGCTGTTCATCGCATTCCTGAGCGAGCTCCAGCTGGCCATGCCGGCACGACGCCCCGCTTTCCGCATCGACTGCCGCGGCCCTCCTGCCGCTGTGTGACCTTCCGTTCGTCGCCGACCGGGCGCTCGCGCCCGCCGGCGACTGGCCATCCGTCATACAACCTGCAGGAGATTTCATGCGTATCGCACTCATGGGTGCTGGCGTGCTCGCGCTGGCGTATTCGCTGGCCGCCGCACAGACCCCGCCGACCGCATCGCCTTCGACCGATGACCGGATCAAGCAACTGGACGAGGAGGTCCGTCAGCTGCGCGAGGAAGTGTCGCGGCTGAAGCAGCCTTCGACCCATCCGGCCCCCGCCGACGACACCGACACGATCCTGAAGCAGATCGACGCCGACGCCAGGGAACGGTCCTCGTCGACGCAGCGTAAGTCCGTCAGCTTCAATCCCGACTTGGCCGTCGTCGGGGATTTCAGGGCCAACGCCTCGACGAACAACGACAACCCCGCCCGCAACCGCTTCGACCTGATGTCCGTCGAGCTGGACCTGCGGGCCGCGGTCGCGCCGATCGCCGACGCGGTAGTGGTGCTGCCGGTCTCGCGCGACATCGACGATCCGCTATTCCCCCCGCCCGGTGTGGCCGACGGAACGGTGGATACGGCCATCGAGATCGAGGAGGCGTACCTGTCTCTGCACGATTTCGGCGTGCCCAACCTCACCGCCAAGCTCGGCCGCTTCCACCTCCGCTTCTGACGCCAGAACATCCTGCACGAGCATGACTGGCCGACAGTGGACAACAATTTCGTGAACCAAAGCTTCCTGGGTCCCGAGGCGATCGCCGACGCGGGGCTGAGCCTCAGCTACGTCATCCCGCCGCGGCTGATCCACGACCAGTACGTCGAGCTGATCGCGGAGATCGTCTCCGGCGAGGGCAGCGAGGATCAGCCGGTGGAGAACAACTCGGCATTCATTGACACGCCCGCTTTGAATCTCCACGCGCTGTGGAATCACGACCTCGCGGAGAGCTGGAACCTGGAGGTCGGCACCTCCGCCCTGCTCACCAAGCACAACGACGACGAGAGCCAGAACGCCCGGCTGTTCGGCGCTGACTTTACGCTCATCCACACCGATCCCACCGGCGGCTTCAACAACCAGCTGTTCCAGGCGGAGGCGATCTACGGCGATATCGACACCTCCTCAACCGACACACAGCACGCCTTCGGCGCCTACGTGCTCGCCCAGCAGCAGCTGAACCGCGACTGGTACGCCGGCTGCCGGCTGGACTGGACCGAAAACGCTCTGGACGAGCACCAGGAGGTGTGGGGCGTGTCCCCATCCATCACCTGGTACTGCTTCGAGTTCCTCCGTTTCCGCGTGGAGTATCAGTACAAAGCCGGCGACGTGCCGACGGAAAACAACCTGTATTTCCAGTGCACGTTCGTCTTCGGCGCCCACCCGCCCCACCCGTACTGGGCCATGAAGTGATCCCGTGACCGCATTCAAGGAGTATTCACATGATCAAGCTCATTCTCATCCTGCTGGCGATGGCGGCACCGGCCTTTGCCGAGCTGAAGATCGTCACCACCACCCCTGATTACGCCGACATCGCGAAACAGATTGGCAAGGACAAGGTCTCGGTCCATTCCATCATGAAAGGGCCCGAGAACGTCCACAGCGTGATGGCCAAGCCCACCGAGATGGTCAAGCTGCACGAGGCTGACCTGTTCGTGCATAGCGGGCTGGATACCGAGCCCTGGCGCGACAACCTGCTGCGCGGGGCACGCAATTCCAAGGTCAACGCAGGCACGAGCGGCAATGTGGACATGTCCGATGGCATCGAACTGAAGGAGGTGCCCGCCGGCAAGATCGATCGCTCACAGGGCGACATGCACGCGTACGGCAACCCGCACTACACGCTCAAGATCGCCAACGCGCAGCGGATGACCGTCACGCTGCTGCGCGCCATGACGGCTGCCGACCCCGCCAACGCCGACTTCTACAAAGCCAACGCCAAGACCTTCGTCACCTCCATGGCCGACTTGGACAAGGAGCTGAAGAAGCAGTTTGCCCCTTGGGCCGGGCTGAAGGTCGTAACGTTCCACAAGGCCTGGGAGTATTTCGCCGACACGGTGGACATCCGCATCGTCGGAACGATCGAGCCGCAGGTGGCCATCACGCCGTCGGCCGCACAGGTGCAGCAGACAGTGGAACTGATGAAACGCGAGGGCGTGAAGGTCGTCATCTGCGAGACCTACGACGACGCGAAGCTCGCCCAATCGGTGGCCGACAAGGCCAGGGCGAAGATGGTCGTCCTGCCCGACCACGTGCTGGGCGTCCCGGAAGCCGACAGCTACCAGGCAGTGTTCCGCTACAACGTCGCGAAGCTGATCGAGACTGCCAAGGCGGCGGGCATCACCGGCAAATGAATCGCTCCCCTGAACGCGGGCCACCGCCCGCGAAGGAGGCCTCCATGCTCATCGAAGTCGAGCAGGCGACATTCGGCTACGCCCGCCGGCCCGTCGTGCAGGTTGAGCGCCTGCAACTGCGGGCCGGAACCTGCCTGGGAATCTTCGGCCCCAACGGGGTCGGGAAGACTACGCTGGTCCGCGGGCTGCTCGGGCTGATCCCGCCGCTGGCGGGTCGTGTTACTGTCCTGGCCCACCGCTGCGGTTACCTGCCCCAGCACCGGGCGTTTGACCTGCACTGGCCGATGACCGGGTTCGACGCCGCGGCACTGGCGATCTCGGCAACCCGGCGTGGCGGGTGGCTGGGCGGGTCGTCCGTCAATGTCCTGCACGCGATGCGCGACCTGCAGGTGGCGGACCTGGCCCACCGGCGATTCGCCCGGCTCTCCGGCGGGCAGCAGCAGCGTCTCCTGCTAGCCGGCGCCCTCGCCGCCGACCCGCAGGTCCTCGTCCTCGACGAGCCGACCGACGGCCTGGACGTCCGCTCGCGCACCACCCTGCTGCAGACGCTGGCCGACGTGAAAAGCCGCGGGCTATGCACCGTGATGATCAGCCACGAGGTCGAAGACCTCCTGCAGCTGGCCGACGACATCGCCTGGCTGCACTGGCCCGACGAGCCGGACCACCCCAGCCGCGTGCAGCTGATCAAGCCCGACCAGCTGGCGGCGGCGTTTTACTAGGAGACATGTGCATCCCTTCGGCGAGTACATCGAACTGGCGAAACTGTTCTGGCCGTCCCTGCTCACGGCGCTGTCGATCGCGGTGGCGGCGGGCGTGATCGGCGTCTTCGTGCTGCTCCGCCGAGACGCGATGGCGGCACTGGCCATCCCACAGCTCGTCGCCGTCGGGGCGGCCGTCGCGCTGCGGATGGGGTTCGCGTCGACCCTGTGGCCGTCGCTGGCGGCCGTGGTGGCGGCGCTGACGCTGCTGGTGTGGTCCAAGCGACGCGGCGCCAACCATTGGCTGCTCCCCTCTCTCTATATCGCAGGATTGAGCATCTCGTTCCTGATCGTTGCAGGCAGCGGCGGGCACGTCGGCGAGCTGCAGGCGCTGTTCACCGGCGTGGACGTCGCCGTCTCGCCGGAACAGGCCAGGCTCGCTACGCCCGTCCTGCTGATCGCCGCCGGCGCCTGCGCAGTGCTGTGGCGGCGGCTGCTGCTGATCAGCCAGGCGCCGGCGGTGGCCGAGGTGGCCGGTGTCTCCTCGGCCAAATGGGAGCTCACGTTTCTCGCGCTGCTGGCGATCGTGTTCCTGCTGGGCACCAGTAGCAGTGGGATCGTCATGGTGCTGGCGCTTCTGTTCCTCCCGGCCGCAACAGTCCTGCCTTGGGCGCGTCGGGTGCCGATCGCCCTGGCGGCGTCGGCGGTGCTCGCCGTGCTAGTGGCGCTTGCAGCGTGGGTACTATCGATCCGGAACGACTGGCCCCTGAGCCCCGCGGCGGGCGGCGTCGGGTTCAGCCTGCTGCTGACCTCTCACCTTTCGGCCGCGCTTTGGAACCGCAGTACGTGATTCGCGGCTCGCGCGCGTCGATTGTCGTGTCGTGAAACGGCTTGCTCCTGGCTGGCAAGACACCAGTGTGTACTTAACGCACTGACCGCCCGAGCCACCAGCAAAGAGCAAATCCCCGAGCGCTGGTATCCTGCACTGCGTGCGAATCCTGGTGTGCCTTATTGGTCTCTGGCTGGCACTGCTGATCACCGCATGCGCGGGCCGCGGGCGACCAGGGCGGCCGTATACCGGTCGATGGCGTTGGCAATGACGAGGTGTCTCACCCTCTACCTCCCGCCGCCTGGCCCTCGCGCGGGATCGCCCGCCACTTGTCGGCCGACGTGTCGAACGTCCACAGGTACGCGTCCGACTCGCTCAGCAGGTAGGTCAGCCGCCGGCGGATCTCCGCCTGCTGGGCGACCGTCAGCTCCTTCCAGGCGACAAACGCATCGCCGCGGGGTGGCTGATCACTCATGAGAGCACCGCCCCTTCATCGATGATGACTGATTCGTCCAATACGCGCGCCACCTTCGTCGAATCACACTCGCCGCGCGGCCACGATGATGCATAAACTTCTAGTGCATGTCGGTAGCTCACACTGGCCCGTTTGGCAGTTGCTGCTCGACGTTGAATGAGTCGATCACTTCTGCCGCGGCGCATCGACATTTCTTTGTTCGCGACGACGTCCTGTACTTGATCGTCGCCAGAGCCCGCGCTCACGGGCCGCGGTTCTATGACCACGTGTTGTTCTTCTGCCCCTTCTGCGGCAAGCAGCTGCAGACGCGGGAGGACGTCGCCAAGAAATTGAGTGGCAAGTAGGCTCATGCCACCTCCGGTGGAAACAGCTGATGCTGGCAACACCGTTGGCGAGATCCAGATATGCGGCGTTGGCGTCAATGCCGATGTAGTGTCGGCCCCACTTCTGCGCCACCTCGCCGGTCGTGCCGCTGCCGTTGAACGGATCGATACCAAATCATCCGGCCGGCTGCCGGCCAAGACGCACGGCTCGATCAGGTCGGGCGGGAACGTGGCAACATGTGCGCCCGCGTATGGCTTCGTCGTGATCGTCCAGACCGATCGGGCCGCGGAACGGTCAAGCTCGCTTATCCGAGCTTCTTTCCATGCGCAACTGCCTTGGCCCGGTCCGTGAACCAGGGCTGCGGCAGATCGGGACTCGTGCCCAGCAGGAAGACTCCAGGCGTCTTCGTCGGCACCGGTGCCTTGACCTTCGGCTGCTCGGCGCCCGGCTCCATCTGACAGCGGGCCTGCAGCACGACGCGGGACACTTATGCCTGGGCCTTAGAGCGATGACTACCGGTAACGTTTCGGCCACCTCTGCAACGTCAGGAGCTTTGATCTCGGCGATCGCCGCTCGCGCTTCGGTCTCGGTTACGCGGCTCAGCTTCGCCAGGTCCCGGACCGTCAAGCGAATTGATGCCGATGCCCACGATATCACTTCATCAGACACGTTCTTTCAGTTCCTAGCGCGATTCGTAGTCCCTGGCCGCGTCGTTGCGTTAGGAAAGAGTTGGACCCATTGGAGGTAGTTTTCAGCTTTCTCTTCGCCGGCGGCCTTGGTGGTGATGCGTTGCATCATGGCATCGAACGATGGATTTCCCGCACTCTTTTTCCAATAACAAAGGCAATTGATGACCAAATCCTCTCGCGTGCCGCTTGCGTGGAATTCCTCTTCTGCAATCTTTATTGAGTAATCGACGTCGTCGGTACCGCAGCGAAGCGTGAGAATCGCACGAGTGCAGTAGGCGACCAGTTCAAAGTGATTATGATCGATCGGCTTCAGTTCGATCAACCCGTCGCGGGTTCCGTAGTGTATTGCTCGGTAGCTCGATTCTCGCGTCGTGTCGTGACTAAGCTCGTCCTGCAAGTGCCGCATACCGTCAAGGGATGCATTAACGATGACCGATGTCGTGACACGTGGTGACTGAACGAGCCCCGCAGGGAGTGCCTGCCAAATTTCGATCCATAGGGCCTGACGGGCGTCCTTGGAATAGAACGGCGCAGAGATCAGTTGCTGGGTACGTTCGATCAATGGTGGCAAGGCATTTCGCGTCTCTTTAGGGAGACCAATTAACCAGCCAAAACGGTCCATCTTTCCCAGCACAGTCAGCGCTACAGCGAGTTCTTCGCGATCGCCAGCACGTTCCTCGACTCGCACCGGGCGGCCCGGTTCGTCGGCAAGATAATTGATTGTGCGTTCGATCGCTGACGTCTGGCGCTCTAATAACGCGTAATCTATCTTGTTGGCGGTGTCGCTTGGCTGATGGTAGTCGCTATACATTCCGCAGGTGAAAAAGAATGCCGGGATTCCCAGCGTTTCAAACACGACATGATCAGCCCGCGCACCCAGGGTGTCGGAGCCCATGGGCTGGATTTCCAAGTGCTCGGCGAGGCATGCGCCGCGAGCTTGCCGCTGCACCGCAGGATAGTTTTCGCTGCCGAGGAGCATGAGCGCATTGTCGATCGATTCAAAGCATTGTCGGCCAAGACCATCCATGTTCACGTTGGCTATGATCTTCTTTTCGTTAACGTCCTTTCGGCAGGCAAAGGCGAGCGCGCCAAGCAGCCCGCTCTCTTCGCCATCGGTGGATAAAAAGCAGACACTGCGTCGCGGGTGCGATCGAGCGGACATCCTAGCGGCGATTTCCATAAGCGCAGCTGTTCCGGAGGCGTTGTCGCAGGCGCCGGGAAACATTTTCCCATTCCGGATCCCGAGATGATCGTGATGTGCGGTGACGAGAATGAACTCGTCCGACAATGCCGGATCAGTGCCCGTCAACACTCCTGCAACATTCGTGCCCAGTTTGAAGTCCAGCACGAGTTGACCTGAGCCATCCGCTCCCCAAGGCTTCAGCCCGAGCTCCGAAAATCGCGATGCGACAAGTCTTGTTGCCAACAAGTCGCCGTCCGTCTGCAATCCACGACCTTGAAGTTGAGGGCTGGCAAGAAACCGCACATCCTTTTCCAGCCTCGAAGGCGTTGTCGTGCAAGAGCATGTCCAGAGCAGAAGACAGCCCAGCAATCCGAAACGCAGAGGTAGCAGGTGGGCGTAGCGCGAATGTTTCAACTGCATTTTGAAATCCCCGCCAATGCTTTCCGATCCATGGATCGGCGGTAGTCTATTCCGCGATTGAGCGCTGCAACAGCCATAAACCCGGCCGGATCAATCGCTGGCCGAGTTGTCCCTGCAACACCGTACCTCCCCACCGCGGGTGAGGTCATCGCCCTATCCGGCGATATACAGCCGTGTGCGAAGGTCCACTTCTGCGGCCGCGGATGCCACGCGATCCTGTCGTCGGCGCATCGCCGCTTTGACAGTTTCAGCGCTGGCTGGTCCAATCCTCGTAGCCAATCCCATTTCGGTAGGTCTGCGGGGAGGTTTGAATGCGTGTATCCGTTGCGGTCCTCCTGCTGGGGCTTCTAGCGATGGGTTGTGCCAGCCGGAAAGACGGCTCGCCATACGATACGCCATTTACTCATACCAACAGCGACAGCAACGGCCTAACGCACATCCTAACGGTGGGAAAGCACGAGGCGGAATGGATACATCCTGGTGAATCGGTCACGTGGGAGCTTGACCGAAGCCAGCGGCACGACGTTGTTTGGAAGATCATGCGACCCATCGGAGGGAGCTACTACGAGCAGCTCAAGGTCAATCACTTTCAACTCGAATGGAACGTCCAGGAGGCCGATTGGTACTTCCTTCCGGATTAGAGCGGCCCGTCCCGCGCGGGGTCCTGCGGACCTTTCTCCTTCTACTTCTGTTGGCCCTTGGTTGCTGTCACGGTCCTGAAAAGCAACCGCTACCATCGCAAAACGGTTCCGTGCAGGTGATTGAGCTGAATAACACCGTGATCACTGGTGTAAAGGACGTCAAGTTCATCAATCTGCTGGGCGGTGTGGCGGGGGTACCCGCGTTGAACTACAGAGAGGGCATCGACCTAATTGATTCGGCTGACGTCCGCCACTTTCCAGCACAGTGGGATCCGAAGCTTGGAATTCACGTGACTTGAAGTCGCGGC
>JADMIO010803700.1_pt1 | contig 21453 bp, 24 predicted proteins | sample 8958161 | NCBI WGS metagenome assembly JADMIO01 (sample SAMN16585339, study PRJNA669376) | soil metagenome | isolation source: Crop rotation soil | place: USA: Cullars Rotation, Alabama | collected 2011
GGAGGCGGAGGCGGCGGTTTTCGCGGCGGCGGCGGCGGCTTCCGCGGCGGTGGGTTCGGCGGCCCGCCGGGCGGGGGCCGGCTGATCCTCAGCCTCTACCACACCTGGCATATCCGCGATCAGATCCTGATCCGCGACGGCGTCCCCCTGCTCGACTTGCTGCACGGCTCGGCGGTGGGCAGCACCGGCGGCCAGCCGCAGCACGAGATCCAGGCCAGCGGAACCTATTTCAAGGACGGGCTCGGCCTGCGCGCCGAGGCGAACTGGCAGAGCGGAACGACGGTGCGCGGCGGGCCCAACGGCCAGGGCGGGATCACCGACGATTTGCGTTTCTCCAGCCTCGCCACCTTCAACCTGCGCCTGTTCGCCGATCTCGGCCAGACCAAGATGGGCCGCCAGCACCGCTGGATGCGCGGCCTCAGGGTGAGCGTCGGCGTCAACAATCTGTTCGACCAAAGGCTGCGGGTGACCGACCCGACCGGCGCGACTCCGATCAGCTTCCAGCCCGACCTGCTCGACCCGCTCGGCCGCTCGGTCCGGATCAGCATCCGCAAGCAGTTCTTCTGATCCGTCCCCGACCCTTTACACGGGCTCCGAAAGGCGGGACGGCGCGGGCATGGACGCGCATGCGCCTTTCGACCGGCGGCTGCGGCGGCTGCGGCGCGACCGCGCGGCGGCCCGCTTCGGCGAGGCCGATTATCTCCACCGGCTGATCGCCGACGAGACGATCGAGCGGCTGGGCCTCGTCCGCCGCGCCTTCGCCCGGGCGCTCGACCTCGGCAGCGGCGGCGGCATTCTGGCCGAGCGGCTGCGCGAGCGGGGAATCGAGGTCGTCGCGGCCGATCCCGGCTTCCTTTTCGCGCGCGCGGGCGCGGGCGTGCAGTGCGACGAGGACCGGCTGCCCTTCTCCGATTCCGCTTTCGACATGGTCGTGTCGGTGGGCGTGCTCGACAGCGTCAACGACCTGCCCGGCGCTCTGCTGCTGATCCGCCGCGCGCTCCGCCCCGACGGCCTCTTCCTCGGCGCGATGGCGGGCGCGGGATCGCTGCCGCGGCTGCGCGCGGCGATGCTGGCCGCCGACGAAGCCGAAGGCGCGGCGGCGCCGCGCATCCATCCGCAGATCGACGTCCGCGCCGCCGGCGACCTGCTCACCCGCGCCGGCTTCGCGCTTCCGGTCGCCGACACCCAGGCGGTCGACGTCCGTTTCCCCGACCTCCTCGCCCTCGTCCGCGACCTTCGCGCGATGGGCGCGACCAACATGCTCGAGTCGCGGTCGCGAAAGCCGCTCGGCCGCTTCGGCCTCGCCGCCGCCGCCGCCGACTTCGCCGCGCACGCCGACGCCGACGGCAAGACCGCAGAGCGGTTCGAGATCCTTCACCTGCTCGGCTGGGCGCCCTCGCCCGACCAGCCAAAGCCCGCCCGGCGCGGTAGTGCGACCGTCTCGCTCGCCGACGCACTGAAACGCCGTTCAGAGTGAGGCGACGAGCCGTTCGATCAGGGGAATGTCGGCGGGCGGCATCTCGGCGCCCACCATCTCGTCGGGGCGCAGCCATTTGAGCGCGGCCGCGTCGAGCGGCCGGGGCTCGCCCGTCCACTCGCGGCAGAGATAGAGAAGGAGGAGCAGGTGCCGGCCGCTCCCGTCGGGGGCGTCGGCGCTGGCGAAGGCGATCGGGGCGAGTCGCGCGGGATCGACATGGATGCCGAGCTCCTCGTGAAGCTCGCGCACCAGCGCCGTCTCCGGCCGCTCGCCCGGCTCGACCTTGCCGCCCGGAAACTCCCACCGTCCCGCCATGGCGCGGCCCGGCGCGCGCTGCTGGAGCAGCACCTTCCCCTCGGCGTCGGCGAGCGCCGCGGCCACCACAGTCAATGTCGGATTTTTTTCCAAGAAGGCCGCCGGCGGTAGGAATCCATTAACGAGAACAGCCTATCCACCGGTGCTCGATGGGCGCTGTGCCTCTGGGGGATAGGGTCGATGAAGCGATTTGCAAGGCTGGTGCGCGACAAAAAGGGCGCAACGGCAATCGAATATGGACTGATCGTGGCGCTGATCGTGATCGCGATGATCGGCGGGCTGAAATTGTTCGCCGGCAGCACGATCAGCATGTGGAACGACGTGCAGCAGAACGTGTCCTCGAACGGCTGACGCAGCGGGCCAAAGGCATTGGAAGCCGCTAACTATTTGGCAACTTCCTTCGCTTAGACCCGGTACGGCTCGCCCGAAGTGGACAAGGGGGCAGCACGGAAGTGTGGACTTCCAACGCTTGTGGAACAGGAGACCGGAAATGAGTTTCATTCGTAAGATCATCAGGAACGAGAAGGGCGCGACCGCCATCGAATATGGTCTGATCGCCGCTCTGATCGCCGTCGCCGCCATTTCGGCCATGAAGAGCGTCGGCACGACGCTCAACAGCACCTTCAGCAACGTTTCGACCCAGATGGGCAGCTAATTTCCGGTCTGGGGGCGGCCGCGGCTTCGGCCTCGACCGCCCCCGTTCACCGGAATGCCCGCGGTTCGACTATCATCTTTGGGAGAATGGACATGTTCAAGCTGATGCAGCTCATCAAGAACAACAAGGGCGCCACCGCCATCGAATATGGCCTGATCGCCGCCCTGATCGCCGTCGCCGCCATCACCGCGATGAAGAGCGTCGGCACCACCCTCAACAGCACGTTCTCGAACGTCTCGACGCAGATGAACGGCTGATCCTGAGGGATCGACGAAAGAAGGGCGGCGGGACCCCGGTCCCGCCGCCTTTTTTCATGGGCAGCGCCTTTCCTTGCGTCACGTGCCGCCGCCTGCACATTTGGTTAAGCCTTCCTGATTAAGGTCCTTGCCATGTCGATCGAGAGCAGAGCCGCCGCAGCGCCGCCCGACTGGCGGGCGCTTCTCCTCGACCTGGCGGAGCGCGGCTTCGTGCTGCTGCTGATGACGCTCTTCCTGATGCGCCTCGCGCCGATGATCGGAAGCGGCGCCTGCAACATCCTGATCGCCGTCTCGGAAGGGCTGAGCGCGATCCTCATCCTCACCCGCCGGCCGGGCGCGGTGGTCGCGACGCCTTATGCCTGGGGAATCTCGATCGCCGGGACCTGCGCGCCCCTGCTCGTCGCGCCCGGCGGCGCGCGACTGATCGAGGGGACGGCGCCGCTCGTCCTGATGGCGACGGGGCTCGCCTTCAGCATCTCGGCCAAGATCTTCCTCCGCCGCAGCTTCGGCATCCTCCCCGCCAATCGCGGCGTCCGGCGCGGCGGGCCCTATGGGCTGGTCCGCCATCCCATGTATGCGGGCTACGTCCTCACCCATGCCGGCTTCCTGATCAGCAGCTTCTGCCTGCGCAATCTTCTCGCTTATGCTCTCTGCTGGACGGCGATGGTGCTCCGCATCCGCGCGGAGGAAGCGATCCTGGCGCGCGATCCGGCCTATCGCGACTATCAGGGCCAGGTCCGCCGGCGGCTGATCCCCTTCGTCTGGTAAAGCGGCGGCGCCACGCCCGAATAGGTGTGGTAGTGAATTAAGACACTTTCCCCCTTGCGCAGCGCGCCCCCCCTGCCCCATCTAGCGGGCAGCAGAGCAAGGGGAGCGACGATGGCCACCACCGCGACCACGACCGAGACCAAGCTGACGCTCGAGCCGCCCGCGCCCGTGGCGGCGGTCGAGCCGGAGCAGGCGGCGGGGCTCGTCCCGATCGACGACCAGGTGAAGTCGAAGCTCGACACGGTGGTCGACAAGTTCGTCGCCGAATTGGTCGCGGCCGACGCCAACAGCCCGGAATTCGGCAAGAAGGTCGACGAGCTCACCAACATGGGCCGCAAGCAGATCGCGGAAGCGGCGGGCCATTCGAACCGCTTCCTCGACCGGCCGGTCAAGGCGATCGACAAGGAAAGCGGCATCGGCGCGGATCTGACCGAGCTTCGCCGCACCGTCGAGCAGCTCGATCCCGGCCGCCAGGGCAATCTGTCGAAGCCGCGCCGCTTCCTCGGCATCATCCCGTTCGGCAACCGGATCGGCGACTATTTCCAGAAATACCAGTCGGCCCAGACCCACATCTCGAAGATCCTCTCGAGCCTCGCCTCGGGCAAGGACGAGCTGCTGATGGACAATGCCGCAATCGACACCGAGCGCGCCGGCCTGTGGAAGGCGATGGGCCAGCTCGAGCAGATGATCCACATCTCCAAGGCGCTCGACAAGAAGCTCGAGGAGACGGCGAACGAGCTCGACGCGACCGAGCCCGCCAAGGCCAAGGCGATCCGCGAGACCGCGCTCTTCTACACCCGCCAGCGCACCACCGATTTGCTGACGCAGATGGCGGTGACGGTGCAGGGCTATCTCGCCCTCGATCTCGTCAAGAAGAACAATGTCGAGCTGGTGAAGGGCGTCGACCGCGCCTCGACCACCACCGTCTCGGCGCTGCGCACCGCGGTGACGGTGGCGCAGGCGCTCACCAACCAGAAACTGGTGCTCGACCAGATCACGTCGCTCAACACGACGACCGCCAACGTCATCGATTCGACCGGCAACATGCTGAAGAACCAGACCGGCGAGATCCACAAGCAGGCGGCTTCCTCGACCATCCCGCTCGAGACGCTGCAGCGCGCCTTCCAGAACATCTACGACACGATGGACATGATCGACCAGTTCAAGGTCGAGGCCTTGGGCAGCATGAAGCAGACGGTCGACACGCTGTCGACCGAGGTCGAGAAGAGCCGCGGCTATATCGCCCGCGCCGAGGGCGTCGAGCAGAACCGGATCGCCAGCGGCGGCGGCGCCTCGCCGTTGCTGGCGCCGATCGAGCATTGATGGCCCAGCGTCCGCGCAGCGTCGACGATGCGATCGCGCGCTTCGACGAGCTCGTCCAGCGCTACGAGGGCTCGGCGGAGTCGCGCGACGCGCTGAAGCGCAACGTCCGGCGCGGGGCGGCGGCGGTCGGCCGCCGCGCCGCGAACATGGGCATGGCGATCGCAGCCCTGATCGTCGCCACCATCGCCTTCGGCCTGTTCGTCGGGCCGATCGGGATCAACGGCCTGTTCCTCGTCTCGCTGGCGACGCTCGCCATCCTCATCCTCTTCTCGGTCTGGCCGATGGAGCCGAAGCGGGTCGAATATAGCGACCAGGTGCCCACCAGGATTGTGGTGCGGCAGCTCGACAGCCTGCTGGTGCGCGAGCGCGCCGCCCTCCCCGCCCCAGCCATCCGCCGCCTCGACGCGATCAGCGGCCAGCTGCCTCTGCTCGAGAGCCGGCTCGCCGAGGTCGATCCTCTCGACCCGCTGGCGCAGGATGCGCGGCGGCTGATGGGCAAGCATCTCCCGGACCTGATCGACCGCTACGAGCGCGTGCCGCCCGCCTTCCGCCAGGAACGGGACGGCGAAGGGCTGACGGTGGACGAGCGGCTGGTCAAAAGCCTCGACGCCGCGCGCGAGGCGCTTGGCGAGATCGGCTCGAAGCTGGCGCAGACCGACCGCGACGCGTTCGAGACGCAGGGCCGCTTCATCGAGAGCCGCTACAAGGATCCGGGCACGGACTCCTGAGTCAACCGAAGCGCCGCCAGGCCAGGATCAGCAGGAAGAGCGCCGCCCAGCCGGCGAGCGCGAGCGCGATGGCGAGCGGCATCGGCGCGGCGAAGATGGCGGCGAGCCCGATCAGCAGGAACCCCGCTTCGAGCGCCGCATGAAGGCGGCCGATCGCGAAGCCGCACTGGCGGCAGCGCGGGATCGCGCCGAACCAGGAGATCAAGGGAAAGCGCGCCAGCAGGCTGAGGCTCGCGTCGCAGCGCGGGCAGCGGCGGCCGGGCAGGATTCTCTTGCCGGCGAGCCATGCGGCGAGCGCGCCGCCGCCGGCGAGTCCGACCGCGAAAGCGAGCGCGGTCCAGGCGCCGGCCTCGTTCATCGCGGCGTTCAACGGCCGGCGACGGCGAGGATGCGCTGCGCCTGGAGGAGGTGCGGCCGGTCGATCATCCGGCCGTCGAGCGACAAAGCGCCGGCGCCGGGACTGGCGTCGAAGGCCGCGACCACCGCCCGCGCGTGCGCCACCTCCGCCTCGCTCGGCGTAAAGGCGGCGTTGATCACCGGCACCTGGTCGGGATGGATCGCCATCATGCCGGTGAAGCCGTCGCGGCGGGCGCGCGCGGCGTAAGCGGCGCAGCCGTCGAGATCGCGAAAGGCCGGATAGACGGTTTCGATCGGCGCCACGCCGGCCGCCGCCGCGCCGAACAGGCAGAGCGCGCGGGCGAGCTCGTAGGGCGGCGTGTAGCGACCGTCCGCCTCGCGCGACGTCGCGGCGCCGATCGCCGCCGGCAGATCCTCCGCGCCCCAGGTGAGGCCGGCGAGGCGGCGCTGGCCGCCATAGCTGCCGAGCTGGAAGATGGCGGCGGGAGTCTCGGTGGCGATGGCGAGGATCTGGGCGGTCGCGTTGCCCGCCTCGGTCAGGCGCCGGGTCAGCTCGGCGACCGAGACGCCGCCCTCGGCCTTGGGAAGGACGATGCCGTCGGGATGGGCGGGGAGGATGGCGGCGAGGTCCCGCTCCGCCTCGCCGCCGTCGAGCGGGTTGATCCGCACCCACAAGGGGGCGGTCGCGTTGGCGTGGAGGAAGGAGGCGACGGCGCGCCGCGCCTCGGGCTTGGCCGCCGGCGCGACCGCATCCTCGAGATCGAGGATCAGGGCGTCGGCGCCCGAGCGGAGCGCCTTCTCCATCCGGTCCGGCCGGTCGCCCGGCACGAACAGGAGCGAGCGCAGGATCTTCACCGCGGCCGCCTTTGCATGAGCGCGGTGCGCTCGCAGGTGCAGACGAGCTCGTTCATCTGGTTGAGCAGCCGGTGCTCGAAGGTGACGATCCCGGCATTGGGCCGCGAGCGCGAATCCTTGAGGCTCAGCACCTCGGTCTCGGCGCGCAGCGTGTCGCCGACGAAGACGGGCTTGGGCATCCGCACCTTGTCGTAGCCGAGATTGGCGACGAGCGTGCCGAGCGTGGTGTCGCCGACGGTGAGCCCGACCATGAGGGCGAAGGTGAAGGTGCCGTTGACGACGATGCGGCCGAACTCGGTCGCCGCGGCATATTCGGCGTCGATATGGAGCGGCTGCGGATTGTGGGTCAGCGCCGAGATGAGGAGATTGTCGGTCTCGGTGACGGTGCGGTGCGGCTGATGCTCGAGGCGATCCCCGATCCGCCATTCGTCATAATAGCGGCCGGGCATCAGCTTCTCCCACACATTGCCTCTCCCTTGGACGGGAGAGGATACGGAGCCTTAGCGACGAAGGAGCTTAGGCGGAGTTGGTGAGGGTGACACGGTTGGGGATTGTTCTCGAACGCCGTCACCCTCACCCAACTACGACTAGGCGGCAGAGCCGCCAAGTCTCCGTATCCCTCTCCCGTCAAGGGAGAGGGGTTCATTCCGCCTTCTCCACCCGCACCAGCAAGGTCCCCTCGGTCACCTGTGCGCCCTCCTTCGCGTCGAGCGCGGAGACAATGCCATCGAAGGGGGCGGCGAGGCTATGCTCCATCTTCATCGCCTCGAGCGTGACGAGCTTCTGCCCCTTGGCCACGCTGTCGCCCTGCCGCACGTCGACCGAGATGATCCGCCCCGGCATCGGCGAGAGCAGGGCCCCGTCCGCCGCGCCGCCGCCCGCGCCCGCGCCTGCCGCGCCGGGCAGGGTGAAAGCGAAGGCCTGACCCGCGGAGAAGACCAGCACCCGGTCGCCCGACGAGGTGGCAATCCCCTCGAGCGCCGTGTCGCCGCCGGCCGCGACCAGTCGGGTCTCGCCGCCATAAGCGAGCGCGACGCGCAGGTCGCGCGGCGCGTTGGCGCGGAAGCCGGAGAGCGAAGCCCAGGGATCGGCCTCCTCGCCGCTGCCGAAGTCCGACGCGAGCAAGGCAGTGGCCGCGAGGTTCCAGACCCCTTCCGACGGAGCCGGATCGGGCACCAGCCGCTCGATTCGCGACGGGATGAAGCCGGTGTCGACGCGGCCGGCGCGGAAATCCGGATCGTCGGCGGCGCGGGCGAGGAAGGCGGCGTTGGTTTTCACCGGCCAGACCTCAACCTGGTCGAGCGTGTCGACCAGCCGGTCGATCGCCTCGTCGCGGGTGGCGCCGCGGGCGATCAGTTTGGCGATCATCGGATCGTAATAAGGGCTGATCCGGTCGCCCTCCTCGACGCCGGTGTCGATGCGGATCGCGCGGCCGAGCGCGAAATGGTCGAGCCGGCCGGTCGAGGGCAGGAATTCGTGCGCCGGATCCTCGGCATAGAGCCGCGCCTCGATCGCATGGCCGTTGATGCGAAGCTGATCCTGGCGAAGCGGCAGGCGCTCGCCCGAGGCGATGCGGAGCTGCCATTCGACCAGATCCTGCCCGCTAATCTCCTCGGTCACCGGATGCTCGACCTGGAGGCGCGTGTTCATCTCCATGAACCAGATCCGGTCGGGGCGGAGGCCCTCCGACGCGTCGGCGATGAACTCGACCGTGCCCGCTCCAACGTAGGAGACGGCCTGCGCGGCCTTCACCGCCGCGCCGCAGACCGCCGCCCGCGTCGCCTCGTCCATGCCGGGCGCCGGCGCTTCCTCGATCACCTTCTGGTGGCGGCGCTGCAGCGAGCAGTCGCGCTCGAACAGATGGACGACATTGCCGTGGCCGTCGCCGAATATCTGCACCTCGATATGGCGCGGCCGCTCGACATATTTCTCGATCAGCACGCGGTCGTCGCCGAAGGAGGAGGCCGCCTCGCGCTTGCAGCTCGCCAGCATGTCGGCGAACTCGCCGCCCGCATTGACGCGCCGCATGCCCTTGCCGCCGCCGCCCGCCACCGCCTTGATCAGCACCGGATAGCCGATCGTATCCGCCTCGCGTTGCAGCCGCTCGGGACCCTGGTCCTCGCCGAGATAGCCGGGCGTGGTCGGCACGCCCGCCTCGTCCATCAATTTCTTCGCCGCGTCCTTGAGGCCCATGGCGCGGATCGACGAGGCCTTCGGCCCGACCCAGACCAGCCCCGCCGCCTCGACCGCCTCGGCGAAATCGGCATTCTCGGAGAGGAAGCCGTAGCCGGGATGGATCGCCTCCGCCCCGGTCTCGCGCGCGGCGGCGATGATCCTGTCGCCGACCAGATAGCTCTCCCGCGCCGGCGAGGGGCCGATGTGCACCGCTCCATCCGCCTCGCGCACGTGCAGCGCGTGCCGGTCGGCGTCGGAATAAACCGCCACCGTCCGCACCCCCAAGCGCCGCGCCGTCCGGATGATCCGGCACGCAATCTCGCCCCGGTTCGCGATGAGGAGGGAGCGGATCACAACAACTCCTCCCCGGCACGGGGAGGGGGACCGCGACGCGAAGCGGCGCGGTGGAGGGGGCCCCGAGTCCGGCAAAGGTCGGTGATTCCGAGGACTACTCCTTCGATGTTTCCAAACACCTCAACCGCTGGAATTCGCATCGTGAAGAAACCTAAGTCCTCAATCTTCGGATCGCGCGTTTCATCCCGCTCCGGCAGATTGCCGCGATCGTGTGCCTCGCCATCCACCTCGATCGCAAGACGCGCTTCAAGGCACGCGAAGTCGAGCGCGAACCCGCCCTGCGGACACTGCCGCCGGAACTTGAACCCGCCTGGGCGCTGTCTCAGCACGTTCCAGAGCATCGTCTCGGGCGGCGACATTTCCCTCCGCAGCTTCCGCGCGCGCTTTACCTGCTTGATCGGTGCCTGCAACACGCGTGGGCCCCCTCCACCATGCTTCGCATGGTCCCCCTCCCCGTTCCGGGGAGGAGCTGTGGGCCGCGCCTCCATCACCTTCCGCAGCCTTCCTTGCGCTGGTTCCAGGTGATGTTGAGGATTCGCCAGCGGCCATCGACGCGGACGAGGTCGAAATGGTCGGTGCCGCAGTGGAGGAACCTGCCGTCGAGCGTGACGTCGTAGCGGCCCCAGACCATGGCGACGTCGCCGTCGACGCGCACCAGGGGGTCGCGCAGATGCTCTTCGATGATCGGCTTGTCCCTGGGGAGATGAGTGAAGAAATCGGGCCAGGTGAAATGATGCAGGACGGGCTTGCCGTCGGGCCCGTCGGCGATCGCGGTGGCGCCGCCGTCGGGGAGGGTCAGCGCCGCCATCTCGGCCGGATCCTTGCCGGTGAGGCGGCCGAGCAGATGGTTGGCGGCGGCCAGCGCCGCCGCCTCATCGGCCGTCGCGGCCTGCGCCGGCGACGCCGCGAGGAGGGCGGCGAGCATCAATCCACCAGGCATCGGCCGGTCTCCGCCTGCTCCTGCTCCGAGGCGCCCTGCGCCGAGCAGAAGATCGCCTCGCTGAGGTCGTCGACCGTCGGCACGTGGGCGGCGCCGTCGGCGGGAAGGAAGAAATATTCGAGCACCATGACGCGGTCGGCGGCCGGTCCGTTCTCGTCGCCGTCGCGATAGAAAGCGGCGTCGTTCGCGTCGGGCGCATTCTTCAGGAACAATGTGTCGGGCTGGGCCGCCTTCGGGTCCATCAAAGGGTGGCCGCGAAGCACGCCCGCCGCGCAGGCCTTGCGATAGGCGGCGTCGAAATGCGCCTGGGTCTGGCGAAAAGCTGGGGCGTCGGGGGCGAAGGCCTTGCGCGGGTCTGCGAAATCCCGCGCGAGCGCGAGCTTCGGCTCCGGCGCGCAGCCGGATGCGGGGGCGGCCGCGGCTTTCGCCGCCGTCGCGGGTTTCGCGGCAGCCTCGCTCTTCGCCGCCGCGGCTATGTCATTGCCGTTGGGGGCGGCTTTCTGGCACGCCGCCGCCAGCATCGGAAGCAGAAGGATCGTGGGCAGTGCGGCCTTCATCGCGTCACATCCTGAAGATGCCGAAGCGCGCGCGCTCGGGGATCGGGGCGTTCAGGCAGGCGCTGAAGGCGAGGCCGAGGACGTCGCGGGTCTGGACCGGATCGATGATACCGTCGTCCCACAGCCGCGCGGTGGCGTAATAAGGGCTGCCCTCATTCTCGTAGCGCTGGCGGATCGGCGCCTTGAAGGCTTCCGCCTCCTCGGGCGTCCATGCGTCGGCATCCTTGTGCACGGTGGCGAGCACGGAGGCAGCCTGCTCGCCGCCCATCACGCTGATCCGGCTGTTCGGCCAGGTGAAGAGGAAGCGCGGGCCGTAGGCGCGGCCGGCCATGCCGTAATTGCCGGCGCCGAAGCTGCCGCCGATCAGGATGGTGATCTTCGGCACCTGGGCCGTCGCCACCGCGGTCACGAGCTTCGCGCCGTCCTTGGCGATTCCGCCCGCCTCATATTTGCCGCCGACCATGAAGCCCGAGATGTTCTGGAGGAACAGCAGGGGCGTGCGGCGCTGGCAGGCGAGCTCGATGAAATGGGCGCCCTTCAGCGCGCTTTCGGAGAAGAGGATGCCGTTGTTGGCGAGGATCGCGACCGGCATCCCCCAGATGCGCGCGAAGCCGCAGACGAGGGTCGCGCCGTAGAGCGGCTTGAACTCGTGGAAATCGGAGCCGTCGACGATGCGGCCGATCACCTCGTGCACGTCGTAGGGCGTGCGCACGTCGTCCGGGATGATGCCGTAGAGATCCTCGGGATCGAGCTTCGGCTCGACCGGCTCGACGACGTCGAGGTCGATATTCTTGGTGGTGTTCAGCTTCGCGACGATGGAGCGGACGATCGCCAGCGCATGCTCGTCATTCTCGGCGAGGTGGTCGACGACGCCCGACTTGCGGGCGTGGAGGTCGCCGCCGCCGAGATCCTCGGCCGAGATCACCTCCCCCGTCGCCGCCTTCACCAAAGGCGGGCCGCCGAGGAAGATCGTGCCCTGGTTGCGGACGATCACCGTTTCGTCCGACATTGCAGGGACGTAGGCGCCGCCGGCGGTGCAGCTGCCCATCACGCAGGCGATCTGGGCGATGCCCTCGCTGCTCATCTGCGCCTGGTTGTAGAAGATGCGGCCGAAATGCTCGCGGTCGGGGAAGACCTCCGCCTGATGCGGCAGGTTGGCGCCGCCGCTGTCGACGAGATAGATGCAGGGCAGCCGGTTCTCGCGGGCAATCTCCTGCGCGCGCAGATGCTTCTTGACCGTGATCGGGAAATAGGCGCCGCCCTTCACCGTCGGATCGTTGGCGGCGATCATCACCTCGCGGCCCGAGACCCGGCCGATGCCCGCGATCATCCCAGCGCCCGGGGCCTCGTTATGATACATGCCGTTCGCCGCGAGCGCTCCGATCTCGAGGAAGGGCGAGCCGGGATCGAGCAGCCGCATCACCCGGTCGCGCGGCAGCAATTTGCCGCGCGCGACGTGCCGCTCGCGATGCTTGTCCGGGCCCCCGCGCGCCGTCTTCGCAACGCAGTCGCGAAGCGCCCCGGCGAGGCCGCGATTGTGCGCAGCAAATCTGCGGTAAGCCTCTGACCCTTCGTCGATCTTGGAGACGATCTCGGTCACGCAGCCACCTCCGTCATTGCGAGCGGAGCGAAGCAATCCAGAGCCGGGCATGTCGCGAGCGCCGGACTGGATTGCCGCGTCGCTTCGCTCCTCGCAATGACGACGAATGACGTCATGACCCGTGCACCGGCTTCTTGCGGATCAAATAGCGGTAGACACCGATGATGTTGATCACGAACAGGATGACGTTCTGCGTGCCGATCCCTTCGCCCTTGTCGGACAGGAAGCCCCAGAGGATGAGCGCGATCGACGAGGTGACGAAGATGCAGAAGCCGATGCCGGTCCATTTGCGGCCGAGGTCGAGCGAGACGATCAACGCCGCCAGCGCCCCCGCCCCCGCGCCATACCATTGAAGCGCATCGACGAGTCCCTTGCTCAAGCGCCCGCCCCGATCAGCTCGCGGCCGATCAGCATGCGGCGGATCTCGTTGGTGCCGGCGCCGATGTCGAGCAACTTGGCGTCGCGCATGTAGCGTTCGACCGGCCAGTCCTTGGTGTAGCCGGCGCCGCCCAGCGCCTGGATCGCCTCGAGGCCCACCTTCACCGCGCTTTCGGAGGCAAGCAGGATCGCTCCGGCCGCATCGAAGCGCGTCGTCTTGCCGGCATCGCAATTCCTGGCGACCGTGTAGACGTAGGCCCGCGCGCTGTTGAGCGCGACATACATGTCCGCCACCTTCGCCTGCATCAGCTGGAACGAGCCGATCGGCTGGCCGAACTGCTTGCGCTCGCGAATGTAGGGGAGGACGACGTCGAGGCACGCCTGCATGATGCCGAGCTGTATGCCGGCGAGCACGGTCCGCTCATAATCGAGGCCCGACATCAAAACGCCGACGCCGCCATTGACCGGCCCCATCACATTCTCGTCGGGCACGAAGCAATCGTTGAAGACGAGCTCGCCGGTCGGCGAGCCGCGCATGCCCATCTTGTCGAGCTTCTGGCCGAGCGAGAAGCCGGGCATGTCCTTCTCGATGAGGAAGGTGGTGATGCCGCGGCTGCCTTCGCCCGTCTTGGCATAGACGACGAGCGTGTCGGCATAATGGGCGTTGGTGATCCAGAATTTCGTGCCGTTGAGCACGTAGCCGCCATCGGCTTTGTCGGCGCGCAGCTTCATCGAGACGACGTCCGATCCCGCCCCGGCCTCGGACATGGCGAGCGAGCCGACATGCTCGCCGGAGATCAATTTCGGCAGATATTTCGCCTTCTGCTCGTCGCTCGCCCAGCGGCGGATCTGGTTGATGCAGAGATTGGAATGGGCGCCGTAGGAAAGGCCGATCGAGGCCGAGGCGCGCGCCACTTCCTCCTGCGCCACGACATGCTCGAGATAGCCGAGGCCGAGGCCGCCATATTCCTCCTCGACGGTGATGCCGTGGAGGCCGAGCGCGCCCATTTCCGGCCACAGCTCGCGCGGGAACCAATCCTCCTCGTCGATGCGGGCGGCGAGCGGGGCGATCCGGTCGGCGGCGAAGCGAGCGGTGGTCTCGCGGATCGTATCGGCCATCTCGCCGAGCGCGAAGTCCAGCCCGAAATCCATGCGTATCTCTCCTGTTGCCGGCGCCCTAGCAGAGCCCGAAAGGTTTGAACAAGCGGGCGGCGGCTGTGCCGAGAGGCGGAGAGGTCAGTGCGCCGGGGCCGGCGGCGGCGGTGGCGGCTGGGTCGGGATCGGCGCGTCGGTCGCGGGCCTGGCGGCGCCGCGATGGCAGGTAAAGCAGGTCACCCGCGCATCCCGACCGGCAATCTTCGGCAGGTCCTGGTTGAGCCGGTCGACCATCCGCATCATCGCCCGCGCGACATTCTTGCGCGGATTGGCGTCGGACGAGAAATCCCGCTGCGCGAACGGCATCTGCTCGGTGCCGGTATGGCAGAAGGTGCAGCGGACGCCGAGGCTGACGGAGAAACGCCGCATCGTGTCGCGCAGCCGGTCGGCGCCTATGTCCTTCGGCAGCACCTTGGCGTTGCGCAGATGGTCGGGCCAGCTCCAGCCCGCCAGGATCGACGGGCCGGACGGTGCGGGAGCGGGCGCGGCTGCCGGAGGCGCGGGCGGCGCTGGAGCGGGCGGCGGAGAAGGCGTCTGGGCCGCCGCGATGGAAACGGCCGCGGCCGCCGCCGCGCATGCAAGGGTCCAGGAAGGCGCCCGCTTCATTGCGGATGCGTTTCTATGCCTGTTCCGGAACGTTCACAAGCGCCCCGATTTGAACAAGGGCCGCGCAGTCGCTATCTCGCCGCCACCATAGTCCCTCCCCTCGATGGGGAGGGGTTGGGGAGGGGTGGCGTTCGAGACCCGCGGTGCGGGCGGAGACTCCACCCCCACCCTGCCCTCCCCCATCGAGGGGGAGGGTTCAACAGGAGCCCGAACATATGGCCACCGCCGCCGCCGATCCGATCGTGATCCTCTCCTACGCCCGCACCCCGATGGGCTCGTTCCAGGGCAGCCTCGCCGGCGCCAGCGCGACCGAGCTCGGCGCCACCGCCGTCCGCGCCGCGGTCGAGCGGGCCGGCATCCAGGGCGACCAGGTCGAGAAGATCTTCATGGGCTGCGTGCTTCCCGCCGGCCTCGGCCAGGCGCCGGCGCGTCAGGCTGCGCTCGGCGCCGGCCTCCCCCACTCGGTCGAGGCGACGACGGTCAACAAGGTCTGCGGTTCGGGCATGCAGGCGGCGATCTACGCCCACGACATGATCGCGGCGGGGTCGGCCGACCTCATCGTCGCCGGCGGCATGGAGTCGATGTCGAACGCGCCCTACCTGATGAAGAAGCATCGTTCCGGCGCGCGCATCGGCCACGACACGGTCTACGACCATATGATGCTCGACGGGCTCGAGGACGCTTACGACAGCGGCCGTGCCATGGGCACCTTCGCCGAAGATGCGGCGCGCGAATATCAGTTCACCCGCGGCCACCAGGACGATTATGCGATCGAATCCCTCCGGCGGGCGAGCGAGGCGATCGCGAGCGGGGCGTTCGAGCGCGAGATCGTCCCCGTCACGGTGAAAAGCCGCAAGGGCGAGGAGACGGTCTCGATCGACGAGCAGCCGGGCAGGTCGAACCCGGAGAAGATCCCGAACCTGAAGCCCGCTTTCGCCAAGGACGGGACGATCACGGCCGCCAATGCCTCCTCCATCTCCGACGGCGCCGCGGCGCTGGTCATCACCCGCCAGAGCGTCGCGGACCGGCTCGGCGTGAAGCCCGTGGCCCGGATCGTCTCCCACGCCGCCCATGCGCAGGAGCCGTCCAAGTTCACCAGTGCGCCGGTGCCGGCGGTGCGCAAGGCGCTGGAGAAAGCCGGCTGGAGCGTGGACGACGTCGACCTGTTCGAGGTCAACGAAGCCTTCGCCTGCGTCGCGATGATCGCGATGCGCGACCTCGGCATCCCGCGCGAGAAGTTGAACATCCACGGCGGCGCAACCGCGCTCGGCCATCCGATCGGCGCCAGCGGCGCGCGCATCCTCACCACCCTGATCAGCGCGCTCGAGACGAAAGGCGGCAAGCGCGGCCTCGCCACCCTCTGCATCGGCGGCGGCGAGGCGACGGCGATGGCGGTGGAGCTGGTCGACTGAGCGCCGCTGCGCGCGACGCCTGAAGCGACCGGGATCTAGTGCGGCGGCGGCTCGGAATCCTGGTCGCCGAACTTGCCCTGCCGCTCGGCCCGGCAGCGGAAGCCGATCTGCATCACGGCTTCCTCGATTCTTTTCTGCGCCTTCTCGATCTGCTTGAACTCGAGCGCGCAGTCGGTGCGGCCGCCGCTCTGATCGATGCAGCGCCCGTAGAGGTGCATCACCCGCGACATCTCCTCAATCGCGCTGCCGTAATCCTCGCGCGCGCTGCCGCAATCGTTCTGCGCCGCCGCCGGCGCGGCGGCCAGCAGGGCCAACAGGAGGCCGGGCCCAATCGAAACCTTCATCCGTGCGTCTCCGCGGCCGCTGCCGGCCTCTGGTTGTTGAGCGCCAGCCGCAGCGCGGCGAGCGCGAGCAAGGCCCGCAAGGCGGGCCGGTTGGTGACCAGCCTGACGTCGCGGCCGAGGCAGTCGGTGAGCTGCGGCAGGAGGGCCCGAACCGCCGCTTCCTCCGCCTTGCTGCCGCCTTCGGTGGCGAAGAACGTAGCGGCGGCGCGGGGCGCGGCGCGCACGGCGCAGAGGCTCATCATCTCGGGCTCGTCATGCGCGGCGACGGACGGGCGCGTCGGATCGAGCCCGACCAGCCGGTCGAGGTGCCCGTGGTGCGGCATCGAGGCGAGCATCGATTCCGCCATCGCGCCCGCGAACAGGAGGCCGCTGACGTTGAGCTGCCCGCCGACGCCGCACTCGAGGCCCGCCCCGACGATCTTGCGCAAGGCGGGGCGGTCGGCCGCGTCATAGCCGTCGGCGAGCACCGAGCGCGCAGCGGCCGGACGCCGCTGCACGAGGCAGCGCGACACGTAACGCAGGATCCTGAGCTGCGTCGGCCCCATCGCGAGCATGCCGCAGACGAGAAGATCGTCGGCACGCTTGCCGGGGCAGGCATCGTCGCCGGTGACCACCACCTGCAGCACCGGCGGCCGGCGCTCCGGCACGTAGCGCCCCTGCGCGGAGGCCGCCGCCGGAAGCACCAGGGCGAGAACGGGCAGCACAGCCGACAGACGGCGCAACAGGCTCATTTCCCCCCTCCTTTCCGATACTTCGGCCCGGAGACCCCACGATAGCGCACGCACTGGGAAGCACAAGCGTGCGGCGCATTACACCCCTCTCTCGTCACCCCGGCGAAAGCCGGGATCTTCGGGGAGGTTCGAGCCGGCCGATTTGCCCCCACGGTTTCACTGCTGGTTCTCCCTGAGATCCCGGCGTTCGCCGGGATGACTGCATGTGAAAAGGAGGGATGCTCAGCCCCTAGGAAAATGCGCCTTCGTCTCCTATGTCCGCGGCTCCCATGGCAATCACGCTTCCCTCTCCGCCCAAGGTCGGCATGGTTTCGCTCGGCTGCCCGAAGGCTTTGGTCGATTCCGAGCGGATCCTGACCAAGCTTCGGTCGGACGGTTACGCGCTTTCCTCCGATTACGAGGAAGCCGACGTCGTGCTGGTCAACACCTGCGGCTTCCTCGATTCGGCCAAGGAAGAGAGCCTGGCCGCGATCGGCGAGGCGATCGCGGAGAATGGCCGCGTCATCGTCACCGGCTGCATGGGCAAGGAAGCGGACGTCATCCGCGAGAAATTCCCCGAGGTGCTCGCCGTCACCGGGCCGCATCAATATGAGCAGGTGGTCGGCGCGGTCCATGTCGCGGCGCCCGTGCCGCCCTCGGCCTATCTCAACCTGGTGCCGGAGAGCGGGCTCAAGCTGACGCCGCGCCATTACAGCTATCTGAAGATTTCCGAGGGCTGCAACCATCGCTGCAGCTTCTGCATCATCCCCTCGATCCGCGGCGACCTCGTCAGCCGCCGGCCCGATGCGATCCTGCGCGAGGCGGAGAAATTGGTCGCGGCGGGGACGAAGGAATTGCTCGTCATCAGCCAGGATACGTCGGCTTACGGCGTCGACCTGCGCCACGCCGCCTGGCCGTATAAGGGCGGCGAGGTGCGGGCGCACATGACCGACCTCACCCGCGAGCTCGGCAAGCTCGGAACGTCGCCAGGCGACGTTTGGGTGCGGCTCCATTACGTCTATCCCTATCCGCACGTCGACAAGGTGATTCCTTTGATGGCGGAGGGCCTCGTCCTCCCCTATCTCGACATCCCCTTCCAGCACGCCTCGCCGCCGGTGCTGAAGGCGATGAAGCGGCCGGCCAACGAGGCGCGGGTGCTCGAACGGATCCGCGGCTGGCGCGACATCTGCCCCGACATCGCCATCCGCTCGACCTTCGTCGTCGGCTTCCCCGGCGAGACCGAGGCGGATTTCGACTATCTCCTCCAATGGCTCGAGGAAGCGCGGCTCGACCGCGTCGGCGCCTTCCGCTTCGAGCCGGTGCAGGGCGCGGCGGCGAACAGCCTGCCGGGCGTGGTGCCGGAAGCGGTGAAGGAGGAGCGCTACGCCCGGCTGATGGCGCTGACCGCGCGCATTTCCGCCGAGAAGCTCCAGGCGAAGATCGGCCGCACGATCGACGTCCTCGTCGACGTCGCCGACGGGGAAGGCGGCGCGACCGGCCGCTCCAAGGCCGACGCGCCCGAAATCGACGGCGAAGTGCACCTCCGGGACGCGCCGCACGCGCAGCCCGGCGACATCCTCCGCGTTCTCGTCGAGGATGCGGACGAGCATGATCTGTTCGGAGTGCCCGTCGCGGCCTGATCGGTCAGGAGAATATCATGTTGCGAAGCGTCAATCCGGCAACCGGCGAGGAAATCGGCACCCATGAGGAGCTGACGCCGGAGCAGATCGACGCGAAGCTCGACAAGGCGACCGCCGCCTTCCGCCACTGGCGCAACACCGACGTCTCCGAACGCAGCGCCCTCCTCTCCCGCATCGCCGACCGGTTCGAGGCGGAGAAGGAGCGCCTCGCCCGCATGGCGACGCTGGAGATGGGCAAGACGCTCGCCACCTCGATCGCCGAGGTCGAGAAATGCATCGCCGGCTTCCGCGTCTTCGCCAGGGACGGGCCCGCGATGATCGCGCCCGAGCGGCAGAAGCTGGCGACCGGCGGCACCGCGGAATTGCGCTGGCTGCCGATCGGCCCCGTCCTCGCGATCATGCCGTGGAACTTCCCCTACTGGCAGGTCGTGCGCTTCCTCGCGCCCGCGGTCATGGCCGGCAATGTCGGCCTGCTGAAGCATGCCAGCATCGTCCAGGGCGTCGCCGGCCTGATCGAGGAGATGGTCGTCTCCGCCGGCGCGCCCGAAGGCCTGTTCCAGAATCTCGCCATCCGCTCCGGCCCCGTCGCCGGAATCATCGCCGACGAGCGGATCGCCGCCGCCACCCTCACCGGCAGCGAAGGCGCGGGCAAGTCGGTCGCCGAGGCCGCCGGCAAGGCGCTCAAGAAGGTGGTGCTGGAGCTTGGCGGCTCCGACCCATTCATCGTCATGCCCTCGGCCGATCTCGACGAAGCGGCGAAGCAGGCGGTCAAGGCGCGGATCCAGAATACGGGTCAGTCCTGCATCTGCGCCAAAAGGATGATCATCCACGCCGACGTCTACGACGCGTTCATGGAGAAATTCTCGACAGGCATGAAGGCGGTGAAGGCGGGCGACCCGTTCGACCCCGACACCGACATGGGCCCGCTCTCCAGCTTCGACCAGCGCGACACGGTGCTGAAGCAGCTGGACGAAGCGAAAAGGATCGGCGCGACCTTGCTGTTCGGCGGCGAGACTCCGGACGGCCCCGGCGCCTTCATGACCGCCGGCATCCTCATCGACGTGCCGCTCGACAGCCCGCTCATGGCCGAGGAGATATTCGGGCCGATCGCCATGGTGTTCCGCGCCGCCGATATCGACGAGGCGATCCGCATTGCCAACGACATCCCGTTCGGCCTCGGCTCCTCGGCCTGGACCCGGGATCCCGCCGAGCAGGAGCGCTTCGTCCGCGACATCGAGGCGGGGATGACCGCGATCAACCAGATGCTCGCCTCCGCGCCCGAGGCGCCGTTCGGCGGCGTCAAGCGCTCCGGCCACGGCCGCGAGCTCAGCCGTTACGGCATCCACGAATTCATGAATTTGAAGACGGTGATGCACGTCGCCGAGGCGCCGCTCGGCGGCCGGACGGAGGCGCTGGACTGAGGGGGAATCGCTGACCAGCGTTCCAAGCCACAACACCACCGTTCGGGCTGAGCTTGTCCTTCGATACGCGCCTTCGCCAAGCTCAGTCGCTACTCAGGATGAGCGGTTTCTTCTTTCCGCTCATGCTGAGTAGGCATTGAGCGAAGTCGAAATGCCGTATCGAAGCACAGCTCAGCCCGAACGGAGTGGGGCTCTTATTCCGCCGCTTCGGCCGCCTCGCTTGCGTCCAGCTTGGTCAGCGCGCGCGGCGTAATATCGACCACCGGGAGCGGGTCGATCTCCTTCGCCCCGCCCGAGACTTCGAGCGTCTCGAAGCGCTTGGCCTGGGTCATCACCTGGCTTTCGAGGCTGCCGACGAAGGCATTGTAGGCGCCCGTCGCCAGCTCGAGGTTGCGGCCGAGCTTGACGACGTGGCCGCCCATCGTCGCGAGCCGGGCGTGGAGCTCCTTGCCGAGGCGGGCGATCTCCGCCGCTTGCTCGGCCAATTTCTCCTGCCGCCAGACGCTCGCCACGGTGCGGGCGATGGCGACGAGGTTGGTCGGCGTGGCGAGCAGGACGCGCCGCTCGAACGCCCATTCCCACAGCCCCTCATCCTGCTCGAGCGCGGCGGTGAGGAAATGCTCGCCGGGAATGTACATGACGACATAGTCGGCGGCGTCGCCGAACTGCTGCCAGTAAGCCTTGCCGCCGAGCTGCTGGGCGTGGGTACGGATCGACCCGGCATGGTTTTTCAGGTGCGCGGCGCGGAGCGTCTCGTCGACCTCCTCGGAGGCGTCGAGGAAAGCGTTCAATGAGCATTTGGCGTCGATGATCAGCTTGCGTCCGCCCGGCAGGCGCACGATCACATCGGGGCGGAGGCGCCCTTCCTCGGTGTCGACCGACACTTCGGCGGCGAAATCGGCGTAAGGCGAGAGACCCGCCTGCTCGAGCACGTTCCGGAGCGACTGCTCGCCCCAGCGGCCGCGCGCCTTGGGGCTGGAGCGGAGGGCGTTGACCAGCCGCGCCGTCTCGTCGCGGACCTGGGTCTGGCCGGAGCGGACCAATTCGACCGCCTCGCGAAGCTCGCGATAGCTCCCCACCCTTTCCTTCTCGACCGCGGAGAGGCCTTCCTCGTAGCGCTTCAGCGTCGCCTCGACCGGCTGGAGCAATTGCTTCAGTTGCGCCTCATTCTTCTCGGTCGCCTGGTGGAAGCGGGCGTCGGCCCGCTCGAGGAAATTCTTCTGCGCCTCGCCGAGCAATTTGCCGCCGATCTCGCTGAACTGATGCGACAGAGCCTCACGCGCCTCGCGCAATTCCTTGAGCCGCGCCTCGAAGGCTTTCTCCCTTTCCTCGGCGGAGGAAGAGAGGCGGGCGCATTCCTGCCGCGCATCGGCGCAGGCGTCGCGCATCTCGTCGAGCTTGGCGGAAAGCTCCGGCACCGGGAAAG
>JADMIO011545419.1_pt1 | contig 21445 bp, 11 predicted proteins | sample 8958161 | NCBI WGS metagenome assembly JADMIO01 (sample SAMN16585339, study PRJNA669376) | soil metagenome | isolation source: Crop rotation soil | place: USA: Cullars Rotation, Alabama | collected 2011
AAAGACAAAGACCGCAAGCCGCGGCTGTCGGATTTGCGTGAATCAGGCGCAATTGAACAGGATGCCGATGTTGTTTGTCTGCTCTACAAGCCAAGCCGCGAAGAAGACGATGGCGGTGGCGAAGAACAGGATGCCGTGCCGGTCAACCTGTTTATCGCGAAGCAGCGCAATGGACCCACGGGCGATGTGCCCTTGACGTTTTTGAAGTCCTATACCCGGTTCGAAAGCCGGGCAAAAGTCAGTGACGATGATGTGCCGATGGAAAAATAGCTGATGAAACATTTGATCCGCCATGGCGGCCTGGTGCTGCTGCTATTGTTCTGTGGGCTGTCCTCCGCCAGCGCACAGTTGCACGTCTCGAAAATCATCATCACGAACGTAGGCCCTGCGGCGACGAGCGAGCAACTCGTTCGCGCCAATATCCATGTCAAGATCGGGGACGTCTATGTTCCAACGAGCACCGATGACGACGTCAAGAATCTCTACAACACGGGCTACTTCTTCAACATCCAGGTCGTTCCGAAAATCGACGACGGCGGAGTGACCCTTACTTATCTGTTGCAGGGCAAACTCAAGCTCACACACATCAAGTTTGAGGGCGCGACGAAGTTCAGCAACGTGAAGTTGTTGAAGAAAGTTACCTCGAAAATTGGCGAGCCGCTGGATGAGGTCAAACTTTTCTCCGACAGCCAGGCCATTGAGAAAATGTACCAGCAGTCCGGTTACCCGCGAACGACGGTAAAGGCATTTCTCGATAATCCCGACGAGAGCCTTGGCCATTCCGGCGCGCGTTTTGAAATCACCGAGACTGCCAAGATGAAAATCGTGGAGGTAAGTTTCCCGGGCGCAAGCGCGTTTCCCCAAAACAAACTCCGCAAAGTGGTCAAGACCCGCAAGCACTGGTTTCTTTCGTGGATTACCCGCAGCGGCATTTTCAAGCAGGACCAGTTCGAGGACGACCAGGAACGACTGGCAGACTATTACCGCACCAATGGTTACGTGGACTTTACGCTCGTAACGACGAACCTCGTTAACCTGACTCCGAAAACGATGAAGGTGGAATTTGTCGTTACCGAGGGAAAACAATATACGGTCGGCAATATCACCTTCAAAGGCAACACGCTCTTCAAACCGGATGAAATCATCGAAGGCCTCAAACAGCAACATGCTGACCGCCGTTCCAAGATTCCCATCGGCGAACATGGCCTCGAAGTGGACACGCGCTTCGTATTCAAGCCTGACCTGCTGCAACACGATATTCAGTCGATAGAAGATTTCTACGGATCGAGAGGTTATATCGATGTCCGCCTTGGTTCGAATTTGAAGGTGAACCAGATTCCCAACACGGAAACGGGAAACATGGACCTGGAGTATCAGGTTGATGCCGGCGAGAAATCGCTGATTGAAAAAATCGAAATCCGCGGGAACAGCAAAACGAAGGACAAAGTAATCCGGCGCGAGTTGGCAGTGTCGCCCGGTGAAACATTCGACATGGTACTGGTGCGACTGAGCAAGGAGCGTTTGGAAGGTTTGCAGTTTTTCGAGAAGGTGGATACGCGGCCGGAACCGACCGTGGTGCCGCAACGCAAGGACCTCATTATTGGAGTCGAGGAAAAATCCACCGGGCAATTTCAATTTGGCGCGGGCTTTAGCACGATTGAAAGCATTTCGGGTGTGGCGGAACTGAGCCAGGTGAATTTTGATTTGTTCAAGCCGCCGTATTTTACAGGTGGCGGCCAGAAACTGCGGTTGCGACTGCAGGTGGGAACATTGCTGCAGGATTACCGCGTTAGTTTTGTGGAGCCCTGGTTTTTGGATCGCAAGCTGCGCTTCAGCCTCGACCTCTACCACTCGGTTTACGATTACCAAAGCTTGAATAGCCTTTACAACGAAACCCAGACCGGAGCCCGGGCGGGACTCAGCCGCGCGCTGGGAAGCGAGTTTTTGATCGGTGGCATTAATTATACGATTGAGAGCATTGGGATCGTTGATGTCAGCGCAAATACTCCCGAAGCGATCGTGAAGGATGCCGGGCATTCGCTGCTAAACCGGTTCGGCGCATCGCTCGCGTACGATACTCGCAATAGTTACACACTGCCAAATAAGGGGCAGCGCACCGAAATCTCGGGTGAGGTCACGCTGGGAGACCGGAATATTCTCAAACTCCAGGCCAGCACCGCGTGGTACTGGAAAGGATTTGGCGAAGGGCACGTGCTTGAATTGCTGCTGAAGACCGGAGTTGCCGAGAGGTTGTCGGGCCGCGGCGTGCCATTTTATGAGAAGTTTTATTTGGGTGGACAGAACTCGTTGCGTGGCTATGCCTATCGCGCGGCCGGACCGAAGGAATTGACGGTGGACGGATCGGAGTTGGAACCCATTGGCGGCGATACGTTCTGGCTGGGATCATTGGAATACAGCATTCCGGTGATTCAACGTCTGCGCTTCGCCCTGTTCTACGACATCGGCAATGTCTCCGAGAAAGCTTTCGATTTTGGAAACGCTCGGATTCGCGACAGCACGGGGACATCGGTGCTGGGAACAACCGGAACTTACACGGACAACTGGGGCATGGGACTGCGGCTTGACCTGCCCATTGGGCCGTTACGCCTGGATTACGGAATTCCTCTTTCGCACGATCGCTTCACCAGTGGAGCCGGTCACTTCCAATTTTCGGTTGGTTTCAGCCGCCCGTTCTGATAGATTAATTTTTCCTTATATGAAGAGAATTTTGAAAAGATTAGCGCCTGCGCTGCTCCTGGCGTGGCTCATGACTGTTCCGGCGATGGCTCAAAACCGCCTCGCCACTATCGATTTGCGCAAGGTATTTGAGAAATACTGGAGGCGCGAACAAGCCGAGGCGGCGCTCAAGTCTCGCGGAGCGGATTTGGACAAGGAATATAAATCCCTCGTTGACGAATACAACAAAGCGAAGGAGGAGTTTTCCAAGCTTGTTGCCAAAGCTAACGACCAATCGGTCAGCGCCGAGGAACGCGAGAAGCGAAAGACCGAGGCCGATTCCAAGCGGCTCGAGTTGCAAACGAGCGAAAATACCATCCGCACGTTCGAAGGCAACGCGCGCGACACACTGGATTCGCAACGGAAGCGGATGCGCGATACGATCCTGGGAGAGATTCGCACTGCAATAACGGCCAAAGCCAAGACGTCTGGATTTACCATGGTAGTGGATTCCGCAGCGGAAACCGTTAACAACACACCGGTAATCCTCTACACGAATGGCGAGAATGACATTACGGACAATATTCTCAGCCAGCTTAACGCCGCCGCGCCGCCGCCCACGTCGGGAGATTCGACCAAGCCCGACGAAGAAAAAAAGAAAGAATAGAAGAAGTAGCCTCCGCTATTATTCCTCGCTCAGTCGCTTCTTGGGCACTTCGAACAACATTGCGTGCGCTTCCTGAAGAATTCCGGGAATGCGCTCGGAGAACGGACTGCGCTGGAGACAGGATTTCAGGCGGGCCTCGGAAACGCGGGCGGCATTCGCTCCGGGAAACCAATGGTCCGCTTGACCGAGAAGATTGTATCGCATCTTTCCCCAGGCCATCAGGTCCAGCGATTTAGCGAAAGTCCAGAGCCGAAGAATTTCTGTGATGTTAATCTCACCCGGAACGTCCACGTAGTAAGGCAGCCCTTCCCACCAGTGTTTGCACCAGTCATTGCCGGTGACCCGCTCCATCTCGGCGCGCAGGCGCTTTTCAATGGGACCAATGGTTTCAGGAATGCGGTCGTAGTATGCCAGAGCTTTGATGTGCTCATCAAAGTCGCTCGGTCGGGCCGCGCCGCAACTCAAAGTGTGAACCTCAGGTCGCCCCAGGCAGTAAAGGTCGTTGAAAATCATTGGCGATAGCGGTGCGCAGAGGTCGGACAGCTTGCGCGGAGGCTCGTAAAGTTTTCCCCCTTTATCGTTCGGGCTGATGATGAACACGCCCATGTCCCGCTGCTGCGCGGCGACGATGGCCGGCCAATTGAGATCGTTGACGAAATACCAATGGAGGTTGACGTAGTCGAATTCGTTTGTCGCAATCGTATCAACGATAATATCGGTTGTTGCGTGCGTGGAAAAACCGAGGAACCGAATACGCCCTTCACGTTGCAACTTCCGAGCAGCGGTTACGCACCCGTTCTTCTTCATTGCGAAATCGAAAAGCTGCCGATTGTTGATTCCGTGAAGTGACAGAAGATCGACGTGGTCGAGCTTGAGATAGTTCATCGACTTCTCAAATGTCTTCAGGAAATCCGCCGCCTTTTGCATCGGCGCAACTTTCGTCTGGACGATGATCTTGTCGCGAGGAAGTTTCGGCAGGACTGAGCCGAGCTGCATTTCCGATGAGCCGTAACCGCGCGCCGTTTCGATGTGGTTGATGCCAAGTTCGACCGCGCGATGAATCGTCGCCTCAAGATTCTCCTGGTTGGCTTTGGGAATTTCCGACGGCTTAACATCCTGCCATTTGAACTGATAGCGCATCCCTCCGCAGGAGAAAACCGGCATCGAAAGTTCCGTGCGGCCAAAGCGGCGATATTTCATGCGCGGAAAATAATGCAGAGACCGACGTTATGGCAATTCCAGAGAACTTCAATCGTCGATCAAGAATGCATCTCAATCTATGCAACCCGTAGAAGCCGAAAAGCAAATGCTGGATGCCGCTCCTACGGAGCTTGCCAAAATCTCCCGGGTCGGCGGCTATAAACATGGCGCTCCTCCGGAGCTATTCGAATTGCAAGTGCGCTGCTGAAAAGCTCCGGAGGAGCGCCCTGTTTATAGTAGTGGATACCAAAACATTCTTAAGCTCCAGCGGAGCGGCATGGAAGGATTGCTATCGCCTGTAGTCTCTTTCGGGCATCGCGAGAAAGTGAGATGCGTGCTGAATCAAGAGTACGAGTTCTGGAAAGCGCCGAAGGAACAGACGACCTCCAGTGCGCCGGCGCGCGCAATCGCTACTTCTTGATGCGATAAACATGCACATCAAAAGGAGCAAACCAGTCCTTGAACTTTCCGTCCTTAATCGCGACTTTGCGCGGAGATTCGTACATCACCTCCCCTTCCCCGCTTGAAACCGGCAGGCCGTTGAATTCTGCTTCCAGCGTCGCACCTTCACGCTTGCAGGCTAAAATGTAAATCTCGTCTCCGACCTCGCGGACGCAAAATTCAATCCCTTTACCGGTTACCTTCACTGGCAACTTGGACTCGGGAGCGACCATTGCCGGACCCAACGGGCTTTTGGTGCTGATTTCGTCAAGCACCGGCTTCAGCACTCGTTTCCAGAAGGTCCAGTTCCAGCCGAGCTTCGCATCCTCAGGAGTCATAGCTGCTTCGAGATTGCCTCCGAAGTAAATCAACCCGCGCGCGCCATTGATAATTGCCTGGTAGGACATGAAGCGTTCCTGCGCGAACGTCGGAAAACGCAATGTCTTGCCCGGTTTCACCACGCCGCTCCACGCGATTTGCAAGACCATCCACACCGGCATCTTGCCTTCCGAAACTTCCATCATCGTTTTTGTGTAGTCACCCACCATGCTGATCTCTTTGTTCGTTAGCAGCGAATGCGTCCCCGGCGGGTAGCCAATCGGATAAATATCTGCGCCCGTAATATCGCAGGTGGGATTGTATGGTCGCAGAGTTTCCACGGTGCCGCGAGGCGCTTCGATCGTCGCGAGCGGATGGTTCGGATCCAGTTCGCGAATAATCTCGCGGGCCCGAACCAGCGGAGGAACGGCATGTTTGCCCCACTCCGGCTCGTCCGCGCCTTTCCAAATTCCAAAGCCCGGATGGTCTTTGAATTGGTTCACCACACGCCTCAACATGGCTTCGCGCTTCGGGTCAGTTCCCGTGATGGTCGCCAGTTCCCGTAAAAAGACCCAGCAATACAGACCGTGACGGGCTGCAGCGTCTTGCCACTTCTGTTCGGTGGCAAACGTTTGCTCGCTCCAGTTCCCGCCGTTCGCGCCGGTGCGCATAAACGTTCCTCCCGCGTCCGCCAGTTCCTGAAAAGCGTCTTTTCCTTCCGGAGTCTTTCCGTCTGGCGGCGGACCGGTCGTGAAGCCGATTGGAAATACTTTCCGGCCGTTGATGATGAGAACGTTGTCGGAATTAATGGTGACCTTGTTACCGGGCTGCGCGGCACCGGGAAACGGAGCGAAAATGGCGATCAATAACAGGATTCGCAAAATGAATGTAGGCATGAGAGCAATGTGCTTTCGGCGCGCGCGTGAAATAACGCGACTATTTGAATGGAACTTCAACTGCAATTTCAATAATACGGGCCTACCGGAACGTTCACAGGATCTTCGCTCAAGGTATAGCGGTAATTCCATTTCTTGCGCGTCACGAATTCGGCGTGGCCGTCACAAAAGACAACATTCCCTCCGTCCTTCCCGTGGCCCCAATATGGATTCGGAAAATTCTGCCATGGAAAATCGGGATTGCGCGGCTCCATCGCATCGAAGATCAGAAATGTCATGCTCGGGCTGGTCGTGGTGGATCGCCATTCTATTGGGTCGGCTCCGGTGGGAACATTTTGGCGCTGGTGGGTGCCAACCGTTCGCAGTGTCTTCCGATCATAGGGCGCGACGTACCACGCGCCGAACACTTCGTAACTGTGCCCGTAGTTGGTCATCCTCCCGGCGGCCTTATCGTCGAGTTGACGCAGTTTGGTGATGACCTGGCCCGTTAAAGGATTCAACACATCATACTTGTCGTTCTCATCCACATCGTTCCTCGTGCTGGGGCACACGAATGCTTTGACGTTCTTGAGGTAGGTCGGGTACTGGGTGCCAAATCCGTGCAGCCAGTTCATATCATCATCATCATGTATGCCCTGGGGTGTGGATTTCAGCGAACCCGTCAAATAACCGTGCGAATCGTCCTCACCATACATCTGGCTGCCGAGTCCCATCTGCTTGCAGTTGCTGAGGCAGGCGACGCGGTGCGCCTTTTCTTTAGCGCGCGCCAGCGCTGGCAGAAGCAACCCGGCGAGAATTGCGATGATTGCAATCACGACGAGAAGTTCGATCAAAGTAAATGCAGACCGGTTGCGTCGCGAGATGCTCATGTGCAGCGAAAACTTTTCCAACAACAAGAATTAGCGGACAAAATTTGGCGTTGAGAGGAGCAATTTACAACTGTTTTCTTGCCCGTAATCCGAAAGATTTAAAAAGTAAGTTCTGCAGGATTGTTAACATTTTGCCCCTGTTTTTTGCGGTTGTTATGACAAAAAAGTTTGCGTTTCCTGCAGGTTTAGAGAAACTCCGTTTCAGTTCCAGGCCTGACAAGCATTAATAATCCACGAATCCGCGTTATGAAAAGCACCTCGTTTGTTTCACGCATTACGCTCGCTTTAGCCTTCACCGCATGTCTCACTGTTTTGACTTCCGAGGCCCAGACCAGTTTCTCCCTCACGCCGCTGGCTACATTTGGCACGCGCGGCGATGGCAGCATTCAGCCGGGCGACACATTTTACGTCGATTCTGGTTTTAATCAGCGCGGGATCGCTTTTGACCCCGTATCAACCAACCTGGTGTTTGTCGATACTCACTCAGGCCAAAATGGATCGGCTGGTGTTTTAGGTTCGATATTCATTCTCGATGGTTCAACCGGCGCGAACATTTCAACACTCAACACCAATGGCATCAGTGGCGGTTCCTACGCCGATGCCCCTGCGATCGTCGCCGATGACGGCGTCGTTTATGTCTGCAATCAAGTCACGACCAGCGGAACGCTGGCCTTCAACATCTATCGATGGGACAGTGTGACTTCCATTGATCCGCCGCTTAAAGTTTTTTCCAGCACCATTACGCCGACCCAACGTTATGGTGGGAGCGTTGACATTCGCGGCGCGGGCACCAACACGCAGATTATCATCGGATCCATGGTGAATGGGACAACCTCGGGTACAAACGTCGTGATATTCACCACTGCGGACGGCACCAATTTCACCGCGAACGTGCTGGCTACCGATGTCACCAGCGCAAATTTCAATGACGGCATCGCATTCGGCCTCGGTAATACTTTTTGGGCCAAACGCATCGGTTCACCGCTGCGCCTGATGAGCTTTAACCTGACCACTTCGAATGCAGTGACGCTGGCCAGCTATGATTCGAGCGCGTTGCCAAACAGTGATAATTTGGGACCAATCGCCGTTGACAATACGAACCATTTGCTTGCGGCAATCGAAGTCATAACGGGCAGTCAGGAACACGTCCGGCTTTATGACATTTCGAATTCCAATCAGGCGCCCTCGCTGTTGGACATCAAAGATTTTGTTCCGAACATCGCCAACGCCACGGCGCCACCCGGTTACCTGGATTTCGGAAACGGCACTTTGTATGCCTACGTGGTCAACAACGGATTGATCGCATACAGTCTCTCAAGCGCCGCCACGCCGCCACCCACAATCCTGCAACAACCGCCGGCAACCAATCGCGTGACGGTTGGCCGCACAGTATCCATGTCGGTTCTGTCATATCCCGCCGTCAACTATCAATGGCAATCGAACAATGTTCCCATCCCATCTGCGACGAACTCCACGCTAACACTCCTAAATGTTCAGACCAATTATTCCGCGCTCTACACTTGCATCGTGAGCAATGCGGGAGGAACACAAACCATCAATTCTCAATTAATCGTCGTAAATCCAAACCAACTGTTCCACCTCAACCTTCAATGGAGTGCTGCGCCCAACTCCAGGACGTATTTCACGACCAACGGTGAGACCAGCTATAACGTTCCGAATGTGCGCAGCATTGGATTCAACTCACACTCCAATCAGTTGTATATCCCGTTCCGTGACGGTTCGGCTGGAACAACCTATCACGTTTATGTCGTGAACGGCGCCAACGGCAACCTGCTCTACGAATTGAAAACCAACGGCATGTATTTGAACGTGGTCTCACACGTCAGCGGCCAGAACGGTGCCGGGCTGTGCTCGATTGGCGTGGCGGATGACGGCGCGGTTTACGCCTGTAATACGTCACCCAACGCGCTCGGCGACATTCCACCGAACGTGGACACCAACGGATATTTCCGCGTCTGGCGTTGGGCCAATGGCGATTCGAACACCGTGCCGGTTCAAATCTGGTTTGGCGACCCGGCCTACCAGAGCAGCCGGTTCCGCTGGGGTGACGTCCTGTCCGTCCGCGGGAGTGGCACCAACACCCAGATTCTTTTGGACAATAGCGATAACACGGCGCGTTACGTTGCCATTTTGTCCCCCACCGATGCGACGCTGACGAATTGGACCTCGACCTATTTCTTCAACAGCGTGGTGGGCGCCGGATTGGGACGCAGTTTGGAATTTGAAGTTGGTAATAACATTTCGCAAAAACGCCGGGGTGGGGCATTAGTCCAATCCAGCTTCGACCTCACTGCCATTTATCCCGGCAACATTATGCAAATGACCAGTTCCAACGCCACGTTTACGAACACGCTGGCGGGCCTTGGTCTGGATAACAATCGTCACCTGGCAGCGGGAGTGAACGTTGCCTCCGTTGCCGCGCCCGATACGTTGAACCTGTATGAAATCTCAGACCCGAACGCTCCTCTGTTGATCTTCCAATACAACTTTCCCTTAACACACGCGGTCGCCGGCAACCTGTACAATGCCAATTTCTTCACCGAAACCTTTTTCACGGGCGATCAACTTTTCACGTTCGATGCCAATAACGGTATCATGGCGTTCAAAGTGGCCATCGGCCCGCCGACGGCCCCGAATTTCCTCATCCAACCTTCCAACCTGCGGTTGATACAGGGAGGCGCTGGAACGTTTTCAATCGTTCTGGATCAACAAGCCGACGTTCAATGGCAGCGAGGCGGAACGAACGTACCGGGCGCGACCAATCTGACATTTGTCATCACGAATGCCACACTTGCTGACGCCGCCGATTATCGCGCAATCGCCACCAACCAGTACGGGTCCTCAACCAGTCTCGTCGCGACAGCCGCTATCTATTTGCCTCAGGACAATTATTCCCTAAGCAACGTTTGGAGTCTGGCTCCGCTGAGCCGGCCTTATCTCCGGAACGATTCTGATTCCGCCGGCCAGACACCGCTTTATCGCAGCATCGCATATAACGCTCTCTCCAATCAGGTCTACATTATTAGCCGCTCGTCGGCTGCCGGTGGACTGGCGGTCAACGTCCTCGACGCGGACTCTGCCGCTGACCTGTATACACTGGACACAACGGGCATCGCCGGTGGCAGCATCGTCCTCCTGATGATGCGTGCGGCGGACGATGGCGCCCTTTACGCGGGAAACATGGATACAAGCGCCGCCACCAACGCATTTTATAACCTCTACCGGTGGGCAGATTCAGGCCCCGCAACACAGCCGGTCCAGGTTTATTCGGGTGATCCCTCCGGCCTGGGCGCGACTTTCCGATGGGGTGATACGATCGCCATCCGAGGTTCGGGCACCAATACTCAGATCGCCCTGGACAATCTTCAGGGAACTTATGGAGCGATCCTCGCCCCCACAGACAGCTCAATGACCACATTCACAAATCTGTCGTTCCATGAAGGCACGCCGAGCTCTCCGATTGGCCGAAGCCTGCAATTTGCTTCGAGTAGCTCAAATCTGCTTTGGCAAAAGCGCTCCGGCGGCGGGCTGCAACTGACAAGTTTCGACCTCAACGCACAGAACGGTAATTCGGTGAGCAACTTCAATGCGATTAGCTCCACACTCGGCCCGGTTGCCATTGATTCCTCGAGGCATTTGCTCGCGGGCATCAGTTTCAGCACCACGTCCGCTGACAGCCTGCAGCTATATGATGTTTCTGACTTCAACACTCCACTCCTGATTGCGAGTTACAGCTTCCCGATCACTCCGCGCAAGCCGAACGGCAACCAGATTGGAGATATCGTCTTTGCCGGCAACCGGATCTATGCCGTGGATGGAAACAACGGGGTCGTGGCATTCGACATCATTGCCCCGTCCAAACCACAAGTGGGAGTGGCATTGTCGGGGTCGGACCTGATTATCACGTGGCCGACGAATTTCCCCGGTTACACGCTTTATTCCAGGCCGGCGCCTGACTTTGCCCCCGGCAATGAAGGAACGGCGGTTGGCGCCGGAGCGATTGTCGGCAGCCAATATACCATTACCAACTCAGCATCGGGAGCGGGACAGTTTTTCCGGCTTTCGAGGCCAAAACCCAACTTCACACCCTTCCCCTAACCAAGTCACGCCCGGGCGGGTTTCGGCCTGCCCGGTCGCGAAAAAAGGAGTTTAGAAGATTTTCCAAAGGGGCGTTGACACGTCCGCCGGGTATGATTAGTGTTTCGCAGAAATTCAACGGAAAAAGAGAAGCACATGTTGATTCGAATTAGTCTGATCATCGCCATCCTTGCCGGTTTGGCTACCGCCGCCCTTAACTTCACACAGGTTAAGGAAAAGATAAATACGACCCTCGCTGAGTTGTCGGACACTCATGCCAAGTTGGACAAGGAAACCACTGACCACAACAAGGCCAAGAAGGACCTGAAGATGACTCAGGACAACCTGAGCAAGACCAAGCAGGATCTGGCCTCCGCCCAGGACGCCAAAGACGCCGCCGAGGCCAAGGCCACTGCCGAGGAAAAGAAAGCGACTGCCGCCGTTGCCAAGCAAACCGAGCTTCAAACTCAGCGAGACGATCTCAGCAACAAGCTCGCCCAATGGAATAATCTCAACATCCCCATCGAGACCATCAAAGCAACCCTCGCTTCGTTGAAAGACGTCACTGAAGCCCGCGATGCGTTTGCAGCCGAGAACAAACTCATCGCGAAAAAAGCGGAATCATTGCAGGAGCAACTGGACGCATTTCTGCATCCAGATAAGGAAATCGCGATGCCCGGGCTTAAAGGAAATGTTTTGATTGCCGATCCACGATATGAGTTCGTGGTGCTCGACGTTGGTGACGACCAAGGGGCAAAATCGGGTGGCAAACTTCTAGTTGAAAGACAGGGCAAACTGATCGCCAAGGTTCAGATCAAGACCGTCCAGAAAGACCGCAGCATTGCAAACGTGCTCCCCGGCTGGAAGCTGGACGACATCATGGAAGGTGACAAAGTCGCTTACTAAGAATGCGCCGAATCCAAAAATCTTCCCAAGTTTGGTTGCGCCTCTTTTTGCTTGCCGCACTTGGGCTTGGCTTTGCAGGGTGTTCCACCACGGAACCGAGAAATGTTTCCTCCAAGCCCTGGAACTCTCCCGAAGGGTGGCAGAATGGAGTTCTGCCCGGGATGGGCGGCCCGCGTTGATTAGTTTCCTCGTTATTTCGCCACTTCCACGCACCGCGTTTCGCGGATTACCGTGATTCGAATCTGTCCCGGATACTGCAGATCATTTTCAATCTTTAAGGCAATATTGCGGGCCAGGGTATAAGCCTGCTCATCATTTACAACTTCCGGTTGGACGAGGACTCGAAGCTCGCGCCCCGCCTGCACCGCGAAACATTTCTCCACCCCATTAAAAGTCAGCGCAATCTTTTCCAAATCCTGCACGCGCTTCAAATATGTCGCCATGCTCTCGGACCTCGCCCCCGGTCGTGACGCGCTAATCGCATCGGCTGCGCTCACCAGAATGCCCCATGGGCCCACCGGCGGCACATCGTTGTGATGAGACGCGACACCGTTGACCACTTCTTCGATTTCGCCGCACCGCTTGATCAGGTCGCTTCCCACAATTGCGTGCGGCCCCTCCACTTCATGGCTGACCGCTTTGCCGATATCGTGAAGCAACCCGGTCCGCTTCGCCGTGGTGACATCCAATCCCAGCTCGGCCGCCATTAAGCCCATCAATTGGGACACCTCGACGGAATGATCCAGGACGTTCTGCGAATAACTGTGACGGAAATGCAGGCGCCCCAGCGTCTTCACAATTTCGGAATGCATTGGTGGCAAGCCGGACTTTTGAACCGCCTCTTCACCGAGCCGAACAATCGTTTCGTCCATCTCCTGGCTGACTTTCGCAACAATCTCCTCGATGCGCGTAGGGTGGATTCGCCCATCCAGAATCAACCGCGTCATCGCTTCGCGCGCGATTTCCCGCCTCACCGGATCAAAACCGCTCAATACAACTGCATTGGGGGTATCATCAATCAGCACGGTAATTCCCGTGGCCGCTTCAAATGCGCGAATATTTCTGCCATCCCGCCCGATGATGCGACCTTTGACTTCTTCCCCCTGCAACGCAATGGTCGCCGTGGTCGTTTCAAAAGTATGTTCCCCGGCGTAACGTTGAATCGCCACGCTAATGATTTGCCGCGCCTTTTCCTCGGCCTTGGCCCTGGCGTCTTCAACGATCTGCCGTGAGACATTGGCAGCATCGCGCGCCGATTCCTGTTCGATTTCCCGTAAGAATTGCGCGCGGGCGTCAGCCTGGCTCAAGTGTGCGACCGACTCCAATTGCTCGCGTCGCTGCTTGCTGAGATGTTCCAGTTCCTGCTGCTGCGCTTCCAGCACCTCGGACTTCTTCTTAAGAGCTTCTTTTTGTTCGCGCAGGGCTTTCTCGGCCTGGACCACTCCCTCCAACTGCGTGTTAATCAGTAATTCGCGCTCGCTCAACCGGCGTTCCTGTTCACTTCGTTCCTGTTGCCGTGTCGCAAAAGATTTCTCCGTTTGTTCACGGATTTTGAGCGCCTCCTCGTTAGCCGCGAGCTTTGCTTCGCGAATAATTGATTCGGCTTCACGACGAGTATTCTCGGCCGCGGCCTTTTTGGAACTGCTTTCCTTCCATCGTAAAAAGAGAAAGCACAGCACTGCACCGGCTAGAAGATAACCAGCGCCTTCAACAAAAGTATTTGCCAGCAAAATCATTTCAAAACCGCGCGCGGCCCGGCAACCCTATGCCAGCGCGTCGGCGTTACTATGCAATTCAAACGAATGTCATGTGCCTCAACCGGGATCTCGTCCACCAACTGCTCATCGAACGCTACACCGCAGGTGGGGCCTCCGAGCATTGCCAGCAGCCGGTCATAGAATCCTCTGCCTCTTCCAAGCCGGTGCCCGCTCAGGTCAAAAGCTACCCCAGGTACTAGTATTAAGTCCAGCGCGTTTAATTCCAGCCGGGCGCACGTTTCCGCCGGCTCGCGGATGCCAAAACGGCCGGCTTTTATGTCTTGGGCCGGGTCCCGCACCTGGCACGCCACATAGCAATCGCGCTCGGAGATAAACCGGGGTAATGCCGCACTTTTCCCGGCGGCAATAGTGTCCTCGAACAGCCTCCAAATATCCGGTTCATCGGCCAACGGAGCATAAAACAGGACTGAGCGGGCCTTTTGCCAAACTTCTTGGCGCTCAATAAGTTGGCAAATTCGATTTGATGCCGCCTCGCGCTCCTCAATTGGGAGCTTCTTCATATCCCCACGCACTCGCTCGCGCAGTAGTTTTTTGGGGTCGTGGTTCATCCTTCTTTCTTGCGCGATTCAGCCAGCATCGCCCGCCATTTTTCTACGCGCTCTTTGATTTTCTTCTCAACCCCTTGCTCCGTCGGTTCGTAATATCGTTTGTCCCCACCCAAATAATCCTGCGCCACAAAATGCCCGGCGTGATCGTGCGAGTATTGATAACCCTCCCCATGCCCAAGCCGTTTCGCACCTTTGTAATGGGCGTCGCGCAAATGCTCCGGGACGGCCAGTGTCCGTCCCGACCGCACGTCCTCCAACGCCGCATCAATTGCCAGAATCACGCTATTACTTTTGTTCGCGGTTGCGATGTATAACGCCGCCTCGGCAATCGGTATCCGCGCTTCGGGCCAGCCAACAAATTCCGCCGCCTGATGCGCCGCGTTCGCGAGCACCAGCGCCATCGGATCCGCCAACCCGACGTCTTCCGCCGCATGAATTACAATTCGGCGGGTGATAAATCTCGGATCTTCACCGGCGTGAATCATCTTTGCCAGCCAATACAAAGTCGCGTCCGCATCACTCCCTCGCATGGATTTGATGAACGCCGAGATGGTGTCGTAATGCGCATCGCCATCTCCGTCATACACAATTGCTTTGCGCTGGATGCTTTCCTCCGCTACCGCGAGATTAATCCGCACGACGCCATCGGAGCCTGGAGGGGTCGTCAGCGCAGCAATTTCAAGTGAGTTCAGCGCCTTGCGCGCATCGCCGTCCGAAAGTTTCGCGAGATGCCGCAACGCATCTTCATCGACAGCGATTTTCATGTAGCCCAAACCTCGCTCGTCATCGGCCACGGCTCGCTGCAGCAACTGATACAATTCTTCTTCCGTCAGCGGGCGCAGTTCGAAAATTTGGGAGCGCGAAACCAGCGGCGAGTTGACAAAGAAAAATGGATTGTGGGTCGTCGCTCCAATCAATCGCACCGCGCCGCTTTCAACATCCGGGAGCAGCACATCCTGCTGCGCCTTGTTGAACCGATGAATCTCGTCAATGAACAGGATTGTGGATTGTCCTTTATTTTCAAGACGATTGGACGCGGACGCCAGCACTCGGCGCATGTCCGCCACATTCGATTCAACGCCGCTTAGACGCTCGAACTTGCTCTGCGTTTGCCGTGCGATGATTTGTGCGAGGGAAGTTTTGCCCGTGCCAGGCGGCCCGTAAAATATTAACGATTGAATCCGATCGGCTTCAATCGCGCGCCGCAACAACATCCCCGGCGCAAGAATGTGGGATTGTCCCGCGTACTCAGCAAGATTGCGGGGACGCATTCGGGCGGCGAGCGGCGCATGACGGAATGCCCGTTCACCGGACGTTTCCGGTGCGGACGCGTCGGTCACCTCGGCGGGCGCTGCTACAAACAGGTCATCTCCTGTCATGCACGCAAGTTAGCAGGTTCCTCCCGTTTTGCTATAATGGAGTGAGGTCAAAGACGACCGATTTCGGGCAAAAAATACCCCACCGTTATGCCGTGTATAACATTTCCTATGAACTTATTTAGGAACAGGTGGAACCCGATCGATTTCTTTCGACTTCCAGCGAAGGCCTGTCGGCCACAACCGAAATAGAGGCTCCGTGTTTTTTTAATTACGGTTCAAGGAGTTTTGTTAGGCTCACGAACATGGCAGGGTAAATCTAAAATTTACTAGGCCAATTCTTTGGCAAAGAACAACAGCGCAACTCACACCACTCGCGCCTTTCATCGTAAATACTATCGGCACGATCGCTCATTTTTTCAAGCAATTTCTTGCCGATTTCTCCTTAAAAATTGCTCTCACGGCCCAACCAGAACGCGATAGTAACGCCGTGAATTTGTCGCGCTCGAATCCGTAACAGTAAACGTGCTACCCGAAGGATTCGTTACCAGCACTGGATTCCAGGTTGTAAGGTTCGTCGAATATTGAATCGTATAATTCTGCCCGGCTGTTCCATTCACAGTTAGACGAAACTGACTGGCGGAAAGCCGCGTGGGTGAACTAATGCCCGGTCGCGGATTGATAGTGATGCTGAGCGGACGCGTCGCGGAAGTCGAATTGGCATCCGTCACCCGCATAATAAAATTGAACAAACCGCTGCTCGTCGCAACCCCGGAAATCGTTCCGTTCGTGGCAATTGACAAACCTGGCGGCAGGGGCGCGGAACCCTGCGCAAGCGAGAAGCTGTAGGGAGGCAGCCCACCCGTCGCGCCGACCTTATTAGTGTAGCCACCACTGACGGTGCCGTTGGGCAGCGAACTGTTCGTGATTTGCAGCGGCGCTAAATTGAGCGTTATCGAAAGCGACTGATCCACAACAGTGAACGCCGCGTCAGTCACGCGCACAAAAAAGAAAAATGTTCCGTTGGTCACCGGCGTGCCGGAAATAATTCCATTGGACGCGAGCGATAAGTTCGCCGGTAGCGCGGCGGAACCCGGCGTCATGGTCCAGCTATACGAAGGCTGTCCGCCGCTGGCATTGAGTTGCTGATTATAACTTGTTCCGACCGTTCCATTGGGCAGCGAGGTCGTTGTTATCTGCAATGGCGGCGCGCTGGAATTAATGGTCAGCGAAAGTGCCTGGTCTTCAAAGTGCGTCGAAGAATCCGTGACCCGCACCGTGAAATTGACGGTGCCGCTCGTATCCGGTGTGCCGGCAAGCCGCCCGTCTGAATAAAAGGTCAACCCCGACGGAGGAGATAGCGAGCCAGGAGCCAAGTCCCAACTGTAAGGCGGCAGCCCATTGGTGGCAGTGATGAATAGATTATACATGGTCCCCTGCGTGCCACTGGGGAGCGATGTCGTAATGATATGCAGAGTGGGGCTAATGTTCACTGAAAGCGCCTGGTCCGCATGACCGTTGCCGTCATCCGCGCGAACGGAAAAACTATAATTCCCCGGAGTCGTCGGATTGCCCGAGAGCGTTCCATTTGACGACAAACCCAAGCCCGGCGGCAGCGGCTGCGATCCCGGGCTCAGCGACCAGTTGATTGACCCGGCGCAACTCGAAGCGTTCAGTTGCGTGGAATAAAAAGCTTCGATCGAGCCGTTAGGTAAAGAGGTCGTCAGGATTTGCACGCCAGCGCAGGGCTGAACCGTAAAATCCGCCGTGCCATTCGCGTTGGTTATATTGATAAACTGGTCATTAACACACTGGTAACCCAGCGAACTCAGGGAATCGTCTCCATACTGGCAGTTCAAACCTACGCTCCAGTTTCCGTTAGCGACGTTGATTGAATAATTGCCATTGGCGTCCGTGGTGGTTCCCAGCGCCCGAAAGCCGGAATTGTTATCGTTTGCGTACACATAAACACCCTCGACGGGATTGTTATTGTTATTCTTAACGTGTCCCGTGATGTGATAAGGAGCCGCCCTTGTAGTGTAATCCTGGCGCAACGCCTGCCCATTCGCAAAATTAACGGTCCCTGAACCACCGCTGACCACATAATTGGCGAGCGCAGGATTATTATTGTCCAGAGACGAATTCCAGTCTCCGGTTGTCAGGCCCGCTGCGTAAACTCCATAGGGATTGGAGTAGGTGTCCACTCCGTCCGTCATGCCGTTTTGATCCTGAGAGTAAAAATGAACGCCCGCCACCGGCAGGCCCTGCTCATCAAAAATCGTCCCATACACCAGCGCCACTGCCTTTTCCACCGGCACAATCACTCCCGCCACACTCCCGGTCGTCGTGTTGACATACGTTTTGTTCCCCGGAGTCAAATATCCGTGGAAAGTCAAATCTGTCCCTTGCGGCCTAAAATTCCAATTCCCCGCAGTCACCGGCACTGAGAAATTGCCGTTCGTATCCGTATAGGTAACTGTCAGGAAACCTTCCTCAGATTGAATTGGCATTGAGATTCCCGGCACTCCTTTGTTCGTATTTCCGGCGTCCACGATTTTTCCGGAAATCGAGTTCGTCGCGAATATCAATGTCAGATTCGTGTTGATTGTCGCACCTGCGCCGAGAGCTACCACCGGTCCTGTGAACTGAGTGACGTAATTGCTCTGCCCCGAAGCCACCAAATAAACGTTGGGCTTGGCCTTGATTGAGTAATTGCCCGAAGCGTCCGCGAACGTGCCGCCGACAAGATCACTATCTCCATCCGGCGAGAACGCGAGCAAAAAGACCCCGGCGTACGGGACATTCGTGCCACTGCTGCGCACCGTTCCTGTAAAGCCCTGCGCATAGTTCACGTTCGTGATGGTGAACAGGTTCGTAATCGGTGTGAACCGCCCAAAAGGACTCGATAGTTTATAAGCGTATTTTCCTGCAAATCGCGAAAGGTCGCCGCTCGATTGAAAATTAACCGGCGCGGTAATCGCGCCATTCGCGGAGCCATCCAAATCGCTCGGCACGTTGATATTCGTCGCCCCGCCAATCACGCTCGCGGTCCCATCGGTGAGTCGAAAGCTTTGCACCATTTGCTCTCCGGGACCGATCACTCCATTCCCGTTCGCATCAAGAAACCGTTCAATCACCACCGGTTCGCCATTGGTCAATCCGCCCACGTAAAATGTTACGAAATCGTTGTATTCAGAGCTGACGACCTGCGGGCTGACCGCAAAAGACAAAACTCCGACGGGCAACACCGTGAAATCCACCACGCTATTGCTGTTGAGAATGTAAGCAACTTTGCTGTTAGCGCAGAGATAGCCGAGCGAACTCAAACTGCCGCTGCCCCCGTTGCAGACCACGCTGACCGTCCAGTTTCCATTGGCCACGCTCATTGAGTAGTTGCCGTTGGCATCGGTACTGACGCTATAGGTTTGGTAATTGGTCCCATTGATAGTCGCGAAAGCGAAAACCGATACCCCGGCAACCGGACCGTTAGTGCTGTTCCTCACCGACCCGGTGATAATATTCGTCGCCGATTTGACAATGAAATTCACCTGCACCGCCTGGCCGCCACTTAGGCTGGTGTTCACGCCGTTTGGAAAGATATAATTGGCGAAGCCCATAACGAAATTCACAGAAGAACTGGCGTTTATGCTCCAGTTTCCCGCCGCCGCCCCGACCACGTAATTGCCATTCGCATCAGTCATGCCGCCGCTGGAATAGGTGTTGTCATTGGCCTGCATTATGAGCCCGGCCACCGGATTGTTTTGTTCATCACGGATGCTCCCGTACAGGAACGCTGTCGCTTTCGGTAATGCGACCGTCACACCAGCCACATTGCCCGTGCTCGTTTCGTATTTGATGCTGTTGTTCAGCCCCAGATATCCATGGACGTCAAATTGCGGGCCGGATGGCGAAAACCTCCACTGGCTCGCCGTGGCCGGCACGTTGAAATTCCCATTCGTGTCGGTAAAAGCGATTCCCAGAAAATTATTCGTGGAAGTCATCGTCACAAACACACCCGGCAATCCAATGCTGTTGTTGCCCGCATCCACGATTTTCCCGGTGATCGTATTTGTCGCGGAAACCATGTTTACGTTTGTCGAAATGGACCCACCCGCGCCCAGCGTCACAATCGGACTCGAGAAATCCGCGACGTAATTGGACTTGAACGCCGTCAACAAATAACTTCCGGTCGGGACCTTGATGGTATAATTCCCCGCACTGTCCGCGACGGTGCCGCCAATCAGTTTTCTGTTGCCGCTCGCTTGAGAGAGCAGCAGGACTCCCGCGTAGGGCACATTCGTGCCACTGCTGCGCACAATTCCGCTCACTGTTTGCGCGTGCGGCAAATTGGTAATAGTGAACAGGTTGGTTATGGATGTGAATCGCGAGCTTGGACTGGAAAGTTTGAACGCATATTTTCCTGCCAATGACTCGGAACCATCCCTTCGAAAATACAATCGGGCCGTGATCGTTCCGTTTGGCGAATCCAAATCACCCGGAACATTGATGTTGGTGACTCCACCAATCACCGTCGCCTGGCCATCCGTCAACTGAAAGCTCTGCGTGAGCAAATCTCCCGCGTCCACCACTCCGTTCGTGTTCAGATCGAGAAACTTCTCGACCACCACCGTTTCCCCATTCGTTAATCCACCGGCAGAAAACGTAAGATATCCGCTGTAAGTATTACTGGCCGCTGGCGGTGAAACTGAGAATGTCGCAGCGGATAGTGATTGAGTGCCGAGCAGCACTGGAAAACTCAAAAGAAGTTGCCAATAGGTACGCAGAGGTAATGTGTTCATTAGGCTGATTTGACTTTTTTTACCGAACTGCCCGAGCAGCATAGATTTTGGGCCAATACTCACTGGGAAACAAGGCAATTGTAACCGCCAGAACGGCGGCGACATCGCGGAAACAGTTGGGATGAAATTGCGCTCGCATGAAGAAAGAGCAAGCAGTCACCAGAATTGGTGATGCACTTAACCCCGTAAGCTGCTAGAATATCAACAATCATTGACCCCATTTGACGGTGCAGCAGTGCAGTCAACTCACCCGTGACTGCCGCCTTGCATGGCCTGTTGTCGTCTGAATTAGATATGTTAACGACATATTTCATGCGCGTCCCAAAACCCAAGTGGACGTGCCATAAGGCGATCCTGCGGCGTCCTCATTAACGTAATGCTTATGAAAACCACCACAATAAAAACACTACTCGCCGTCACACTTCTTTCCGTCGTGTTACCTGCCATGCGAATGCAAGCGGGCACCAAGACCTGGACAGGACTCGGCTCAGGATCTGATACCAACTGGGCCACCGCCGGAAACTGGGATCTCGGTTTTCCCGTAAACGGGGACGCCCTTGTATTTACCGGAACAACGAAGTTGGGGAGCACAAACGGTCTGGCTGGCCTTCTTCTGGACAGCATAACGTATAATACTGGCGGGTTTCTAGTAGTAGGACAGGCGTTGACTCTCACCAACGGAATCAACGACAACGCAGGCTTCACCACGAACAATCTCAATTTGACACTTGGCAAGACGCAATCCATTAACAACCAGCCGTTCGGGGCGACGAACGTCTTCGGTGGAACACTCAACACCGCCGGATTTGGCCTTTCCTTCGGTGGTTCGGGCAACATAATCATGAACGGCGTGATTAGCGGCGCTGGAGCGCTGACGAATAATCTGGGTGGATTCCTGCGCCTGGGTGGCAACGGAAACACTTTCAGTGGCGG
>JADMIO011472262.1_pt1 | contig 21443 bp, 25 predicted proteins | sample 8958161 | NCBI WGS metagenome assembly JADMIO01 (sample SAMN16585339, study PRJNA669376) | soil metagenome | isolation source: Crop rotation soil | place: USA: Cullars Rotation, Alabama | collected 2011
CGCGACAACTTGTCCACGTGGAATTCTAAGCTTAGGATCCCAATGTGCTGGAAAGCGCATGCCGAAGATCGGCCAGCCGTACCGAGCGCCCGACGAATCGACGCCGCGCAAGGAAATCGCCTGCGCGACGACCGCGGTGCAGAAGCCCCCCGCCGACGCGCCCGCGAGCGAAGCGCCGCCGCCGGACGCGGGCGGCACCGCCCCCGCGGCACCGCAACCGTCGCCGCCGCCAGCGGCGCAGTAGCATCGAAGCGGAAGCCTGAAACACGGAGCACGCAGAGGAAGAGCGTTCACTTCATCTTGCTTTCTCCGTGTGCTCCGTGTGCTCCGTGTTTCAACCTTTTCGCCTCCGGCACGCGTTGCAAGCGCCTGCGAAACGCGCTAAATGGAAGACCTCTCGCAGGAGCCCGCGATGAAGGCGCAGAAGATCGTCGTGCTCGGCGGCACCGGCTTCGTCGGCCGCCATCTCGTGCCGCGACTGCAGCGTGACGGTCATGCGATCCGCGTGCTCACGCGCAACCGCGACCTGCACCGCGAGCTCGGCGTGCTGCCGCGCGTCGCGCTCGTCAACGCCGATGTGCACGATCGCGCGGTGCTCGCGCGCGAACTCGCCGGCGCGGACGCGGTGGTCAACCTCGTCGGCATCCTCAACGAGCGCGGCAGCGATGGCGCCGGCTTCCGCAAGGCGCACGTCGAACTCGCCCGCACCCTGCTCGACGCCTGCGCCGGCGCCGGCGTGTCGCGCCTGCTGCAGATGAGCGCGCTGCGCGCGGGCGAAGGCACGAGCCACTACCTGCAGACGCGCGCGCAGGCCGAAGCGCTCGTGCAGTCGTCGCCGCTCGCATGGACGATCTTCCGCCCGTCGGTGATCTTCGGCGACGGCGACGGCCTGTTCTCGCGCTTTGCCGCGCTGCTGCGCATCGCGCCGGTGCTGCCGCTCGCGCGGGCGCGCGCGCGCTTCCAGCCCGTGTACGTCGGCGACGTCGCCGAGGCCTTCGCCCGCGCGCTCGCCCACCCGCACACGCACGGGCACACCTACGAGCTCGGCGGCCCGCGCGTGATCGAACTCGCCGAGATCGTGCGCTGGACCGCGCGCATGATCGGCAAGCGCCGCATCGTGCTGCCGCTGCCCGACGCGCTCGGCCGCGTGCAGGCGCTCGTCGGCGAGTGGCTGCCGGGCAAGCCGATCTCGCGCGACAACTTCCGCTCGCTGCAGCTCGACTCGGTCGTGCGCGACGATGGCCTCGCCGCACTCGGCATCGTCGCGACGCCGATGGAAGCCGTAGTGCCGCGCCTGTTCGCGGGCGACGAACGCCAGCGCGACCTCGATCGCTACCGCCGCGGCTGATCGACCTCATGGGGCGGTGCGCGCGAGACGCGCGCCGCCGCGACGTGCGGCGACTGCGATTGCGATTGCGATTGCGATTGCGGCCTCGAGCGTAAGCCGCGACCGGCGGACTCGCCGCCGTGCGGCTCGACCGGCCCTACTGGCCGACGATCTGCTTGCGCATCGGGCCGAACAGCGCGAGCAACTGCTGCTGCAGGTCCTTCGGCACGGCCGCCTTGTCGAACGCACGCACGAGGTCGGCGACGAAGCGGTCGAAGTCGTCGTCGGTGAGGTTGAGGCCGCCGTGGGCCTCTTCCATGCTGCGCCCGGTGTACTCGCACGGGCCGCCGGTCGCGGCGCAGAACTGCTCGACGAGCAGGCGACGCAGGTCCGGCATGTCGGTGTTGGCGAAGAACAGGTTGATGTGCGGGTCGTTGTGGATCTCGGCGAGCGCGGCGTCGACGACCTTCTCGATGCCCGCCTGCGCGCCGAGCGCGCGGTAGAGCGTGTCGTCGCGCGCGGCCGCGGGCGCGGACGGCGCCGCGGCGGGCTCGGGCTTCTTCGCGGTGGTCGAGCAGGCCGCGACGGCGAGCAGGGCGCAGGCGAGGACGGCGTGGCGTACGTGCATGCGGATCTCCCCAGGGTTCGCTGGCACAATGCCAGCCGGTTTCCACGGGCAAGTCAAGCGATGCGCATCTACCTCGTCGGCGGCGCCGTGCGCGACCGCCTGCTCGGCCTCGACGTCGCCGATCGCGATTTCGTCGTCGTCGGCGCGACGCCGGAGGAGATGCGCGCAGCCGGCTATCGGCCCGTCGGCAAGGACTTCCCGGTGTTCCTGCACCCGCGGACGCAGGAGGAGTACGCGCTCGCGCGCACCGAGCGCAAGACCGGCCGCGGCTACCACGGCTTCGCCGTCGATGCCGACCCGTCGGTCACGCTCGAGCAGGACCTCGAGCGGCGCGACCTCACGATCAACGCGATGGCGATCGACGAACGCGGCGAAGTCGTCGATCCGTTCGGCGGCCGCCGCGACCTCGAGCAGCGCCTGCTGCGCCACGTGTCGCCCGCGTTCGTCGAGGACCCGGTGCGCGTGCTGCGCTTGGCGCGCTTCGCCGCCCGCTACGCGCCGCTCGGCTTCCGCATCGCCGACGAGACGCGCGCGCTGATGCGCCGCATGGTCGAGGACGGCGAGGTCGACCATCTCGTCGCCGAACGCGTCTGGGCCGAGATGCGCAAGGCGCTCGCCGAACCCGCGCCGTCGGCGTTCCTGCGCGCGCTGCGCGACTGCGGTGCACTGCGCGCGATCCTTCCCGAAGTCGACGCGCTGTACGGCGTGCCGCAGCGCGCCGAGTTCCATCCCGAGGTCGACACCGGCGTGCACGTCGAGCTCGTGCTCGACCAGGCCGCGCGCCTCGCGCCCGGCGACGACCTCGTCGGCTGGTGCGCGCTCGTGCACGACCTCGGCAAGGCGCTCACGCCGACGGACGAGCTGCCGCGCCACGTGATGCACGAGCAGCGCGGCGTCGCGCCGCTGCGCGCGCTCGCCGCGCGCCTGAAGGTACCGGCCGAGCACGCCGCCCTCGGCGAACTCGTCTGCCGCTTCCATCTCGACGCGCACCGCGCGTTCGAACTGCGCCCGGAAACCGTGCTCAAGCTGCTCGAGAGCCTCGACGCGTTCCGCCGCCCCGAACGCGTCGCGCGCTTCCTGCTCGCCTGCGAGGCGGACAAGCGCGGCCGCCTCGGCCGCGCCGACGACGCGTACCCGCAGGCGGCGTACCTGCGCGAGGCGCATGCCGCGGCGCGCGCGATCGACGCCGCGCCGTTCGTCGCGCAGGGGCTCTCCGGCGAGAAGATCGGCGAAGCCGTGCGTGCTGCGCGGCGGCGCGCGATCGAGGCCGTGCCTCGACCGGTGGCCGCGAGCTGACGCGCCGCCTCGTCAGCCGGCTCTCTCGAAACCGCTCACGAAGATCGCGTCCGGTCGCACGAAGCGACCCATCGCGATCGGGCTCTGGTTCACGCCCACCGTCGCGACGACGGCATCGGCGTCACCGACGACGTCCACGACGTGCAGCTCGTCGTTGCCGGTGTCGGCGACCAGCAGATGCGTGCCGTCGGGTGAAATCGACAGGCCGTTGACCGCGAAGATCGCGGCGTCGTCGATGACGTCGATCACCGGGTCCGATGCGGCGTTCGGCACGCGCGCCAGGTCGAGGACGATCACGCGACCCAGCCCCGTGCCGACGTACGCGCGTCGACCCGACGCGCTGATGGCGATGCCGTTGGGCGACCCGTAGCCGAGCGGGAACGTGCGCGTGACGGCCAGCGTCGCCGTATCGACCGCCGACACCGTCGCTTCGCCGTGGTTGACGACGTAGGCACGCGTGCCGTCCGGGCTGACCGCCACCGCGTTCGGATTGGCGCCGTCGTCGTCCGCGGCACCGACCACGGCGCAATCGGCGTTCGCGACGCTCGCCGGCAGTGCGACGAGGTTGATCCGGCACAGCCGATGGCCGACGGATGCGTCGGTGACGTACGCGCGCGTGCCCGCGAGGTTCAGCGCGATGCCGCTGGGGCTCGGGTTGGCCGCGCCCGACAGCGAGCCGAAATCGACGCCGGTCACCGCGTGCGTCGTCGTGTCGATGACGGACAGGCCCGCGCTGGCGAAGTCCGCGACGTAGACGTGCCGGCCGCCGGGGTCGACCGCGACGCCGCGGGGATTGGAGCCGACGAAGTACGCGTGCGTCGTGACACCCGTCGTCGTGTCGATCTCGAATACGGTTTCGTTGACCTGGTCCGACACGTACAAGCGATCGCCCTTGTCCGACAGCGCGGTGCCGTAGAAGCCGGTCGTATTCTCGGTGCCGGTCACGGTGATCGTCGCCGGCACGGCTGCCGTGTTCGACAGCTCGACCGCGGACACCGTCGGATGGCTGCTCGACGGCAGGTACGCGTACGGTTCGGCGGCGAACGCGCTCGCGACATCGAGAATGCACGCGACGGCGACGACGCGCACGTGCGACGGGATTGATCGAACGGTCATGGCAGGGCTCCGTGCAGGTGAAGGCACGGACGGGGAACGGCGCGTGGCGCGCGAATGTGCCATCCGCGTCGCGAACGCGCGCGGCGGAACCCGGAGGCGCGCGGGCTAGAGGCGATGCGAGAGGTCGAACGCGCGCAGGCCGGGCAGCGCATCGACGCCACCGCGCGCGAACGCGATCGCCTGGAACCGCTCGCCCATGTCGCCGGGCAGGGTCAGTCGCTTCACCTCGGCGACGCGCTGCACGCGTTCGCGCTCGGGCAGGCCGTCGTCGACGAGATCGAGCAGTCCGCTCGCGAGCAGGAACTGGCCCTGCGGCGCGTAACCGACGAAATCGAAACCCGCGCCGACGCCGGCTTCGGCGAGCGCGGTGAAGTCGACGAACGCGGTGAGATCGGTCAGCCCGGGCCAGTGCAACGGGTCGGCGTGCGCGCGATGGCGGTAGTGGCAGACCAGCGTGCCGTCGCTGCGCGCGGGCAGGTAGTACTCGGCGCGCGGATAGCCGTAGTCGACGAACAGCACGACGCCCGCTTCGAGCGACGCGCTCACCGCCTGCACCCAGTACGGCAACTGCGGCAGCACCTCGGAGCGGTAGCCGTCGGCGAACGCGGCGCCGAGCGCGCGCTCGAGATGGCGCACCGCATTCCCGACGAGCAGGTCGGCCGGGCGATCGACGCGCGCGAAACGGCCCGCCTCGTCGAGCGCGACGTGCTCCTCGTACACCTCGCCCTCGCGCAGCGTGAAGCGCGTGGTCGGCAGCGCGTCGACGACTTCGTTGGCAAACAGCACGCCGCGCCAGCCGTGTTCCGGCGGCCGCGCGATCCACGCCGCGCGCGCGGCGATCTCCGGCGGCAGCTCCGCGGCGACACGTGCGCGTTGGCGCGCGGCGAGGTCGGCGCTCGGTTCGAGGATGAGGAATCGGCGCGGCAGCGCATCCTGCACGGCGAGCTCGCGCAGCACGGCGACCGCGAACGCGCCGCTGCCCCCGCCGAGTTCGAGCATGTCGGCGTCGGCACCGAGTGCGCGCAGGGTCGGCGCGAACGCGCGCGCGAGGCAGCGCGCATAGAGGTCGCCGAGTTCCGGCGCGGTCACGAAATCGCCGGCCGCGCCGAACTTGGTGCGACCGGCGCTGTAGTAGCCGAGCGCGGGCGCGTACAGGCACAGCTCCATCCAGCGCGCGAACGGCATCGAGCCGGTCGCGCGGATCTCGTTGCGCAGCAACGCCGCGAGCTGGTCGGAGTGTTCGCGTTCGTCGTCGTTCGGCGCGGGCAGTTGCGTGTTCAGGGCTGGTCGGCCGCTGCGTTCTGCGGCACTCTCGACAATGGCATGCGGGAAGCATAACCCGAAGGAGAGCGCGACGATGGCGAGCACGCAGCAACGGCCGGTGGCGCTCGTGACCGGCGCCGCGCGGCGCGTCGGCGCGACGATCGCGCGCACCCTGCACGCGGCCGGCTACGACGTCGCCCTGCACGCGCGCAACTCGTACGCGGAACTGGAAGCGCTCGCGCACGCGCTCGAAGGGCAACGCCCCGACAGCACGCTGACCCTGCAGGCCGAGCTCGCCGACGCCGACTGCCTGCCCGACCTCGTCGACGCCGTGCTCGCGCGCTTCGGCCGCATCGACGCGCTCGTCAACAACGCGTCGTCGTTCTTCCCGACGCCGCTCGCGACGGTCACGCCGTCGCAATGGGACGAGCTGTTCGCGGCGAACGCGCGCGCGCCGCTGTTCCTCGCCCAGGCCGCCGCGCCGCACCTGGCCGGCCGCAACGGCGCGATCGTCAACCTCGTCGACATCTACGCCGAGCGACCGCTGCCGCGTCACAGCGTCTACTGCATGGCGAAGGCCGCGCTCGCGATGCTCACGCGCTCGCTCGCGCAGGAACTCGCGCCGCTCGTGCGCGTGAACGGCGTCGCGCCCGGCGCGGTGCTGTGGCCCGAGGCGGGCAAGGACTCCGCCGACCAGCAGGAACTCATCGCGCGCACGCCGCTCGCGCGCGCGGGCACGCCCGACGACGTCGCCGGCACCGTGCTCTGGCTGCTGCGCGACGCGCGCTACGTGACCGGCCAGATCATCCGCGTCGATGGAGGTCGTACGCTCTCGATGTGACGAAATCGCGGGATGGGAGCGAAAGATGAAGCACGAAGGACACAGAGGACACGAACAGATGAAGTGAAAGCCCTTCCTCCTCGTGCTCCGTGTTTCAATCCTTCGTTCTTGCGGGCTTTGCAGCTGCCTACAGCGCTACCGGTTCGAAGCGCGTCGTCCGGTCGGATGAAGCAGCCCAGAGCTCGGCGAGCGTGCGGCCGTCGCCGGGCACGCGCACGTCAGCGGCTATCTCGGCGAGCGGCTTGAGCACGAACGCTTCGCGCAGTTCGCGCCGCGGCACCTGCAGGTGGCCGGAGCCGTCGATGATCGCGTCGTCGAACAGCACGATGTCGACGTCGAGCGTGCGGCTCGAATAGCGCGGCACGTCGCGGCGGCGACCATGGCGATCCTCGAGCGCGTGCAGCCAGTCGTTCAATGCGGCGGCGGCGAGATCGCTGTCGATGCCGGCCGCGAGGTTGACGAAGTCAGGGCCGTCGAAGCCGACCGCGGGGAAGCGGTAGGCCGGCGAGGCGACGATCGCGCCGAAGCGCGCGCGCAGCTCGGCGAGCGCCGCGCGCAGGTGGCGCTCGGCGTCGAGGTTGGAGCCGAGGCTGAGCCAGGCGCGGTGCACGTCGCGCGTCGCTAGGCGCCGGGCGAGCGCTCGCCGCGCTCGATGATCACGCCGACCGCGCGCGAACCGGTCACCGCACCGGGCTTGGACAGCTTGAGACGCAGCCAGCGCACGCCGAACTCCGCGCGGATGATCTCGGCGCAGCGCTCGGCCAGCGTCTCGACGAGCTCGAAGCGCGATTCGCCGACGAACGCGATGAGCCGCTTCGACACCGCCTTGTAGTCGAGCGTGTCGCCGATGCGGTCGCTCGCCGCAGGACGGGTGTTGTCGAACGCCATCTCGATGTCGAGCGCGACGACCTGGCGCGTCGTGCGCTCCCAGTCGTAGATGCCGATGATCGTTTCGATGCGCAGGTCTTCGATGAAAACGAGATCCATGGAACGCCGCTGGCGGTGGAACGAACGTGCATGATCCCCGAACGCGCGGCGCAGCGGAACCCGCGCCGGGCGTCGATGCGCCGTCTGCGGCGACTTCGTTCAGGCGACCGGCGGCAGGCTCGCGAGGTCCCAGCGCGGACGCACGCGGATTTCCGGCGTTTCGTGCTGGCCGACGGCGAGGCGCAGCGCGCCCGCGAGCGCGATCATCGCGCCGTTGTCGGTGCAGAACTCGAGGCGCGGGAAGTGCACGCTGAAGCCTTCGCGCGCGCCCGCCTCGGCGAGTTCGGCGCGCAGGCGGCGGTTCGCGCCGACCCCGCCCGCGATCACGAGACGGCGTGCGCCGGTCTGCGCGAGCGCGCGGCGGCACTTGATCGCGAGCGTCTCGACGATCGCTTCCTCGAACGCGCGCGCGACGTCGGCGCGGGTCTGTTCCGAGCGGTCGGAGTGTTGCCAGGCGAGCAGGACCTGGGTCTTCAGGCCCGAGAAGCTGAAGTCGAGGCCGGGCCGGTCGGTCATCGGCCGCGCGAAGCGGAACACGCCGGGACGCCCCTGCTCGGCGAGGCGCGCGAGCGCCGGGCCGCCCGGGTACGGCAGGCCCATGAGCTTGGCGGTCTTGTCGAATGCTTCGCCGGCGGCGTCGTCGAGGGTGTCGCCGAGCAAGGTGTAGCGGCCGATCCCGGCGACCTCGATGAGCATCGAATGGCCGCCCGAGACGAGCAAGGCGACGAACGGCGGCTCGGGCGGGTCGGCCTCGAGCAGCGGCGCGAGCAGGTGCCCTTCCATGTGGTGCACGCCGATCGCGGGCAGGCCGAGCGACCAGGCCAGTGCACGCGCCGCGGTCGCGCCGACGAGCAGGGCGCCGACGAGCCCCGGCCCGGCCGTGTAGGCGACCCCGCCGAGGTCGGCGACACCGAGGCCGGCGCGGGCTAGGGTTTCGCGCACGAGCGGCATCAGCTTGCGCACGTGGTCGCGCGAGGCGAGCTCGGGCACGACCCCGCCGTAGTCCGCGTGCATGCGGATCTGGCTGTAGAGGGTGTGGGCGAGCAGGCCGCGGGCCGGGTCGAACACCGCCACCCCGGTCTCGTCGCAGGAGGTTTCGACCCCGAGCACGGGGCCGTGGCCCGCCTTTGCAATGGGCTGATTCATCGGGATAGAATACACGGCTCGCCCGCCAGCCCCGGGCCTGTGTCATTGGAGAATGTATGCCCAGCGTCAAAGTTCGCGAAAACGAACCGTTCGAGTTTGCCCTGCGCCGTTTCAAGCGCACCTGCGAGAAGGCCGGCGTGCTGGCCGAAGTGCGCAAGCGCGAGTTCTACGAAAAGCCGACCCAGGAGCGCAAGCGCAAGCGCGCTGCCGCGGTCAAGCGTCACCTCCGCCGCGTTTCGCGCGACGTGACCAAGCGCCAGCGCCTGTACTGATCCGCGGATCCGTCCGCGCGAGCGCGCACGCCTGCGTGCGGACCCGCAAGGGCCTCGCTCGCCACGCGACGGATCGGATGAAAGGGCTGTTCATCGGCCGGCACCTGCGAAGGTGCCGGCTTTTTGCGTTGCGGCGGCGTCAGTCCGTCGCCGCTTTCGCGGCGATCGCCTCGGCCTCGGAGGCCGCGGTTTCGTACTGCTTGCGGTCGGCGTCATTCGCCGCGTCTGCGGCCTGCCGGCGCAGGTATGCGGCGAACGGCTTCGCCTCTTCGCCCTGCAGCGTGACGTGGATCTCGACCTCGTCGCCGACCTGCGGCACGAAGCGGCCGAGGCCGAAGTCCGAGCGCTTGAGCCGAGTGGTCGCCTCGAAGCCGATCGACGGTACGCCGTTGCGCGGGTTCGTGCCGATCTTGTTGAGCGTCGCCTCGAGCACGACATTGCGCGTCACGCCGTGCACGACGAGGTCGCCGCCGACGCGGTAGCCGCCGTGCCCGCGCGCCTCGACGGTCCGGCTCGTGAACGTCGCCTCGGGGAATTTCGCGAGGTCGAAGAAGCTGTCCGAGCGCAGGTCCTCGTCGAGGTCGGGCACACCGCTCGTCATCGCCGCGAGCGGGATCTTCACCTTCACCGACGCCTTCGCCGGCGCGGCCGGGTCGAACACGAGCACGCCCTCGACGCGTGCGAACTGCGCGGTCGGGAACGCGAAGCCGAGGTGGTCCCAGCGCACGACGCCTTGCGTGTGGCGGGACTCGACGAGGTAGGTCGCCGCCTGCGACGGCACGGCGGCGGCGAGCAGGAGGACGGGCAGGAAACGGCGCATTTCGGTACTCCGTGGGGTGGAGCCGCGAGGCTGCCGCGACCGGCGGCCGCGAGTCCTGACGAACGCCTGAAGAATCCTGAAACAGCCTGAAAACACCGTGCCGGCGCGGCACGCCGACGCCGGGCTACAATCGAAGGTCACCCGCCACCCCGAAACGGACGCATGCCCGAGTCCATGGACAGCCCATTGCGCGTCGGCGACTGGCGCGTCGATCCGCTGCTCGGCGAGATCGCCCGCGACGGCCGCAGCGTGCGCCTCGAGGCGCGCAGCATGCGCCTGCTCGTGCACCTCGCCGCGCGCGCGGGCGAGGTCGTGCGCATCGACGACCTGCTCGAACAGGTCTGGGCCGGCGTCGTCGTCACGCCCGACTCGGTCTACCAGGCGGTGACATCGCTGCGACGCTCGCTCGGCGACGACGCGAAGAAGCCGGCCTACATCGCGACCGTGCCGCGACTCGGCTACCGCATGGTCGCGCGCGTCGAACCGTGGCGCGACGCGCCCGCCCCGGCGCGGGTCGAGCGCGGCGAGGTTCGCTGGCGCCGCATCGGCGCGGCGGCGGCGGTCGCGGTCGTGCTCGTGGGCGCGCTCGCGTGGGCGACGTTCCGTGCGCACGCGACCGTGTCCGCGCCATTGTCGATCGCGGTGCTGCCGTTCCTCGACCTGACCTCGCAGGCGATGGACGAGGAGTACGTCGCCGACGGCATGACCGAGGAAGTCATCGACGACCTCGGCGTCCTGCCCGGCGTGCGCGTGCAGTGCGCCGCCGAGACGCTGCACGGCAAGGAAGCGTCGTTGCCGGTCACCGACGTCGCGCGCGCGCTCGGCGTCGACTACGTGCTCGATGGCAGCGTGCGCCGGTCCGATGCGACCTACCGCGTCGCCGCACGCCTGCTGCACGCCGGCGACGGCCACGTGGTCTGGACGCAGAGCTACGACCGTCCGCTCGGCGACGTCGTCGCCCTGCAGAAGGACCTCGCCGGCGAAATCACCCGCTCGCTGCAGGCGCGCCTCGCACCTGCGGCCACCAACGACGCCCGCTGACCCCCGCGGTCCGGGCCATGGAGTATCCGATGTCACTCAAGCAGCAGCTCACCGACGACATGAAGGCCGCGATGAAGGGCGGCGAGAAGGACCGCCTCGGCGTGATCCGCCTCGTCAACGCGGCGATCAAGCAGCGCGAAGTCGACGAACGCATCGTGCTCGACGACGCGCAGGTACTCGCCGTGCTCGAGAAGATGCTCAAGCAGCGCAAGGACTCGGTCACGCAGTACGAGGGCGCGGGCCGCGAGGACCTCGCCGCGGTCGAGCGCTACGAAATGGGCGTGATCGAGGCCTACATGCCCGCGAAGATGTCCGCCGCCGAGATCGACGCGATCGTCGCCAAGGCGATCGCCGACGCGGGCGCGACGAGCGCGAAGGACATGGGCAAGGTCGTCGGCCTGGTCAAGCCGCAGGTCGCCGGACGCGCCGACATGGGCCAGGTCTCGGCGCTCGTCAAGCAGAAACTCGGCGGCTGACGCGGAGGAACACGATCATGACCGATGCACGGCCGCTGCGCCGTTCGCGCCGCAATCGCGTCGTCGCCGGCGTGATGGGCGGCATCGCCGAACATTTCGGACTCAACCCGACCGGGCTGCGCGTCGTCTACGTGGTCGGCTCGATCGTGTCCGCCGCATTCCCGGGACTGCTCGTCTACCTGATCCTGTGGCTGCTGATCCCGCAGGACGGCTGACGCGCCGGCGGTCGCCCGGCGGCCACCGTCCACGCGTGGCATGCTGAGCACCCATGCCCGGCCGCATCCCCGAAAAGTTCATCGACGATCTGCTCGCGCGCGTCGACATCGTCGACGTGATCCAGGAGCGCGTGCCGCTGAAGAAGGCCGGGCGCGACTGGTCGGCGCGCTGTCCGTTCCACGACGAGCGCTCGCCGTCGTTCACGGTGAGCCCGGCCAAGCAGTTCTACCACTGCTTCGGCTGCGGCGCGCACGGCAGCGCGATCGGCTTCCTCATGAACTACGACCGCCTCGAGTTTCCCGACGCGGTCGAGGAGCTCGCGAACCGCATCGGCCTCAAGGTGCCGTACGAAGGCGGCCGCGAGGCGCCGCGCGAGGACAGCAGCGACCTCTACAACCTGCTCGACGCGGCCGCGGCGTTCTTCCGCCGCCAGCTCGACGCGAACGACCGCGCGCGCGCGTACTTCGACGGCCGCGGCCTCGACGCGACGACGCTCGCGCGCTTCAACCTCGGCTTCGCGCCCGATGCGTGGGACGCGCTGAAGAACGCGCTCGGCACGAGCGCGCAGCGCATCGCGCTGCTCGAGAAGGCGGGCATGCTCACGAGCGGCGAGCGCGGTTCGAAGTACGACCGCTTCCGCAACCGCGTGATGTTCCCGATCCTCGACCGGCGCGGACGCACGATCGCCTTCGGCGGAAGGGTGTTGTCCAAGGAAGACTCGCCGAAATACCTGAATTCGCCCGAGACGCCCCTGTTCCACAAGGGTCGCGAGCTGTTCGGCCTGTGGCAGGTGCGCGAGGCGCACGCGAAGATCCCGCGCCTGATCGTCGTCGAGGGCTACATGGACGTGATCAGCCTGCATCAGTTCGGCGTGCCGCAGGCGGTCGCCACGCTCGGCACCGCGACCACGCGCGATCACGCCGAGATCCTGTTCCGCCAGTGCGCCGACGTCTACTTCTGCTTCGACGGCGACCGCGCCGGCCGCCAGGCCGCCTGGCGCGCGGTCGAGTCGGTGCTGCCGCGCATGCGCGACGGCCGCCAGGCGCTGTTCCTGTTCCTGCCCGACGGCGAGGACCCGGACACGCTCGTGCGCAAGGAAGGCCTCGCCGGCTTCGAGCAGCGGCTCAAGGACGCGATGCCGCTCAGCGAGTTCTTCTTCGGCGAACTCGGCAAGGACGTCAACCTCGGCTCGCTCGACGGCAGGGCTCGCCTCGCCGAGCGCGCGCGGCCGCTGCTCGCGCAGATTCCCGACGGCGCGTTCCGCGATCTCATGCTCGCCGAACTCGACAAGTCGACCGGCGTGCGCGTGCAGGTCGCCGCACCGCCGACCGACGCGGCGGCGAAGCCGCGCAACGCGCGACCTGCGCAACGCTCGCTCGTGCGCGCCGCGATCACCCTGCTCGTGCAGCGCCCGGCGCTCGCACTCGCGCTCGAACCGCCGTGGTCGTTCGCGGAGCTGCGCCAGCCCGGCATCCCGTTGCTGGTCGAGCTCATCGGGCTGTGCCGCACGCGCACGAGCCTCACGACCGGCGCGCTGCTCGAGCATTTCGGCGAGCGCGAAGAAGCGAAATCGCTGCAGAAGCTCGCGATCGTCGACTTCCCCGGCGGCGAGAGCGAGGCGCGCGCGGAGTTCGTCGACGCGATCGCCCAGCTCGAACGGCAGACCACGCAGCAGCGCCTCGACGACCTCTCGCGCAAGCAGGCCGAGGGGCCGCTCGCGGACGAGGAAAAGCAGGAACTGCGCGCCCTGCTCGCCGGCAAGGCGGCGCGAACCTGAACGAATCCGGCCCGGCGATTCGCTTTGCGGACCGATTGCCTGTATGGTGGGTCCACTGTGTTTGTCAGGGTCACTGTGAACCGTGACCTGAAGCGATCGAAATTCGATCCGCTCCATCGCCTCACCTCGCTTTCTCCTTGCCAACCTCAGTCTCGACCCGGGATGTACCCGGATCGCGAATTCCATTGTTTTTTCGAGTAGCAGGAGTCAGTCATGGCGAATCGCCAGAGCGGTACGGTCAAGTGGTTCAACGATGCGAAGGGTTTCGGCTTCATCACGCCGGAAAGCGGCCCCGACCTGTTCGTGCATTTCCGCGCGATCCAGGGCACGGGCTTCAAGACCCTCGCCGAAGGTCAGCGCGTCACGTTCGTTCCCGTGCAGGGCCAGAAGGGCATGCAGGCCGATCAGGTGCAGCTGGCGTAAGCCACTTCACGTGCGTTGGAATCAGGCAAACCCCGGGTCGCGAGGCCCGGGGTTTTCTTTTTGAAGGAGCCCGCCGATGGCGATGAAACCCAACTACAACTTCGAGAAGCGCCAGCGCGAACTCGCGAAGAAGAAGCAGCAGGACGAGAAGCGCCAGAAGAAGCTCGCGCGCGGTGGCGACAAGCCGGCCGGCGACCCCGCGCCGACGCCGCCGAAGCCGGCGCCGTGACACGCCGCCCTACTCGACCGTAGCCGTCGCGCACGTCGCCGGCGTCGTGTCGCCCGGCGCGACCAGGTCGAGGTCGATCAGCGCCTGCGCATTCGCCGGGTCCAGCGCGAGCGCGCAGCGGTATGCGCTCGCGGCGCGCGGCGCGTCACCGTCGAGCCGATAGGCATAACCGAGGTTGAGCCAGGCGCGCGCCTTGCGCGGTGAATCGCGCACGGTCGCCTGCCACAGCGCGACTTCGCTGCGATAGTCGGCGTTGCGCTTCCACGTCGCGACCGCGAACGTCGCGCACAGCACGCTGGCGGCGACGCCGGCGGGCACGCGGCCATGCGCCCGTCCCGCGGCACGGGCGAGCACGCACGCGAGCGCGAGCATCGGCCCGGCGAGCGCGAGGTAGACGTGGCGGTCGTTGGCGAGATCGAGTCGCGGCAGCAGCGAATTGGCGGGCGCGAGCTGCAGGAAGTACCAGCCGATCGCGAACGCGAGCCACGGCAGGCGCCGGCGCGCGGCCAGCATCGTCGCGACGAGCGTCGCAAGCAGCAGCAGGCTCGCGCTCAGCGTCGCCGACCATGCCGTCGGCACGCGCAGGTCAGGATCGATGTTGGTGGCGCCCGCCAGCGAATGCGTGATCAGGTATGCGTGCGCGAGGAGCTGGCCCATCGCCTGCCCGGCGAGCGGGCGCGTCGACACGCTCACGCCGAAGAACACGTGGTAGCCGGGCGTCGCGATCGCGGCGAGCGCGGCCGCGGCGAGCACGAGCGCGTACGGCGACAGCGACCGCAGCGTCGCGCGCAGCGGATCGCCGCGCGCCCACGCGCGCAGCAGCGGGATCGCCGGCATCACCAGCGCGGTCTCGCGCACCGCGAGTGCGAGCGCGAACAGCACGGGGCCGATCCACGCGAGCGTGCGACGCGACGGCCGTTCGCGCGCGGCGTCGTCGGCGAGCACGGCAGCGAGCACGAACGTCGCGGCGAGCGAGATCGAGCGACCGCTCGCATAGGTGACCGCTTCGGTCGTCGCGGGATGCAGCGCGAACAGCACCGCGGCCAGCCATGCCGTGGCCTCGACGCGGCCGAGTGAAGGCGCGAGCCGAGGCAGCCAGCGCCGCCACAGCGCCCACAGCAGGCACGCGTTGGCGGCGTGGATCGCGATGTTGGTCGCGTGGATCGCGACGGCGCCGCCGCCGAGATCGAACGTGAGCGCGTAGCCGAGTTTCAGCAGCGGCCGTATGCCCGGCAACGCGTGCCACCAGCCGGCGACGCTGCGTGCCGACGGATGGGCGAGGATCACCGCGAAATCATCGAACTGGTACGAGGCCGAGAAGGCGTTCGCATAGGCGACGAGGACGGCGGCGACGAGGATGATGAGCGCAAGCCCCGTGCGCGTGGCGAAGCGCGCAAGCGTTGCGGAGGCGGTCGGCGTGCCGTCGCCCGTAACGGGTGCGCGCGCGCCGACGCCATCCCCACCCGACCCTCCGCTAGAAGAGGAGGGCTGGAGCACGCTGCGTCCGGGAAGCCGTCGCGAGGTCACGCGCGCCTAGCGGATCGAGGCCGCCGCCGTTTCGAACGCGAGCTCGACGAGCCCGACGCTGTCCCACCAGCGTTCGGGCGCGTGCAGCAGCACCGCGAGCACGCGATGCCCGTCGCGTTCGACGATCGCGACGAGGCAGCGCCCGGCCGCGGGCGTCGTGCCGGTCTTGAGCCCGCGCGCACCGGCCAGGTCGGTGAGCAACGCATTGGTCGAACGCGCCGACAGGATGCGGCCGCGCGCGGTCGCGATGCGGATCTCGCGTCGTTGCGCGGCATCGGCGAGCACCGGTTCGGCCAGCACGGCACGCGACAGCACCGCGAGATCGCGCGCGCTCGTGTGCTGCGCGGGATCGTCGTGTCCGCACGGATTCGCGTAATGCGTGTCGGACAGCCCGAGTTCCGCCGCGCGCGCGTTCATGCGCGCGACGAATGCGCCGGTCGGGTCACCCGCGTCGACCGCCGCGCCGACGTCGTCGGCGAGCGCGCGGCATGCGTCGTTGGCCGAGCGGACCATCGCCGCGAGCAACAGGTCGCGCCGGGTCACGTGCTCGCCGCGGCGCAAGCCGATGCGCGTGCCGGTTTCCGCCGCGGCACCCGCGGACACCTCGACCCAGGCATCGGGATCGCCCTGCTCGACCGCGACCAGCGCGGCCATGAGCTTGGCGAGGCTCGCCATCGGCAGCCGCGTGTCGGCGCGGCCAGCCCAGAGCGGCCGGCCGTCGAGTTCGACCCAGTACGCGGCGGCGACGTCGGGATAGGCGTCGGTCGGCGCGTCCGCCGCCGCCATCGACGACCGCGAGCCTGCGCACGCGAGCCCCAGCACGAGCGCGCACGCCCGGGCGAACGTGCGCGACGCGGGCATCAACGGCTGCCGTTCGGGCCCTTCGAGCCCGCCTCGCTGCCGCGCGCGCGCAGGCGTTCGGTCGCGTAGCTGCCGCAGAATGCGCGGTACGGCGAGGACTGCATCGCGGTGTAGCCGCGACCTTCGCATTGCTGCGCGGCGAGCGTGCGCGCGCGGTCGGCGCAGTGCTGCACGAGGAAGCGACCACTGCGGTTCGGATCGGCGTCGGCGCAGTGCCTGGGCGCGAGATCCGGACAGAAGTCGCCGACGAAATCGAGGTTGCCGCCGGATTCGGCGCGGGCGCAGGTCTTCGCGAGGATCGTCGCGCGCGAGCCGCCGCCGCAGGCTTCGACGGCCTGCCAGGCGATGCCGGCGAACGTGCGGTCGGCTTCGGCGAAATGCGCCGGATCCTCGGCCTGCCCCATCGTGCGGCTCACGTTCGCGCAGAACTTCTCCTTGTAGGTCGGACATGCCGCCTTCGGCCCGACGTACATCGAGTACGCCGGGATCGAACCGAGCTGCGCCTCGCACGCCTGCGCGGTCATCGCCTTGCCCATCGCCTCGGGCGATTCGCTCGCGTAGTCGCAGCCGCCGATGCGCTGGCCTTCGTAGCTCATCGTGATCTGCTGGCCCTGCACCTGCGCCTTCATGCTGCCGCGATAGCCGTCCGCCAGCGTCTCCATCTCGCCGTCGCCGGTCATCGCGTTCTTGCCGGTGCAGACGATGTGGTACGAGGCCTTGCTGCCGTCGATGCGGAAGTTCTGCACGTCGCAGTCCTTGTCCTTCGGGATCGCCTGCTCGCTGACCGGTTTGGCGTGCGCGGTGCAGACCTCGACCGGCTTGCCCGGCATCGACATGCCGGCCATCTGCATCTTCGTGGTCACGCGATAGCGGTCACCGCTGTCGGGCGCCGCGACGGCGGCGATCGTGGCGCAGCACAACGCGGCGGCAACGACGTTGCGCAGGTGGAACGGGGTCATGGATCGCTCTCCGGAACGGCGCACGGGACGCCGGGTGCTTCCCTCTACGCGAAAGCGGGCCGGAAACCCCAAGGCCTGCGAAGCAGGCCGGCCGGCGCCACGGCGGCGGGCGTCAAGGCCGCGGGCGCGGCGATCACACCGGCATGGATGCGCGCCTGCCGTCGCGCCTCAGCCGCCCTTGCACGGCTGCGAGATGCACGGTCCGGCGACCTTTTCCTGCATGAGCTTCTGGCTCGCCTCGCGCTGCGCCTCGATCTCGCCGTAGGTACGGCAGGTGGTCGAAACGATGCGCGAACCCGGCACCGCGCCGCGTTCGCAGACGAGGCGGTCGCGGTCGCGCAGCTCGAGCACCGCGTTGACCGATTCCTGCGCGTTGAACAGCGCGATCTTGTCATCGCCGGTCATCGCATCGACCGAACCGGCCTTGTCGAACAACGCCTGCATCTGCACGAGGCCGTGCTCGACCTTGTCGCGTTCGGCCGCCTTCACGTACGAGTAGCGGCCACCGCCGTCCATCTCGTGACGGACGTTCGCAGCGACCGCCGCGAACGCGTCCTTCGTGGTCGCCTGCACCGGCTTGTCGGCAGCGGCGAACGCGGACGTGCCGCAGGTCGCGGCGAGCAGCACGGCGAGCATCGCTTTCATGCGCAACTCCGGTCACGAGGTCCGGTCGATGCTAGGACCGCGACGCATACGCGTCAACGACATGCCTCGTAGGGATCGCTCAGCGCAGGTCGTGCAGGATCGCGCGCGCCGCGTTGTGGCCGGGCGCGCCGGTCACGCCGCCGCCCGGGTGCGTGCCCGCACCGCACAGGTAGAGCCCGGCGAGCGCGCCGCGGTAGTCGGCGTAGCCGAGCATCGGGCGTGCGCTGAACAGCTGGTTGAGCGACAGCGCGCCATGGAAGATGTCGCCGCCGAGCAGGCCGAAATCGCGCTCGAGGTCGAGCGGCGACTTGATCTGCCGGCCGAGCACGGACGCCTTGAAGCCGGGCGCCCAACGGTCGACCGTGTCGATCATGAGGTCGGCGACTTCGTCGCGATGATCGTCCCACGAACGGCCGTCGGGCAGCTGCGGCGCGACGTGCTGGCAGAACAGGCTCGCGACGTGGCGGCCCGGCGGCGCGAGCGAATCGTCGAGCGTCGAGGGGATCAGCATCTCGACGATCGGTTGCTTCGACCAGCCGTGAGCGCGCGCATCGAGGTACGCGCGATCCATGTAGTCGAGGCTCGGCGCGATGATGATGCCGGCGGGGGCAAGGCGCGGAAGCGCGGCAACTCGCTCAGCGCGACGTTCATGCGGAACGTGCCCGAGCCGCAGCGCCAGTTCGCCATGCGCTCGCGCACCGGCGCCGGCACGACCGCAGGGTCGAGCAGGCGCTCGTAGAGCAGTTTCGGATTGACGTTGGCGACGATCGTGCGCGCGCGCAGCGTTTCGCCCTTGTCGGTGACGACGCCGACCGCGCGGCCGCGCTCGACGATGATCTCGCGCACGCCGCTGCCGGTACGGATCTCGACGCCGGACGCGGCCGCCGATCTCGCCATCGCCTGGGTGATCGCGCCCATGCCGCCGATCGCGTGGCCCCAGGCGCCCTTGACGCCGTTGACCTCGCCGAACACGTGGTGCAGCAGCACGTAGGCGCTGCCCGGCGTGTATGGACTCGCATAGTTGCCGACCACGCCGTCGAAACCGAACAAGGCCTTGATCGGCTCGCTCTCGAAGAAGCGGTCGAGGTATTCCGCCGCGGAGATCGCGAACAGGTCGAGCAGGTCGGTGCGCAGGCCCGCATCGAGCGCCTTCACGCGCTTGCCGAGCCGGCCCGCGCGCAGCAGTTCGGGCAGCGCCTTGAACCAGCTGCCTTCGACCACGTTCGGCGGCGCCTGGAGCGCGAGCGCGCGCAACTCGTCGGCGATCGCGTCGAGGCGGCGCTCGTACTCGGGCAGGCGCTCGGCGTCGCGCCTGGAAAACTTCGCGACCTCGTCGTGCGTGCGCCCGGCGCCGCTGATCAGGTAGTTCTTCGCCGGATCCGCATCGTCCGGCAGCGGCAGGAAGTTGTTGAGCTTGCGCTGCACGACGCGCAGGCCGTGGCGTTCGAGTTCGAGCTCGCGGATCACCTTCGGCTGCAGCAGCGACACCGTGTAGGCGGCGACCGAGTTGCGGAAGCCGGGATGGAATTCCTCGGTGACCGCGGCGCCGCCGACGACGTCGCGCCGTTCGAGCACGGTGACGGTGCGCCCCGCGCGTGCGAGGTAGGCCGCACAGACGAGGCCGTTGTGGCCGCCGCCGATCAGGATCGCATCGCGCATGGATTCGCTCATGCGCCGATTATCCGATGATTTCGGGCGGGCGCGACGCAACGCCGCGCCCGGACCCGCTCGCCGGTCAGCGCGCCCCGCCGTCGAAGCCGTCGGCGAAGATCGCGTCGGTGGTTTCCGGCACGAAGCGCTCGGCGGCCGCGGTCGGCATGTCGCCGACCGTGTCGCCCGCGAACGCCCAGCCGCCCGCGAGCAGGACGCTGCCGTCGGCGAGCGTGACCGGCGTCGCCTCGTAGCGCGGCACCGCCATCGGGCCGATCGCCTCGAAGCTCGCGGTCGCGGGATCCCAGGCTTCGGCGATCGCGACCGTGACGCTGCCCGGTTCGCCGACGAGGTGCGCGCCGCCCGCGACGAGCACGCGACCGTCCGGCAGGCGCGCCGCGGCCTGCATCTCGCGCGCGTGTGCGAGCGTGCCGGCCGGCGTGAACGCGCCGGTCGCCGGATCGTAGACGGCTGCGCCCGGGTAGTAGATCGGGAAGCCGCCGCTGTAGCCGCCGTCGCTGCCGCCGGCCATGAGCACGCGACCGTCGGCGAGGCGCACGAACGATTGCACTTCGCGCGGTTCGGGCAGGTCGCCGGTCGGTGCGAACGTGCCGGTCAGCGGATCGTAGAGTTCGGCGCTCGCGAGCGGCCCGCCGACGCCGTCGCCGCCCGCGATGAGCACGCGACCGTCGGCGAGGCGCAGCGCGAGCGGCTGGATGCGCGCCTCGACGAGTGCGCCGGTCGCACTGAACGTGCCTGTCGCCGGGTCGTACAGTTCGGCGCTCGCGAGCACGTCGCGCGCGGTGAGGCCGCCGGCGACGAGCACTCGGCCGTCCTCGAGCAGGGTCGCGCTCGCGACGTAGCGCGGGCCGGCCATCGAGCCGGTCGCGCTGAACTGGCCGGTCGCGGGATCGTAGAGCTCGGCCGTCGCGAGCGCGTCGCCGCTCGTGCCGCTGCGCCCGCCGAGCACGAGCACGCGCCCGTCGGCGAGTGCGGCGACGGTCGGTCGCATGCGCGTCTCGGTCATCGATCCGGTCGCCACGAATGCGTCGCTCGCGGGGTCGTACAGCTCGGCCTGGATCAGATGCACGCCGAAGTCGGCGATGCCGCCGGTGAACAGCACGCGGCCGTCGGGCAGCAGCGCGGTGCCGTAGGACGCGCGCGGCGTCGCCATGTCGCCACTGCGCTGGAACGAGCCGCCGGCGATCGCGGAAGCGGATGAAAGGACGAAGGCGGCGATCGCGCAGGCGATCGGATGCGGGCGATGCATGGCGGACCCCAGTCGGCGGCAACGGATGCCGCACCCTGCGCCGATGCCGCCCCACCCGCATGCGCGCCGCCTCAGCGGTGCATTCGCGCGCCATTTGGAACGCGGTCGTAGCGACCGCGCAGGCTCACTCCCAGCCGTTCGCGAAGATGTGGTCGCGTTCGATCGGGTTGGCGACCGAGACGTCGCCGACGACGTCCTCGGTGTGGTGGCCCGAATAGTCGTACGCGGTCGCGCTGACGTCGTAGAGTCCATTGGCAACCGTCTGCGTGTCCCAGTCGAGCCGGTACGGCAGGCTCGTGTCGGTACCGACGAGGTTTCCCGCGACGCGGAACTCGACGCGCGAGACGCCGAAGTCGTCGTGCGCGTCCGCGGTGACGGTGGCGATGCCGCTCAGCACCTGGTTCTTCGCCGGCGTGAGCAGGTGCACGGTCGGCGCCTCGACGTCATCGCCGGGCGGTTGCGGCGGCTGCGGCGCGCCGCCGTCGTCGATGCGGTAGCTGACGAGGTTGGACCAGTTGACCTTGCCGGCGACGTCGGTCGCGGCGAGCTGGAACAAACGATAGCCCGCGCCGAGCGGCGCCGTCGTCAACGCGAACTGGTACGGCGCGGTGTCCGCGCTCGCGCGCCGGATGTTGTCGACGTAGAGATCGAGGCGCGCGACGCCGGTGTCGTC
>JADMIO010796602.1_pt1 | contig 21438 bp, 20 predicted proteins | sample 8958161 | NCBI WGS metagenome assembly JADMIO01 (sample SAMN16585339, study PRJNA669376) | soil metagenome | isolation source: Crop rotation soil | place: USA: Cullars Rotation, Alabama | collected 2011
CTTTCCCGTAAACTTCACATCCCGACCACATACAGGCAAAGTAATGGCATTACCGCGAGCCATTACTCCTACGCGCGCAATTAACGAATCCACCATCGGGGCAGCTGGTGTCGATAACGAAGTATCTTCAACCGGTTGAGTATTGAGCGTATGTTTTGGAATAACAGGCGCACGCTTCATTATCTAATCTCCCAGCGTGGTTTAATCAGACGATCGAAAATTTCATTGCAGACAGGTTCCCAAATAGAAAGAGCATTTCTCCAGGCACCAGTTGAAGAGCGTTGATCAATGGCCTGTTCAAAAACAGTTCTCATCCGGATCTGACCTTTACCAACTTCATCCGTTTCACGTACAACATTTTTTAGAACCATGCTTCCCCAGGCATCCCGAATTTGCTCCTCCATCCACGGGGACTGAGAGCCATTACTATTGCTGTATTTGGTAAGCAAAATACGTACATCAGGCTCGAACCCTTTAAGATCAACGTTCTTGAGCAGATCACGAAGCATATCGAAAAACTGCAGTGCGGAGGTGTAGTCAAACAACTCAGCAGGCGTGGGAACAATCAGCACATCAGCAGCACATACGACATTAATCGTGCCGATACCCAGGTTAGGCGCGCTGTCAATAACTATGACATCATAGTCATGAGCAACAGTTTCAATGGCCAGTCGGAGCATCAGGTGTGGATCGGTGGGCAGTTTACCTTCATCAAATTTGCCCATTAACTCAGTTTCAATACGGTGCAGAGCCAGACAGGAAGGAATAATGTCAAGCCCCGGCCAGCAAGTGGGCTTTATTGCATAAGTGACATCGTCCTTTTCCCCAAGATAGAAAGGCAGGAGAGTGTCTTCTGCATGAATATGAAGATCTGGTACCCATCCGTGATACATTGAGGCTGTTCCCTGGGGGTCGTTACCTTCCACGAGCAAAACACGTAGCCCCTTCAGAGCCAGATCCTGAGCAAGATGAACAGAAACTGAGGTTTTGTAAACGCCTCCTTTATGGGCAGCAACCCCGATCACCGGTGGAAATACGTCTTCAGCACGTCGCAATCGCGTACCAAACACATCACGCATATGATTAATTTGTTCAATTGTATAACCAACACGTTGCTCAACCCGTCCTCGAATTTCCATATCCGGGTGCGGTAGTCGCCCTGCTTTCTCGGCATCTCTGATAGCCTGAGAAGAAACCCCAACTAAATCCGCTGCTTCACCTATTCTCCAGCGCCGGGTTATTTTCCTCGCTTCCGGGCTGTCATCATTAAACTGTGCAATGGCGATAGCCTTCGTCATTTCATGACCAGCGTTTATGCACTGGTTAAGTGTTTCCATGAGTTTCATTCTGAACATCCTTTAATCATTGCTTTGCGTTTTTTTATTAAATCTTGCAATTTACTGCAAAGCAACAACAAAATCGCAAAGTCATCAAAAAACCGCAAAGTTGTTTAAAATAAGAGCAACACTACAAAAGGAGATAAGAAGAGCACATACCTCAGTCACTTATTATCACTAGCGCTCGCCGCAGCCGTGTAACCGAGCATAGCGAGCGAACTGGCGAGGAAGCAAAGAAGAACTGTTCTGTCAGATAGCTCTTACGCTCAGCGCAAGAAGAAATATCCACCGTGGGAAAAACTCCAGGTAGAGGTACACACGCGGATAGCCAATTCAGAGTAATAAACTGTGATAATCAACCCTCATCAATGATGACGAACTAACCCCCGATATCAAGTCACATGACGAAGGGAAAGAGAAGGAAATCAACTGTGACAAACTGCCCTCAAATTTGGCTTCCTTAAAAATTACAGTTCAAAAAGTATGAGAAAATCCATGCAGGCTGAAGGAAACAGCAAAACTGTGACAAATTACCCTCAGTAGGTCAGAACAAATGTGACGAACCACCCTCAAATCTGTGACAGATAACCCTCAGACTATCCTGTCGTCATGGAAGTGATATCGCGGAAGGAAAATACGATATGAGTCGTCTGGCGGCCTTTCTTTTTCTCAATGTATGAGAGGCGCATTGGAGTTCTGCTGTTGATCTCATTAACACAGACCTGCAGGAAGCGGCGGCGGAAGTCAGGCATACGCTGGTAACTTTGAGGCAGCTGGTAACGCTCTATGATCCAGTCGATTTTCAGAGAGACGATGCCTGAGCCATCCGGCTTACGATACTGACACAGGGATTCGTATAAACGCATGGCATACGGATTGGTGATTTCTTTTGTTTCACTAAGCCGAAACTGCGTAAACCGGTTCTGTAACCCGATAAAGAAGGGAATGAGATATGGGTTGATATGTACACTGTAAAGCCCTCTGGATGGACTGTGCGCACGTTTGATAAACCAAGGAAAAGATTCATAGCCTTTTTCATCGCCGGCATCCTCTTCAGGGCGATAAAAAACCACTTCCTTCCCCGCGAAACTCTTCAATGCCTGCCGTATATCCTTACTGGCTTCCGCAGAGGTCAATCCGAATATTTCAGCATATTTAGCAACATGGATCTCGCAGATACCGTCATGTTCCTGTAGGGTGCCATCAGATTTTCTGATCTGGTCAACGAACAGATACAGCATACGTTTTTGATCCCGGGAGAGACTATATGCCGCCTCAGTGAGGTCGTTTGACTGGACGATTCGCGGGCTATTTTTACGTTTCTTGTGATTGATAACCGCTGTTTCCGCCATGACAGATCCATGTGAAGTGTGACAAGTTTTTAGATTGTCACACTAAATAAAAAAGAGTCAATAAGCAGGGATAACTTTGTGAAAAAACAGCTTCTTCTGAGGGCAATTTGTCACAGGGTTAAGGGCAATTTGTCACAGACAGGACTGTCATTTGAGGGTGATTTGTCACACTGAAAGGGCAATTTGTCACAACACCTTCTCTAGAACCAGCATGGATAAAGGCCTACAAGGCGCTCTAAAAAAGAAGATCTAAAAACTATAAAAAAAATAATTATAAAAATATCCCCGTGGATAAGTGGATAACCCCAAGGGAAGTTTTTTCAGGCATCGTGTGTAAGCAGAATATATAAGTGCTGTTCCCTGGTGCTTCCTCGCTCACTCGACCGGGAGGGTTCGAGAAGGGGGGGCACCCCCCTTCGGCGTGCGCGGTCACGCGCACAGGGCGCAGCCCTGGTTAAAAACAAGGTTTATAAATATTGGTTTAAAAGCAGGTTAAAAGACAGGTTAGCGGTGGCCGAAAAACGGGCGGAAACCCTTGCAAATGCTGGATTTTCTGCCTGTGGACAGCCCCTCAAATGTCAATAGGTGCGCCCCTCATCTGTCAGCACTCTGCCCCTCAAGTGTCAAGGATCGCGCCCCTCATCTGTCAGTAGTCGCGCCCCTCAAGTGTCAATACCGCAGGGCACTTATCCCCAGGCTTGTCCACATCATCTGTGGGAAACTCGCGTAAAATCAGGCGTTTTCGCCGATTTGCGAGGCTGGCCAGCTCCACGTCGCCGGCCGAAATCGAGCCTGCCCCTCATCTGTCAACGCCGCGCCGGGTGAGTCGGCCCCTCAAGTGTCAACGTCCGCCCCTCATCTGTCAGTGAGGGCCAAGTTTTCCGCGAGGTATCCACAACGCCGGCGGCCGGCCGCGGTGTCTCGCACACGGCTTCGACGGCGTTTCTGGCGCGTTTGCAGGGCCATAGACGGCCGCCAGCCCAGCGGCGAGGGCAACCAGCCGAGGGCTTCGCCCTGTCGCTCGACTGCGGCGAGCACTACTGGCTGTAAAAGGACAGACCACATCATGGTTCTGTGTTCATTAGGTTGTTCTGTCCATTGCTGACATAATCCGCTCCACTTCAACGTAACACCGCACGAAGATTTCTATTGTTCCTGAAGGCATATTCAAATCGTTTTCGTTACCGCTTGCAGGCATCATGACAGAACACTACTTCCTATAAACGCTACACAGGCTCCTGAGATTAATAATGCGGATCTCTACGATAATGGGAGATTTTCCCGACTGTTTCGTTCGCTTCTCAGTGGATAACAGCCAGCTTCTCTGTTTAACAGACAAAAACAGCATATCCACTCAGTTCCACATTTCCATATAAAGGCCAAGGCATTTATTCTCAGGATAATTGTTTCAGCATCGCAACCGCATCAGACTCCGGCATCGCAAACTGCACCCGGTGCCGGGCAGCCACATCCAGCGCAAAAACCTTCGTGTAGACTTCCGTTGAACTGATGGACTTATGTCCCATCAGGCTTTGCAGAACTTTCAGCGGTATACCGGCATACAGCATGTGCATCGCATAGGAATGGCGGAACGTATGTGGTGTGACCGGAACAGAGAACGTCACACCGTCAGCAGCAGCGGCGGCAACCGCCTCCCCAATCCAGGTCCTGACCGTTCTGTCCGTCACTTCCCAGATCCGCGCTTTCTCTGTCCTTCCTGTGCGACGGTTACGCCGCTCCATGAGCTTATCGGGTCCACTCGCGAACGCAGAAAGGCCCACCCGAAGGTGAGCCAGTGTGATTACATTTGCGGCCTAACTGTGGCCAGTCCAGTTACGCTGGAGTCACTAGTATTTAGGTGACACTATAGAAGCGGCCGCGACAACTTGTCCACGTGGAATTCTAAGCTTAGGATCCCAATGTGCTGGAAAGTGGTCGAACGACAACGTAGGCGCGAAAGTTCTCGTTCTCTGGCTCAACGATGTTCACGACGACGAAGTGTTCGCCGCCTTGCCTCTCGATTGACTCGCCTGGCGCGAACGTCAGACGCAGCGAGACAAAAGGGCCGAGATCATCTCCCGTGCGCTCGTCGATCAGTCGGTAGTGGTACATGGCCGCCGGAGTAACGACGAATGCTCGAATTCAGATTCGCGTAAGACGCCTCAAGAAAGGCGCTAGTTGCGTCGGTATGGGTCGCGGCCGATTTGAACGCTCGCCACGGTGCGCTAGGCTCGCGCGTGCGGACAGTCGGCCAGCTCTCCCCTGGTTGAGTCAGCCTTTGACGGTCTGCGGATCCCTGCTCGGGAAGGAACGAATCGCCGCCAACTCTCCCCGGCGGTGGTCGTTCCTGCCTTCGCGCCTTGGCCGCCTCCTATTCGATTCGAATGCCACCGTTCCCCGGTTGGACTTGGCCTCGTCTTAGCCAGCGTCGGTTCGGGCAGCCGCAGGCACGGATGGACAATAGAAGGGGGAAGCGACTCGGGGCGGGCCGCTTCCCCTCTCACAAGCTGACCGCTAGCGAGGTGTGACGATCGCCCAGAGGATCAGAGTGATGTCGCCACCATTGATCGTGCAGGTCTGAGCCTGCGGGTTATTGCCGGTCCCGTTCGGAGGGGACTGGAACAACAGCTCGCCCGTGTTGCTATCCACGACCGTAATTTGCAGCGAGTTGATGCTGACGTTGATTCCGACCACCTTGCCGTGATGCGAGGCATCAGAGGGCGAAACCACGACGTCATAGCTCTGCCCATCAGCACAGACCGCAGGACCAAACTGACCCGCCTGCGGACCCTTAGCCTGCGCCGAAGCTGCTAAGACCAGCAACGTCGCGGCAACCGCAAACACGACGAACACATGCCGCATACCCCTAGACCTCCCCTTGAATCGCTTGCCGCAGAAGCCGCGATCATCTCTCCTAGGAGGTTTGGCCGTCAAGCGCAGGCATGGCGGTCGCTCTCCCCCACGAGACCGGTGACAGGACGCCGCAATTCCCGTCGACCCCGGCACGAACCGCCACGCCCGCGCCAGCACAACAAAGGCCGGGTGCGGCGCGCAAGCGCCGACCGAAGGGAGAGTTATCACCGCACCCACGTTCGGTTTACATACGGGCCTCAATAGCGTCCAAGCCTTGAAAGGGCAGGCCAACGCCGTACCATCGCTCGGTGACGGCGTCGGCCTGCGGCGGACTGACGGTAATCACCCCCGTTCGCCGTCGCCGTCACTAGCTCCTGCGCAGTCGATTTCGCCGCAGCCGTCCGCCCGGTCCACGTACGCCTCCCATACTCCTGGCGGTCCCTGCATTCGGTGGATCACAGCGGATTGGGCGACAGGGTCCTGAGAAGCACGAAACCCGCTCTAGGAGTGGGTTTCCGTGCAACAGAGCGAAGCGGGCGATGGGGTTCGAACCCACGACCCTCAGCTTGGGAAGCTGATGCTCTACCAACTGAGCTACGCCCGCGTGGCGAAGATTCTAGCCCGGGCTACCGGTCGTCCGGCTCGAGCGAGATCGCCCCACTCGATCCTGAGGGCACCGGACGCCTCGGCTCACGTACGCCGATGTCCGGCGGAGGCTGTTTCCGCAGCCCCAGTCGCTCGAGCAGCCGGAGGAACCGCGACCACATTCCCGGATTGTACGTGCGTCTACGCCGTCGCCAGCTCCCGTTCGCGTTCTGGGGTATACGTCCCGCCGGCCGCAGCGGCGTTCATCGCGGCACGGTGGTAGTACGCGCGCTGGGCCGCCGCGACATTCTCGGTCTTCCCGCCCCAAGCCTTCAGCGCAGGCGCCTGCAGCGCTCGCCCGTACGAGAACGACAGCTTCCACGGGTGGGGTCCCAGCCTGTTCATCGCGTCCAGATGCGCGGTTGCATCCTCGTCCGACTGTCCGCCCGACAGGAACACGATGCCCGGCACCGCGGCCGGAACATGGCTCAACAGCACGTCGACCGTTTCCCGGGCGACGTCGTCGATGGGCGCGCGAGACGATGCGTCGTACCCCGAGAGAACCATGTTCGGCTTCAGGAGCGAGCCGGCCAGGTCGACGCGCTGGTCGTGCAGCTCCGTGTAGACGGCCTGCAAGACGCGACCGGTCACGCGTCGCGACTGCTCGATCGTGTGGTCGCCGTCCATCAACACCTCGGGCTCGACGATCGGCACGATCCCGGCCTCCTGGCAGAGCGCGGCGTAGCGCGCGAGCGCGTGGGCATTCGTCCAGATGCAGTAGTCGCTCGGAGTCCCGGCGGCGATCGAATACGTCGCACGCCACTTGGCAAATCGTGCGCCGAGGCCCCGATAGTCCGCGAGCCGTTCCCGCAGCCCGTCGAGGCCTTCGGTGATCGTCTCGCCCGTCGCGAGTGCGAGCGGCTTTGCACCGAGGTCGACCTTGATCCCGGGGATCACACCCTTCGACTCGAGTAGTTTGGGGAACGGGGTGCCGTCGGCGCTTCGCTGGCGAATCGTCTCGTCGAAGAGGATGACGCCGCTCACGAACTCCTCGACGCCGGCGGTCGTGAAGAGCAGGTCGCGATATGCGCGTCGATTCTCTTCCGTCGACTCGACCCCGATCGAGTCGAAGCGCTTCTTGATCGTTCCGCCGCTCTCGTCGGCGGCAAGGATGCCGCGGCCGTCGGCGACGATCGCGCGCGCCGTTGCGTGCAATTCCTCGTGGTCGGTCCCCATCAGTACTCCCTTCCGGTGAACTGCGTCAGTTTGGTCAGTTGGTGCCGAGCCTCGATGCGGCGGACGGTGCCGGATCGTGAGCGCATCACGATCGAATCGGTGATCGCGCCGTCGCGCACGTAGCGCACTCCGCGCAGGAGCGCGCCGGTGGTGACACCCGTTGCGGAGACGAAAACGTTGTCGCTCGTCACCAGGTCGCCCGTCGTGAGGACGCGATCGAGGTCGTAGCCCGCGTCGAGGAGTGCCTGGCGTTCGTCGTCAGAGCGTGGCCACAGCTTCGCCTGGATCCCGCCGCCGACGCACTTCAGCGCGCAGGCGGAGATCACGCCTTCCGGGGTGCCGCCGACGCCGTAGAGCATGTCGACGCCCGTCCCGGGGCGAGCGGCGGCGATCGCGGGTGCGACGTCGCCGTCGCGAATCAGGTTCACATGGGCGCCGGCCTCCCGCAGCTCGCCGATGAGTTCCTCGTGGCGGTCGCGCTCGAGGACGGTCACCCGGATGTCGGTCACGCGGCGACCCTTGGCCTTCGCGACCGCGGCGATGTTCTCCGCCGGCGAGGCGTTGATGTCGATCGCGTCGATCGCGTCGGCGCCGACCGCGATCTTCTCCATGTAGACGGCTGCGCCTGGGAAAAACAGCGAGCCGCGATCGGCGGCCGCGATCACAGCGATCGCGTTCGGCTGACCGAGCGCGGTCAGGCGCGTACCTTCGAGCGGATCGACGGCGACATCGACGTCAGGGCCACGGCCCTCGCCGATCTCCTCGCCGTTGTAGAGCATCGGCGCCTCGTCCTTCTCGCCCTCGCCGATCACGACGACCCCGGTCATCGCGACCGTGTCGAGCATCGCCCGCATCGCGTCGACCGCCGCCTGGTCGGCGGCGTTCTTGTCGCCTCGACCGATCCAGCGTCCGGCGCCCATGGCGGCAGCCTCGGTCACCCGCACGAGCTCGAGCGCCAGGTTCCGGTCGGGGCGCGTGCTGGCCATCGGCCACGGATCCTAGAGCTAGGAGGCTCCCGCACGGTGTGGCTTGAGTCCCCGGCCGCGCTCGGCGGCACGCTGCGGCGTCCTCGGTCTCGCCCGTATGCCCGCATACGAGCGAGACCTGCGTCCTTGCATCGCACTCGCCGCTCGCACCCGGGCGACGAAGCAACACCGTGTGAGAGCCTCCAGCCGTGCGGCTCGACTGGGAGATCGCGAAGCGCGGCTGGCGCCGCTATGCCGCCTACCCCTGGGCGACCGTCGCCGGGGCGTTCACGAACACGATCTTCGGGTTCCTGCTCGCCTACATCCTGCTCGCGGTCTACCGCAGCCGCGCCGACGTCGGCGGGTTCGACGCGGCCGACGCGGTGACCTACGTCTGGCTCTCGCAGTCGATGATCATGACCGTCTACATCTTCAGCTGGTGGGAGCTTGCCTGGCGGATCCGGGACGGCTCCATCACCACCGACCTGCTGCGACCGCTCAACCCGCAGCGGTACTGGCTCGCATTCGATCTCGGGCGGGCGCCGTACCACTTCCTGTTCCGCGGCTTGCCGCCGTTCGTCCTCGGCGCGCTCGTCTTCGAGTTGCGGTATCCCTCGCCGCTCGACGCGCTCGCGTTCCTCGTCAGCCTGCCGCTCGCCGTCGTCGTCAGCTTCGGCTTTCGTTTCATCTACAACTCGGTCGCGTTCTGGCTGCTCGACTTTCGCGGCATCGTCACGCTCTCGACGACCGTGATCGTGTTCTTCTCCGGGATGGCGATCCCGCTGCGATTCATGCCGACCGCGCTGCGCGATCTCTGTTACGCCCTGCCGTTCGGTTCGGTGATCCAGACACCGGTCGATATCTGGCTCGGGAAACGGCAGGGCGCGGCGCTGGTCGGCGTGCTCGCGCTCCAGCTCTTCTGGGCCCTCGCGCTCCTTGCGATCGGGCAGTACGTGCTGCAGCGAGCGACGCGAAAGGTGATCGTGCAAGGTGGTTGACGCCGTCCTCGTCTGGCGGCGGCTCGTCGGCGCACAGATCCGTTCTCAGCTGCAGTATCGATTCTCGTTCGCGCTCGACGCCTTCGGCTCGTTCTGGATCTCGTTCATCGACTTCCTCGTCGTGCTCGTCATCTTCCGGAACGTCTCGCGGCTTAACAAGTGGAGCGTTCACGAGGTCGCCTTCCTGTACGCGGTGTCGTCGATCACGTTCGCCGCCACGGACATGCTGATCGGACAGCTCGACCAGTTCCCACAGAAGATCCGCGACGGCAACTTCGACATCCTGCTCGTGCGGCCGCGAGGGACGCTTTTCCAGGTGATCGCCGGCGATTTCGCGCTGCGCCGCATCGCCCGCGTACTCCAGGGATCGATCGTGCTCGTCTACGCGCTCTCGACTCTGACCATCCACTGGACGGTGTTGCGCGCGATCGTGCTCGTCGTCTCGGTGCCGAGCGCGATCGTGATCTTCTCGTCGATCTGGGTCGTCGGAGCATGCATCGCCTTCTGGACGACCGACGGCGGCGAGTTCACGAACGCGTTCACATACGGGGGCACGGCGATGGCGCAGTACCCGTTCGACATCTACGCGGCCTGGCTGCGGCGACTGCTCGGGTTCGTCATCCCGCTCGCCTTCGTCTGCTACTTCCCCGCCCTCTACGTCCTCGACAAGCCGGACCCGCTCGGGTTGCCGCGGTTCCTCGAGTTCTGCTCGCCGGCGGTGGCCGCTGCGTCCGCGATCGTCGCAGGACTCGTGTGGCGGTTCGCCGTCCGTCACTACCGGAGCGCCGGCGGATGATCGAGGTCGAGGGCCTTCGCAAGGAGTTCGTCGTGCGTCATGGACGCCTACGGCGTGAGCGTCGCGTGGTGCAGGCGGTCAACGGGATCTCGTTCTGCGTCGAGCGCGGTGAGCTTCTCGGCTATCTCGGACCAAACGGCGCCGGCAAGTCGACGACGATCAAGATGCTCACGGGCATCCTCGTCCCCACGGCAGGGCGCATCTCGGTCGCCGGGCTCGAGCCGTCCCGGAGGCGGATCGAGCTCGCCAGGCGGATCGGGGCGATGTTCGGCCAGCGGATCCAGCTCTGGTGGGATCTGCCGCTCAAGGACTCGTTCGAGCTGCTGCGCCACATCTACCGGGTTCCGGCCGGGCGTCACCGCGCGAACCTCGCGCGGTTCCGGGACGTGCTCGAGCTCGACCCGTTCCTCGACACGCCGGTTCGACAGCTGTCGCTCGGGCAGCGCATCCGCGGGGAGCTGACGGCTGCAATGCTCCACGGGCCCGAGCTGCTGTTCCTCGACGAGCCAACCATCGGCCTCGACGTCGTCGCGAAGCAGCGCGTGCGTGACTTCCTCGTCGAGATCAACCGCGAGGACGGCGTCACCGTGATGCTGACGACGCACGACCTCGGTGACATCGAGCGCCTCTGTAACCGCCTGCTCGTGATCGACCACGGCTCGCTGATCTGGGACGGCGGCATCCCCGAGCTGAAGGAGCGCTACGGCGGCGAGCGCACACTCGTCGTCGACCTCGAGGAGCCTTCGCCTCCGCTGGAGATCGAGGGCGCCACGGTCGATCGCGTCGACGGACCGCGGCAGTGGCTGCGCTTCAAGGGCTCGGCATCGGAACTGACGGCGCGTGTTGCCCGGACGGCACACCTCGTCGACCTGCAGGTCGCTGAACCGGACATCGAGGAGATCGTGCGCCGGATCTATGCGAGCCCCGAAGCGGTGTCAGACACTTGGAGTGTCTGACACCCGGCTCACATGCGGTCGGGAGCTTCCACGCCGACAAGGTCGAGGCACCGGGCGATGACGCCCTGCGTCGCTCGGCACAGGCCGAGCCGGAACGCCTGCTCGGGCGAGCCGATGACGCGGCACTCGTGATAGAAGCGGTGGAAGTCGTCGGCCAAGCGGATGGCGTACGCCGGGATCAGCTGCGGCCCGCGGCGATCCGCCGCCTCGCGGACCGTGACGGGGAAGTCGGTGAGACGCTTGATCAGCTCGCGCTCCTCGGTCGCGAGTTTGTGTTGACTCAACACAAACTCGCCTGACGCGTCCGCGTTCCGCAGGATCGCCGCAATGCGCGCATGCGCGTACTGGACGTAGTAGACGGGGTTCTTGTTCGACTTCTCGGCAGCGAGGTCGAGGTCGATGTCGATCGTCTGGTCGGGGCCGCGGTTCACGAGATACCAGCGCGCAGCGTCGACCCCGACCTGGTCGATCAGCTCATCGAGGAACACGACGTTGCCGGCGCGCTTCGAGATCTTCGCCGCCTCGTCGCCGCTCGTCAGGTGGACGAACTGGTAGAGCAGCACCTCGACGCGCGACTCGTCGTAGCCGAGCATCCGCGCGATCGCCGCGTACCAGCGTGCGGTCGCGTGGTGGTCGGCGCCGAGCACGTACATCGCCTTGTCGAACCCGCGGTCGAGCTTGTCGGTGAGGTAGACGATGTCCGCCGCGCGGTACGTCGGCGTGCCGCCTTTCTCGGCCGAGCGGATGATCACCCAGTCCGACTCGTCGCCGTAGGCCGACGACCGCGCCCACACGGCGCCGTCCTTCTCATACGTGTCCAACCGCGACATGAACTCGGGCAGGCGCTGCTCGAGCTCGCTCTGAAGAGCCCAGCTGTCGAAGTGAATGCGGAAGCGGTCGAGCGTCCCCTCGATCGACGCGAGCATCCTCGGCAGGGGGTCGCCGTCCTGCGCGGCAAGGTCGCGGACGTAGTCGCCGTGGTAGCCGTCCTCGGGCACCGGCTCACCCCGTCGGAGCGCGTCGACGGACGCACGGAAGCGGTCGACCTGTGCGCCGGCGTCGTTGTAGTAGTACTCGCGCTCCACCGCATGGCCGCCGAACGCAAGCAGCCGCGCGACGCTGTCGCCGTAGGCGCCGTTCCGTGCGTGCGAGACGAGCAGCGGCCCGGTCGGGTTCGCCGACACCATCTCGACCTGCACACGCTCCGGCGCGCCCGCCGCCCAGCCGCCGCCGTAGCCGTCCGTCACCTCGCCGAGCGCACGGGCGAAGAACGAGTCGGCCAGTCGGAGGTTGATGAAGCCGGGCCCGGCGACCTCTGTCGAGTCCACGTCGTCGAGCGCGACGATCTGGTCGGCGAGCTCTGCCGCGAGCTCCCGGGGAACCCTCCCGACGTTCTTCGCGCTGCGCAAGGCGACGTTCGTGGCGAAGTCGCCGTGGGACGCGTCCTTCGGCCGCTCGAGCTCGACGTCGGTTCCCACCGCCGCCGAGATCTGCGCATGGAGGCGCTCTACCGCTGGTGCCGGCACGCAAGAAACCTAGCGACGGTATCGTCACCGGGGATGGACGACGACTCCGCCGAGCGCCAGCTCAACATCCACATGGACCCCGCGCTGCTCGCGGGCGTGTACGCGAACTTCGCCAACATCACCTTCTCGGACTATGAGTTCACGCTCACGTTCGCCCGGATCGACCACGAGGTCGAGGAGGGTGACGTGCCCGGTGTGGTGGTCTCACGGGTCAATATGTCGCAGCAGTTCATGAAGGAGTTGCTCGCCGCGATGCAGGATGCATACTCGAAGTACACGACCGTCAAGGGGATCCAGGACCTCCCGGAGACGGAAGACCGTTAGCGTTCCGCGCCTTCCACGCCTGCGCCATCGCGATCCGCTGCGCAAGCGTCGGGTGGTTCTCGAGCCACAGGTAGTCGAGCAAGGGCGGGTTCGGCTCTTCGAGGCTCGTCTGGCCGAACTTCTGGAAGAGCGTAGTGTCCGCGGCGGGATCGCGGGTTGCGTTGAGCGCGCGCCAGTCTGCCTCCGCCTCGTAACGGCGTGACACCATGTTCTCGACCGGCGCAGTCAGCAACGCGAGCACCGTCAACACGAGGAACACGTACGGCAAGTTCGCCGGGTCGCCCACGCCGCCTCGACCGCGGGTGGCGAGCGCCAGCAGCCACAACGTCGGCAGGATGATCAACGCCGTCCAGCCGATCGCTTTCATGATGTGCCGGCTGCGCACGTGGCCGAGCTCGTGCGCGATCACGACGTTCTGCTCGGCGCGTGAGAACCGCTCGTCGAGGATCGTGTCCCAGAGCACAACGTGCGTCGACGGACCGAACCCGACGGTGAACGCGTTCGCCTGATCCGTCCACGACGATACGTTCTGCACGCGCACCGGTGTGCCCTCGACGTGCTCGATGTGCTCGAGCCTCGTGACATCTGCCTTCAGCCTGGGATCGTCGAGCGGATGCGACGCGGCAGCTGCGAGCCAGCCGGAGATGAACGCGAAGAACAAGGCGAAGACGACGACGATCGGCGCCGCGACGAGCCACCAGCGCCGAAAGCGTCCTGCTGTCCCGACGAGCAGCGCGATCGTCGCCATCGCGAAGACTGCCTCCGGCCCGAGGGTCGACCACTGCGCCAGGAGCCACGCGAAGACGTCGAACGGCCCTAGCCCCCAGTGGTGCTGCCACCAGAGATCGAACAGGCTGAACGGAAGACCGACGAACCACAGCGTGACCAGCACCACCATCCCGGCGACGATGCCGCTGGCGATCCGGCCGAGCCCCATCGACCGCACGCTGCGCGGCAGCAGCTGCACGAGCACGACCAGTGCCGTCACCTGCGCGATCAGATTCAGGACGTAGAGCACCTGTTCGCCGCGGTTGAAGCTCCGCGCGCGCGCGAGCTCGTGTGCGGAGAAGTACCGGCGCGTATCGAGACCGGACAGATGCAGCGACGGGACACTCGTGCGCGAGAGCCACCACGCCCCGACGCACCACGCCACGGCCCCCGCAGCTAGCGTGGCGGCCCTCCCCATGCGCATCGCAGTCATCTCGGACATCCACGCCAACCTTCACGCACTGGAAACGGTGCTCGCCGACGTCGAGCGTGAATCGGTTGACGAGATCTGGTGCCTCGGCGACGTCGTCGGGTACGGGCCGAAGCCGAACGAATGTTGCGACCTGATTCGGGAGCGCGCCGCGATCTCCCTCTGCGGGAACCACGATCTCGCTGCGCTCGGACTGCTCGACGTCGCCGAGTTCAGCGCCGACGCAGCGACGGCTGCGCGCTGGACGTCGGGTGTGCTCGGCGACGAGCAGCGCGCCTGGCTCGGCTCGCTCGAACCACTCGCGCGTCGCGAAGGCGCGGAGCTGTTCCACGCGAGCCCACGCGACCCGGTGTGGGAGTACGTGCTGAGTGAGGAGGTCGCGCTTCTCTCCCTGGAGGCCACGACGGAGCCGCTCGTGCTCGTCGGCCACACGCACGTCGCGTTGGCGCTCGCTCTCGACGGCGACCGCGTCGACGGAGGGCTTGCGCCCGGCGGCATCACCGTCGACCTCGGCGACCGCCGCCTCCTCGTCAACCCGGGCTCGGTCGGGCAGCCGCGCGACGGCGACCCGCGCGCCGCGTGGCTGCTCGTCGACACCGGCGCCGGCGCCGGCGGGTTCCGGCGCGTGCCCTACCCGATCGAGGACACGCAGAAGGAGATGCGGGATGTGGCGCTCCCCGAGACGCTCGCTGGCCGTCTCGCTCACGGTCTGTAGCGCGTTTCTCGCAGGCTGCGGCTCCGGCCCGAAGCTGGAGCACGCCGACGGCGCCGCCCTCCGCGCGCTGGCACACCGGATCGCCGGCGAGGGCGCGGCTGGTCGGGCGCGAGACATCCCGAAACTCCGCCGCCGGGCGATCGGCCTGATCAACGCGAAGAGGATTCCCGCGAAGCTGCAGGAGCCGCTGCTCGGCAAGGTCAACGCGGTCGGTGTCCGGCCACACGCGGCGCGCGCGCTCGAGGACTGGCTGAAGCGGAATTCGCGCTAGAGGACTTCTGCGTCGGCGGCGACTTCGTTGCCGAACGTGATGCCCTGACGGGCGAGCGCGACCTGAACGTCCTCCCGCGCCTTGAAGATCCGCCACTTCACGGTCGCGAGCGTGATCTCGAGCGAGTCCGCGATCTCGTTGTAGGAGAGCCCGACCACATCGCGGAGCAGCAGCGCCATCTTCAGGTCGACCGGCAGCTGCTCGATCGAGCGCCAGAGCGCGTCGATCGCCTCGACCCGCTCGACCGGCTGGTCGACGACCTCGAGCTGGGGCGCGTCGTCGAGGTTGACCGGAGTCGAAGGCCGCCGCTCGCGCGCGCGCAGCTCGTCGAGGACACGGTTCTTCGTCACCTGGAAGAGCCACGTCGTGAACTTGCAGCGCAGCGAGAACTTCGGCAGGCCCTGGAAGACACGCAGGAACACCTCCTGCGTCAGGTCCTCGGCGAGCGCCTTGTCCCCGTTCGTCAGCCGAAGCACGTAGTTGTAGACCGGCGTCTCGTATGTCCGCACGATGATGGCGAACGCACGCTCGTCTCCACGCTGGGCTTTCCGAAGGATCGCCAGATCAGGCTGGGGGAGCGACAAGGTGCCGGAGTATATCCGCGCTGTCGGCGGAATTCCTCCCTCTTACCCAGGTTTTACGAGGGAGCGGCCCGTCATCTTCGGAGGCTGACGGATTCCCAACAACTCGAGCACCGTCGGCGCCAGATCGGCCAGTTCACCGCCGTCGCGGAGCTCCACGCCGCGAGCGGTGACGACGAGCGGCACGGGGTTCGTCGTGTGAGCGGTGTGCGGGCTGACGCCGTCGTCCTCGAGCATCCGCTCGGCGTTTCCATGGTCCGCGGTGACGAGCGCGACGCCGCCGAGCTCGGTGACGCGGTCGACGACACGGCCGAGGCACCGGTCGGCGGTCTCGCACGCGCTCACCACGGCCGGGATCGAGCCGGTGTGCCCGACCATGTCCGGGTTCGCGAAGTTGACGACGCAGAACGCGTAGCCGTCGCCGAGTTCGTCGACCACGCGATCGGCCACCTCGTCGGCCGACATCTCCGGCTTGTGGTCATAGCCCGGCACGTCGCGCGGGCTCGGGACGAGGATCCGGTCCTCGCCGGGCCAGCCCTGCTCGCGCCCGCCGTTGAAGAAGTAGGTGACGTGCGCGTACTTCTCCGTCTCCGCAACGTGGAGCTGCTGAAGCCCGTGCTCCGCCAGCACCTCGGCGAGCGTCTCCGGCACATCCTGTTCCGCGAAGGCGATCGGCGTCCGGAGATCTGACGCATAGCGCGTCATCGTTGTCAGGTCGACACCGTGGTCGAGCAGCAGCTTCGAAAGCTGGCGGCCGCGGTCCGGGCGGAAGTTGAAGAAGATCGCGGTGTCTCCGGACTCGAGTGCCGGAGCGTCGCCGACGACGATCGGCTCGATGAACTCGTCGGTGACGCCGGCGTCGTAACTCGCCTGCACCGCCGCGAGCGGATCGTCGGTTGCCGCACCGACACGCTTCACGATCGCGTCGAACGCACGCTGCGTCCGATCCCAGCGGGCGTCGCGGTCCATCGCGTAGTAGCGGCCGGTCACCGTCGCGATGCGGTCCTGCGGCAGGAGCGCCAGGTCGCGGATCGCCGAGGTCGGCGAGACGTCGCGGCCGTCGGTGAACGCGTGGATCCACGTCTTCTCCGGCGCGAACCGGAGCAACGCCTGCAGGTGGTCGATGTGCGAGTGGACGCCGCCGTGCGACACGAGCCCGAGCAGGTGGACTCGCTTGCCGCGCTCGAACGCCGAGACGAGGACCTCGTTGTCGAAGAACGACCCGTCCTCGATCGCGCGGTTCACCCGCATCAGGTCCTGGTACAGCCGCCGGCCCGAGCCGATGGTCAGGTGGCCGACCTCGCTGTTCCCCATCTGTCCTTCGGGAAGCCCGGCCGCAGGCCCCGAGGCCTCGATTGTCGTGTGCGGGAACTCACGCCAGAGCCGGTCGAACACCGGTGTATCGGCGAGATCGACCGCGTTCCCCGGCCCCGAAGGCGCGCAGCCGAAGCCGTCGAGGATGATCAGCGCGACGAGGCTCGGCATATCGCGGCGAACGAGTCGACGTCGAGTGACGCACCGCCGACGAGCGCACCGTCGATCGCCGGCTGCGCGAGGAGCTCGGCCGCGTTCTCGGGCTTGACGGAGCCGCCGTAGAGCATCGGGACGTCGATCAGCTCCTTGATCGTCTCGTGCGCCTCCTGCGCCATCTGCGGTGTAGCGGTCTTGCCCGTGCCGATCGCCCAGACGGGCTCGTAGGCAATCACGAGGTTCGGGTCGGGCTCGAACGCCGCCACCTGACGACGCAGTACGAGGTGTGTGGCGCCCTGGTCGCGCTCCTCTCCGGTCTCGCCGATACAGGCGATCACGTGCAGGCCCTGCTCGAGGCAATGGTGCAGGCGGCGCGCGACGAGCTCGTCCGTCTCGCCGAACCACTGCCGCCGCTCGGAGTGCCCGACGATCGTTCCGTACACGCCAAGCTCCTTCAGCATCGGCGCCGATACCTCGCCGGTGAACGCGCCCTCGGTCTCCCAGTGGCAGTTCTGTGCGAAGACCCCAATCTCGGTTCCCGCGAGCGCCTGCACCGCCGCACCGAGCGACACGAACGGAGGCGCCACGACGACGTCGACGCCCTCGGGGAGGTCGGCATCACGCAGCGCGCGGCAGAACGAGCCCGCTTCGTCCGGCCCCTTGAACATCTTCCAGTTGCCTGCGATCAGCGTCACTTGGGATCGCTTCCACCCGGAATTGCTCGAACCCCCGGGAGCTCCTTGCCTTCGAGCAGCTCGAGCGACGCGCCGCCGCCCGTCGAGATCCACGAGATGCGGGCGGCGACACCGGCCTCGTGCACCGCGCGCACCGAGTCGCCGCCGCCGACGACAGTGAACCCGTCGCACGCGGCCACCGCCTCGGCGACCGCGACCGTTCCCGCCGCGAACGCCGGCCACTCGAAAACGCCCATCGGACCGTTCCAGAACACGGTGCGCGCGCCGGCGATGCGCCGCGCGAACTCCTCTCGTGTGGACGGCCCGACGTCGAGGCCAAGCCAACCGTCGGGCAGCGCGTCGAACGGCGTCACCTGCGTCTCAGCGTCGGCTGCGAATTCTTTGGCCGCGACGACGTCCACGGGCAGGACCGCCTCGAACGGGAACGGGTTGTCGGTGCGCACGTCCTCCGCCATCTTTCCGCCGATCAGCACCGCGTCCGCCTTCTGGCCGAGGTTCTGGAGCACGCCGATCTTGTCCTCGACCTTCGCGCCGCCGGAGACGATCACGAACGGCCGCTCGACCTCGCCGAGAAGGCGTCCGAGGTTGCGCAGCTCCTCGAGCAGCAGGAGCCCCGCGTATGCCGGCAGCAGCTCGGCCACGCCGACCGTCGACGCATGCGCGCGGTGCGCCGAGCCGAACGCGTCGTTCACGTACAGGTCGCAGCCGTCGGCAAGCTCGCGCGCGAAGCCCGGGTCGTTCTTCGTCTCCCCCGCGTTGAAGCGCGTGTTCTCCAGCACCTCGACGCGCTGGTCGCCGATCGCCGCCTTCACCGCCTCGCGGACGGGCGCCATCGAATATTTCTCCCGGTCCTCGTCGGTCTTCGGCCGGCCGAGATGCGAGCACACGCGAACTTCCCGCGCGCCCCGTTCGAGCAACAGTCGAAGCGTCGGCAGCGACGCCTGGATCCGCGTGTCGTCGGCAACGCGACCGTCCTCGAGCGGCACGTTGAGGTCCGACCGGACGAGGACGACGTTGCCCTCGACGTCGGCCGTTTCGACTGACCGCGGGAGCATCTAAAGCAGCTTCGAGACGAGATCGACCAGCCGGCACGAGTACCCCCACTCGTTGTCGTACCAGCCGAAGACCTTCGCAAACGACCCGTTCGCCATCGTCAGCTCGCTGTCGAAGATGCACGACGCCGGCGAATGCACGATGTCGCGCGACACGAGCGGCTCGGTCGAAAAGTCGAGGTACGGCGCGAGCGGGCCCGAGTCGGCGGCTGCCTTGAACGCCGCGTTCACGGAGTCGGTCGTCGCCGCACCGCGCAGCGTGACGACGAGGTCCGTGATCGAGCCCGTCGGCACCGGCGCGCGGACCGAGATCCCGTCCACCTTCCCCTGTAGATGCGGCAGGACGAGGCCGATCGCCTTCGCCGCGCCCGTCGACGTCGGGATCAGGTTGATCGCCGCGGCGCGCGCGCGCCGCAGATCCTTGTGCGGGAGATCGAGGATCTGTTGGTCGTTCGTGTACGCGTGGATCGTCGTCATGAATCCCTGCTCGATGCCGAACGTGTCGTCGAGCACCTTCGCCATCGGCGCGACGCAGTTCGTCGTGCACGACGCGTTCGAGATGATCGAGTGCTGCTCCGCGTCGTAGGCGTCGTCGTTCACGCCGAGCACGATCGTGATATCCGGATCCGTCGCCGGAGCGGAGATGACGACTTTCTTCGCGCCGGCGTCGAGGTGCTTCTGCGCCCCTTCACGGTTCGTGAAGAATCCCGTCGACTCGATCGCTATGTCGACCTCGAGGTCGCGCCACGGAAGGTTCGCAGGATCGCGCTCGGCCAGTCCCCGCAATTCCTTCCCGTTGACCTTCAGCGACCCGCCCGATTCCTCGACCTCGCCGTCGAAGTTCCCGAGCACCGAGTCGTGCTTGAGCAGATGCGCCATCGTCGGAACGTCGCCCAGGTCGTTGAACGCCACGATCTCGAAATCGGCGTTCCGTTCGAGCGCAGCGCGGAAGAAATTGCGACCGATGCGGCCGAACCCGTTGATCCCCACCCGTGTCTTCGCCATGCGGCGAGCTTAGCGAGCGGGGCTAGGCGGCGATGCCGTAGATCCCCGCGAGCTTCTCGCGGAGGTACCGAACGTAGGGCTCGGGGTCGATCTGCGACGTCCCGACGACGCGCTCGAGCGTCTCTCCCGGCGTGAACTTGCGGCCGTACCGGTGGAGGTTCTCGCGCAGCCAGTCGCGGAGCGGCGCGAAGTCGCCCGCCTCGACCGAGTCGGCGAGATCCGGCAGGTCGGCCGTGAGCCGCTCCCAGATCTGCGCAGAGATCAGGTTGCCGAGGGCGTATGTCGGGAAGTAACCGATCGAGCCGCTCGACCAGTGCACGTCCTGGAGGACGCCTCTCGTGTCGTCCGGCACCTCGATGCCGAGGTACTCCCACATGCGCCGGTTCCACTCCTCGGGCAGCTGCTCGAGCGGGAACTCGTCCGCGAGCATCGCCTGCTCGAGCTCGAAGCGCAGGATGATGTGCATGTTGTATGTCGCCTCGTCGGCCTCGACGCGGATGAGCGACGGCTCGACCGCGTTGACCTCGCGGTACCAGCTCTCCGCGTCGTGCCCTGCGAGGGCGTCCCCGAACAGCTCCTGCGCTCGTGGGAAGAAGCGCCGCCAGAACGGCTGCGACCGGCCGACGAGGTTCTCCCACATGCGGCTCTGCGACTCGTGCATGCCGAGCGAGACACCGCGCGCGAGCGGCGAGCGCTCGAGGGTCGGGTCGACCTGGTTCTCGTACAGACCGTGACCGAACTCGTGCATCGTCCCGAAGAGACCCTCAAGTCCGTCGGTGAAGTACCGCGTCGTGATCCGAATGTCGGTCACGCCGGTGCCGGACGCGAACGGATGCACCGTCGGGTCGAGCCGCCACGAGTCTGAGGTGAAGCCGAACTCGCGCACGACCTCGAGCTCGAAGATCTTCTGCGCGTCGATGTCGAACGTCTTTTCGCCCTTCTCGACCTGCGTGCGCTCGGCGACCTCCTTCACGAGCGGCGCCTGATGCTCCTTCAGGTAGTCGAAGATGCGCCGCACCTCGGCCGTCTTCATCCCGCGCTCGTAGTCGTCGAGCACGATGTCGTACGGCTCGTCGCCCACCTCGAAGCAGTCGATGTAGCGCTTGCGCAGGTCGAGGTTCTTCCGCAGCACCGGCAGGAACGACGAGAAGTCGTTGTCGCGACGCGCGGCGGCCCAGACCGGGTTGGCGAGCGCTGCAGAACGCGACATCTCGGCACGGAGGTCGGCCGGCACCTTGCTCGACTTCTCCCAGTCACGGCTCGCGACGCGGATGAGGCTCGCCTCGAACGAGTCGTAGTCGTGCTGCTCTCCGAAGCCGCGCAGGTCCTCGAGCAGACGGCCGATATCGGCCGAGATGAACTTCGAGTGCGCGATGCGGCTGACGGTCGCGAGCTGCTCGGCCCGGATCGCCGCGCCGCCGCTCGGCATCATCACTTGCTGGTCCCAGCTGAGCAGCGCTGCGGTCTTCCACAGTGGGATCCGAAGCTTGGAATTCACGTGACTTGAAGTCGCGGCCGCACTG
>JADMIO011089376.1_pt1 | contig 21436 bp, 18 predicted proteins | sample 8958161 | NCBI WGS metagenome assembly JADMIO01 (sample SAMN16585339, study PRJNA669376) | soil metagenome | isolation source: Crop rotation soil | place: USA: Cullars Rotation, Alabama | collected 2011
GCGACAACTTGTCCACGTGGAATTCTAAGCTTAGGATCCCAATGTGCTGGAAAGGGTAAAAATGTTCGGCGGCGCAGCAAGCGGCGGCAGAAAAAAAGCCCCGCGTGTCGACAGAGAAATCCTCGCCTGCCAGAAAGTAAATCATTTTAATGTCGCAGCCTTCTACGACTGCATTCAACATGAAGGACTCTCAGGCTACAGTATGGAATTGGTCGACGGATACGATCTTTCGGATTTAATCAGCGAACGCCCGCAATCTCCTTTGCAAGTGGTGCATCTTTTTAAGCAAATTATGAATGGATTGGGGGCGATTCATAATGCCGGAATAATTCACCGCGATATCAAGCCCTCGAATATTCTTATCACCAAGTCCGGACAGGTAAAGATTTCTGACTTCGGTGTCGCAAACCAGGTGAAAATTCGTGAAAGCCTTCCCGAGCAGATTGAAAGTTCTCCGAACCTGGACGGAGTGCGAGATGAAAAATGCAGCCAGGTCGGGCGGATTGTCGGCACGCCGTTGTATTTGGCGCCGGAATATTTGCAAAGCGGAATGATCGACGCGAAATCCGATCTGTACGCCTGCGGCGTTATTATGTATGAAATGCTTTGCGGCAGACATCCGCATGACTACAAAGAGCTTTCTGAACTTTTAATTAAGAAGGTGGAGCAGGACGCCCGCCCCGTTCAAAACTTTAACAAAGATTGTCCATTAATGTTATGTCAAATTGTGGCAAATCTTTTAGCCCGTTCACCGCAAGAGCGATACCAAAACGCTCACGAAGTCGAGCGTGTCTTGATGCAGGTGGAGCAGAAGTTAAAAAAAGAGCAGCGTTTAAATTCCAATGTGATCGAAAATCCTCATCGTGAAATCTTTCCCTACGCCGTGGGACCCGACTGCGGAAAGAACGATAGGCAAGGAAGACAGGAACAATCAACTCCGCAAACTGCGCGCCGTAATACGGAAAAGATTTCGCAACGTTCTTCTCTGCTTTTGCAAATCCGAAAAGGCCTCGGCGGGATTTTACACGCTTGGGATGTAGTGCTTGAAAAATTTAATATCGTGCCTCTGGCTATCGGCGCTATTATCGGGGCAATACTTTATTTAGCGTGTTATGGGACCGGCTCCGCCGCCCCGGTAGCGGAAATAAAAAAGCCGCTCTTACGCAGTGAATCACAAAAGGTTTATTTCAGCGCACCCGCCACGTCCTCGAGCACCGTTATCCGCTCGATGGAAGATGCAAAGAAAGTCCGTCTTAACGAACCCTGAAATTTCATGAATTGGTGAAGAATGGGAAATTCGCAGGAGTGGCGCTGCTGCTTACTGGGCTGGGATCTGCACGTGCTTCCCGCTTGACACCTTTATCGCAGTAAGCGGCTAAAAACCCCATTTTTTAACATGGTTATTTGTCCCAGCTTTGGATTGCAACGCAAGCAGCGACAAGCTATATAATTCCTAAGATTTTATCGGCCTAAGGAGCCACAATGTATAAAGGAAAAAGCGTCTGTGTAGTTATCCCGGCGTACAATGAGGAGAAGCTCATTGAGTACACAGTGCGCAGTGTTCCGGATTATGTGGATAAAATTGTAGTCGTCGATGATTGCAGCAAGGACACTACCGTTAAAGTCGTTGAAGGCCTATGCGCGCAAATGAGCCGCCTTATACTTTTAAAAAATGAAGTTAACGGCGGAGTAGGTGTCGCCATCCGTAACGGGTATATTTGGTGCCGCGAAAATAAAATTGATGTTGCAGTAGTAATGGCCGGCGATGGCCAGATGGATCCGGCCGATATGCCTGCATTACTTGATCCTGTCGTTGAAGGCCGGACTGATTATTCTAAAGGCAACCGTCTTGTCACAGGCGAAGCCTGGAAAAAAATTCCGCGGGTACGTTACATCGGAAATTCGGCTCTGACATTTTTAACCAAAATCGCCAGCGGTTATTGGCACGTGACGGATTCGCAAACTGGATATACGGCTCTAAACAAAAAAGCGCTCGACCTTATTCCCTTGGAGGAAATTTTTCCGCGCTATGGGATGCCGAATGACTTGTTGGTGACATTAAATATTTATAATTTCCGTGTAACTGACGTCCCGGTAAAACCGGTATACGGCATCGGGGAGAAGAGTGGTATCAGGGTGCGGCGGGTTCTGTTTACTTTGAGCTTTTTGATAGCACGGCTATTTTGCAGGCGCATGTTCCAAAAATACATTGTGCGCGATTTTCATCCCTTGGTACTTTTTTATACCTTCGGCTTTTTGTTGCTGTTAGTTGATATTCCGTTGACCCTGCGCTTGTTTTACCAGTGGGGAATTACCGGAGTAGTGCCGCCTATCAATGCCTTGGCTATTATATTTTGCACATTCCTGGGATTTCAGTCTCTTCTGTTCGCGATGTTATTCGACATGGAAGCCAATCGCGATCTTAAGGGCACACCTGCCGCGAGTTAATTTATTTTCTGCCGTGCTACTGCGGTTCTGAAAAGTCGGGCCGGAAGCCTTGGCCGTATACGGGAATCGGTTGCACCAAAAAAGTTAGCGCTAGTAATACGAATGCGCCGATGGCCGCTAAAATATAACCGAACATCAAGAAGTCAGGGGCATAGCGCAGTTCAATTTTGTATTCGCCTTGTGGAAGCACTATTGCGCGCATGTTCAAATTGGCACGCCGAATCTGAGTCTTTGTGCCGTTAACATAGGCTACCCAACCGTAATCGTAGTTATCGCTAACGATCAGCAGGCCGGGCTTTGACAATTTCGCCGCATAAATTTGCCGCATATCCTCAATTTTCTCTACGGTAACCGAATCACGGGTATGATCTTTACTTTCTGCAAAAGGCTTTAAGTTTTTATCTTCGCTTGCGTCCTTGGGAAAATATGCGGTATCCGCTAATTGCAGTTTGTCTTGATTGGCGGAGTCGGCGAATTCCTGGTCATCTATAAACTCGATACGATGCACGACCCAAGCCCGATCAAAAACCTTCGTATTTTCCCAAACACGCAAGTCTTTGTCGTAAACCAACTTAAATTTTTCTTCCATGCCTGCCGGGGCGGACTGCTCGGCAAACAATTCAAATTTTAGATCGCCGGGCAGGGCTTCTTGCCCGTGAAATGCCGTGCCGGAAGGGATACGATCGGTATCCTTGGCCCAAGAAAATTGAACTTCCCCGGGCCCGGACAATTTTATTTCCATGCGGTAGAGCTTACCCGCTTCTAATGACAAATCCGAGAATTCAGCAGTTATGGAGCTGCCGCCGCCCGGCTCCACCTGCGCGGAAGTTTTGGATATCGCCGTGCCGTCGCTAGAAATCTCAATCACCATTTGCTCAGGAGCCGGGATTGAGGCAGCGGCGATGGGTAGCGTGAGTGTCAGTGATTTGTAGCCATTGTCCGTTTTAAACGTTTGAGAAACCGGATTTTCGGCAGTTAAAGAGACAAAGCTGTTCCAATCGCTTTGTTGATATGCAAAGCCGCGGGCATACATTTCATGCGGATTAACCCTAGGCGGGGTCAGCAAATATTTAATCCCCAACGCGTCGAAGATCGTCGCAAAAATTTTAGTGCCGCTATTGGCAGGGAAAAATATCTGTGTCGGCGTGGTCTTAAAGGCGTCCTTCCATAGAGCTCCGTAAAGAAGTTTCGTCCTGGTATTAAAAAAACCGCGCCCGCCGATAGTGGGCAATGAGTATATTTGAGGAGTGTTTGCAATGAATTCTTTCTCCAGCATGAAGATTTTAGATGTCCCCACATTTTGCTTTAGAAATCTTTCGCCCGGCGTTTCCGGGTAGAAGGCCGCGCGCGGCACGGAACGGTTCCACCCCTGTGCCACGCCGTAAAGGTCGTACATTATAACCGTAAGCACAAAAGCCGCGGAAAAAAGGCTGCGCGGTTGCCAGCAGAAAATCGCCACGGCGGCCACGGAAAAAATTAGCACGAGAATTTGCGCCTGAAGGTGCTGGCTAAACCCGGGAATCTCGGGCCGCGACATTAAGTTTTCGCCCTGCGCCAGATATAAAATTACGCTTACGACCACCATCAAAATACTTAAAAACCTGATTATCGAAACGCGCCCGAGATAAATCTCTTCGAAACCGAGCGCCACAAAAATAGCAGTGAAAAAAGGCAGCACCAAAGTGTTGGTGTTGGGCATAGAGGAGTTAAAGACAGGTATGAACTTATAGAAATCGAGGATGTTAAAAAGATTATAAGAAACTGAAAAAAACCATAGAAACATTAATAAGAAAAACCACTTTATCCCGTTAAAGCGCGGGTTGAAGAAGGTCACAAATGCCACCAACAACGGCAGGATCCCGATGTATACCGCGTATCTTATCCATGAATTAATTGTCGGATCGCCGAAATAAAAAGGCAGCAACCAAGTGATTAACCAATTGCGCGGCACGCCCGAGGCCCAATAGTTGTTACGATAAGCCCAATCGAATTGAGAGAAGAAGTCAATCGATGCAAAGATAGCGGGAGCGCAGAGAGCCAGAGATAGGGCTCCCAAAAGAAAAAAGAGCAGGAAATTACCTAGAATATCGTCAAAAAATTGCAAAGTGCGATAAATAATATAGCAGCCCCATATAAACAAAACATAGGACGAGGTGGCCGGATAACCCGCCACAATCATTTGTTCCACTATTACAGGGAAAAGAAAAATCCAAAGTTTGCTGCGTTCGCGGATTATTTTTTCGACGGCGTATAAGCCGATCGGGATCATTACATACTGCGTCGCCAGCGTAATACCGAAGTTCTGAACACAGACACTGCTGCAGGCAAAGACTACCGTCCCGAAGAGCGCGGGGATAAATGAAATGTTTAAATATCGCAGATAGCGCAGCATGAAATAGCCGCCGGCCACGACGCGCAGAATCAAAAAAGCCGTCCAGCCGACGGGAAATCCTAAAATTAGAGTTAAAGCGATCAGCGGCAGAAGCTGGCCCTCATGTTTGATCACCCAAAAATTGGCTGTTCCATTTTGGATTTTATCGGTGTAAGCCGGGATTTGCCCGTGCCGCAGAACGTCGTGCTGCTGATATAAGTTGGGAATAATCTCGTCGAATTGATCTGAAAGCACGTAGTGTGCCGGCTTTATATGCAAAGGGTTGTTGGTATTGTAGGGAGTGTAGAAGTATGCCAAATCCGCAGGGGCGATGATTTCCTTATCCGTAAATACGCGCGGAAAGAGAAGTAAGAACCAAATACCGATCAGCAGCCCGTATACAACGGCTTCCAGCAGGTAAATTTTCTTATCAGATATCATGCCCGGTATTCTACTGAAGTTGATTCCATGGTGTACAGACCTATTAATAACGCGTAATATAATGAGGCGCTATTTTATGTTCTCTACTAAGCAATCAACGTTATCCCGGCGCAGCGCGCAGAGAACTTGATTCCCATTCATGACAGCGGAGGCCCATGCGTCGCATCAAAATTTTATTATATTTAATTGTCAATTTATTTTTGGCAGCAGAAATTATCGGTCTCGTGCGTTTTTATATTAATGAGAAGCAGTTTTTTTATACCCGCGCAACAAGAACCTCCGCCGAAGAAGTTAAACAAGCAGACAGCGGCACTTTAATCAGGCTCCATCCATTTTTCGGCTTTATTCTAAAGCCTGGAATTTCACTGCGCACTTATCTAGCTCCGGAAAGGATTAAGCGCCTTTACGAACTGAATCGCGAGCCCCCCTGGCTTGATCTTACCACGAATAATTATGGAATTTTTTCGCCGCACGACTATCCCTATATCACTAACGCGGAAAATACATTCGTGGTGGGAATATTTGGCGGCTCTTTGGCGCATTGGTTTTCCGTTCAAGGGGCACAAAAATTTTCCGAGTTGTTAAAAGCGCAACCGCAGCTTGAAAACAAAAACATCGTGGTATTAAATTTTGCGGCAGGCGGGTACAAACAGCCCCAGCAGCTGTTAATGCTTAATTATTTTCTGTCGTTGGGGCAGAAATTCGATCTGGTGTTAAACATTGACGGTTTCAATGAGATCGCGCTTTCTGACAAAAACCTGCAGGCCGGGATTGCTCCTATAATGCCGAGTTCACAGCATTTAGCGCCCTTGTCAGCATTACTAAAAAAATCGGCTTTTGATAAAAACTACATTGATACCTTGGCCGCTTTGTTGCAACACCGCGATTTTTCTGCCGCGTTTAAAGAGAGAAGTCTACAGAGTACGTTCGCAGGCGAGTACCTGTTATTTGACGTGCTCTCGGTATTTTACAAAAAGCAGTCTGAGGCCGACCGCCTGCGCGCCGACAGTATTTTGAACGCAGCTTCTGAGGATTCCATGCTGTGGTTAATGCCGCAAACACCTCAGGAGGACTTCGCGCCGTCGATGCAGCAAATTGCCCAGCAATGGCAGGCTGCCTCGCGCATGATGGGGAATATATTAGCTTCTCGTGGTGTATCCTACATCCATGTCCTGCAGCCGAATCAATACGTATCTCATAAAGTTTTTAGCGCTGAGGAGGAGTCGCTCGCAAGAGGTCCGGGTTCGCCTTACCGTGTGAACTCAATTCAAGAAGGCTACAAAGTCTTGCGAGCTAAAGGCGCCGAGTTAAAAATGGAAGGTATTAATTTTTTTGACGGTACGAGCGTTTTGGATAATGAGACGGCCGTGACATTTTCCGATAATTGCTGTCACTTAAATCAAAATGGCAACGAGATTTTAGCCGCTGCTTTAGCACAGATAATATTCGCTAAAAATTGAAATAAAGAAATTCAGAGACCTCGTAGAGGTTGACAAAAGAAATCATAAATAAAATCGCCGCTAACGCCACCATCCAAGCCGGACATTTAAACAGCGGGTTGTCGACTTCTTTTAATGTTTTAGCGCTGGCTCCCGGCAAAGAGAGAGAGATTGCGAAGGCCGCCAAGACTATCCCCAGATCCGGCAATAAAAAACGCGTGCCGTTCTCGGAAAAATTAAACATTTGAGCGTAGATTTGCAAAGCCGAATGAAAACTGTCGGCGCGAAAAATTACCCATGTAAAATCCACGAGCAGGAAAGTTACGATCCACGCCGCCGCCCCCGGCATTTTCAATCCGTGGTCACTCCACAATTTATTGATGATTAAATACAGCCCGTGCAGGCCGCCCCAGATAACGAATGTCCAGGCCGCTCCATGCCATAGCCCGCCTATCAACATAGTCAACATCAGATTAATCAGCGTGCGACGCGGCCCCTTACGGTTTCCGCCGAGCGGGATGTAAATATAGTCGCGCAAAAATCTTGAAAGAGTCATATGCCAGCGGCGCCAAAAGTCGGTAATCGAAAGGGCTTTGTAGGGGGAATTAAAATTCAGCGGAAACTTTACGCCAAAAATTAAAGCCAATCCTATGGCCATATCTGAATATCCGGAAAAATCAAAGTATAGTTGAAAAGTGTATGCCAAACTCCCCATCCACGCATCCTTCCAGCCGCTCAATGTGTAAGCGGCAGCGGCAGAAAAAACCGGTACTGCTAACTTTGACAAGCTATCGGCAATTATTACTTTCTTAAATAAGCCGATGGAAAATAAGAGAGATCCGAGCAGCATTTTTTTCCACGGGAATACGCGCTCCCATTTGGCGGTGAATTGCGGCATTATTTCGGAATGATGCACGATCGGGCCGGCAATCAGATGAGGGAAAAAGGTTACGAATAAACCGAAGTCGATGAATTCGTGATACTTTTGCTTGCGCTGATAGCTATCCACCAAGTAAGCAATTTCTACAAAAGTATAAAATGATATCCCCAGAGGTAAAACCAACTTAGTTGTCTGGAAATGCGTTCCCAATAAGTCATTGGCAGTGGCGGCGAAAAAATGGGCATACTTGTAATAGAAAATTACAGCGACATTCATAGCCAAACCTGCAATGAATATCAGTTTGCGCGGCAGTGTCTGATGGCGCGCGGAAACTAAGAATTTGGCGATGAAGAAGTTAACGCATAGTGAAATGACTATAATGTAAAAGTCACGTAGCTCCCACCAGCTGTAAAAAACTAACGAGGCCGCAAACAAAAGAGTTAAGGCGCTGCGTTTTCCGACTTTAAAATGCAAAAGATAAAAAAGTATGAAGGTGACGGGAAAGAAGAAAAGGATGAATTCGTAGGAGTTGAATAGCATGATCCCGGCTGACTATATCAAGGTAAAACGGGCTTGTCATTCAACAACAATGCAGGCCGGCGACCTAATGTTCTATGCAGGCTCAACAAGCTTTTTGATCTTGCTTTGCAGGCTCAGAAATTCTTTCAAGGGGCGGGCGGGCGATCCGGTCCAAGTCTGATTGTCCGGCACATCTTTAGTAACAACAGAGGCCATCCCAATGACGGTATTGTCGCCGATTGTGATTTGGTCACGTAGGCATGCCGACGGTGAAACCCAGGAACCCTCGCCGATTGAGGTGCTGCCGCCTATCATTGCGTCAGCGATAATCATTGCGCGTTTACCGATCACGACGTTATGGGCAATATGGCACAAGTTATCTATTTTTGCGCCCTGTTTGATGCGGGTGTCACCTAGCGAACCGCGGTCTATACATGTATTGGCGCCTATCTCTACGTCATCTTCAATTATTACTCCGCCGACATGCGGAAAGTTTAGGAGTTCGCCGTCAGACATTTTGCAGTATCCAAAGCCCTCGGCGCCGATAATAGTCCCGGCATTTATCACAACGTTCTTTCCAACACGGCAGTTGTCGTACAAATGGCAATTACCGTAAATTATCGTGCCCTCATCTATTGAACACTTCCCTATGTAACTAAGAGGGCCAACGTAGACGTTTGCATGTAGTTCCGCGCCGGGGTCTATGACCGCACTGGCATGTATACCCCAGGAGGGCTTTGAAGAAAAAAGTGCGGACGCCACTTTCACAAACGTCTCTCGAGGATTTTCAACAAGAAAGTAAGCGCGTTGTTTTTTCATCGCGTCGGATACTTTAATAGCCCGATCGCAAATTACACATGAGGCATTTGTCTGTTCTGCTAATTCTTGCTTGTCGGAACGCGAAGCATCGATAAAACACAAGGCTCCTTCCTGTGCTTCGCGAGGAGCTTTAAGATCAAAAATTGCCGAAGGGGCAACGCCGACTAATTCGTAGCCTGCGGGAAACATATTTTTAAATGCATCAAACGAGAAGGGAATGTTCGACGTAAGTTTATTCATAAAAATGACTATCAAAATACGTTTCGGGGTGGATAAGCGAATAAATCAAAGGAGTTTTATTAACGGCGTGTTCGCCTAAAGATCTTTTATCTCCCTGGCAAAGCACACCCTTATCGTAGCATTTCCAAGTGGTCCAGTTCGAATCGGAAACATACAATGCTTCCTGAAACAAATTGAAATCCTGTTCTTTATCGTAACCTTCGTACAATAACCCGAAATCGCGCGGCTTTCTTTCTTTCCAGAAGTCTAAATTATTTAGTCCGGTCATGCCTCCATGGCTGGCACTGCCGTAGATTTTTATAGCAAACATTTTTTCCATCATTTCCAAATCACGCCGCAAAATATCTTCCGGATTCTCATGCCAAATAGCCGCCAGATCGATAACTTCGGAATGATGGCCGATCTCGTGACCGCTATCGCGTATGAATTTAACTATTTTATACTCTTCAAAGGCGAAGGGATTGTATTCCTTGGCATGCAGCCGTAAGAAAAATGTCGCTTTGATCTCCAGCTCGTTAAATATGGCGGCTAACCTTTTTGCCTTTTGCGGAGAAAAATCGATATCTACACGGTTAACAAGTACGGGTTGTGAGCTTTTAGTCTTTCTGAAATCAACATAGTCGGCACACGTCAGAACCTTATAGCCGTTATCTATAACAGTCTGGAAGTGCTGCTTTAACTTAGCGAAGGTGAATATAAATTGCGAGTCAGACATGACATTAATTTTGCAATCAACAGCCAAGCTTATAGTATAAAGGGCATTTGAAGTAAATCGCTATTCCTTGGAGGCCGTGGCGCTGCGCACGTGAATTATCGTGAATAGAGAGCGTATTTTTTGTAACTCCTCCTTGGAGGCCAGCCAAAACATTATCGTGACGCAAGCTGCCAGGAAGCAGATGGCGCGCACCGCGGTACTGAGAAGGTCGACGCCTTGTAAATAAGTATAGTTCACAAGGAGTAACAATAAGCAGAACAAAGTGACATGAAAAATCTTTTTCCATTCAAATTTGACGGGATAGTGTTTCTGCCCGAAAAATAGCCAAAGAAAACTGGAAAGCATAGCGCTGGCAAGTGTTGCGCAGGCCGACCCGTAAATGCCGATCTGCGGAACTAATGCCAAATTAATGATTACATTTATAAGTGCCGCGGCGACGCTGATCAGCGCGATGATGGTAGTTTTTTTCTTAAGCGCCAAGCCGGGCATGAAGATATAGAAATTTCCAATAATCAAACTTGCCGCCAGCACAGGTATCAAAGTATGCGCCGGCATGTATTCAGGACTCGCTAAGTAAAGCATAAATTCACGGGAGAAAATCCCAAGAAATAAAATAGAAACCAAACTGATAAAAGTGAAGAATTTGAAAAGCGATGATATGTGAAGCGGTGTCTGCGCGTCCTGCGAATTATTGTAGATTAGGGGAGTAAAAGATCGGGAAAACCCGATAATGATGACTCCGACAACAGAAGCGAAACGATAAGCGACGCCGTATAAGCCGACTTCATACATGCCCAGAAAACTTTTAATGCAAAGGCGGTCGATATACAAAGAGAAAAAAACTGAAACTGATGAGGGCACAAGCGGGATAGAGAAGGCCAGCATCTTCTTTAAACACGCCGTATCAAAGGTAAGTTTATACATGTCACGCGCCAGGAAAAGTGACATTACTGCCCCGAGAATAGATGAGATGATTTGCGCGTACATCATACCCCGCACTTGCAGGCCCATCTTCTGCAAAAAAATCAGCGATAAAATTATTATGGTAAAACCATGCACGACACTTACAAAAAGATAATCCTTGGCGCGCAGCATCCAACGCAGCTGATTTTGCGTAATCAAAAATAATGCATTGGCAAAAGCGCTGATGAGAAATATTTCAGCTAAATCAAGCTGGGCCCGCGACCCCAGTATCAGGCCGAAGATTTCTTTGGAAAAGGGCCAGGCAATAACTGTAAAGAGCGAGTAGCACGCAATTGTAAACCATAAGGATGTCGAAGCGTAGGCTTGCCGCTCTTTAAGATCTTTGCTCTCAGAAAAGTAAATTGCAACGCCTTGTGATATTTCGAAAGCGATAACTAAATTGACCAGGTTTACAGCCAGCCCGATGATATCCAATAGGCCGAATTGCTGCGGCAATAAAATAGCGCTAAACAGCGGCACTTGAATGATAGTCAGCCCGCGAGACAAAATCGCAGCGATGGCGTATATGAGACTGTCTTTGAGGGCCTGTCTTAACATTTTATCAAATTAGAATGGAATCCCTCTCTCACTGAGAGCGTTATGATAGTAGGCCCGTACTTTTTCAAGATCGTAATGTTTTTCGACAAACTGCCGCCCTTGTGTAGCATACTCTTGTATCAACGATGGGTTATCAAGCAGCCGTTTTAAGTGGTCGTAAATTTGCCATGAGGAGGTCGCAAGCCATGCCTTTGCTGAGTCCTGAGGTAACTCATAATTTACTTCATGGTTCGCGGACATCAAGACGGCGTTGCCGGTAGCCAGTGCCTCAATGCCTAACATCCCGGGGGTAAGCGAATAAAATTCTTGCAGCACAATGTGGCTGTTTTTCAAGTTTTGTAAAACGACGGAGTTAGTTACGTTATTTAACTCCAAGTAATTGAAGCGGTAGCCTTCGGCGCGCAATTTCTTGATTACAGCGCGCACTAAAGGCGTGCCCTTAGCTACTTGGTGGCTTGGGCAATGTAAGACTGTAACCGTATTTTTGTCTTGAGGAGGCTGGTAAGAATATTCATATTTGCCGATCTCGCATATATACGGCCAAGGCAAAGTTTTAGACTCTAGATAACCTATTTGATCTACGGCCCAATTGAAAATGAGGTTAGCGTACGTGTCGGCGATCAAAGCAGTACGCTTTATCATTTTGTCATATTGATCGTTAAATAAATTCGGCAGGTAATTCACAAAACTGTCTTCTTCGCGCTGATCGAAAAATTCCTTTGTTTTTTTCAGAGAACGGATGTCGCTTCCATAGAATAACAAAACAATTTTCTTGCCGCGGGCCCGCAAAAAGCGCAGGTCACACTCGCGGTCTGCCAAATACCCCGTGAATGAAATGTATATAAATGTCTCACATAGATGAGATAAAAGTGCCAATCGCCACGGCCCTACTATCGGCCGAAGCCAAATACTATATGGCCCAAAGTCATATTGGTCTTCGTAGAAAGCGCTCCCATCAAGCACGCAGGTATAGCGCGAGGGGAACACCAAACCTAAAGAATAGATTAGGCGTGCTACCTCTGTGACACCTATCGCAACTTGGCGCTTCGATTGATTTTTGCCTACGGCTGCAAAATATAACTTCAATACCCAATAAAAAAAATGCAAAAGAACAATTTGGAAAGGAACTATAATTTTAATAGCAATGTTGAGCATCACTAGTGCGGGTCTAGAAATATCCTTAAAAACCATGGCTTTTTAATAAAATAGAGTTTCTTTCAGAAATTTGGTATAAGGTGCTGCGCCGCCGTTCTGCATGATAACTTACGGAGGCAACTAAACATTGCACACGATAGCAGGGGAAACGTTTATGATCAAAGGGAAGACAATTTTTATTACCGGCGGCGCGGGCTTCATTGCGAATACTCTGATATCTAGATTAGTGGAGCAAAATCAAGTAGTTGTTTACGACAATTTTCACCGTGACACAATTTCAGGAACGCGTTTCGCGTCGCATCCGAACGTGAAGATCGTCCAAGGCGACGTGATGGATTTTGATTTAGTTTGCAAGGCCATGAAGGGCGCAAATATCGTCGTGCATGCCGCGGCGATTGCCGGGATAGATACTGTTCTACAGCAACCTACAAAGACCATGCGTGTAAATATGGTCGGAACGGCAAACGTTTTGGAAGCTGCGCGCTTAAATCAAATTACTGATCGCTTCATAGATTTTTCAACGTCGGAAGTTTTCGGCACGATGGCTTTTAAGCCTACAGAAGATCGTGAAACCGTTGCTGGAAGCGCCGGAGAAGCTCGCTGGACGTACGCGGTTAGCAAGTTAGCCGGTGAGCATTTAGCGATGGCTTACCATCGTGAATTCAATTTGCCTACGGTCTCGGTGCGGCCATTCAACATCTACGGACCCGGACAAACAGGCGAGGGCGCAATTCAGGTATTTATAAAACGCGCCTTAAAGGATGAAGATATTGAAATTCACGGCGACGGCTCGCAGATCAGAGCCTGGTGCTACGTTGATGATTTCGTAGACTGCCTATTCAGTTGTATCCATAATCCAAACGCCGTAGGAGAATCGTTTAATATCGGCAATGCGCGAGCAGTGGTGACAACCTACGGATTGGCGCAGACCGTTTGCCGTGTTCTTGACTCGTCTTCAAGAATAGTATTTAAGCCTGCGCTATCGGCTGAAATTGAACTTCGCATTCCATCAGTTGAAAAATCCGCCAGGATGCTGGGATTTAAGGCGCAGGTAGATTTGGAAGAGGGCATAAAACGTACCGCCGAGTGGTTTCGTGAAAGACTAAACCTAAAAGTATTGCCCAGAATGGCAAATGCTTAAATTTGGAAATAAAGTTGGCTGCAAGAGACAGTGAAAACCTAATCCGACTGACCAAACACGATTTTTCAGAAGAAGCCCTGCAATCTGTGTTGCAAGTACTGCGTTCCGGAAATCTGGTGCAGGGTGCAAATGTACAAAAACTGGAGGCCGTGCTTGCGAACTACCTTGAGGTAGAACACAGTATTCTCGTTTCCTCCGGGACTGCGGCGTTGCACCTCGCTTTGGTAGCCTTAGGCATCGGGCCGGGTGATGAAGTTATCGTTCCGGCTTTTACTTTTCCCGCCACATCGAACGTTGTCGAGCTTGTAGGGGCCTCTTCGATAATCGTGGATATCGGCCTGGACGATTTTTGCATCAACGTAGCCGATATTCCGGCCAAAATTTCGAAACGTTCAAAAGCGATCATACCTGTGCACGAGTTCGGCATGCCATGTGACGTCGCGGCCCTCATGCAAATTTCACAAGAAAATGAGCTGGCCGTTATTGAAGATGCGGCTTGCGCGTTGGGCGCGCAGTTTGGCGACAGGAAGGTCGGCGTCTTCGGGTCAATCGGCTGCTTCAGTTTGCATCCTCGCAAGGCCCTGACTACCGGAGAGGGCGGACTTATTACGACGGACAGAGCTGATTTAGCCGACTTGCTGCGCACTTTGCGCAATCACGGAATGGTTCCCAAGGATGGCGGTGTAGATTTCATCCGTGCCGGTTTTAATTACCGGCTGACGGATTTTCAGGCGGCGCTGGGGATTTCACAAGTGGGGGATTTGGAAAACCAAATTAGGCGGCGTCTTGAAATAGCAAAAATTTTCGACCAAGAACTTGCCGCGGTTTCTTGGCTGCAGTTGCCGAAAAATTTTTCGCATCGCAGAAATGTATATCAGTCTTATCATGTGCTATGCGCGCCGGAAGTTAATCGTAGTAAAATTATCTCTGCTCTTCGCTCTGACGGCATCGAGACCAATATCGGGGCGCACGCTTTAGCCTGCCAAAGTTACTATCAGAGGCGTTACGGGCTAAAGCCCGAAGATTTTCCTAACGCTTATAGGGCCTACACGCATGGGCTAGTTTTGCCGATCGGCGCGCACATGAATGATGCCGACGTTGAATATGTTATTTCAAAGATAAGAAGTCTTGAAGTTTAAGCCATGGAAAATTCGTCGATCGTCATAGTTGATTACGGCATGGGCAACGTGGGCTCAATTCAAAATATGCTCACGCATGTAGGAGCCTCAGGAAAGATCTCAAACAAGCGTGAAGATATTGAGAATGCGCAAAAATTAATTATCTCCGGGGTCGGAGCGTTCGACGCCGGGATTTCAAGCTTACAATCGCTGAATGTTTTACCTTTAATCAGCGAGCGCGTTTTTGAAAAAAAAGTTCCTATTTTGGGTATTTGCTTGGGCATGCAGCTGTTTACCAAATCCAGCGAGGAAGGAAAATTAGCGGGCCTCGGTTGGTTCGACGCGGTTACAAAGCGTTTTGATTTTTCCGCGCTTTCTGAAAGGCTTCGCATACCGCACATGGGCTGGAATACAGTGCAAGTGAAGAAGGAAAGCAAGCTGTTTTATGACATGCCTCAGGACTCGCGCTTTTATTTTGTCCATTCTTATTATTGCCGTTGCGCTGACACGGCTGATATTTTGACGACTACCGACTATGGCTATCCATTCACGTCTTCAATTGAGAATAACAATGTCTACGGAGTACAATTTCACCCTGAAAAAAGTCATAAGTTCGGTATGAAACTCTTGGAAAATTTTGCGCGCTTGGTTTAAAGATTCGGAATTAAAATGCTGCAAGTTAGAGTAATGCCCTGCCTGCTTTTGCAGGAGCGGCGGCTGGTAAAAACCGTTAAATTCAAGAATCCGGTGTATGTCGGTGATCCGGTCAATGCCGTTAAAATATATAATGAAAAGGAGGTAGACGAGCTGATCGTTCTGGATATCTCTGCAACCGTCGAGAATCGAGAGCCGCCCTTTGAGGTATTGCGCGAACTTACAAACGAATGTTTTATGCCCCTGTGTTACGGCGGCGGCGTGCGAACTCTTGAACATTTGAAAAAAATATTCGGGATGGGAGTTGAAAAGGTTGCCCTTAACAGTATCGCGGCGGAAGATCCTTCGTTTGTCACTAGAGCTGCCGAAATATACGGATCGCAAAGTATCGTCGCGTCCATAGATGTAAGAAAAAATATTTGGGGTAAGCAGCAAGTGCGCAGCCGCTCCGGGTCGAAATCGGTTTCTTCCGACCCGGTGGCGTACGCGCGGGCATTAGAAAAAGCCGGTGCCGGGGAAATATTGCTCTACAGTATCGACCGTGAGGGCACCTGGGGCGGTCTTGATATTGCAATGATAAAAGCCGTGGCCGGAGCTGTCTCAATACCTGTAGTTGCAAGCGGGGGCGCGGGTAGTCTCGACGACATCCAAAAAGTGGTACATGAAGCAGGCGCTTCAGCCGTCGCAATCGGCAGCATGGCAGTATTTCAGGGTAAGGGCTTAGGCGTACTAATCAATTTCCCAAAAAGACAGGATCTCGATCGCATCCTGGCGCTATAAATTCAAAGTCTTTTTCGCTCCCCTTGTTGTTTGCCGCTCGATGTTTGTAGTACAGTCCAAAAAAAGGCGTATTCCCGATGTCAATGCAAGCTCACAATTTACAGGAAGCCGCGGCGCGCGAAATTAAGCGCGAAGGCAACACGCTGTATATTCCGGCGGTTTTGCATGATCCTTCTTATAAAGTTTGTTTACGCTGCATCTATAATGAAAAAATCCCGTACATAAGTTTTGATGCTGAAGGCGTATGCAATTATTGCCGCCAATTTGAGCATCTGGAACAAGAGTATCAAACCGGTGAGGCCGGGATGAAAATTTTACGGACATTGGCTGAGAAGATAAAGCAGGGCGCGCGAAACAGAAAATATGATGTTGTTGTCGGCGTGAGCGGCGGGACTGATTCTTCGTATTTGTTATATTTGGCTAAGGAACTGGGCTTGCGCCCTCTAGCGGCTCATTTTGACAATACTTGGAATTCAAAAATTGCCGTAGAAAATATTTCAAACGTGCTGGGAAAGTTGAATGTCGACCTTTTCACATATGTTGTAGACAACCAAGAATTTAACGACATCTTTCGATCCTTTTTAAAAGCATCTGTCCCCGATGTAGATACGGCATCGGACATAGGGCTTGCTACTACGCATTATTTAGCAGCGCGCAAACACGGCATAAAATATATATTTGAAGGCCACTCGTTCCGCACCGAGGGCATATCTCCGCACGGCTGGTTCTACATGGATGCTCAATATATCCGCACCGTGCATAAAATGTTCGGCACAATGCCTATGAAAAGTTTCCCAAACCTTGATCTTCTAAAATGGTTGAAGTGGTCGGGAATAAATAAAATTAGAAAGATTCGCCCGCTTTATTACATTGACTATAAAAAAGAAGAGACTAAAAAATTTCTGGCGGAGAATTACGGCTGGAAATGGTACGGCGGGCATCATATGGAAAATCGCACCGCTTACTTCACTAACAACTATTACTTACCGCAAAAATTTCAGATTGATTTGAGGTTTTCTGAACTGTCGGCTTTGGTGCGCAACGGGCAGATGACCCGCGGCGAGGCCTTACAGAAGATCCGCGAACCTAAGCCGTTTGACGCAGGAATCTTGGATGAGATTAAGAAGCGTTTGAGCCTAACGGATAATGAATTCAGTGAGATTATGGCGCGGCCTGCCAAGTCTTTCCGTGATTATAAGACCTTCAAACACACCTTTGAAAGGCTGCGGTGGCTTTTTTGGGTCATGTATAAGTGTGACATGGTGCCTAAAAGTTTCTATCTCAAATACACTCACAAATACGCGGAAGAGAAAAACTCTTAACTTTTAAGCATATATTTTGTAACATATGCCCGCTTGCGGCCCATAACCCTTTTAGAAGCATTTCCGGGGGGTAAAATGTCAGATTCGAATGCGGTAAAGAAAATCAGTGAGGCCGGTGAGGTCCAAAAAAGCAGCTATTCACAGCGTAAATTCTTAAATTTCGATGAGTTAATTGAGGCCTATCCGGGGTTGCGCTATCAAAACGCCGCCCTGCTCGCGCAAGCCTATAACTTGATGGAGGCTAGCGGGGCCGAACTTCCAAAAGCGAAGGATAGAAAATAAATTTTTTCATGAAAAACTAATGGTCTTTTTGGTTGCATCTCTGAATGCTTTAAGTTATTCCGCATAGTCTCAATCTCTATCATTTTTCCGGTGCCGGAATAGGACAGACAGCCATGTGCCCGCAACCTACAGACGATCGTTTCACGCAGCCGCAATCAAACGGGCCGGCAAGCCTTACAGCAGATGCGCAGAGAGAATTAACTGCTCAGTTAGATGGCCGCGAAATTCCGGTGTCGCACGGCAATGCAATTGTGGGCTTTGATTATGTGGGGCGCTGGATTGATTTGGAGGTCCAAGTCACGTGGCCTCACAGCTCAGAACATTTTGATATTCGAGTCGGCGCCACCGTGGCCGGTAATCCTGACGCTGCGTTTGACCTTAGAAATGCGGGGATAGAGTTACTCCCCGAACGTAAAAGCGACCCCCTTCGTCCCAATCCGTTAAACGACGGCAGTATTTCCTTTGTTAATTTGTCCGCGGCGTCGCGCTTTCAGTTCATAGTAATTTGGGGTTCCGATCGGCGCCCGGACCGTCATCCTTCCAAACCTCGGGTGCCTCAGCGTAACTCTGATGATGTCCGCGTTTCGCAATGGTCGCCGGGAAATTCCCAGGATACCTCGGAATCGGAGTCAGGAGAGTTGGTAGGAGCCGGTTCCGGATCTTACGAGTCTTGGGAGTCGCTATGTTTTTACCCGAACTGACTTGTTTTCTACGTTACTTGCTTTGAGAAAAGTTACTTGCTTTGAGAAAAAGTCATATCCAAATCGGCAATGCCGTATACTTTGCGTTCATTAGTAATATAGATTTCAAAAAAGTCGTAACGCCGATCTAAAGGCACAACATTTTCCGTCCCTTCCTCCACCACTCCTAAGGAGATGAGGTAGTGACCGGAAGTCAGACGCGCGGTTAAAGAAAAGTTTACTATTACCAGTTCGCCGGCTTTGCGCGCTACAAAAGTACCGGCGCTATCATAGTCACGAGAGTTGGTGCCGAAGATCGTGACCCCATCGGGAGTTTTTACCGTTAGACCGAAAATAGGACGCGCCACGTCGCGTAAAAATTTGACCTTAACCCACAATGTGATTTTATCGCCCGACTGAAAGTGATTAACATGCCAGTGCTTATCGTCGGACAAAAGATAATCCACAATTTTGGCATCAGCGCTGCCGCAGCGAAACTCAGCTTTATTATATCCCGGGCGCGTGACCGAAAAATCATCTGATGAAGTGTTGCTTAAGAATTTGTTAAGTTCCCCGGCACTGTCAGCGCCTGATCCGTTGGAGGACGCGGGGTCGGAGTTTTTTTCTGACTGCGGCGCCAATTTGCTTTCGGCTTCTTTTTCGATTGGATTCGTATCGAAAAGCAGACTTAAATATTTATTAGTAACGTCGCGCGGCTCGCCGATGTCGAGAATTCGGCCGGCCTCAAGCAATACCGCGCTGTCACAATGACGAATTACCTGCTCGGTGGCGTGAGAAACAAAAAGTATGGTTTTTTGCTTTTCGCGAAATTCTTGGAATTTCCTAAAACATTTCGATTGGAATTTGGCATCGCCGACAGAAAGCGCTTCATCAACGATTAACACTTCCGGATCGACGTGAATGGCCACCGCAAACGCCAGGCGTACCAGCATGCCGCTTGAGTAGGTCTTAACCGGCTGATTAATAAATTCACCGATGTCGGCAAAATTGACAATATCACCATAGCGGTCGCGAATTTCTTCTTGCGTAAGCCCCAAAATTGAACCGTTTAAAAATACATTTTCTCTTCCCGTGAAGTCCGGATTAAACCCCGTCCCCAGCTCCAATAACGCAGCGACGCGTCCTTTTATTGCTACTTGGCCTTCCGTCGGTGCCACGATGCCGGTAATAATTTGTAGCAGGGTAGATTTTCCAGCTCCATTTCGCCCCACCACACCGACGCAAGCACCTTTTTCAATCCGCAGTGAAACATCATGCAATGCCCAAAATTCGTTGAAATATTTTCTGCGGCCGCGAAATAACATTTGCTTTAGGCGATCTTGCGGACGCGAATACAGGCGGTAGCACTTACTTACGCCGGTGAGATCGATGACTGCGTTAGATGACATCAACAAAGCCCTTCTTGGTCTTTTGGAACCATAGGTAGCCGAGAATAGCTATTATCGCACCGCAAGCAGTGCCGGCAATTAACCAGATCCAATTCGGCTGATTGCCCCAAATTATAATTTGCCGCGCGTCTTCCACCACATAACTGATGGGATTTAAGCCGTAAACAAAGCGCAGCTTTTCCGGGATGGCCGAGACAGGATAGAAAATCGGGCTTAAAAACATCAATGCCGAAATGGCTATCGGCATGATTTGAGCTATGTCGCGAAAATACACCCCAGTTGATGCAAAAAACCAGCCTAGTCCTAATGAGAAAAGCAAAAGCGGTAATATCACCAAAGGCAAATACAACACAGTAGCATGCACCTGCCCGGTAAAAATTAAGCTGGCTGCAATCAATATCCCCAGACTGATAATCCCATTAACTAATGCCGAACCCAAAATTGTAAGCGGTAAAATTTCAATTGGAAACACGACGCGCTTTACGTAATTCGGATTATTTACAATTAAGGCCGGCGCGCGCGAAATAACTTCCGAAAATATTCCAAATATGCTCAAACCGCAGAAAAGAATCAGCGCAAACTGAGCCTGTCCTTCGACCGGTCCGGTCCAGCGCGGCTTAAAAATTACTCCGAATACAAATGTGTACACAACCAACATTAATAACGGCGTCAGAAGCGACCAGAGTATCCCGAGGAGCGAACCGCGGTAGCGAGTAAGGATTTCACGTTTTGTTAATTGCGATATAAGCTCACGCTGCCGCCATAAATTGCGAATCATGCCAGAAACTTAACACGTTAGATGCGCGAAGCCAACATGATAGCAACCTGCACTAAGCCGACAATGAAGCCTAATACACCGCCGAGGATTTCAATTGTCTTAAGCTCTTTCGCGGAAATGCGGTAAATCAAGTCTTCAAGTTGTGAAAGGTCAAAGCTCTCAATCTTGCCGCGCACTATTTCTTTGAAGTCGAGGTTATTTTCGACGCGCGCCATTACCTTTTCCAAAAAATCCGGAACCGCCGATTGCATTTGCTCAGCCAGCGTTTTTTTTATCGACGCAAGCATCTCGCCTTGCAGAAACATAGCAACCATCGGATTTTTTCCTAAAAATCGTTGCACGAAACCATCTACCTGCTGATCGATCAGCGACGTTATATCCGCCTGTACGTCAGTGCCTTGAATAACCTTTTCAACGTCCTTATGTGACACCAAATCACGCTGCACGGTCTCGCCGATGCTTTCCGCCAATTCGCGCTGACGGCGCGGCACCAAGCCGTGCAGCTTAAGGCCCAAAATATTTACAACCTTGCGCGGGCGGAAAATCATTTTCACCGCGATATAGTTGGTAATCCAACCAATCAAAGCAGCGATGATTGGCAATGATATTACGGTAATTGGGTCTTTAGAGACCTCATCAATCAGACGATGATAATCAAACATAAGAGGTCTTTCCAGCACAGTGGGATCCGAAGCTTGGAATTCACGTGACTTGAAGTCGCGGC
>JADMIO011827157.1_pt1 | contig 21434 bp, 24 predicted proteins | sample 8958161 | NCBI WGS metagenome assembly JADMIO01 (sample SAMN16585339, study PRJNA669376) | soil metagenome | isolation source: Crop rotation soil | place: USA: Cullars Rotation, Alabama | collected 2011
CCGCGACAACTTGTCCACGTGGAATTCTAAGCTTAGGATCCCAATGTGCTGGAAAGGACGTACGCGTTCGGGATGGCCGTCGGTGCGGTCGAGAACGTCGACGTCGACAGCGAGCTGCTGTTCGCCGCCGCGATGCTGCACGACATCGGCCTGGCGGGGCCGCGCCGGCAGGTCGACTTCACCCTCGCCAGCGCCCGAGTCGCCCGTGACGTCGCCGAGGAGGTCGGACTGTCGACCGCCGCGACCGAAACCATGCGGACGGCCATCACGATGCACCACACCCCCGGGCTGACCGTCGACGACGGCCCCGTCGGCTACCTCCTGTCCACCGGAGCCGGCCTCGACGTCGCCGGGCTGAAGTCGTGGAAGCTGCCACCACAGGTGCTCGCCACCACAGTCCGGGAGACGCCGCGGCTGGGCTTCAAGCGCGAGTTCACCGAGCTGTGGCGCGCCGAGGCCACGGCGGTGCCCGCCGGTCGAGCGCAGCTGTTGCGCCGCTACGGCGCGCTGGATCTCGCCATCAAGCTCGCACCCTTCCGCGACTGACCTGTTTCCACGCACCCCATCTTGACGCGGTTGCGTCGGCCCGCAAGGCGCACCTTGCGGGCCGGGCGGCGGGTCAGGCTTCAGCGTGGGCGGCGCCACGGGTCACCCGCGGCCAGCACGTAGTGGGCGAACACGTAGCGCCAGGGAGTGGCGGCGGTGACGACGACGACCCACAACACCTTCACCAGCTGCTCAGCGGTCGCGCCGGACAAGTTCCCGTCCAGCCACAGGGGAACGGCGACGGTGGTCAGCCAGGCGGCCTTCCAGGCGACCTCGAACAGCAGGATCGGGACCATCTTCCGCGGGTAGCGAAGGCCGAGCAGCGCGAGAAGCGACACGGCGAGCAGCATGCACTCGAGCGTGCCCTGCTTGAGCTCCCAGGGCTGGTGGCTGACGATGCCGGGCCACCGTGTGATGGCGAGCCCGACGCCCACCTCGAAGTAGGCGACGCGGAGCAGGTTCAGCTGCCAGAGCCTGATGCCAGGCGCCTTGACGATGGCGGTCTGCGGCGGCAGCGGTTGGGTTGCGCTGCTGGACCGTACGCGGAGTCCGTTCACGATCTGTCCCCTAGCACGTGGAGGTAGAGCCCGGTGGGAGTCATCGGGCCGCGGGCGAGGAGGTCGACTGGGTGGGAAGGCCTGCCTCGGTCCAGTCCTGGATGCCGCCGGGGTAGGTGCGGACGTCGCAGTACCCGAGCTTCTCGAGCCGGCGGGCGACCGCCTTGCTGTTGCCGCAGGCGGGGTTCGAGCAGTAGGTGACGATCGTCGCGTTCAGATCGGGCAGAAGGGTGCTGGCGGCGCTGTCGACGTCGCTCTCCACCAGGTTGAGGGCCCCCGGCAGATGCTGCCGGTCGTAGTAGCTCTGCGGGAGTGCATCGACGAGCGTGACGGTGCCGGCGTCGACCAGCTCGTGCAGGTCGGTGCGGTTAATGACGGTGGTCATGGTTGGTCTCCTTCGTTCGGGGCGTACGGGATAGGTCGTGACAGAGCGGTTGGCGCAGAGGTGATGGCCTAGAAGGTCTTGCCGGCGTCCCGTGCCGCGGCGTGAACGCGCTGCCGGTCGCTGTCGGCGTCGGCGGTCGCCAGGTTCGGACGGAACTCGACGGTGGTGATGTCGTCGATGCCGATCCAGCGCAGCCAACTGTCCAGGTACGGGGCCTGGAAGTCGGTGCCGAACGAGGGCGGCCGGCCGGGCCCGTAGACGGCGCTGGTGTAGATGACCGCGGCCTTCTTGCCGGTGAGCAGACCGGTGTAGCCGGCCTCGGGGTCGAAAGCGAAGACCATGCCGGGCTGGCTCACGACGTCGATGAACTGCTTGAGGATGTACGGGATGCCGTGGTTCCACATCGGAACCGTGAACAGGTACTCGTCCGCCTGCGCGAAGCGCTCGAACGTGCTCTTCGCGGCCTGCCAGGCGTCTGCCTGCTCCCCGGTGGGTGTCTGTCCGGCGAACACGGCCATCTTCGCGCCCGCAGCCGCCGAACCGAACTCGGGCAGGGTCCCGTCCCACAGGTCGAACGTGTCGATGTCGACGTGCGGCCGTACGTCGCGGACGGAGGCCAAGAAATGCTCGGCGAGCGCGAGCGACTCCGAGGCGGCCGCGCGGGGTGAGGCGGAGATGTGCAGCAGGCGTGTCATGACGTCCTCCAGGTTGTGTGCGTGCGCACGCAATCTAAACGATAGGTGCGCGCGCACGCAAGTACCTGTTATGTTGTTCACATGGCCGAGGACCGGAAGCACCTGTCGACGAGTGCCTGGGGCGCGCTGCTCCAGGTCCATGCGGCCGTGGTGCCGGTGCTGGATCAGCGGCTGACGTCCGAGGTCGGGATGCCGCTGCGCTTCTACGACGTGCTGCTCGAGCTCGCGGCCGCACCGGAGCGGAAGCTGCGGATGACTGATCTGGCGGACCGGGTGGTGCTGAGCCGGACGCGGGTGAGCCGGCTCGTGGAGGAGATGGCCACGCTCGGGCTGGTCGTCCGCGAGCAGAACCCGCAGGACGGCCGCTCGGCCTACGCGGCGCTGACGGATCTGGGGCTGAAGCGCTACCGACAGGCCGCCCCGGGCTATCTGGCCGGCATCGAGGAGCACTTCGCGCGGTCGCTGAGCGACCGAGAGCTCAAGACGCTGGCCTCACTGCTGCAACGGGTGATTGCGCCGGCAGCGGCACGGGATCGGCTTGACACCGAGTCCGTTCAGCGCGCGTCGTCTAAATCTGACTCTTCCGCTGAAACCCACCGGTAGTTCACACACGTCCGTCGCGGCCTGAGCCCCGACCCTGGTCATTTCGCCGGCGCGAGCAGCGAGCGCGCGCAACAGGCTCTCCTCACACACCGACGCAGCTGAGGAGCTGGCCATGAGCATCTACCGCCTCGAGAGCATCCCGCAGACCTGGAACCACGAGATCGACGCCGCCTTCTTCACCATCACCGCGCGGCTGTTCAGCGCCGAGTTCACCTACGGCGCCAGCGTCCTGCTCGCCGCCGCCGACAACGACGGCACGACCGTCGACTGCGCCGGCACCACCCCCATGGACGCCGACGTCACCGCTGCCGTGGCCGCCGACCTCGTGCCCGTCCCGGTCCACCCGACCCGCTGACCCACACGCATTGCGGGGGCCGCCGCGGCGCCGCACTGCCGCACTGCCGCACTGCGCCGCAGCGGCCCATCCCGGTCAGTTGACCGGGGCGACGAGGCCCCACGCCGTACGACCTTCAACGCACACACACCCGCCCAGGAGAGCAACATGAGCCTCACCCGACACGCGACGCGACACAGCTCGCAGCCGCAGCAGCCGACAGCAGCTACTGGTCAGCGACACGCATCGCACGCACCCGCAGAGCACGCCACCGCGGGCCACGCGCCCTCCGGCCACGGCGCCAGCGCGAACGCCGTCGCTGAGCAGGACGGTCCCCGCCGTCCGTGGACGGTGCTGGCCGTTGCGCTCGCGGCGCAGATCCTCGTCGTCCTGGACATCTCCGTCGTCAACACCGCCCTGCCCACCATCGGGAAGTCCCTGAAGCTCAGCAGCGGCGACCTGGCCTGGCTCGTCACCGCCTACCTTGTCATGTCCGGCGGCGGGCTGCTCCTCGGCGGGCGACTCGCCGACCTGCTCTCCCGACGACGCGTCTTCCTGGCCGGCCTGTTCTCCTTCACCGGAGCGTCGCTGCTCAGCGGGTTCGCGAGCAGCGCCGGTGAGCTCATCACAGCCCGCGCCGGACAGGGCATGTCCGCGGCCCTCATGACGCCGGCCGCGCTCAGCCTCGTCATGACGACCTACACCGGCGCACAACGGCGCAAGGGCCTTGCCCTGTGGGGAGCGGTCGGCAGCATGGGCGTCGCCGGCGGCGTTCTGCTCGGCGGTGCGCTGACGACCTGGTTCGGCTGGCAAACGATCTTCTGGATCAACGTGCCCGTCGGTGTCGTCGCCTTCACAGCCGCCTGGCGCGTCCTTCCCGACAACAGGCCCCAGAACGCCGGGCTCGCCCAGTTCGACCTCCCAGGCGCCGCAGCTGTCCTCGGCGGCCTCGGCTCCCTGATGTTCGCGCTCGGCGGCACCCAGACCTCCGGGTGGGTCTCGACCCGGACGCTCGGCGCACTGGCCGTCTCCGCGCTGCTGCTCAGCGCCTTCGCGGTCATCGAGCGGCGCAGCTCCCGGCCGCTCATCCCGCCGCACACCTGGAAGATCCCGACCCTGGTGTCCGGCACCGCCGTGATGCTCGGCGTCACCGGCCTTCTGGTCGGCGCCGTGTTCCTGACGTCGATCTTCGTCCAGGGTGTCCTCGGCTACTCCGCGATGAAGGCGGGCCTGGCGTTCCTGCCGTTCGCGTTCGCCATCACCGCAGGCACCGTCGTCGCCCGGCACCTGCTCGCCCACGCCGCGCCACGCCTCGTCGCGACCATCGGCCTGGTCATCACGGCAGGCAGCGCCCTGCTGCTCGCCCAGGCCAGCAGCAGCTCGACCTACGCAGCGAACCTGCTGCCAGGGCTGGTCCTGCTCGGCCTCGGCGTCGGGATGGTCTTCATCCCCGTCTCCATCACGGCCATGGCTGGCATCCCGGAGCAGCACGCTGGCGTCGCCGGCGGGTTCCTCATGACTGGTCACGAGGTCGGCGCCGCCCTCGGCGTCGCAGTCCTGTCCGCCATCGCGACCAGCGCCGGCAGTCTCATCAGCGCCGCGGGCATCGTCGACGGCTACTCGCGCGGTTTCAACGGAGCAGCCGCCATCGCGGTCGGCATCGCGGTCATCGCCTACCTGCGGATGCCCCGCACCGCGATCGCGGGCGGCGCCGGCGGCATGCACGGCCACCACTAGACCGGTGCGGCATCCGCCCCCCCCAAAGCCGGATGCCGCACCTCCCCATCACCGACGCGAGGACACCCGCCATGACGCTCACCTGGGCACTGCATCAGGCCGGCCGCACCTTCGGCCCGACGCACTCGACCGGCACGACCACCCGGCACACCCGGGTGCTCCGCACCGTCCGCTGGTGGGCCTCCAGCCCGTCACAAACCTGAAGGGCGCCGCCATGCTCACCGCACTCGGAGACTGGTCCTTCCGACGCCGCCGCTGGGTCCTGGTCGGCTGGGCGTTGCTGTTCGCCGTCGGCATCGTCATCGGCAGCCAGGTCCTCAACCAGCTCAAGGACTCCGCCGGGGGCGACGGCAGCGAGGCCCTGAAGGGCTATCAGCTGCTCAAGGACGCAACCCCGCACGGCCCCGGGGCCATCGCGCTCATCAGCGGACCTGCGCTGACGGATCCGACGACACGCACCGCGGTCCTGGAGGCGAAGGCCCGAGTCGCCCAGCTCCCGAACGTGACCGACGTGATGACCGCCTACGACCGCGACGAGCCCAACCTTCGCTCGGTCGACGGACACGCCAGCCTGATGCTGATCACAGTCACCAAGCCCAAGGGCGGTGACCCGATGGCGATGCACCGTTCCGTCGGTGACATCCGCCGGGTGCTGCACGGGTCGGTCCCGGGCGCTTCGGTGAAGGTCGGTGGCGACCTCGCCTTCGGGCGAGACGTCATGAACCAGACCTCGACAGACCTGCTGATGGGGGAAGCGGTGGCCCTGCCGCTGCTCCTCATCGCCCTCGGCTTGGTCTTCCGCAGCGTTCGCCTTGCGCTCATCCCGCTCGCCGGTGCCCTCGTGACGGTCGCCGGCGCGATGCTCCTGCTGCTCGCCGCGACCAACGTCATGGACGTCGGCAGCTACGCCATCGACGTGGTCACGCTGTTCGGCCTGGCCCTCGCGGTCGACTACAGCCTGCTCATGACGAACAGGTTCCGTGAACGGCGCGCAGCCGGATCCGACAGCCGGCAGGCCACCGTCGAGACGACGGCCGCCGCCGGACGGACCATCACGTTCTCAGCGCTGACCGTGATCGCGTCGCTGTCGGGACTTTTCGTCTTCGGTGACCCGACCTTCACCTCCCTCGCGATCGGTGGCATCGCCACGGTCCTGATCGCGCTCACGGCGAGCCTGACCCTCGTGCCGGCGCTCCTCGCAGTCTCCGCTCGCCACATCAGTGCCATGCGCGCCCAAGCAGCTGGGCGGGGCTTCTTCGGACGGCTCGCGCACCGCGTCCAGCGGCAACCCGTCCTCGTTGCCGTCGCGACGACGGGCGTTCTCGTCGCGCTGGCCGTCCCGTTCCTCGGCGTGACCCTGTCGGACGGCGACCCGCGAGTTCTCCCGAGCTCGGCGGAGAGCAGACAGGTCGCCGACGAGCTCGCCGGCACCTTCCCCGGCAAGCAGGCAGACCCAGTCCTCGTCGCCGGCGCCGTGTCCGCCTCGGACCCTGACGTCGCGAGGTACGCCGAGCAGATCAAGCACCTTCCGGGCGTCGCCGCAGTGAGTGTCGCCTCGGGACTGCGGGGTGACGTCTCCGCCATCGAGGTCGTCCCCGAGGGTTCGGTCCAGGGGCAGGTGGCGCAGCAGCTGGTTGCCCATCTGCGCGCAGACCGTCCCGAGTACCCCAGTTACGTGACTGGCCAGGCCGCCGGGCTGATCGACTTCAAGGCCCACATCCGGTCGCGCCTGCCGTATGCGATCGGCCTGATCGCTCTCGCCACGTTCGTCCTGCTGTTCCTGATGACGGGGTCGGTGCTTGTCCCCGTGAAGGCGCTGATCATGAACGCGGTCTCTCTTGGGGCCACGTTCGGCGCTCTCGTGTGGATCTTCCAGGACGGGCACCTGTCCGGGCTGCTCGGCTTCCAGGCTTACGGGGCGATCGAGGTCTGGGTACCGATCGTCGTGTTCGTGTTCTCCTTCGGTCTGTCCATGGACTACGAGGTCTTCCTGCTCGGCCGCATCAAGGAGAGCTACGACGAGTCAGGCGACAGCGACCACGCGGTCGCCAACGGCCTGCAGCGCTCCGGACGCATCATCACCTCGGCCGCCGCACTCGTCCTGATCGTGTTCCTCGGCTTCGCCGCTGGGAAGTCCCTTGGCATCAAGGAGATGGGCCTCGCCCTCGCCATCGCGGTCGTCGTCGACACCACCCTGGTCCGCTGCCTGCTCGTCCCGGCGACGATGACCCTGCTCGGCGACCGCAACTGGTGGGCGCCCGCGCCGCTGCGCAGGCTGCACGACCGGTACGGCCTGCACGAGGCGCCCTCCACGATCGACCTCACGGGGATAGCCCCTGCGCCGGCGGAGCAGGCCTTCGCTACGCATGCGGAGGTGCCGGCACCATGACGTTCAGCCACCCGCTGACTACGGCCCACGGCCAGCGTCGAGGCAACGACGTTGCGGGCGAGCCCGCCGGTCGACGCGCCCTCGAACCCGCCCAGGGCGCCCGCGCCCGACGCTGCCAGCCCGCCGACTCGACGCGCTCCGTGCCAGCTACTGGCTCATGGCGGTCGGACGGGCAGTTGCGAAGTAGCCAGAGCTCTCGCCGGCCCACACCGCTCCCGTCATCGAAAGCGTCGTGACCAGCACGCTGACCGCACGGTCGCTGGTGGCACTCCTCAGCCCTCGACATCCGGCACACAGCTGCCGGCACTGCTCGGCGACATCGGCGTGGAAGCTCGGCCGGACCATGTCCCCAACGACGTCTGAAGTGTTGACGAACTGCTCGCTGGTGGTCGTGATCGTCCAGGCCACCCCATGGCGCTACGCCTGGCAGAGGTTCGGCAGGAACAGGTGGCGAGCCCTTGCCATGACACCCTCCAGGCCTCGGGGACAAAACGCACACGAATCCGACTCGTTACGCGTGCAGCGCGACGGCGATCTACCGACGCTCTGTCCTGGGCGAGTGCACCTCGCTAGATCTTGGGGTGACTTCAGACGACTCGACTGTGGCTCGCTGCTCTGGGGCGACAAGGCGCATGCGCTCCCCTGGTCGCGAGAAGAGACTGAGGACCTCCGCGGGCCCGTCACCGGTGCTGCCGAACCAATGAGGCTCGGAGGTGGCGAACTCGGCGAGCTCGCCGGCCTCGAGGATCTGGTCGCTCGATCCGATGATGAGGCGCATGCGTCCACTGAGGACGTACAGCCACTCGTAGCCCTCGTGCACTCTCGGCGCCGGTTGCGCTTGGGAGGCAGGGATGACGATCTTCCACGCCTGCATGCCGCCCGGGTTGCTGGTCAGGGGGAGCACGATCCGCCCCTTGACCTGTCTGGCTCGCAGGTGGGTGCGCGGATCCCCGAGATCGGGGGCGCCCACGAGCTCATCGAGCGGTACGTCGTAGAGCTGGGCCAGCAGAAGCAGCAGCTCCAAGGTGGGACGCCGCTGGCCTGTCTCGAGTCGCGAGAGCGTGCTCTTGGAGATCGCTGTCCGGTCGGCGACGTCGGTGATGGTGAGACCGCGCAGCTCGCGCACTCGACGCAGCCTCGCCGCGGCACCAGCCAAAGCGGCATCGATGGCACTGTCGGGAGCCGAGGTCACGCGCTGATGGAACGTCCTGTTCCCGGAAATGGCAACAATGATGGAAGCCCCTGGGCCGCGGGCGCAGTGTCACTGACGTGAACAGCTACGACATCATCATCATCGGCGGCGGCGCCGCTGGACTGTCAGCGGCCCTGGTGCTGGCCCGGGCTCGCCGATCCGTCGTCGTCATCGACGCTGGCGCGCCTCGTAACGCCCCCGCTGCTCACATGCACGGGTACCTGTCCCGTGACGGCCTCCCCCCGCAGCAGCTGCTCAAGCTCGGGCGTCAAGAGGTCGTCGGCTACGGAGGCGAGGTCCTCTCCGGAGCTGTGACTGACGTCTACCGGACCGACCAGGGCTTCCGCGTCGAGGTCGCAGACGCGGGCCCCCTCACGGCTCGCCGAGTGCTGGTCACGACCGGCTTGCGCGACGAGATCCCTGACGTGCCCGGTCTGCGTGACCGTTGGGGCGTCGACGTCCTGCACTGCCCCTACTGCCACGGCTACGAGGTCCGCGACCAGCCACTTGCGGTGCTGGGCGGCACGCCGCAGGCGGTCGAGCACGCGCTGCTGATCCGTCAGTGGTCCGACGACGTCGTCTACTTCCCCCACACCGACCCGCTGGACGATGCCGACCGCGAGCGCCTCCGCGTCCGCGGGGTCCGCATCGTCGATGGTCCGGTCGCGGGCATCGTCGTGGACGAGGACCGCCTCACGGGCCTTCTGATGAGCACGGCTGAATCGGTCGCCCGCGCCGCAGTGTTCGTCCGGCCCCGCATGATCGGCAACGACCAGCTCGTCACCCGCCTCGGAGCTGCGCTCACAGCGACCGGGTCGGTCGCCGTCGACTCGAGCGGACTCACGTCCATCCCCGGTCTCTGGATGGCCGGCAACGCCGTCAACCCGCGCGCGCAGGTCATCACCGCCGCCGGCGAAGGCTCCGCCGCCGCCATTGGCATCAACAACGACCTCGTCGCGGACGACGTTGCCGTTGCCCTCCGTACACCCATCACGACTTGAAGGAGCCCTCACATGTCCCGCACACCCGTCCCCCCGCCCAGCAAGCACCAGCTCGCCTTCATGATCTGGCTCGCCGTCGTCCCGACGCTCATCGTGCTGAACCTCACGTTGGGCAGCCTGCTGAGTGACGCCTCCGTGGTGCTGAGGACGTTCGTCACCGCGTCCGTCGCCGTCCCGATCGTCATCTACGGCGTCATGACCCAGCTCCACAAGCTCCGCGCACGCCTCTACCTCAACCGGGTCCGCACCTGACGGCACCCCGCACGTCATCCGACGCCGCCTTCCAGATGGGGGAACCATGAGCACAGCCGCTGCGACCAGCTATCCGGTCCAGTTCTCGATCGACTACCCGGACCGGGCTCTCAGCCGCCCGAGCACCGCCTTCAGACTTGTCCTCGCTGTCCCGATCGCGCTGCTCGTCGAAGCCGTGTCAGGGGGACGGTTCGTTCCCTCCGGCGGAGGCAACGCGTTCGTCTACGGCGCCGGCGGCGTGCTGTTCCTCGGCCCGCTGCTGATGATCTTGTTCCGGCAGAAGTACCCCCGATGGTGGTTCGAGTGGAACCTCGAGCTCCAGCGCTTCAGCAATCGCGTCCTCGTCTACCTCGCGCTGATGGACGACCGCTACCCGTCCACGGACCAGGGGCAGTCGGTGCACCTGGACTATCCCTACCCCGACCCCGGCTCCGGGCTGAACCGCTGGCTGCCGCTGGTGAAGTGGCTGCTTGCCATCCCCCACCTGCTGCTCCTGGTGCCACTGTCCGTCGCGGCCGCGGCGGCCACCTGCCTGGCGTGGTTCGCGATCCTCGTGACTGGCCGGTACCCCCTGGGCCTCTTCCGTTTCGTCGAGGGCGTCCTGCGCTGGTGGCAGCGGGTGACCGCGTACGCCTTCCTGCTCGTCACCGACGCCTACCCGCCCTTCCGGCTCGGGACCTAGCAGCCAAGTACGGCTCAACGCATTGCAGGGCACGTCCAATAGGTGATCACCCACGGTGAGCCCCCGCACCCGCTCAGCGAATGGCCCGAACAGGCGGTTCCCGTCCGTCTGAGCCAGCGACACAGTCAGTTGTCTCCTGACAGCGAACTGTAGGGAAGTCGCTGAGGCACGCCACGCCCAGCCCGGCCTGCGGTCGCAGGCACACCCTTCCAAGGAGCGATCATGGAGCAGCTCACCCGCCGTCTCGGCAACCTCAGTGCCCGCCGACCCTGGGTCACCATCGGGTCGTGGCTCGTCCTGACCGGCCTACTCATCGCCCTGTCCGCCAGCGCAGGCGGCACCCTCAGCGACGACTTCAGCGCCCGCGGCACCGACAGCGCCCGTGCCCAGCAGCTGCTGGAGGACAGCTTCCCGCAAGCCGCCGGAGGCATCGGCGTCGCGGTCTTGGCCGCTCCCGACGGAGAGCGCCTCGACAGCCAGCGCACCGCCGTCGCCGCTGCACTGCGCCAGCTGGCCAGCGCCAAGCACGTTGCTAGCGTGAGCGACCCGTTCACCACCGGCAAGATCTCCAAGGACGGGCGGATCGGCTACGCCGACGTCACTCTCGACCTTCCCGCGGCCGACCTGGGCGCGCCTGGAGCCGACAAGCTCTTCGCCGCGCTCAAGCCCGCCCGGGACAGCGGCCTCGAGGCCGAGCTCGGCGGCGACGTCGCCTCGTTCAACAAGAAGAACGAGAGCGGCAGCGAGGCCTTCGGATTGCTCGCGGCACTCATCATCCTCGTCATCGCCTTCGGCACCGTCCTCGCGGCACTGGTCCCGATCGCCCTGGCCGGCATCGCCGTCGCCACCGGCCTCACCAGCATCACCCTGCTGGCCAACGGCATGGACGTCTCCACCGCCGCACCCGTCTTCGGCGCCATGATGGGTCTCGGCGTCGGCATCGACTACTCGCTGTTCATCATCTCCCGCTACCGCGACAACCGCGCCGCCGGTCAGGCCAACCGCGACGCCCTGTCCCACGCCATGGGCACGTCCGGCACCGCGGTCTTCTTCGCCGGAGCGACGGTCGTGGTCTCTTTGGCCGCACTCGTCCTGACCGGCCTCGGGCTGCTGGCCGGGATCGGCCTGGCCACCTCCATCGTGGTGCTGTTCGCCGCCGCCACCGCCCTGACCCTGCTGCCCGCGATCCTCACACTGCTCGGAGACCGGATCGACTCCCTGCGCATCCCCGGACGCCGACGGGCAGCCATCAAACGACACGAGGAAACCGCCTGGTGGCGGCTGGCCCATCGGATCGCCGCACGTCCCTGGCCCTACCTCATCGGCTCGACCGTGGTGCTGCTGCTCATCGCCTCACCCGCCCTGTCCATGAAGTCCGGCTTCCCCGACGCCGGCGGCGACAACCCGAACAGCACCCAGCGCAAGGCCTACGACCTGCTCACCGAGGGGTTCGGCCCCGGCTACAACTCGCCCATGCTCGTCGTCGCGAACCTCAAGGGCACCGGGCTGAGCACCCAGGACATCGCTGACGCCACCCGCCGCCTCCAAGCGGACCCTGGCATCGCCAACGTCGGGCCTGCGCAGACCAGCACCGACGGGCAGATCGTGGTCCTGCCCACGCTGCCGACCACAGCCCCGGAGGAGACCGCCACCCTCAAGACCCTCGAACGCGTCCGCGGGTTCCTTCCGACCGGGGTGCTCGTCACCGGACCGACAGCCCTCAAGCTCGACCTCGACAAGAAGCTCGCCGACACCCTTCCGCTGTTCATCGGAGCGATCCTGGCCGCTTCGTTCTTGTTGCTCGTGATGGTCTTCCGCTCGATCGCCGTTCCGGCCAAGGCCGCCGTCATGAACCTGCTCTCCATCGGCGCGGCGTACGGCGTCGTCGTGGCCGTTTTCCAGTGGGGCTGGCTGGGTGGACTGTTCGGACTCGACCAGACCTACCGCATCGTGTCGGTGTTCCCGACCCTGTTCTTCGCGGTCCTGTTCGGGCTCTCGATGGACTACGAGGTCTTCCTCGTGTCACGCATCAGGGACGCCTACCGACAGACCGGCGACAACACCGAAGCCGTCGCACGAGGCCTCGCCGCAACCGGTCGAGTCATCACCTCCGGCGCGCTCATCATGGTGTGCGTTTTCCTGAGCTTCGTCACCAACCCGGACCCGTCGGTGAAGATGATCGGACTGGGCCTCGCCACCGCCATCGCCATCGACGCCACCCTGGTACGCATGGTCCTCGTGCCCTCGACCATGACCCTGCTCGGCCGCGCGAACTGGTGGCTCCCCAGCTGGCTGGACCGGCTGCTACCTGAGCTCCACGTCGAAGGCAGCGAGGAGGACACCGTCGTCGACCTGCGCGACCAGGTCACCACCCAGCGTCAGCCCGACGCGGCCGAGTCCCTGATCCCCGCTGACGTCACACCGGAGTGACCACCACGGTCCTGCGGCAGCCTGTCCGGCGCAGGCGGCCTGACTGGTGGGTACCCCTACCGCTGCTGGCCCTTGCCCTCATCCCGGCCCTGTTCGGCACGTTCCGCCTGGTCGAGGTCTTCGGCGGACCGAAGATCATGCCCGACAACCAGCGCATCGCCAGAACCCCCGCGCCCGCGGTCGCGCACATCACCGGCGGGGTCCTGTTCCTGCTCGTCGGTGCCTTCCAGCTGTCCCGCACCATCCGGACGCGTTGGCGTGCATGGCACCGTCGGGCAGGACGCCTCCTCGTCGGCCTCGGGTTGGCCGCAGCGCTGTCGGCCCTCTGGATGACCCTGCTCTACCCCCGCCAGACCGGCACCGGGACCCTCTTGCACACCTCACGGCTGCTGTTCGCCACCGGCATGGCCATCAGTCTCGTCCTGGGATACCGCGCGATCCGCCGACGCGACATCCCCCAGCACCGAGCCTGGATGATCCGCGCCTACGCCCTCGCCCTCGGTGCGGGAACCCAGACCTTCACCATCGGCATCGGAGAAGGCATCTTCGGCAAGACCGTCCTCAGCACGGACGCCTCCACCGCAGCAGGCTGGATCATCAACATCGTCGTGGCCGAGTACCTGATCAGACGGGTGCCAGCGATAACGCGCCCTCGTGCCGCGATTCCCGCGCCCGGCGGCTCCTCCCAGTAGCCACCCCCGGCGAAGAGCCAGGGCGGGAAGCGACGACTTCGATCAGACAGCACGCCGACCCTGGTCGCGCGCGTGTTGAGGAGCTCTCGGCGGGTTCTGTTCCGGAGGCGTCGTCGTCCTTGCAGCTGAGGGTGAAAGATGACGACGTGCGCTGTCGACCGACGCCTCGGTGCGCACCCGTTGGCTTGACGGCCGCTGAACGCCCCCGCTTGTCAGCGGCCATGGTTCGGTCACGACAGCCATGCGCCCGGTCACACCCTGGACCTGCGACGGGGCGTTCGCCTCCGATGCCCGCTTCGGTTTGAGCACGTGGTATCCGGATGTGCTCCGGGCCCTTAGGCTGCGCTCGCGCATCCGCGCCTGCACAGCAGAGGAGCCAGCATGGCAACACTGCACATCGAGCACGCGATCACTGACCTCCCCACGTGGCTGGGCGCCTTCAACCGCTTCGGTGAAGCGCGGACGGCTGCGGGCGTGCGGGCCACCCGCGTCCACCAGCCCGTGGATGACGAGCACTACATCTACGTGCAGCTCGACTTCGACGACACGGCGGCCGCGGAGGCGTTTCTGGGGTTCCTCCGGAGTGCGGTCTGGGCCTCACCGGAGGCATCGCCTGGGCTGTCGGGTTCACCTACCGGGCGCGTGCTGACGGGCGTCTCGGCCGGCGGCTAGGCATCAGTCCGATGGGTTGTCGCACCAGCCGTCGTGCGGCCACTTGGGTGCGTCAGCCGCTCAACTCAGGTCGAGCCGGACGCAGCAGTGCCCGTCGGCGGGCTGCAGGCTCGCTTGCGCTGACAGACCGGCGCCGTCAATGAATCCCGTGAGGAGCGCGTGGTTGAGACCACAGACGAGCTCTAGGTGCCGGTCCGTGAGGTGGTGGAAAGGACAGTTGCGCAGGCGGATGACGCCGTCGCGCTCATAGGCGTCGTAACCGCGTTCCGACAAGATCTCAACCACGTCGCCGGCGCTGACCGGCCCTACGGCGCCGGCCTGTCCAGCGGTATGTCGAACCAGGGACGCCCCCGTCTCGTGCGCGACATCAAACAGCGCGGTGTGCGCGGCGCCAGTGCTGTCGCGCTCGACCGCGGTGGCGAGCAGGTGTGCCAGGAGCGCATCGTCGCGTGGGGGGAGCTGGACCTGGACCTCGACCTCGGCACGCACGTAGAGCTTCGCCGGCCGGCCGGCGCCCGGACCCACGCGTCCGTTGCGTCGGGCGAAGGCCACGGTCAACAGGCCTTGCTCCGCCAGGAGGTCCAGGTGATAACCAGCCAGCGACGTGCCGATCCCGAGAGCCTGGGCGACGTCGTCGCGAGCCATCGGCGACGCAGCGGACACGACCGCGTCGTACACCCGCCGCCGCATCGGGTCGGCCAGCGCGGCCGCGGCTGCGATACCGCTCTCCCCCTGCACGTCCTCCATCATGACCGCTTTCTATCACAGGCTTTCTTGACTTTACATACCGTGCGGCGCACGATGGCGCCGCCACTGAGCTTGAGAGTTGGGAGTTCGCCATGCGTCACTTCTCCGTTCGCCCTCCGCTGACGCTGCGGGGCCGCGACAACAAGGGGCTGCGGGGGTTCGCCGGCAAGCCCCTGCATCCGCCCCTGACCGACATCCCGATCGGCGCCTACCTGCTCGGAGCGGTCTTCGATGTCATCTCAGCGGTGGGGGGGCGCGAGCACGGTTGGGCGCAGGACTTCTGGCACGCCGGGACCTACGTCTTCATCGGCGGCGCCGCCGTGTCGGTCCTGGCCGCTGTCACCGGAGCCGTGGACTGGTGGCGCTCGTCGCAGCCCGGCACGCAGGCCCGCCGCACGATCAACACGCATGCGCTGATCATGGTGACTGTCACCGTGCTGACGCTCGCGGACATCGCCTGGCGGCTGGACCGCTACGACGCGACGTGCGCGCCGGTGGGCGTGGCGGTCCTCTCGGTCGTGATCGGGCTGCTGGTGTCAGTCGGTGCGACGTACGGCGGCAGCCTGGTCTTCGACTACGGCTTCAACGTCGAGACCGCGGGCGACCACCCGGTGTGGCACGAGTCGGAGAAGGACGTCTTCCCTGGCGACAAGCACGCATGACGGTCACAGCGCTCCCCACGACGGACAGCCGGACTGGCCAGCCGGACCTGGCACGCGCGACCGCTGCGGCGGCCGAGCTGCTGAACGCTCTCGGTGCGGACACGACCGCACCCGGTCTGGTTGACACCCCAGGAAGGATCGCCCGCGCCTACGTCGAGCTGCTCACCCCCCGTCCCTTCCAGATGACGACGTTTCCCAATGACGAGGGCTACGACGATCTGGTCCTGGCACGAGACATCCCCTTCACTTCGCTGTGCGAGCACCACGCGCTTCCGTTCACGGGCGTCGCGCACGTCGGCTACCTGCCCGGTGACCGCATCGTCGGGCTGTCGAAGCTCGCGCGGATCGTTGAGCACCTTGCCCGTCGCTTGCAGGTCCAGGAGCGCCTCACTGTCCAGGTTGCCGACCATCTGGAACAAGCGCTCAGCCCGCGCGGTGTCGGGGTGGTCCTCGACGCTGAGCACTCCTGCATGTCGATGCGCGGTGCGCGGGTCGTCGGCTCCCGCACCGTGACCAGCGCCCTGCGGGGCTTGCTGCGCGATGACCCGCGCTCGAGGCAGGAGTTTCTCGCCCTGACCCGCAGCGCCGGGTGAAGCAGATGAGCGAGCTGTCGGTCTGCATTCCCGCACACAACGAGGCGCCGACACTCCCCGATGTCGTGGCCCGGGTCCGTGCCGACGTCGGACCCTCAGTGCAGATTCTCGTCATTGACGACGGCTCCGACGACGACACCGCCACGGTCGCCGCGGTCGCGGGGGCGGACGTCATCACCGCGGACGGGTCTCGACCCGGACATCCGGCTGGCAAGGGCAACGCGATGAGCAGCGGCCTGCGCCACACCACCAGTGACATCGTCTGCTTTACCGACGCCGACGTCACCGACCTGCACCCCCATGCCGCGACGCGGCTCGCCGCCCCGCTGCTGAGCCAGCCCTCGCTGGCGATGACAAAGGCCCGCTACACCCGCACCTTCGCCGGCCACGCCGATGAGGGTGGGCGCGTCAACGCGCTGCTCGCCCGACCGCTGCTGCGCCGGCTCTTCCCAGACCTGGCCCACCTCGAGCAGCCACTCGGAGGCGACTACGCCGTGCGGCGCTCATCCCTCGCCGGCGTGGAACTTGAGCCCGGCTATGGCGTCGAGATCGGCCTGCTGCTGGACCTCGCCGCCCGGCACGGTGCCGGCTGCATCGCCGAGGTCGACCTCGGCAGCCTCAGCCACCGCAACCGGCCGCTGCACCAGCTGGCCGGCCACGCCGACGCCATCCTCGACGCCGTGCTGACCCGCTGCGGCACGCTGGAGCTGAGCGTTGCTGTCTGACACGCTCCCTGCATGACTGCGCCCCCGCTGATGCCCGCGGCGTTCATCGGTCACGGAAGCCCGATGAACGCTCTCGAAACGAACCGGTACACCGCCAGCTGGCGGGCCTTCGGGCAAGCAGTGCCGCAGCCGCGAGCGATCCTGGCGATCTCCGCGCACTGGTACCTCAATGCCACCGCCGTCACTGCGATGCCGCAGCCCCGCACCATCCACGACTTCTACGGCTTCCCGCAGCCACTGTTCGACGTGGCCTACCCCGCACCCGGCATGCCCGAGCTGGTCGGGGAGATCAGTGACCTGGTGCACCCCACCTGGATCGGCGCTGACGTCGACTCCTGGGGCATCGACCACGGAACATGGTCGGTGCTCTTGCATGCCTTCCCGCACGCCACCGTGCCGGTCGTGCAGCTGTCTCTCAATGCCGAGAAGGCTGCGGGGTATCACCTCCAGCTCGGCGCAAGGCTCGCCCCGCTGCGCGCGCAGGGGATCCTGATCGTGGGAAGTGGCAACATCGTGCACAACCTGGGCGCTCTGGACCGCGCGATGCCGGACACCGGGTACGACTGGGCAATCCGCTTCGACCAGGACGCGCGGGAGCGGATGCTGACCGACCCCTCCGAACTCGCCTCCCTGGACGCGCACCCGGACTACTCACGTGCCGTCCCCACCACCGACCCCTTCCTGCCAGCCCTGTACGTCGCCGGCCTGGCCGCGGCCGCCGTCGCCACCTCCGAGCCGCAGGTCCTCATCGACGGCTGCGTCGGCGGATCACTGTCCATGGCCTCCTACACCCTGGGCCTGCCGCCACTCACCAGCCTCGACAAGGCGGTGGACGACAACCAGCCCACCGACCAGCCCATCGACCTGCCAACTGACGGCCGTAACGCCTGATGGCCCGTTCTCCCTTCGACCCGCCGCGCCCGGCGATGCAGTCCATGGGCAAGGACGTCGTCGACCTGCTCAGCCGCTTCATCGATGACAGGTACCAGGCAGCGACGTCGGACTACACCGACCTCGAGCAGCTGCTGCCTACGCTGTCCGCAGCACCACCCCCCGGCCCGGGCGACCTGCCCGACCTGCTTGCTCTCATCGAGCTGGCCGCAGGGAAGGGCTTCGACACCGCGAACCCCGGGTTCGTCGGTTACGTCCCCGGCGGCGGCCTGTACGCGGCTGCCCTCGGCGACTTCATCGCCTGCGTCATCAACCGGTACACATCTCTCGCTGCACCCGCCCCGGCGCTCGTCCAGCTCGAGGCGAGCGTCCTTCGCTGGCTGTGCGACACGTTCGCCCTTCCGGAGGGCGCGCAGGGCGTCCTCACCCCCGGCGGATCGATGTCCACCCTGTCTGCCGTCGTCACAGCACGCACAGCCCGCCTCGGCGATGACCTCCGCGCCGCCCGCCTCTACGTCTCCGACGAGGCCCACCACTGCGTCGCGAAGGCAGCCCAGATCGCCGGACTCCCTCGTGACGCCGTCCACGTCGTACCGACGGACACCGACCTACGCCTTCAGCCTGAGGCCCTTCGGGAGGCGGTCCGGTCCGACCGGGCTGCCGGCCTCCGGCCGTTCATGGCGGTGGCGTCCGCGGGCACCATCAACACCGGCGTCGTGGATCCGCTCGACGCCCTCGCCGACGCCTGCCACGAGCTGGGCCTGTGGTTCCACGTCGACGGGGCCTACGGCGGGTTCTTCCAGCTCACTGCGCGGGGTCGAGAGGCTCTGCGCGGCATCGAACGTGCCGACAGCATCGTGCTCGACCCGCACAAAGGGCTGTTCCTGCCCTACGGCACCGGTTGCCTGCTCGTTCGCGACGGAGAAGCACTGCGCACGGCCCATGACGTGCACGCGCACTACCTGCCCCACCCCTCCGACGACCCGGGATTGCCGGACTTCTCCTCCTACGGCCCGGAACTCACCCGCGACTTCCGCGGCTTGCGGCTCTGGCTGCCGCTGCACCTGCACGGCACCCAGGCCTTCGTCGACGCGCTCGACGACAAGCTCGACCTCGCCCGCTGGCTGCACGCGGAGCTGTCCATGCTGCCCGAGCTAGAGATGGCCGCCCCGCCCGAGCTGTCCCTCGTCGCCTTCCGTCCTCGCGATGGCGATCCCCAAGCGCTCCTCGACAGCATCAACGCCACCGGCCGCCTGTGGCTGTCGGCGGCACCGGTTAGGGGACGGTCGTTCCTGCGGATGTGCATCCTCGCGCACCGCACGGGCCGCGACCGGATCGAAGAGGCCGTCTCATTGATTGCCGCCGCCGTGAAGCGTTCACCGACGGCCGCCGAGGCCTGATCGTGGCGAACGCTAGCCCCACGGACAGCCCGCTGCGGCCAGTGGTGTCTTCGCCGGTGGGCACAACCGCACACAGCTCGGACTTCCAGTCCTCGGGATCGACATCTGTCACCCGACAGGGCATGACGACGCCGCGCTCCTTCACGACTCGTCCCCCGAGCCCGCCAAGCGACACCCCAAGCTGCCGCCCCACAGGCGGATTCTGTAACGCGTCCGCAACAATGGCTTTCGGCGACGACATGGGAGGTGGCGAACACGGTGGGGAGTGGCCTCCGGCTGCCTGCGGACGCGTCAGCTGCTCGACAGGCACGTCAGTTCCTGCGTGAGTGGCTCAGCACGCAGAAGCTCTCGGCTCTGGAGGATGCTGCGCTCCTGCTCGCCAGCGAGCTGGTCACCAATGCTGTCCTGCACACCGCTGGGCAGGCCAGTCTCACGGCGGTTCGTTGGGGTGGGGGGGTCCGCGTGGAGGTCCGTGACGGGTCATCGGTGCTTCCACGTCGGCGGCGGCCCAGCATGCAGGCCACGACGGGGCGTGGACTCGGCCTCGTGGCGGATCTTGCTGACCACTGGGGCTGCGAGGCCACCAGTGACGGCAAGGTCGTCTGGTTCACGGTCCTCCCCGACGCGACTGCGGCGGGGGGACGTGAGACGCACGAGTCGTTGTGCGGGTCCGACGGATGACATCCGGTCCGCCGCTCGGGCGCTACGAGCACGACATCGAGGGTGGTCTCGCCGTGAGGGTGCAGTTGCGCAACCTGCCCGTGCAGGTGCTGGCTGCCAGCCGGGAGCACCACGACGAGCTGATGCGGGAGTTCCGGCTGATGGCTCTGGCCGGGACACGGAGCGCTGTTCCAGCGCCGACGCGGTTGCTCGAGCTCGTGCAGCTGCTCGGAGTGCAGTACGCCGGTGCCACCGAACGGCCGGGCGCGGAGATCGACGCGGCGATCGCGCGGGGTGAGTTCAGCCTCGACGTCGCTTACGTGGTTCCGTCCTCCGCGGCCGCCGATGCGCAGGCTCTGGATGCCGTGATGTCCGAGGCAGATGAGTTCTGCCTCTCAGAGCAGCTGCTGACGCTGGCGCGTTCACCGCTCATGGTGGAGTTCGCGCAGTGGTATCTGCGGTGCTTCGTGGACCAGGTCGCCGGTGCGGACCCGGAGCCGTGGCAGGGCCCTATGACGGTCACTCCAGCGTTCTTGGAGGATCCCGCCTGAGACGCGGTGCGGTCCTTGGCAGGCGGTCGGTGAATGCGTGACAAGCCCTCGCGACGGGTCCGTGGAAACCAGGCCTGTGCGGAGTGGTGAGCCGTCGATGGCCTCGATCATGTGGGGAGCGTCGCGAGTCCGATGATGCCCAGGACATACAGCGCGATGACGATGATGCTGTCGATCCCGAGTCGCGCGTGCTCGCGAGCAGGCCGGAACAGCAGTCCTGCCATGTAGACCAGGGTGAGCAGCGCGCCGAGCGCGGTGAGGTAGATGTCGCTCGCGTGGGCGTTGGGCAAGACCGCGCGGTTGCTGATGACGGTGGCGAGCAGGAACAGGACCGGGAGGAAGGCGTTGCCGCCGAAGATGTCGCCGAAGGCGAGCTGGTAGTCGCCGGCGCGGACGGCGGTGATGCCCGTCGACAGCTCCGGCAGGGCGGTGGCTGCGGCGAGGACGGTCGCGCCGAACAGGACACCGGACAGTCCCACATGCTCCGCCGCTTGGCTTCCGCTCTCTTCCAAAAGGGCGCCGGCCAGCAGGGTGAGCAGAGCGGCGCCGCCGAACACCGCAACTGCCCGGGTGGTGCTGACCCCGTTCGTGGTGGCGGCCTCGGCTCGCTTGCGGGCGCTGTGGCCGCGCGGCTCCGGCTGCGCGTCCGGGGGCTGACCGTTGTCGTGCCACGGCAGGCCGCGGCTAGAACGCCTGGTCAGCAGCAGACCGACGGCCCACAGCACGGTGATCGCGATCACGTCGGGACTGACGCGGCCAGCCACCGCGTCAGCCGGTAGCTGCGATCCCATGACGCACGCCAGAAGCACCGCGACGACCACGGCCCCTTCCAGCACCAGAGTGAGGCTGGCTGCCTGGTAGGTCAGGGGCCGGCGAACCCGCACGCTGGCGTCCAGGGCAACGAGCACCACGGTCTGCAGGGCGATGCCGCCCAGGATGTTGCTCACGGCCACGTCGAGCTGACCGTTCCTCGCCGCGGTCACTTTCCAGCACAGTGGGATCCGAAGCTTGGAATTCACGTGACTTGAAGTCGCGGCC
>JADMIO011216378.1_pt1 | contig 21432 bp, 18 predicted proteins | sample 8958161 | NCBI WGS metagenome assembly JADMIO01 (sample SAMN16585339, study PRJNA669376) | soil metagenome | isolation source: Crop rotation soil | place: USA: Cullars Rotation, Alabama | collected 2011
GTGGACGATGATCGGGATCGCGCTGGCCCTGGCGTTCGCTCTGTACTTCGTCGGACGGAGGGGGCGGGCGACGGACCTGGCGTAAGGCGAGGGTCAGGATCGCTTCCGTCTTGCTGCGATCAGGCCGACCAAGCCAACAGTGCTGCCGAAAAGGATCACCGACCCTGGCTCGGGGACACTGGAAACCGTCGTGACGGTGATGCTGCCGATGTCGGCAGAAAGCCGCTGGTTCCCGCCGTTGGTGATTCCTACCCACAACGCAACGGGCGTGTCGGGTCCGATGCCGGCGACACTCCCCCCTTGTAGAGCAGACAGCGAGTACGTTCCACCCCCTCCCAAACCAGCGAACATGTCGCAGTTCGATGCCGGGCCAATTGGAGGAGCCCCGCAGCCTCCGTAGCTGTCCCCGTTCAGTCCTGTGAGGAGCATGGAGGAGGGCTCGAAAGCGAAAAACTTGCCATCGCCACCTGTATCCAGCCACAAGTTGACCGCCAACGGCGAGCCTGTGCTCTGAACGGATACAGCCTGCAACTTTCCGAGTGTCAGTCCACCATTCAGGCCGACGACGAGGCCGGCATCCGAGTAGCCTGCGCCAAATGCATCGAGATGGAAATCGTACGAGTAAGCCGACGCCCCGTACAGACCGCCGTTCCAATGTTCGATACGAAGAATCCGCCCGAGTTCATCGCGTTCCAGACACCGGGCGACCCCGGTGAGAAGACTTGAATGTCGGCTAACGAGACCGCCGGCAGCATCAAGAGCGCGACGACGGCTAGTACCTGGGAAAACCGTTTCATCTATTCTCCTGGAAATTAAGAAGCAGCGATAGTGGGCTTCGCGGCTTCACGGAATCTCAAATACCGGGAAGCGGATGGATCATTCACAGAGAGGAATCGATCACAAGAGCGTGACTCTGACCCCTACGCCGAGCCCAATCGCTCTTCGACTATCGCAATCCAGGCGCCAAGCAGGAGGCCGTGGCGAACGCATTGACAGCTCAAGAGTTATCAGCGGCGCATTCCCCGGTTGCGTTTGTGGTGTAACACATAAAAAGATCTAAAAATCCTAATTTTTGATATGCTTGGCGGGCGCCGTTCAGCGATCGTGCCGTCGTTGAGTCCCCAACGATCTGCGGGCGGAAACCGCTGACTCCTTGCGTTGGTTACGAGCACGCGCTCTGCGGCGAGAATCTTGACGATGTCGATTCGCCACGGGGAGGTAAGGACATCATCGTCGGGGACGTATCGGAAGGGCCGTTGCCGGCGAACTTCCTTCGCCTAACCCAATCAAGCGTTTTTTTGGACGAGGCTTACAGTTTTGTGAACTGATTCCCGCCTGAACATATGGAGCGAGCGGTTCGGTGGAAGCGGCCGGCTTCATAGGACGACAAGTCAACCTGACCCTCTCCCTACACACTTTCGAAAGGCACAGGTGAGAACATTGAGAAAGAGACAGTTGTGGAAACCATGTTGCGCTGTGATGGCGCTGCTGATGCTGACGGCGGCCGGCAGGGCCGACGTTGTTCTGGACTGGAACGCGATCATGCAGGCCACTGTCGGGACGCAACCTCCGTTCCCTCAGGCGCGCCTGGCGGCGATCACCCAACTCGCGGTATTTGAGGCAGTCAATGCGATTACCCACGATTACAGGCCCTACCTGGGAACTGTCACCGCGACGGACAGCGCCTCGACCGAAGCGGCGGCGATTGCCGCCGCCCATAAAGTCCTCAGAAATTACTTCCCCGGCAGCGCGGTCAGTCTCGATGCGGCGCGTGCGACCTCTCTAAGCGCCATTGCGGACAGCCCTGCCAAGACGGCCGGCATTTCGGTGGGTGAAGCGGCCGCGGCCGCCATGATCGCCGCGCGCGCGAACGATGGTTCGGCCCCTGCGGCCTTCTTTCTGCCGTCCTCGCCGAAGCCCGGCGAATGGCAACCTACTCCAGGTTGCACCCCCGCCGGCGGAGCCTTTTTCCATTGGCAAAATGTGATGCCATTCGGACTTCGGAGCGCCAGCCAGTTTCGCCTGGAGCCACCGCAGACTCTCGGCAGCGGCCGGTATACGAGGACTTTCAACGAAGTCAAAGAGGTCGGCGACGTCGACAGCACGGAACGGCCCCAGGATCGAGCGAACGTGGCGCTATTCTACGCCGCCGTTTCGCCGGTTGGAGTGTGGAACCCCGTCGCCAGACAAATCAGCGCGGCACAGGGGAAGTCACTCTCCGAGAACGCACACGACTTCGCGCTGCTCAATATGGCCATGAGCGATGGCGCGGTCGCTACTTTCGACTCCAAGTATCGCTACAACTTCTGGCGTCCGGAGACTGCAATCCGGGCCGCGGACCAGGACGACAATGACAAGACCCAAGCCATTTTCAATTTCAAGCCGTTCATCGTGACTCCTTGCTTCCCGGGCTATCCATCGGCTCACGCTACCTTGAGCAGTGCGGCGCGCGAAGTGATGGAGGAGAGCTATGGCAACGTTCACCAGACTCTCACGCTGTCCAGCCCGGCAGTGCCCGGAGTGACCCTTAACTACACCAACCTCACTCAGATAACCGATGATATCGATGACGCGCGCGTCTATGGTGGAATCCACTTCCGCACCGACCAGGACGCTGGCGCCAAGTTGGGACGTCGCGTCGGCCAATATGTCTATAATCAAAACCTCCGCCCTGCGCACGGCGACCGCGGCCACTAGGTCTTGTGGCCCAAGCAGTGCACGTCCGGGGACTGAGCAGCAGGAGTGATATAATTCAGTCGCCTTATACACGCTGAGCCCCCGGAAACACCTAATGGCGCCGGCATCTCCGCAGGACATCACCGAGCTTCTTCTGGCATGGAGCGAAGGCGAACAGGACGCATTGCATCGGCTGACGCCCTTGGTCTACGGGGAACTACACCGGCTGGCGCATCACTATATGGCCGGGGAGCGGACCGGCCATACTTTGCAATCCACGGCTCTGGTCAACGAGGCTTACCTGCGCCTGGTGGACTCGAGCCGCGTGCGGTGGCAGAGCAGGGCACACTTCTTCGCGGTATCGGCGAAGCTGATGCGGCGCATCCTGGTGGACTTCGCCCGCTCCCGCCAATACCTCAAACGCGGCGGTAAAGCCGTCATGCTGTCGCTAGACGAGGTTGCCGTAGTTGGCGACGAGTGCGCGGAATTGGCGGCGCTGGATGAGGCGTTGACTTCTCTCGCCGCATTTGACCTTCGAAAAAGTCGGATGGTCGAGTTGCGCTTCTTCGGTGGGCTCAGTGTCGAGGAAACAGCCGAAGTACTGGGAGTCTCCGGGGAAACGGTGGCGCGGGATTGGAGACTAGCGAAGGTCTGGTTGCGCCGGGAACTGCGGCGCGGAAAGTCCCGATGAATGCAGAGCGATGGAATCAGGTCGAGCAGTTGTATCACTCCGCCAGGGAGCAGGAACCCGGGCAGCGCGATCTTTTTCTAAGCCAGGCTTGTGCCGGCGATGAGGACCTGCGACGGGAAGTCGAATCACTGCTCAGTTATGAGACTGAGACGGCGATGTTGTTGGACCGCGCCGCATTGGAGGTGGCGGTCAGGGCGCTCGCGGTGGATCGCCGGAACTGGATGATCGGGCGGACGCTGGGCCACTACCGGATCGAGTCGTGGCTGGGAGCGGGCGGCATGGGCGAGGTCTATCGGGCCACAGACACGCGACTGGATCGCGCTGTGGCGGTCAAAGTCCTTTCCGAGCATCTCTCGACGCATCCCGACGCACTGGCCCGGTTTGAGATCGAAGCCAAGGCGGCGGCGGCGCTTTCGCATCCCAACATTCTGGCGATTCACGACTTCGGCGACGAGCAAGGAATTGCCTACGCGGTCACGGAGTTGTTACATGGCGAAAACCTGCGGGTGCGCCTGGCTCAGTCGCCGCCGGACCTGCACGCCGCTATGGAGATTGCGATTGCCGTCGCAGACGGACTCGCGGCGGCGCATGCGAAGGGCATCACGCACCGGGACTTGAAACCTGAGAACATTTTTCTCACGGATGACGGCAGAATCAAGATCCTGGATTTCGGCCTGGCACAAATTGGGCCTCTCCTCTCCGATCAGGCGACAGAGCAGGTTTCGACGGACTCCGTGAGTTCCGAAGCGGGCGCGCTGATCGGCACGGTGTCCTACATGTCTCCGGAGCAGGCGGACGGCAGGAAGGTGGACCCGCGCTCTGACGTCTTCTCCTTCGGATCCGTGCTCTACGAAATAGTGGCGGGCCGGCAGGCATTTGGCGGAAAGACCAAGTTGGGCATACTGGCCGCTATCCGCCACCAGGAACCCGACGCGCTCGGGAAACTTGCGGGAACCGGGCTCCAAACAATCGTGGTGCGCTGCCTGAGCAAGGATCCGGCAAAGCGCTTTCCCTCGGCTCACGAACTTCTGCTGGAGTTGAAGAAACTGGCTAGAGAGCCGCGGCCCCTGACGAGGCGGAAAGCGCTGTGGGGAGGCGCGATTGCAGTGGCGGGAGGCCTGGTCGCGATCCAGTTGCCCATTTCGCGAACGCTCCGCGGATGGCTTCCCCATTCCGGCCGGAGACTGACTTCACTTGCGGTCCTGCCGCTCACCAACCTGTCGAAGGATCCTGAGGAGGAGTACTTCGCCGATGGAATGACGGAGGTGCTGATCGCCGATCTGGCGCAAATCAGTTCTCTGCGAGTGATCTCACGGATGTCGGTGATGCAACTCAAGGGGACGAAAAAGTCTCTGGCCGAGATTGCACGACAATTAAACGTGGATGGCGTGATTGAGGGAACCGTATTACGTTCCGGGGAGCAGGTGCGAATCACTGCGCAATTGGTAGATACGTCCACGGAACGGCACCTGTGGGCAACGACCTACGAACGTAAAGTCGGGGATGTGCTCACGCTGCAAAGTGAAGTCGCGCGCGCCATCGCTGGTGAGATTCAAGCGCACATCACGCCCGAGGAATCCGGGCGCCTGTCGCGCAGACGAGCCATAAGTCAGCCCGCATTGGAAGCCTACCTCAAAGGCCGATTCTATTGGGGACAATATACGGAAGAATCGCTGACCAAGAGTATTGAATCTTATGAACAGGCAACCAGGATCGATCCTGCCTATGCTGCAGCATACGCAGGCCTGTCGGAATCCTGGACCGGCCTTGGCTGGATCGGCGCGCTGCCCTGGGACGAGGTGCGGTTCAAGGCGAAAGAGGCTGCTCTGAAAGCTTTGGCGATCGACCCGTCGCTAAGCGATGCGCATGCCGCGGTCGCCGTGATCTCGCTTCGCGACTGGGACTGGAAGACGGCCGAGGAAGAGGACAGGAAGGCAATCGCGCTCAATCCCGGTTACGTAACCGCTCATCTGTCCTATAGCAACATGCTGCGGTACTTGGGCCGCGCGGAAGAGAGTATCGTCGAAGGCCGGCGGGCCTTCGAACTGGACCCGCTTGCCGTACTCACGAACCAAGTCCTGGCGAATGCCTATTTGAGCGCGCGACGCTACGATCTGGCGATCGCTCAATGCCAGTCTGCGCTGGAACTGCACCCCGAAGAATCCAGCATCCACCACATACTGGGCTGGGCGCAGGTCTACAAAGGGATGTTCGACAAGGGCAGGGAGGCAATTGCGAAACACGTGGCTCTCGATGCCGGCGATCCGTTCTTTTCGCCGGATCTGGCTTATATCGACGCCGTGACCGGCAATCAGCAGGAAGCGCGCAGGACACTGGGACGACTGCAGGCGCTGGCCAGGCAAGCGCCGATAGATCCCGGGCATCTTGCGCTGATCTATGTCGGCTTAGGTCAACACAAGGAAGCCATGCCTCTGTTGCAACAGGCCTACAGCCGCCATTCCGGCATGATGACGTGGCTTAAAGTCGATGCGCGTTTCGATGCCATACGCGCTGAGCCGGGATTTCAAGCCCTGATGCGATCCGTGGGGTTGATTTAGGCCGGTTATTTCGACTTGGCGCACGTGCAGACCAGCGCCTTTTTCGATTCGGTGGAGGGCAGCACGGACTTTTTCTCTTCGCCTGACCTGGCGGTAAAGCTCTTAGTCACTCCAACGGTCAACACAAGGGACCGTAAGTGGGTATTCGCGCCAATGATAGATCGCCCCCATCCTACGAACAGGTTGGTTTTCCGTGTGATCCCATAACTTGCTGAGGCGCCCACGTCCAGGAGGCTTAGCCGGCTAATCCGGTCGTGGTTCAGGTACTGTTCTGTCGGAAGGTTAAGGGGGAATACACTGTTGAGGAACAGGATCCCATTGTGGCTGTGACTCCATACAGTCGATGCTTGAACGGATATCCTGGGACTGAGAACATAACCGAATTGAAATTCGGCGTAGCCACGCTTAGGCGCGATGTGGGCAGTCTCCTGCGTCATTCCGAATGCGTATCTGCCCTGGACATAGGCCTTCGGCAAGAACGGATCCAACTGACGACCCATATTCACTCCGATCCGATACTCCCGCTGGTTCGTTCCCACGGCTCCATGCCCCAGAGTCGGGTAATCGTGGCTCGGAATGCTGGTGGAAAAAAACGGCGTAATCATCACATATTTCCGGCTGACGTTATAGCGCAGATCGAACCGGAAATCCTGAAAACCTCCGTGATAGCGCCCGTCGTCAATCGCTACCACGGTGTCCGGTTGGCCCCGAACCAGCAGGTGTGGTTGCGAGCCGCGATACATGCCCTGGATGAATGGGACTCCAAAGCGCACGGCCAATCGGTCTGTCAACGAGTAATCCACATCCAACATCAATGCCTGTAGGAACGTGTGGCCGCGGTCCACTGCCTCGCCTTCAGACATCGCGTGGTAACGATCGAACCCGTACTGGTAGAGAAGGGTTGCCGAACCCTGGCCTTTTGGGTTGACCCACGCCTGGGAGAAGAGGCAGCAGGGCAGACTGAAACAGAGAGCCGACAGGGACGACCACAACTTGAGGCTCTGCATGAAAGTTCAGACGGAGCCAGCTACTGTCCTGGCGCTTTCGCCTTCCATTGCAAGGCCTGGTCAATGGCTTCGAAGTACTGATCGGAACCACTGGGGGCTTTCAGCAGGCAGTGGAACTTCTTTTGGGCGGCCGAGTCTTCCTGCTTTGTGCTCTTATAAGCCACCGGCAGGACCACAGGCCGAAATGGAGATGACTTAGCACGCTGGCTCAAGTCGTCAGCCACCGCTACGTCGGCGAGCACTAAGTCGTATTTGTCAGCCTTGAGCGCCTCATCGAGCTTGGCGGTGTCGTCGATGAAGCGGAATCGGTGGCCGGCCTTCTTCACCGCCGGTTGAAGCTGGATTTGGCGAACTAAGTCTGAACTCGGGAGGTCGCGCTGGGTGAATGCCAGGATGGCGATGGGACGGCCCAATTTGAGCTGTGCGAGCCGGACACGCATGACCAGCATCAGCTTGTCACCACAGGCCCATACAGCGCCTGCAGTGAAGAAGAACACCAGGGGAATCAGAATTCTACGCATTTCCAGCAACTTTCGATCAGGCTGGAGTGTACTCCCAACAGCTCATTCCGTCAATGGGCTAAAAGATTATGGGCTAAAAGATTAGATAGAAGATTGAGGACGAAAAGGGGTTGGACGTATGCCGTACCGGTAGAATCTGGAGGCGAACCTTTCAGGCCGACCTTATATTTGCCCTGCATAGCTGGTTCGCTTTGCGCGAACCAGCCGTATGCGGGCGCCTTTCAGCGATGTTTGATGAACGTGCCGTCGTTGAGTTCGCGGACCGCCTGGCGGAGCTCGGCGTCGGTGTTCATCACGATCGGGCCGTACCAGGCGACGGGCTCTTCGAGCGGCTTCCCCGATACCAACAGGAAGCGAATGCCCTCGGGGCCTGCTTGCACGACGATCTCATCGCCGCGGTCGAACAGGACGAGCGAATGGTTCTTCGCGTCGTAGACCGCAGACGCATTCGGATCAACCGCCGACTCTGTCAGAACCGCCTGGGGGTTGCTCGCGTCGCGAAATGTTCCGCTGCCGGCGAACACGTAGGCAAAGGCGTGGCGGGTGATCTCGACCTTGATGCGGCGCGTCCTGCCCCGAGGCACGGAGATGTCGATGTAGTTGGGATCGGCGGCCACACCTTCGACGGGACCCTTCTTGCCCCAGAATTCGCCGCAGATCACCCGGGCCGTGGTCCCGTCATCTTCGGCGATCTCAGGGATGGCGGTTGACGGAATGTCCTGGTATCGCGGACTGGTCATTTTCAGCGACGCCGGCAGATTGGCCCATAACTGGAAGCCGTGCATGCGGCCCTGCGGATCGCCCTTCGGCATCTCCTGGTGCAGGATGCCGCTGCCGGCGGTCATCCACTGGACATCGCCTGCGCCCATCCTCCCCTTGTTTCCGAGGCTGTCACCGTGCTCCACCGTGCCGGCCAGCACATACGTGATGGTCTCGATGCCGCGATGGGGATGCCACGGGAACCCGGCCAGGTAGTCGGACGGATTGTTGTTGCGGAAGTCGTCGAACAGCAGGAAGGGGTCGAATTCCTTGGTGTTGCCGAATCCGAAGGCCCGCTGCAGGCGGACTCCCGCCCCTTCGATGGTCGAACGGGTATGCAGAACGTCTTTCACCGGTCGTAGCGACATATTACCTCTACATCAAGAGATGCTCTAGCGGCGATTTGGATTCGCGGAACCATTTGACCATGGCGGTCGCCGGTGTGATGTTGGAACAGCGCCGCTGGAAGGGGACTTCCAGGAGTGCTCGCGGCATTCAAGGATCGGCTCGGATGTGTGGGCGACGTTGGCGCACACAGAACGCGCCGATAGCCTACGAGCAAAGCTCGTTCGTTGGTTTGTGGGAAGCAGTTGCAGGCCGACTCGGCTCGCGTTTCGCAATTTTTGGGCGTTCCCAAATGCGGAGCGTAGTGGGAGTGGTTGACCATGCGGACGGAGCGCGTGCATGCCACCTCGGCGGTACGCGCGTTTTACGACCAAGTCGCTCGGGATCAGCTTCTACTTCAGGTTGCCCGTGCCCCAGAAGCAGTTGCTCGGCAGATTCGCCACCCTGCCGGATTCGTTCGACTGCACCAGCCTGCATACGCCGAGACCTTAGCCCCACGGCGGATGAAAGGGGTCACCGCAGTGCATCGGGTTACAACTCGTTGCAGACTTCGCGTCCTGGAGAAGGCATCGGTCTCTTGCAACTATCTGGGTTGAACCGCCTGCCCGGTCGCTGGATCTAAAAAGAGCTTTTTGGCTTGCGGCGCCCTAAATTCAAACAGGCCAAGTAGTGAGCCGGCGCGCTCATCAAACGATTGATCGCCGATGCGCCCCAGGTCCCAGTTGTCTTCTATGAACCGCAGGACGGAGGTTTGATCCGTGATCGCGTGGTCCACGAAATTCACCTTTGCCCAAGGTGAGACGACTAGCAGCGGCATGCGGGGGCCGTAGCCACAGCGGCCCTGATAGTCGCCAGGAGCGGCTGTTCCACAACTTCCATCGCCGGTTAACGCGTCAAGGCGTGTGTTCGACTGGTTCCCGATTGGAGGCATCACATGGTCGTACCAGCCCCCTGAATCGTCATACATGATGATGATCGCGGTGTTCTCCCACTGCGGGAGCGCCTGAACGCGGTTGATCACAGTCACGATGAACTCCTGTTCATCGCGCGGCGATGAGGCTTGAGCGTGCCCGGTCTGATACGAAGGCGGTTTAAGAAAACTGACCCCCGGCAGGTTGCCTGCCGCTATCGCTTCAAAGAAATGCGACATATCGTACTGATGATTCGCCTGATCGTTGTGCCCGATCATCGCGGCAGAGGTCGGCGGAACGTGGCTCCGATTCGCCGTTGAGGCGTACTTTTGGAACGGTTCGTAACCCGCGATGTAGTCAAATGTCGAGATCCCCGTGATCGCCGTGTGGGCGGAACCACAAACTGCGGAGCCGTCCGCGTTTCTCGAGGTCGGCGCAAAGCCGCCCTGAAAATACCCCCAGGAAATCCCCTTTGCATTTAACAGGTCGCCGATATTACGTCCGGTCATCTCGACCAGCGTCTGGGTTGGCTGTGCGCAGTCATCAAAGGCCGGCCCGCCTTGACCTACCAGAGTTCCATCGACTACGACGGAATCGACATCCGCGCCAGCTCTGGTCACCCTCAAGCCGTGCGTCTGGCCGGAAACGATGTTTACGTGGCCGGGAGATGACTGACCGAAGGTGGTTCCGAAGGAGTTGTCGCTAATCGCGAAATGCTGCGCATAATTCCACAATGCCGTAACCGTATTCCCGTCGTAGTACCCCATGACGACGTTCTTGCCAAGACCAAAATCGCATGGCGGGTTGGTGTTGCTGACCTGGCCCGTGTATTCGGGAAACTTGTCCACCAGACCACTGTGATACGCCCTCTGCTCTGCCGTGTAGGCTGGGGTTGGGCCGCACGTTCTTTGCCGTGACGGATCGAGCCGAAACGGCTGGAACGAGTTGGGGTTGTTGGTCAGCAGACCCCCATGGAGTCCGTTTAACGATGGCGTCCCTGGAAGCGGAACGAACAGTTGTTCTCCCGGCAGGTTCGCGGCGCTAGGAGCCCGTGGTGCAACCCTCGATTTTTCGGCAATGATGCCAAGGACGGCAGCCGCGTTCGCGCGCTGAACTTAGTCGGTGCTGACGCGGTGGATCGGGTTTTTCGGCATCTCGGAGCAGTAGCAAGGCGATTTGCAACCAGATAAACGCCGCGAATGCGTCCCGACTTTGGTTTTTGAACTCCCGCGGCGTTCCCGCGCCCAGAAGCTGCCGGAAAATGAGACCCAGATTGAACGCACAGACGTGGATCAACTGCCGCTTCAGAATATTCTCTCGTCCCCGTAGGTGCGTTCGTCTCATTCCGCCGGTTTCGTAGCAGTGGGCAAAGGACCGTTCGATCAACTCGCCGCGTCTCTTCAACAGGCGCTTGCCGTGCCTGCCCTGCACACGTCGCCGGTTCGCATAGACGGCTTGCTGCTCTTCCTCTTTACCGACCCAGTGACGCCGCCCGCGATTCGGCTCTGAGATGTACGTTCGTACGTCCGCCTGCCCCAACAACATCACGCTCGGCCCGCTGTGATATCCCTTGTCTGCGACGATCTCTTTGATTCCATTCACCGAAACCTGCGGCTTCGCCTCCGGCTCCTTCTCCACTTTCCGCTCGATCAATGTCGCGACGGCTTCCCCAGCCTCCGCCAGCGTTTCGTGGATGGTAGTGGTATCGCCTTGGTCGGCCGCCTGCAACGTCACCGCAATCACCGCGCCGGTCTCCATGTCCACGGCATGCTCGGCTTTGTGCGCCATGTGCGTGGAGCCGTCCTTCATCTTGGTGATGCGAGCATCCGGGTCGGTCGCGCTCTCCCACTCCTGGTTCGACCCCTTCTTCTTCCGCTTGCGATCGATTCGCGCCAGATCTTCCCGCGTGGGCGTCGCTATCCCGCTCTTCTTCGCCAGTTCGGTGAGGAACGCTTCGTATCGTTGTCCATTGTCGCGGCGCACGATCGACCGCATCGCCGCGTTGGCCTCCAGCGTCGTGGCGTCGATCCCCACCATCTTGCCCTTGAGCAGACCACGGTCAGCCAGCAATCCCAGCACCCAACCAAACACCTTTCGGTGTGTCTCCAGGTCGATCAATCGGCGCGTCCGCGAGATCGTGGAATGGTCCGGTGTTCTCTCATCCAAACCGATTTGCAGGAACTGCCGAAGCGCCAGCGAATCGGCCAAGCGCCATGCGATGCCACGTTCCGAGTCAATCCCCTCGAAGTAGCCGATCAGCAGCGAACGAAAGTAGATGCCGGGACTCAATGACGGGCGGCCGTTCTTCTCGGCATAGAACTGCGCGCACTCGCCCTCGGCATACTGATCAAACTTCTCTTCGTCGAGCAACTGGTTCAGACGCTGGTAGAACGGATGGCCGGGCGCACTCGCGAGTTCGTCATGCGTGAGCCAGAACCCCTCTTGCCGCCTCCGCCCTTCCCGAGTGCCCATCGCCATAAAAACATCCTAAGGCGATCCTGTTCTGGAGGCCAGCGAATTCTGTCGGCCCGCCCGACTTTAACCACGGGCTGCTAGTGTCCTGAGTCAGAGATTCGCTGACAAAGTCTCTCAACCTTGCCCAGGATCAGATCGGCGGGGGCCGTCCACAGAAACGGTTTAGGGTCCCGGTTCCGCTGATCCATGTAGTCAAGTAAGGCCTTCTCCAGCGCTCGAACAGTCGTGTGGCTTCCGCGGCGCACGCATCGCTCCGTCACCTCTGCGAACAATCGTTCCACCAGGTTCAGCCAACTGCCACTCGTTGGCGTGAAGTGGACGTGATAGCGAGGGTGACGCGCCAACCACGATCGCACCTTGCTGACCCTGTGCGTGCCGTAGTTGTCCATGACCAGGTGGACTTCAAAACCGCGGGGGAGATTGGCCTCGATGTCGTTGAGGAATCGCAGGAACTCCTGATGCCGGTGCCGGCGGTAGCAACTACTGATGGTGACTCCGCTTGCCACGTCCAAAGCCGCGAACAGAGACGTCACTCCGTGACGTTCGTAATCATGCGATTGGCGCGCCGGTACGCCAGGCGCAAGCGGCAGGATCGGTTGCGTACGGTTGAGTGCTTGAACCTGACTCTTTTCATCCACACACAGGACGATCGCGCGATCCGGCGGATTCAAGTACAACCCGACAATGTCCCGCACCTTCTCGACGAACTGCGGGTCTTTGGAGAACTTGAAGTTCTCGACTCGATGCGGCTGCAATCCGAAAGCACGCCAGATCCGCACAACGGCGGTTTGCGACAGCCCGGTCTTTTCGGCCATGAGCCGAGTGCTCCAGTGCGTGCTGTTGACCGGCATGGACTCCAGCGTTTTGGTGATCACGTCCTCGATCTGCGCGTCTTTAATCGATCGTGGGGCGCCCGGCCGCGGCTCATCGAGCAACCCTTCGAGCCGGCTCACCCGAAAGCGCTCCCGCCATTTACAGACCGTAGCCCCGGTGATGTGCAACTTCTTGGCGGTCGCGCCGTTATTCAATCCCTCGGCACACGCTAGCACGATCCGCGCACGCATTGCGATCGCTTGCGCGGATTTCGGCCGACGCGCAAGCATCGTCAATTTCTCTTTTTCCTCAGGGGTCACATTGAGCGGTTTGGTGGGACGTCCGATGGCCATACCGAAGTATGCGTCACACGGCAGCGTTATTCAACTGATTTCTGACTCAGGACACTAGGATACGTCGCGAAATAATGGTCGAAGCTGATGTTCTCTTGAATAATCACGACAACATGCTTGATGCGGCGCAGCGGCTGCCTCCGGCCGCGCACTTGAGCCAGTTCAATGCCGGCGAAGACGAACAACAGGCAGAACGTCGCGGATGCTTCAATCCGATAGGCGAGGACACGTCTCATCCCGTGACTCCTTGGTGCGATCAACAGAGTAATGAGCTTGGAACGGCGGAGTTACGCAAACGGCCGGCCCTTCCGCCCGCTTCTGCCGCTGAGTTCCGGAGTCGGTTAGCCATGTCGCTTCAATGCAGATTTGCGGTGCAACGATAGGAATCTGGTGTTCACGGTGCTCATGTAGCTGAACCTCGTCCGGGCCGTACACCTGATTGCTCGAAACGAATTCGGCAATGTCCAAGGCGCTCCCACTATAAAGGGATTGCTATTCACCCTGCCACTGTTCCCAAGGCATGCCTCTGACCCGCGATCCGTATGATACACCAGGCGCACGATGTTCAGCCGCTATTGCGATTGCATGGGACCAATATTCTCGAAACTCCGGAGGCTGCTGCTCGTCACAAGTTGCCGCCATCGGCAAGTCGCGTAGCGCAGCGGGCTCGAGCGAATCAGGTTCAGCCAAACCGCATGGATCCGTGGTTTGCGGATTGGGTCTTTTTGTAACCTAGGAACTTGTTGAAATAGGGCTCACGTCGTTGTGGGGAAGGCCATTAGCACTTCGTAAATAGCAATAGAGGGCTGGTTTTCCGGGCGAGACCCCTCCGGACCACCGCGGCGCGGTGTTGAAAAACGCCGGTTTTCGGCGCCCGGCTACACTCCGGCCTTACCCAACTTCGGGAGCCGCCACAGATTGAAGGCAGCGGCGGTCATCAAGAACTGCCACGAGACCTTCGCCAGACCGCGCAGTTTGGTCTTCCGTATGCCACCGGTCTGCTTCATCCAACCGAAGGCCTTTTCGATCAATGGCCGCTTGCTTTGGCTCACCCGGTAGCTTTCATGACGGCTCGTCCTGGCATCGATGGCACTCCCGCCAGAGCGTTGCGTGTTCTGCGCAACGTGCGGCCGGATGTCCATCTCTCGCAAGGTTGCCACGAACTCCCGTGTGTCATACGCTTTATCCGCGCCCACGCTCATCGGTCCGCGCCGCCCACGTTGCCGCCGGTTGCGCCATTTGCGGTACAGCATCACCAAGCCGGCTTCGCGTTCGGCTGTTCCGTCGGCTTGCGTCAGCAGGGCATCCACGATCAGACCATGCCGATTCTCCATCAGTACGTGGCCCAGATAGCCGAGTTTGGCCTCTTGACCGTTTCCTTTGCGGTATAGCCGGGCTTCGGGATCCGTCTTGGACTCGTGCGTTTCGTTGCTGCGCCGTTCCCCGCGGAACTGGCCCGGCTCATCGTCTCCGCCGTCCTTCTTTTGGAAGCTCTTCTGGCTGGCCCAGGCCTCGATCAGCGTGCCATCCACACTGAAGTGTTCATCCGAGAGATGCGGCTTGGCTTGCGTTAATACCCGAGAGAAGAACTCCCGCGCCACATCCTGGTTTAGTAAGCGGTCCCGATTCTTGCTGAAGACGGCGTGATTCCATACCGGCTCGTCCAACTCCAACCCGACAAACCAGCGGAACAGCAGGTTATAGTTCATCTGCTCCATCAACATCCGCTCACTCCGGACCGTATAGAAGATCTGCAACAGCACGGCCCGCAGCAGCCGCTCCGGCGGTACCGAGGGCCGCCCCGTCTTCGCGTACATTCCGTCGAAGTCCTTGGCCATAGACCGCAGGACCTCGTCCACGCTCTTGCGGATTGCCCGCAGCGGGTGATCCTGCGGAACCCTCTCTTCCAACGAAACGTAGCTGAACATTCCGGATTGCTGCTGATCGTCGCCGCGCATGGAACAATCATCGCCCGGAATGTTTCGACTGAAAAGACGTTTCGCTCGCCTTTTTCAACAAGTTCCTAGGGTGCTGGGTTCTCGTTCTGCTCGACGGCGCTTCGCGAAGACTAACAAATGGCAGTTGGACGTGTTGTCGTCAAACCGTCGAGGTGCTGTGTCCGGCCGGACTGGCGACCCGGAGACTCGTACGACACTTCGATGGTCGAACGGGTATGCAGAACGTCTTTCACCGGATCGAAGTGTTATTTGTCGAATGCCCGGCGTCGATGACGGCGGTCAACTTGGGTTCAACTACACGCTGCTCGGCTGCGCAGAACGGCAGGACGCGCTTTATGAAAATTTCGCTGTCGCGAGCCGGGTTCCCGGCGCTAGTACGCGATGCTTCCCGACGCCCGTTGGGGGCCAATGACCGCCGCCCACCACCGGAGCAAACTCAGCTGATCGGCTATTTGTAAGGCCCCGACGATCTCGGGAGCAGCTATGCCGTCGCTGCTGTCCCTAACACGCTCTCAGCGTACCGGGTCACGCTGGTTAGGCGGATCCCGAAGGCATCGACCACCGGCGACATGTTCATTGCGTCGCCGTGCAGGCACCCGAGCATCAGGCCGGCAAAGCTCTTCTGCATTGGATCCGTCGCCGCCTCGAATTGCGCCCGCAGCGCCGGCTCGGGGACATTCTCCAGACGGAACGTCCTGCCGCCGATTCTTTCAAACCGCGAGACTACTTCAAGCGGAGTAAGGGCCTCGGGCCCGCCAAACTCGATGATCTTTCGGCTGGCCGCTGGATGTCGAAGCGCGAGGGCGCACATTTCCGCGACGTCGTCGGCGGAGACCCAGCTGATCGGACTTGTTCCGGGTCCGTAGATGCGAGCTGCCGCGTTGGCATAATCGAATCCCAGGGCCGGGCTCAGCCAGACTTGCATAAACCAGCTCGCCTGAAGGATCGTGAAGTCGAAACTCCGGATGGCGCTCTCTACCTGCGCCTTGGCCTCGCTTAGGGGAAACGATAGGCCTGGCGTCCTCCGAAAAGATACGAAGAGAAACCGCCGCACATTGGCCTTCGTCGCCGCCGTCACAACGTTCAATTGTCCGGCAGCGTCAACGGAGCGAATGGAGTCCCCTGGCTGCCGGCTCAAAGTAGAGGAAGCAGTCGAGATCACGGCATCCACGCCCCGGCATGCATCCTCGATCGATCGAGGCTCTTTGATGTCCCCGACAGACAACTCGACACCCGCCGACCGCAGGATGTCTATCTTTTCCATCGAAGCGGTCGCCCTGACGAGCGCTCTTACGGGTTCGCCCCGTCTCCTCAACCTTCGGCACACTTCGGTTCCCACCAGACCGGTGGCTCCGACAACCAGGACCATATAGAGTCTCCCGCAAACCGATTCTACACTCGCGACGAAGTCCTCGGGACGCGCAATGGGCCGCGCGTCGCTGGAACCCGCGGCATCATCGGGCGCCCGCCAGAGAGGGTCGTGGCAATGGCAAACCAGCGCTCCGGAAAGTCGAAGCGCCAAGCTTCGTCAAACCGGTTTTACAACTTGCGGCGTTCCCGATGCTGATGAGCCTCCCTGAGTTGCTTTCGGAAACACCGCGGCCATGGTCTATATCCTCTTGCCAACGCTCGTCACAACTCCCAAGTCCGCCAGGACGACATCGGCGGGATCGATAATCACGACGCGCCAGTGCGCGCTGAATTCGTCGCCTTTGCTCGTCAGTGTTCCCGCCACGAGCAGGTCGCCGAAGTTTTGCCCGGTTGCGGAGTCAAACATCAGCTTGCGAAAAGCGGCTTTGGCTGTTCTTGGCCCCGAGCGGGACCAGCTGCCAATTCCATCCGACGCGTTTGCCGTTTTGTTGAAGCCGAAAGGAGCGAAGCTGAGATTGCTTGCCGTGTGCAGGAATGAGTTTGTCTCCGTGAGCACGCCGCCGTCGCCAAAGCTGACCAACTCGCGAAAGGTGAAACCATTCGAAACCGTCGACATGACAGTCCAGGCGCCAAGAAAGGCCTTGTCGGCGCCGTCGTCGGCGCGCGCATCTCCGGTAACGACGGCGGCAACGGCAACCGGTGTCGCCGCAGTAAGTAGTCTCAGGAATCCTCGTCGTGCCTTCATTTCTGAACCCTCCCAACGAAACTGTAAGGCTTCGCGCAGGCCGCTTTCCATGGAAGAACGGTGAGGATTGGGTGAGGGCCCAAGCACCTGAAAGATATGGTATATTTCCGGTCTTTGGGGCCAACTCGTGGCGGTGAGCGGTCATGGTCAGATTCGGCGAATTTGAACTGGATTTCACCTCCGGCGAGTTTCGACGGCGTGGGCGACGCATTCGGTTGGGTCCCCAACCCCTGGAAGTGTTGACGGCCCTTCTAGCTGTTCCCGGCCAGATCGTTTCCCGGGAAGCTCTCCGCAAGCGCATCTGGAGGGAAGGGACGTTTGTCGATTTCGAGCACGGCATCAATTTCTGTATCCGTGAGATACGATCGAAGCTCGGCGACCATGCAGAGCACCCCCGATTCATCGAGACGATCCCGCGGCGCGGATACCGGTTTATCGCGCGGGTAACTCCGGTGTCCTCGAACGCCTCTGGGCTCGTAGAGGAGGCGCAGGTTCAAGAGCTTTACGCTCGCGCTCGCGCCGGTTTGAATCAGGCCTGCAACCAAAGCCTGCAGGAAGCAAAAACACTCTTCGAACAGGTGATCGCCTTGGATGGAGACTACGCCATGGCGCATGCGGGACTCGGCGCGACGTGCGCGCTTTGCAACATCAGTCGAAGAAACCCTGAAGATCTCAAGAAGGCTCATCTTCATCTGTGTGAGGCGCTCAAACTTGATGCCGAACTGGCGGAGCCTTACCCATGGCTCTGCTATGTCTATGTCCGTTTGGGGCGGCTGGAGGAAGCCCTCGACGCGGGACGTAAAGGGGTCTCGATGCTGCCGGACCTGGTGCAGGCGCAGTACTTCCTCGGCATGGCCTACTTCTGTTCGGTTGAATCAGGCGCCGACGATTACCAGGCGGCCGTCCGACATCTACTGCGGGCGATTCATATCGCTCCAAGGTGGCAGGCGAGTTGGCTCGGGCTTTCCTACATCGCATTACTGACAGGAGATTATGCGCGGGCCGAAGAGTTCGCCGGCCCTTTGCTTCCCGATCGCGGAGTTAGCGCGGAATCTCCGTTCCTGGGAGGCGAGCATGCGCTTGCGTCCGTCAGGATGCGGGAGGGCGACTCGAAACAGGCTCGCTGTATTCTCTCCGGGTTCGTGGAGCGAATGAAGACCTCGGATCACATGTACCGCGACACGATGTCGGCCGCAGCGGCTTGTCTTCTCGGCGATGTTTATCTCCGAGAAGACGCGATTGAAGACGCGCTTACCGTGTACCACCGCGCGTGGCATATTCTTCAGGAACGACGGAGTATTGTGGGACACGCGCGTTTGTGCGCACGCACACTGGCCGGTCTCGCGACGGCTTATGGCCGGCAGGACAACCGGGACCGGGCGGGCGGTCTGCTGGCGAAAGCTGTCGAGACGGCGGAAGCGTCTACATCCATCGCCCACTGTGTCCCGGTGCTTTCTCTGGCGGAACAGTTTTACGCGATCGCCGCCGCGCAGCTCGGTCTGGGAGCTGCGGAGGAGGCAAAGCGGACCCTGAGACGCGCAATCGCGAGCGGCTGGCGCGACACCCGGTGGTTACGTCGGGACCCGCTGCTTGCGTCTCTCAACAGCTCGCCTGACCTCCCTGAAATCGTGGAGTCTGCAGGCCGGTTTCCGGATGTGTCATTCTCCCAGGAGTGACTTCTGGTATCACGGAGTATGGTCCCGGACGGCTGCAGGGTCAAGCCGAGCGACGCACGATCGTTGCCCGCCTCTTCGTTATGGGTCGTTCCGGACGGATCACCGGCCACACGGATAGAGCGACGTTAAGAAGCATGATCGGTCGCGATTTCGGTAGCGCGCCGTTGCCGGGCTTGCGGACGAACATCGAGGCCCCCTCGGCATCCTTGAAAGTTAGCCTGTCGGCTCCCGCCAGACAAGGGCGACAGAGCAGGTGCGAGTGCTCCTCGCCTGGAGCTCCGCCGTGGTGTATCTCGCCATCGTTGTCCTTACGTCAGTCATCCTGCGGCGGCCACAAGCGAATCCGTGCTTTTCAAAGCGGCTTAAAATGAGCCCCTCGCCAAATTCTCGCGCCAGAACCTATTTTTCAAAGCCCCTTATGTATGGGACATCCGGCGGCCGGGGTCCCGTGCTAAATTGCGGTCCCCGTGTCGACCGGTACCTTATGTTCATGACGGGCGTCTCGATGCGGCGTCCGACGGCAGAGTAACGGCCGTTCTCCCAGTTTGATTCCATGTAGTGGTTCGTAATCCCAGTTGACAGAAGCAGCCGCTCAGCATTGAATGGTTCCTTCTTGGTTACCATCATTTCCGTAATCCAGTGTGGTTGGGCGTTAGATGCGTGGTACTGTGCGTAGGGACCGGGCCAGCCAAGCATCGAGATGATCGTCGGCGCTTTTTGCCCTTCGATTTCGCCGGCGTAGGTCCAGCCCACATCCCGGGCCCCAATTACTGCTGCTTTCGTTCCATCGTTATACTCCACGATACACGCATTGGCCTGGGCGTTCTCCTGAAAGATTCCCTGCTTTAAATGGAAACCTGCCGCAACTGAATCAAGCAGCTTGCCGACCCAGGGATTGCGTTCGGCCCACTTCCATGTTTCAGGTCCTCTAATGGACTGCACTGCCTTGACGCCTGTCTCACCGCCCTTGCGACGTTCTACGAAGGCCTGTAGCACGTCAATACAATGGAAGATGGCTCCCTCATCTGAAGCGCCTCCGAGCACGATCGAGTTCTTTATTGGCGTATCGATAGCGATCTCTATCTCGGGCTTGCGGAAGTAGACCGGTATGGAGGAACCTCCGGTCAAAGGAAAGTTCAGCTCACGGGATTTGTCAAACATCCACTTGGCGTCGTCCCAATTGTAGGAGAGGTGCTTGTCGTTAAACACCGGCGCCGAGCGCTTGCTCTGCTCGAAAACCCGAATAACCTGCTGATAAATCCACCAGCGCGGCAAGAGCCAGTGGCCCTTCAGATCGGTTGGATAGTTCCCGTGTTCTCCGACGATGACAACACCGTCCACCGCAAGTTCCTTCCCCCCAAGGGTGACAGCCTCTCCTACTGTCTTATAGATGGGAATACCTTTCGCTTTGCATACTTTCTGACCCAGTTCGCTTGTATCAAACTGATGAATGTAAACGGACACAACGTCCACCCGTGAAGACGTGTGGGCGCCCTGCCACCAATAGCCGTCCATCAGCTTGCAGATGATCCAGTCCGCATGGGAGCCCGGAGCACCCCAAAAGCTTACGCAACAGGCGATTCGGGGCCGTCTTTGCTGAGTCTGCGGAGCAGCACCGGCTGCGCTACTGGCCAAAGACGTCAATCCGGCCAAGCCGGTCATTCCGAGCATTTCACGCCGGGTGACGGGTGGGTTCGGCCCCACCGGGCGATTTTCAATCATGTAAAAAGCTCCTAGTGTTCCTCGTGGTGCGGTCTGGCAGTCAGAGAGAAGGCTAGATTGTACCGCCGCGACAGCTATCGCGGAATTCGCTTTTGAAAAGGCGACACTCTGGTCGGATAACCGGCAAACCGGGCCGGTGTTGGCGGCAGCACGGCAGGATCAACCCGTGGCGGGGAGGCCACGGGCGATGAAGCAAAACAGAAGCGCAGTGCTAAAGGGGGAACCGCGAAATCAGTGCTCCGGCTGCTGGACCCTCTATTTCGCGAAATTGGCTCTCCTGAACAGCCTACTTTCCCGATGCTCAGCGCGGCTACCGGCACGCGATTGACGAATTCGTGGAGTGGTATTGTTCCGAGCCGCGGCTCTCGTTCAGTAAGACAGTGGTGCTCCGGCACCGAATGCATCTGAATCCGGGAATCTCGCGCCCAGTCGGGTCAGCCTTCGTCTCGGAGCGGTGCGCCGTCTAGCGTACGAGGCGGCGGACCGCGACCTACTCAGCGCCGATCTGACAAGGAGCCCGGGACTGTACTTGCGCAGAAAGAAAAGTTGGGCGGAAAGTCTCTACCGGCCACGCAGACTCCGGTCGCGTCCACGGCGAAAGCCCCCGGAGCGGAAAAGCCCAACGCGCGGGTCAACAACTCATTGCCTTCCGCGCTGTATTTTCCGATCAAAAATTGGCCGAAATCCCCTCCAGCCGCTAGCGCGTAGATGCCCGTGGGCCCGCTTGCGGCGCCGATAAACTAGAGCCGGCCGGCGACGGGAGCGCTGAAGGGCTGCGTCCACAACTGGTTGCCTCGCGAATCGAGTTTTGCTTATGCCGGCGGCGGCGGGGCCACCTTCAAACGCCGGAC
>JADMIO010690408.1_pt1 | contig 21427 bp, 20 predicted proteins | sample 8958161 | NCBI WGS metagenome assembly JADMIO01 (sample SAMN16585339, study PRJNA669376) | soil metagenome | isolation source: Crop rotation soil | place: USA: Cullars Rotation, Alabama | collected 2011
GACCGCAGCAAGCCCCGGTGGGACGGGCGTTCACGGCTACCGCCGCCCCTTGGTCATGCCGTTCGGCTGGAGGGCGGGGTCGATGGCCGGACCGCGCAGGAAGGCGACAAGCGCCCTGGCGGCGGCCTCGTCGCGGGTGTTGGCGCCGATGGTGGCGGTGACGATCGCCGGCTCCTGTAACGCCGGCGGCACCAACCCCATGTTCTTCAAGCTCTTGTTCGCGATGATCTCGCTCAGCGGGTAGAAGTTGATCTCGTACTCGCCGGGCTGCAGCACGGCGGCGCCCGGCAGGGCGCTGACGTCGGTGATGGTGTCGGCGACATGCAGGGTCGACAGAACCTTGCGCACCGTCATGAGCGCGGCGCCGGTAGGCGCGTATTTGACGGCCTTGGCCTTGAGCAAGGCTTGCCGCAGGTTGGCGGCGGTCGAGACATCGATCCGGACCGCCGGCTCGCCACGGATGCCGATACCGATGGGGGCGCGCGCGATCTCCCAGCTTCCCGGCTTGATCTTGCCGGCGCGGCGCAACTGGTCGTCGACGTCCGGCAGAAGCAGCGCCACCTCGAAGTCCTGACCGGCCAGAATCTCGTCCTTCAGCCCGCCGCGCGCCGAGCCGTACTGGATGACGATTGGCTTGCCGATCGCCTGCTCGGCCTGGACGACGACCGCGTCCAGCGGCCCGCGTATCGCTGCGGTGGCCATCACGCGAACCGCGCCGGCAGGCGCATTGGCGACGGTCGGGGCCTGGGCGGCTTGCGCCGGCGCCTGCAGCGCCACGGCGGCGAGGAGGCCCCAGATGAGGCGACTGATCGGTTTCATCCGCAGGGGCGTCATCGAGCGGGCGTGACGCGCTCGGGATGCAGCACCAATTTCTGACTGCGCCAGTTCTCGAACTCGGCCGTGTAGATGAGGTTCTCGGTCGGGCAGGCTAGGCCGTGGACCGAGCCAGTCTCGCCTGGCTTCTTGCCGACGTGGCCGAAGTAACCCAGCACCTTGCCGTCCATGTCGAGTTTGTAGATGCGGCCCGGATAGAGATCGCCGATGAACACCACATTCCTATTGGTGGGCGGAATGCAAAGCGCGTCAGGGGCGCCGGGCCGGTAGGCCAGGCTGGCGCGTCCGTTCGGGCCGGGATTGGACAGGACGTTCTGGGCTGGCGGATACTGGTGGCCCATGATCGGCTGATAGGCCGGCGTGGCCACGTTGATGATGATTTCCTTCAGGAAATTGCCGTCGGTGTCGAACAGCTGGAGCCGGCCGTTGTTGCGGTCGGCGACCCAGATGCGGTCTTGGCCGTCCACGGCGATATTGTGCACGGTCCAGAACTCGCCCGGCCCGGGGCCGCGTTTGCCCCAGGTTCCGATCCAGGTCCCATCCTTGTCGAACTTGGCCACCCGCGAGTGCAGGTAGCCATCCGAGATGTAGATGTTTCCCTTACTGTCCCACGCGATGTCGGTCGGCTCGCTGAACCCGCCTTCTTCGGGAGCGCTGCTCGGATCCTCGGCCGCCTCGCGCCAATAGGGCGCGGTCAGTTCTTCGCGGCGGCCCAGCACCATCAGGACCTTGCCGGTCTTGTTGCTGATCTTGGTCACCATGTCGGCGCCCTTGTCGACGACCCAGATGTCGTCGTTCTTGTCGATACGGATGCCGTGGCCGTAGCCGAAACTGTAGAGATCGCGCCCCAGCTCGCGCACCCATTTGCCGTTCTGGTCGAACTCGAAGACCTGGGTCGCGCTGCCCCCGTGCAGGCCGCCCTTCGCATTGCCGCGCGAGAGGATGAAGACGTGCCCCTTGGAGTTGGTGGCCACGGCGGAGATTTCGCCGAAATCGGTCCCGTCCGGCATGCCGGTGAAATAGGCGGGATCGGGCATGTCGTAGGGGATTTCCGGCGCGACCTGAGGCGTGCGGAAGGCGGGCGGATACATCTGCGGATCGTACGCGACGATGGGGCGTCGCTGCAGCTGGGCCAGACCGGGCGTCGCCATCGCGGCGAGGCCGACGGCGGCGAGCGCGGCGATCACGATTGCAGGTTTCATTCGGCGGCTCCTGTTGGGCATCGCGACGGCTCGTCGAGCATAGGCGCCCGCTCGAGGCCAAGCTACTGCATCGAGAAGCTCAAACGCGTCACGGAGACCCGCCGATGACAGTCCCCCTCCCGCGGCGGACGGTTCTTGCGCTCGGCGCCGCCGCCATCGCGGCGCCCGCCAGCCGCACCCTGGCCGCCCAGCGGACCACCGTGACGCTCCTCCCCGCCCAGACGCGCTGGCAGGCCGAGCCGGTCCAGGCGCCGGCCCGCGAGGGCCTGATGCAATTGCCAGACGTCGCCCTGTGGTGCTGGGATACCGGCGGGCCCGGCGAGCCGGTGATCCTGCTGCACCCCGCAACCGGCAGCTCAGCCACCTGGCCCTACCAGCAACCGGTGCTGGCCGCCGCGGGGTACAGGGTCATCGGCTACTCCCGGCGGGGCCACTACAGGTCCGAGGCCGGTCCCGCGGCGAGCCCCGGCACGGCGAGCGGCGACCTCCACAACCTGGTCGAGGCGCTCGGGCTGGGCCGGTTCCATCTCGTCGGATCGGCCTTGGGCGGCTTCGCTCTGCCGGACTACGCCCTGTCGCATCCCGATCGCGTCGCCAGCATGGTCATCGCGTCGAGCCTGATTGGCCTAACCGATCCGGACTATGCGGCGGTCACGCAGCGGCTGCGGCCCCAAGGCTTCGACGGCCTGCCGCCGGAGTTCCGCGAGCTCGGGCCCTCTTACCGGGCGGGGTACCCGGCGGGGGTCGAACGATGGAAGGCCCAGGAGGGCCTCTCCGGCCCGACGCGGCCGCCGGCGCAGGCGACGGTCAACACCGTGAACCGGGCCAGCCTCGCCCGCATCCGAACGCCGGTGCTGTTGCTGACGGGGGACGCGGACCTCTACCAGCCGCCGTCGCGGGTGCGCGAACTGGTGACCCGCTTTCCCCACGCCGAAGCGGTGGTGATCGCCGAAGCCGGTCACGCGCCGCATTGGGAGCAGCCCCTGGCGTTCAACGCCGCCGTCGTCGGCTTCCTGCGCAGGCACGGCTGGCGGCGCGGACCGGGCTGAGACGGAGCCGTAGGTCCGGCGTGCAGGCGCGGCCGCTGCCTGGAGACAAACTGCCGCCCGACTGCGCGCACCGCCAGACGCGGAGGAGCCATCACCGAGCCCATCCGTTCCGAACGGGCGGATACGCTAACGGGCTTCCTCAGTGAAGGCGCATCGGCAACGTATCGATGCCGAACAGCCCCCGGTTGTGGCCGAATACCGGCGCGTCCGTCTCGAGCCGTTCCACGCGCTCGAGCAGGGTCTCCAACATGATTTCCATCTCGAGCTTGGCCAGGTGCATCCCGACACACATGTGCGGCCCGCTGCCCCATCCGAGTTGATCGGTCGGGTTGCGAGTGACGTCGAACCGGTCGGGATCCGGATAGCGGCGCTCATCACGGTTCGCCGATCCAAACATCACCATCACGCGTTCGCCCTTCGGCACGAACACATCGCCGGCTGCATAGTCCTCCACGGCGAAACGCGAGAACCAGCGCACGACGGCGCTGTGGCGCACGCTTTCCAGGACCGCGCTGCTGATGAGCGAGGGATTCTCCCGCAGCAACGCCCATTGATCGGGATTGCAGGCCAGATTGTAGAGCAGGTTGCCCTTGGCGTAGATGGTCGTGTCGAGGCTCGGGATGACGTAGGCGCCCAGGCCTCCGCGCGCTTCGCCCACGGTCAGCCGCCCGTTGTCCACGGCTTCGAACAGGCGCGCCGACCAGGAGCCGGAGACGAGGTGGGCGGGGTCGACCGTCACGAAGAAATTCCCCACCTCCATGAGCAGGGCGACATCGGCCGCGTCTTCAGGAGCCAGGTTTTCCAGGTCGCCCATGGGGCCGAGCGTATTGAAGAAGGCGGACGCCCACTGCAGCATCTTGCTCCGTTCGGCGTCGGGCAGGCCGACCAGCGCCGAGATCGCGTTGACCGGCAGATGGCGCGCCAATAGCGGCACGGCGTCGAAGGTTCCCTGACCAACCAGGGTGTCGACCTGAGCCACCATCAACGATTTCAGCAGGGCGCGCTGCTCCTCCAGCGCCGGCCGGGACAACGGTTTGGCCAGCACGGTTCGCAGGCGACGGTGCCGGTCCCCGTCGGAGGTGAGCACGCTCCGTTCGGTCCTTTCCGTGTTCGCCAAGGCGTTGAAGCCGACGCCCTCGCCCGAAATCAGCTGCTCCGGCGCCCGGACCGCGGCTTGAACATCGCTGAACCGTCCGATCGCCAGCACTTCCGGATTGGCCAGCCTGACCACGGGCCCAGCGTCGCGGATCGCGCGATAGTGCTCGAACGGCGCGCGCAGGGCGTCCGGGGCGAAGACATCCCGATCGTAGAGGGGATAGCCGATTGTATCGCTCATGGTCTTGTCGCTCTTCCCGATCGGCGCACGCGGCCGGTCGACCGCTGCCCGTTCCAATTGCTTTGTCCTCGCCGCCTGGGCCGCGAAAGGTCGCTCGGCAGCATGACCGCTCCGCGTTGCGACCGCAACACGCTGAAAGTCGTCCCCGCCGTGGCGGACGGCGCGCTGCGCATCAACAGGCGGCGGGGAACTCCCAGGCGAGCTATTCGGATATTTGAAATTCCGCGCGGCAGCTATACAAGCTGGGCATGATCTACACCCAGCGACAGCTTCGCTTGTTCATGGCGATCATCGACGAGGGCAGCCTCAATCGAGCCGCCCAGGTCGTCAACATAACGCAGCCGACGCTGTCGCGGTTGATGGCCGAGATGGAGCGCAAGCTGGGCCAGCGCCTGTTCGAGCGCAGCGCCAAGGGCATGTTGCCGACCGCTGCGGGCGAATTGCTGATCCCCTACGCCCGCTTGATCCTGCACGAGATGGACGCGGCCGACGAGGCGCTCCAGGCGCTCCACGGACTGCAGCGCGGCACGGTGCGCGTCGGCGCCGTGGCCACGGTCGCGAGGAGCATCTTGCCGCCGGCCATGGCCCAGCTGCTCGCTCAGTCGCCCGGCTTGCGGGTGACGTTGCAGGAGGGGCCCGACGACCAGATCATCGCCGCCCTGCTGCAACGCAAGATCGATGTGATGATCACGACCGCCCTTCCCACGACGGAAGGGATCAGCGCCATACGCGAATGCCCGTATGACGATACCTACGCCACGTTCTGCGCCGCCGACCATCCGCTGGTGAAGCGCCCGGTCGTGACCTTGGCGGACGTGCTCGATCAGCGCTGGACGATGCCCGCGGCCGGCGCCACGCCGCGACAGCTGTTCGATCGCATCCTGGTCGAGCAGGCGAAAGCCGCGCCGACGATCGCCATCGAAACCACCTCGATCGACGCAATGATCAGCTGCGTGGCCAAGACGGATCTGCTGGGTTGGCTCCCGCGTCCCCTTCTGGACAATGCGATCGGCGGCGGCCGTATCCGGCTTCTCCACGTTCCCGAACTCGAGCTTCGCCGGCGGTTTTTCATCTACCGCCGCGATCGCGGCCTGCTACCGGCTCCGGCCCGGGAACTGCTCAAGTTCATTCCATTCAGCCGGTCCGACGAGCATCAGGCGAACGGGCTCGGAGAGGAACCTCTGGCCAGGGGCGTGGCCTCGGCGATGTAAGCCGGAGCAAGCTCCGTCACCGACGGGCAGCCGATCTGCGCCAGGGTGCAATCGATCTCGGTCTTGATCATCCGGAGCACATCGTCGACGCCGAAACGTCCGCGGGCCGCCAGACCATAGAGGACGGCGCGCCCCAGCAGCACCAGGCGCGCTCCCATCGCGAGCGCCTTCACGACATCGGATCCGCGGCGGAACCCGCTATCGGCCATCACACAGCCCGGTCCCACCCGCTTGACCGTGTCTTGCAGCACATCGAGGGGCGACGGCGCCCCATCCAGCTGCCGCGCGCCATGGTTGGACAGGATGACGCCGTCGACGCCGAGCTCGAAGCAACGGGCGGCGTCCTCCGCATCGAGCAGGCCCTTGACGATGAGGGTTCGGGGCCACCGATCACGCAGTCGCTTGAGATCGTCCCAGCCGAAACTCGCGTCCATCTGCCGGCTCATCAGCGCGGCCTGCGCGGCTGGGCTGATCGCCTCCGGAGAACTCAAGTTCGCCATCTGCGGCACGCCGGTTCGCAGGAAGTCCATCGACCAGCGCAGATGACGCGCGCCATCGATCACCAGCCCGGGCGAGTACCGGAACGGCAGCCCGAAACCGTTGCGCATATCGCGCTCGCGGAAACCATTGACGCTGACGTCCGTGGTCAGGACCAGGGCCGAATAGTCGGCCGCAAGCGCTCTCTGCACCAGCTGGTCGGCGACTTCGCGATGAACCACGTAGAGCTGGAACCAGCGGTCGCCGTCGCTGCCCCTGGCGATCTCCTCGATGGACATGCTGGCGGCCGTCGAAAGGACGAACGGAATGCCGGCATGTGCGGCCGCCTGGGCCAAGGTCAGATCGCCCTGCGGCCGAAGCAGGCCATTCAGCCCCGTCGGGGCGATCGCCAGCGGCGCGGAGATGCTCCTGCCGAACAATGTGGTCTCGAGAGTGCGCTTGTTGACGTCGACAAAGCGGCGGGGCCGAAAGCGAACCTGATCGAACACAGCCCGGTTATGAGCAAGGCCGCGCTCGTCTTCGGCGCCGCCTTCCATGAAGTCGAAGACAACCTTCGGCAATCGGCGTCGGGCAAGCAGCCGATAGTCGTCGACCTTGATCGCCTTCACGAGGTTCTCCAGTTGTCCGGCGGGCCGGGCGTCGTCAACTCAACTGAACCGCACTGATCGGCTCACCTTCAGCCCTATGGTAATCAGCGAAGACTTCCGCGACTTCGCCGGCCCAGGCAAGTGAAGAAGACTCTCCAGCCGGCAAGCGCAGCCGCATCCCATCGGGACTACCGCAAAACGCGCAGGCCGCACAATTCATCCTCGCCCGCGAGGCGGCCGCACCATGCTTAACATTGTTCATGTACTACTTGGCTCGATCTGGACTGCACCGGCCCCCTATGCAGCGCCCGGCATGGCTGGGGCAGAAGAATGCATTACCCGTCAACAGGACGGGATTGTACTGTTCCCGCTCGAAGCCGTTCGACGACCTCGTGGTCGGTCGGACGATTACGCGTGAGAGGACAATCCATGCTGACGCAAGAGGAAAATGAGCGGTTCGCCCGCGTTGGTCCGGGCACGCCCATGGGCAATCTGCTGCGGCGCTATTGGAACCCGGTCGGCTGCAGCGCCCTCGTCACCACCAAGCCGAAGCGCGTGAAGGTGCTCGGCGAGGAGCTGGTGTTGTATCGCGGCGAAAGCGGCAAGGTGGTGTTGTCGCAACTGCGCTGTGCGCACCGCAACGTCGCCCTTGACTACGGCCGCGTCGAAGGTGACTCAATCCGGTGCCCGTACCATGGCTGGCTCTACGACAGCACCGGCAAATGCGTCGCGCAGCCGATGGAGCCCGACGGGGCCAAGATCGATGACCATTTTTCGCTCCGCTCATACCGAACGCAAGAAGTCAGCGGGCTGATATTCGCGTACATGGGCCCCGAACCGGCGCCGGTTCTACCGCTCTACGATGTGTTGCGGATGCGCGGCGGCTTCAAGCAGATCCGCAGCTACAACATCGGCTCGAACTGGTTTCAGAGCACCGAAAACCTTCTCGACACCACTCACTTCTCGTGGCTGCACGGTCATACTTTCCCGATCTTCGCGGGCAAGAGAACGGAATCCCGCTTCGATCGGACCGAGTACGGAATAGATATTACTTCGGGGCCCGAAGGCGCCGGCCAGGACACGGCGCCGTTCATCATGCCCACGCATAACCGCTTCGCCCTGCCGACTGGGGACGGCGGGTTCATGCAGGTCTTGTTCTATCGGGTTCCGACCGACGACTATTCGCACGAGAACTACATGTTGATCTTCATGCCGAACGACGCCGCGCCCAAGGACGTCGATCTGCCTGTCGGCGCGGTCAGGATGGAGACGAAAGTGGGCGAGTATCTTCCGCTCGAAACCGACTGGTGGGGCATCGAACTCGGCGATCAGGACCGCATGGCCATCGAACAGCAGGGCGTCCTGACCGACCGGACGCGCGAGCATCTCGTCGCATCGGATGTCGGCATCGTAAGGATGCGCCGGATGATGCGCGAGGCGCTGGAAGCCGTGGAAAAGGGCGAAGACCCGATCGGCATTATTCGTGACCCGGCGAAGCAGAACGTCGAATTCAACCTGAGTCTGAACCTCATTATCGAGGGCCAGGAAGATACCGACTACAAGGTCGGCCTGTTTTCCGAGACGGTCTGATACGCGATCGACCTATCCTTTGCACGGTGAAGAGCGAATGGCTGACAAGTCCCCTAAACTTCCGCTTCAAACCGCGCGGAGTATTCTGCGTCGCGCGGTCGACAAGGCCGAGGACCTCGGCCAACGCGGCACGTATGTCGTCGTCGACGAGGCGGGAACCATCGTCACGTCGTCGCGGATGGACGGGGCAGGCGCCCTCAGCTTCGCGGTGTCGCGGGCGAAGGCCTATGGCGCGGCGGTGCACCGGATGCCGAGCGGCCTTCTGGCCACCCTCTATTGCGGCGGCCCGGCGATCCAGTTCCAGGCGATGCAGCAGGTTGCGCCTAAGCTGTTCTTCCCCGGACCGGGGGCGCAGCTTATTCAAAACGAAGGGCGGGTGATCGGCGCGATCACCACCGGCATGGGGGTTCCCCCGTTCGTGCAGCTTCCGGGCGTGGACCCGTCCAAGCTGACCGTCGACGGCAAGGCGGGAAACGCCGAGGACATCTGCGCCGCCTACGCGTTGCGCAAGCCTTATGAGGGGCAGCACGGCGACGACCACGAGAACTGGATCAAGGCCTACGGAAAGCCCCCCGAGGGCCGGGGCACGGGCCTGGACGAGGCGCCGAAGTCGACCAAACAGGTCGAACTCGACGCGGCGATCGCTCTATCCGACGCGGCGATGGCCGAGGCTGCGCGACGCAATGTTCTAGTAGCGGTCGCAGTCGTCGACCCTAACGGCGACATGGTCCAGGTCGATCGCATGGATCATGCGGCGCCGATGACTCCGGATATCGCGCTGGCGCTGGCCTCGACCGCGTTGAATTTTGGCGGCAGCAGCGCCAGTGCCGCGAAATACCCGAACCTGGAAGCGCTCGCCAACGCGACGCCCTACAAGTTCTTGCCGGTCCCCGGAGGCCTCGCCATCGTCCAAGGCGGACGGGTCAGCGGCGCCATCGGCGTGGGCGGCGTCGATCCGGACGTCTGCGAAGCGATCGCCCGCGCGGCGATCGGCTGAATCGGTCGCCCGCGCCTTCCCGGCGAATAATCTAGACGGCTGGATCCGACTAACCCGCGGTCCACGGAGCGCCGCTGGATCGCGATAACCAGTATTGCAGAGCATTGGAGAAATGAAGTGACCAAACTCGTTGTGATTGTCGACCTCGAAGTCAAGGAAAGCGACTCGGACGCATTCGTCGCGGCAGCACGTGAGAATGCAAACGACTCGGTTCGCCTCGAGCCGGGTTGCAGCCGGTTCGACGTTGTTCGCTCGGCCGATGACAAGAGTAAGATCACGTTCTACGAAGTTTTCGACGATGCGGACGCGTTCGAGGCGCACAAGGCCTTCCCGCACGCGGCCAAGTTCATGGCCACGGCCAAGGCGCTGGTCGTGAACCAGGCGCCGCGTCGCGGAGAGCTCGTTTCGGAATAACAAGATCGGGCCGACGCCGGGTCAGTTCGCCTTCTTCTCCTCATAGAACGCCTCGACGGCGTCGAGAATCTCTATGGCGGACACATAGAACCGCAGGACGGCGTCGCGCCCGGCCACCCAGGGCTGCGTCGAGCCGGGGCGGCCGGCGCGCTGCGCGGCCACCTTGTCGTAGGCCCCGTCGGTGAACGGATGGTTCGACAGGATCACGTCGGCTCCGGCGTCGACGCTGAGCTTGGCGAACCGCTGCATCGAGCCGCGCATCTTGGCGAAGTCACCTTTGGCGGGGTCCCTGTTCAGGGTCTGCAGGCCGGTCCCGCCAAAGAAGGATACGACGTGCGGCCGCCCGTTCTGGGTGACCTGGAAGATCGATGACACCGGGCCGGGCGTGTGGCCCGGCGAGATGTAGAACTTAACGGTGGTCCCACCCAGCGACAGCACCTGCCCGTCGGTCACTTCCATGTCGCGCTTGGGCGGCGGACCGTAGGCCGGCCCGAAGCGGGCCGCCGCCGCGGCCATGAAGTCCCAGTCCAACCCGCTCATCAGTATGCGGGCGTGATATTTGTCCTGGAGATATTTCGCGCCCCCGTAATGGTCCGCGTGGCCGTGAGTGACGACCACGTACTTTATCTTGGCCGGATCCAAGCCCAGGGAGCGTAGCCCGCCCTCGATGTAGCGCTCGGCTTCGGCGGGATTTTCCAGGCTGTCGAACAGGATGATGCCGTCGCGCGTGACCAGCGCCCAGGCCGAAACGAACGGTATGCCCAGGTAGTAGAGCTGATCGAACACCTTGGTCGCCGGCTGCGCGGGCCGGACCTTGCCATCGATCACCACAGCGAACAGACCATCAGGCTGGAGGGTCAGGGCGCTCGGAAACGCCTTGGGATCGATCAGAGCCAGCTGCGAAGGAATCTGGTCGCTGATCGCGCCGTTCAGGGCCAGATAAGCTTGGTCGACGTGCTGTTGCACTCGCGGCGACAGGGAATGGATCGGCGGTTCATAGGCCTTGGGCTGCGCCGTCTGCGCGGTCGCCGAGCCAGCCAGCGCGACGGCCAGCAGGGCCGCTACAGCGGTGCGGCCGCCGCCGAGTCGCGCCCCGCAGGCGCGCGGCCCGCGGGATGAAAGCTCGCTCATCATCTGATCCCTCCACTTGTGGAGGCTTTGTACCAGCGTTGCAGAACTTGCGTGAAGCGCGCCTAATCGCAGCCCGAACCGCGAGCCCGACATGATGAAGACAGCCAGATCGATCGTTCAGGCGACGGCCGTCTGCCTGGGGCTGGCCGCCTCGACGGCCTATGCGGCGGAACCGGGTCACGGAGGGCCATGGCGGGGGGTGGCGTCAGGAGCCTGCTTCAGCAAGATCGACGGATCGGCCGGCAAGTGCGTACCCGCGCCCGGACCCTACGCCATCCGCGCCGGACGCATGTTCGACAGCAAGGCCGGCCGGCTGCTGGCCAATCAGGTGATCCTGGTCTCGGGCGACCGCATCCAGGCCGTGGGGCCGGCGAGCCAGGTCAAGATCCCGGCGGGGATGCGAACTATCGACCTCGGCCGGCAGACGGTGCTGCCCGGCTTGATCGATGCGCACACGCACATGTTCAACGGCGAGCTGAAGGGCGGCTCGAAGGAGATGGCGGCCCTCCTCGCCCTGCAGAACCTGCAGTGGGACCTCGATGCCGGCGTCACCACCGTGCGCGACATGGGATCGCACGACAACGGCTTCTCGGACGTCGAAATCCGCAACGCCGTCGAGGCGGGGCTGATCACGGGTCCGCGGATGCAGGTGTCGACCCGGTCGATCGGCTACGGCAAGCCGGGCGAAAAAGGCAAGCCATTCGGGCGGGCGCTGGTCAACACCGAGGAGGAGGCCCGCGCCGAGGTTCGGGATCAGATCGCCAAGGGCGCCGACTGGATCAAGCTGTTCCCGACCGGCGCCTACAGCTTCGCGCCGGACGGCTCGCTGGACGCGATCGTGACCTACCCGCTGCCGATCCTGCAGGCGCTCGTCGACGAAACCCACCGGCTTGGCCACAAGGCGGGCTGTCACGTCTTCGCCGGCGAGGGGATGCGCAACGCCATCGTCGCCGGCTGCGACAGCGTCGAACATGCCTTCGGCCTGACCCAGGAGCTCGCCAACACCATGGTGGCCAGGCGCCTGTATTACGACCCGACCTTCGTGCGCTACACGATCCCGATGATGGAGCAGGTCGACGCCCGCGCGCCGGGCGCCGCGCCGGGCCGGCATCTGGCGCCGATCTTCATCGAAGCGGTCAGGATGGCGGTCAAGACGCCCGGCCTGAAGATCACCGTGGGCAGCGGCGTGGACGGCGAAACCTTCCCGCATGGGACCCAGGCGCAGGAGATCGTCGACCTGGTCAAGCTGGCGAACATGAGTCCGGCGCGCGCGCTCCAGTCTGCGACGATGGTCAACGCCGAGCTCATCGGCTGGCAGGATCGGGTAGGCTCGATCGAGGCCGGCAAGTTCGCCGACATCATCGCCGTGGCCGGCGATCCGGTCGCCGACATCACTGAGACCCAGCGGGTGAAGTTCGTGATGAAGGGCGGCAAGATCGTCCGCAACGACATCGCGGCCGCGGCGCCGCGGTAAAGCCGCCACTCCGCCGCGGAGGACCACCAGTTGCGGCGGCCACCGCGCGCCGCTTGTCGCTCCTCCGCGCGCGGAGTACACCGACCTCAGCACAAGAGCCCTCGAAGGAGCCCCCCTGATGAAGTTCTCTCGCCGCGAATTTCTGGCGACCGCAGCCGTCGCCGCAGGGGCCGCAGCCTCGAACCCGGCGGCCGCCCTGGCGGCGAAACCGGTGCTTGGCCTTATCGTTCCTCCGGCCGCCGGTCTGGTCCCCCCGGACGCACCCAGACTCTACGGGGACGAGATTCGCTTCGAGGTCCGGGGGCTGGCCCTCAAGACCATGACCCCCGAGGGCTACGACTCGGTGATCGACAAGATCGTGCCCGCCTCGCTCGAGTTGGCCCAAGCCGGCGCCCAGGGGATCTCGATCAACGGCACGTCCCTGACCTTCTACAAGGGCGCGGCCTTCAACCAGAAACTGATCGACGACGTGCACAAGGCCACGGGCCTGCCGACGACCAGCATGAGCGCCGCGGTGGTCCAGGGGCTGAAGGTGGCCAAGGCCAAGCGGATCGCCGTCGCCACCGCCTACAACGAAGAGGTCACCCGCCGCCTCGGCGTCTTCCTCGGCGAGCATGGTTTCGAAGTCGTGGCCCTGAAGGGGCTCGGGATGGAGATCATCGGCGAACCTGAGGCGGCCTCGTCGGCAGCCCTGCAGCAGTTCTGCGCCGGCGTCTTCAACAGCGCCAAGGGGGCCGACGCCCTGCTCGTCTCGTGCGGGGGCCTGCCCACGCTCGACATCATCGCGCCCCTCGAAGGCTCCTGCGGCGTTCCTGTGGTGTCGAGCCAGCCGCACGCGATCTGGGCCGGAATGCGAACGGTTGGCCTCCACGTCAGGAAGGCCGGCTACGGACAGGTCATAGCGGCCGGATAGTCGTCCGCATACCGATGGCCGACCCGCTCGGGCCAAGCGGCCGGGGGCGGCGCTTGGCGTCCTCATGAGCCGGGGCTACACTGGAGCTCTGTGGAAGAGCCTTCAAAGGAGCCCCTCATGGAATTCTCCCGCCGCGAATTCCTGGCGACCGCCACCATCGCCGCGGGAGCGGCAGCGTCGAATCCCGGCGCCGCCCTGGCGGCGGCGCCGACGCCGGCGCTCGGGCTCATCGTTCCGCCGCCCGAACCCGTGATCCCGCCCGAGGGTGTGACCCTCTACGGGAACGATATGCGTTTCCTGGTCAAGCCGCTGGGTCTCAAGATGATGACCCCCGAGGGCTACGACTCGGTGATCGACAAGATCGTCCCCTCCGCCGTCGAACTGGCCGGCCGCGGCGCCAATGCGATCTGCATCCACGGCACGTCGCTGACCTTCTACAGGGGCGCCGCCTTCAACCAGAAGCTGATCGATGACGTGCACAAGGCCACGAACCTGCCGACGACCAGCATGAGCGCCGCGGTCATCCAGGGGCTCAAGGTAGCCAAGGCGAAGCGGGTCGCCGTCGCGACCGCCTACAACGAGGAGGTGACCCGCCGGCTCGGCGTGTTCCTCGGCGAGCACGGCTTCGAGGTGGTGGCCCTGAAGGGGCTGGGGATCGAGGCCATCGGCGATGCTCAGAAGGTCACGCCGGCTTCACTGCAGCAGTTCTGCGCCGACGTATTCAAGACCGCCAAGGGCGCCGATTCGCTGCTCGTCTCGTGCGGCGGGCTGTCCACGCTCAATATCATCGCGCCTCTCGAAGGCTCCTGCGGCGTTCCCGTGGTGTCCAGCACGCCGCATTCGCTCTGGTCTGGGATGCGGACGGCCGGCCTCCACGTTAAGCGACCCGGCTTCGGGCAGGTGATCGCAGCCGGATAGAAGACCGGCTGCGACGGCTCGCCGACGAATCCATCCCGATCAGCCGCCGCTCGCTCGCCGCGAGACCGAAATCACTTCAAGGCCGTGGCCAACACGTCCGCGTCCGCCGGCAGTTCCGAGGAGCCCGCTGGATAGCCGCTCTCCCGGAGCATGAAGGCGACGATGGCGGCGTAGTCAGCCTTGCTGAGGCTGCCCGCCGCGTTTTCCGGCATCGTGGTCGAGATTCGCCTGAACAACGCTCCGAGGCCGCCGCTTCCCCATTTGGTGCGGAAGATCGCTCCCGTCTGGTCCTTGAGCATGTGGCAACCGAGGCAGGACTGGTTGAACACCTGCTGGCCCCGGGAGGCCTGGGCCGCGGTATAAAGGCCCTGCCCAACGCTCGTCGCGGCGGCGCCGGGCCCGGGAGCGGCGGGGACGGCCGGCGGCGGGACGTCCGCGGCGGCGACGCCCGATCGTTGGAGCCCTGTGGGCGGCGCGTCCGGGCGCCCCGGCGTCAAATCGCGTGAATCCGGCAGGGCGAAGACATGGATCGCCCCGGTGCCCTGAGAGAGGCGCACGTTGGTGAGGGACGCGAAGGAGGTTGACGGGCCAGGCTTCCCGCCGGCGGCGATCGCCACGTACTGGCGTCCATCCACCTGGAAGGTGATCGGCGATCCGGAGATGTCGCCGTTGAGGCGGGTGCGCCAGAGCAGCTTCCCGGTCCCGGCGTCGAGGGCGAAGAAGTCCCGGTCCACCGTGCCGCCGAACACGATGTCGCCGGCCGTGGCCAGCGCCGAGGCGGTCATGGCGTGGCCGCCGGGCGAGCGATAGGTCCAGGCGCGCTTTCCCGTCGCTGGATTGAAGGCCACGAATTCGCCGACGTAGTCGTAGCCCGGCACGCGCTTGGGCGTGAAGGAGACGCCGGTCGAGGTCGTGCCCATCCGGTATTCGACCGGCTCAAGAGAGGCGTCCATGCAGGTGTTGTTGACGCCGATGTAATAGAGGCCCCTGGCCGGATTGTAGCTCGCGGCCTGTAGGTTCCGGGCGCCATGGATGTGCGGGCAGATTTCGAATTTCTTGCCGGAGGCTAGGTCTTCCGGCTTCGCCATCTTGCTGGGATCGAGGATGGCCTTCCCCTGCGCCGTCCATCCGGTGATGAAGTTCTCGTAGGCCGTCGGGAACGCACGGATGAATTCACCCGTCCCGCGGTCCAACACCAAGCCCCAACCCGACTTGTTGGTGTTGACCAGCGCCTTACGGACCTTCCCGTCGATCGTCAGGTCCACCAGCATCGACTCGAACACCATGTCCCGGTCCCAGTCGTCCTGGCCGGTGGGCTGGTAGTACCAGCGGATCTTGCCGGTGGCGGCGTCGGCCGCGATGATGCTGTTGCTGTAGAGGGCGTCCCCCGGCCCGCGCACCGCCGCCGACCACGGCTCTGGCTGCCCGGTGCCAAAATAGACCAGGTGGGTTTCCGGATCATAGGTGATGGTCGCCCAAGGCGCCGCGCCCATGATCGGGTACTTGCCGTTCTTGGGCCAGGTCTCGAATCCCGGATCGCCCGGCTTCTGCGGCGCGGTCTTGATCTCCCACAAGAGCTTGCCGGTCTTGGCGTCATAGGCCCGGAAACGGCCCGGTGCGGTGTAATCGCCGCCGGCGTGGCCGATGAACACCTTGCCCTCAGCCACGAGCGGCGGATGGCCGTGTCCCTCGCCCGTATGATAGTCGCCTGTGGACACCTCCCAGAGCAGCTTGCCGGTCCGTGGATCGAGGGCCAGCAGCTTCATGTCGGCCGTGCCCCAGTAGAGCACGTCGTCATAGATCGAGAGCCCGCGCGCACGATTGTAGGCGTGGGAGGTGGCGATGTCCTGCGGGTAGGCGCGCTCGTGCACCCAAACCAGATCGCCGGTGACCGCGTTGAAGCAGAGCACGCGGCCGCCGCCCTCGACCACGTACATCAGGCCGTTGACCACGATCGGCGTCGGGAACCATCGGCTGTTGTCGGCGACGGAATAGCTCCACACGGACCTGAGCCGGCCCACATTGGTCTTGTCGACCTGCCGGAGGGGGCTGAAGGCGACGCCATCGTAGGTGCGCCGATAGGAAACCCAGTCGCCCGCCTCAGGCTTCAGCACCCGCTGCGCAGTCACCGCCCGCCACGCCGGCTGGCTCATGACCGCCGCCGGGCTGCCGATAGCCAGGGCCAGCACCGCCCACGTCACCCGCCGCCTAAAGTTCAGCATCACGTTTTCCCCGCCCTTGATTCATCGTCGGCGTCGAGCTTGGCAGCCTCGCCGTGCCTCTCGGCAGCCGTTCGTCCGGACTTAGCATAGGTTTCGAACCCACGGCGCTACGTGCGATGTGTCGACGCGGCGGGCGCCAAGCCTGACCGTCGCCCACGACCTCAGACAGGCCGACAGAGTCCTTGCGCGATGGGTCGGATGCAGGCTTTCGTAGCCGGGCGCAAGCCCTCGCAAAGCGGGAATAGCCACGGGCTCATGAGCGAGCTTGACCGTCTATCGGACATCATGGCGATCGAGCGGCTGAACAGCAGCTTCGGTCACGAACTCGATCGGGGCGACGCCGACGGGTTCGTCGAACTGTTCATGCCCGACGCGCTATACACCCACGGGCCACGCGTTCTCCGCGGGCGGGAAGAAATCCGCGCCTTCTATCTGAACCGCACCGCGAAGGGTCCGCGCACGTCGCGCCATTTCGCCACCGGGCTGAGGATCACCTTCACCGGCCCGCACGAAGCACGGGGCATCAGCATCTGCACCACCTGGGCCGCTTCGGCCGAGCCGCCGGTCGCCTCCACCATGCCGGCGCTGGTCGCCGACTTCGAGGACATCTACGCGTTCGACGGCGAGCGCTGGCGGTTCAGGGAGCGACACATCCACCCGATCTTCACGGCGGCGCCGGGCCTACGTTAAAGCCGCGGCGATCGAGCCGCGTCGATCTCGTCGGTCTCAATCCGGTTGTGATAGAGAAGTGTCCAATAATAATCGAACATCGGGATGGATCATGGCGGCTGGTCTGAAGGAGCCGGGCTTTCATCTCGACGCCCCCGGCACCTATGTCTTCGACGGCCCGTGCTCGACGCGCGGCTACCGCCTGAATCGGTTCGCGCTCAGCCTGAAACAGCCATCGAACCGCGAGCGCTTTCTCGCCGACGAGCAGGCCTACGCCGCCGCCTTCGGACTTTCAGACGCGGAGCTCGCCATGGTGGCTGAGCGCGACTGGACCGGTCTGATCGAACAGGGCGGCCATGTGCAGGCGATCACCAAGCTGGCCGCGACCGTGGGCCAAAGTCTGTTCCACATCGGGGCGCACAACTGCGGCGTCGACATTGAGACCTTCCTCGACGCTTGCCCACGCCGGGTCTCGGGGCTGGGACGCATCGATGGCTAAGGTCGTCGGCGGCATCGGCATCGCCCACACGCCATCGATGGGGCTGGAGTTCGACCGAGGCATGCGGGAGGGCTTTCACCCGGCGTGGCGGCTCTGGTTCGACGGCACGCGTCCGGTCAAGCAGTGGCTGGAACAGGCCGCGCCGGACCAGATCGTGGTGATCTACAACGACCACCTCAATCATTTCGAGTTCGACGCCTATCCAACCCTGGCGATCGGGGTCGCCGATTCGTTCGGTCAGGCCGACGAAGGCTGGGGCCTGCGCCCGCTGCCGCCCGTGCCGGGCGACACGGCGTTCGGCTGGCACGTCACCGAATCCCTGGTCCGCGACGAGTTCGACATGACCGTGTGCCAGGAGCTGTCCCTCGACCACGGGGTCTACTCCTGGCTGCCCTATATCGCCGATCAGCCCTGGCCGGCGCCGGTCCTACCCATCGTGGCCAACATGATCCGCCACCCCCTGCCCTCCTCCCAGCGCCTGTGGAAGCTCGGCAAGGCGCTGCGCCGCGCCATCGAAGCCTATCCGGAAGATCAGCGCGTGGTGGTGATCGCCACCGGCGGCATGTCGCATCAGATCAGCGGGTCGCGGTTCGGCATCGCCAACTCGGATCTCGATCGCTTCTTCCTTGGCCATCTGTGCAACGAGCCGGAGCGGCTGCTGGCGATCCCGCGGGAAGAACTGATGCGCGTGGGCGGCACGGAGGCCGCCGAGCTGTCCATCTGGTTCGCCATGCGCGGCGCGCTATCGGACAGGCTCGACCAGAGGCACAGTTTCCACACCTTCCCGAAGGTCACCGGCTGCGGCGTCATCGTGCTCGCCGAGCGCGATGGAGCCCCTACTCCTTCGCCTCGACGGCCACCACAAGTTCAGGAGTAGCGGATTGTTCTTGGCGAGTTTCCGCTTCGAGGGCCGGGAACGGATCGGCGTGCGCGTCGACGACAATCACCTCATCGATGTCGCGGAGGCGATCGCCGCCGCGCCCAACGGCTGGCCCGGCGCGGAACCCCCGCCAGAGACTATGATCGCGCTGATCGAGGGCGGAGCGGAGGCGCTGAGGGCCCTGAACACCGTGACCGCCGCCCTGCCCTCCGGCGTCCGGCGGATTCCGCTCACCGACGTGACCTGGCGCCCGCCGGTGCGTAAGCCGGGCAAGATCGTCGGCGTGGCGATGAACAACTCGGCGTCGGACGCGCGGAAGATCAGCGCTCCCAGCCATCCGATGTTCTTCCTCAAGCCAAGCACCAGCCTGGTCGGGCACCGGGAGGATATCGAGCTCCGATCCTACTATGGCGGCGTGCATCCGGAGCCGGAACTGGGCGTCGTCGTCGGTAGCCGCGTGCGCGACCTCGACCCGGCAACCGCGATCGAGGCGGTATTCGGCTACACGATCTTCAACGACCTGACCGGCAACGCCATGCGCGGCCAGGACATGGTCCACTATTACGCGCTCTACGCCTCCGACGACGATCCGGCGGTGCTGGAGAAGCGTGAGCAGCACCTGTCCTACGCCGCGCGTTACAAGGGAACCGACGGCTTCGGGGCGATGGGCCCCTGGATCGCGACCCGCGACGAGATCCCGGACCCGGGCGCGCTCGATGTGGTCTGCGCGGTCGGCGGGACCGTGATCGCCGAGGACAGCACGCGCTACCTAACCTACTGCGTCGCCGAGATCCTGGCCTTCCTCTCGCGATTCCAGACTCTGGAGCCCGGAGACGTGGTTTCGATGGGCACGGCGTTCCGCCCGAAGCCGGGCGTCAACCGCTCGCTGCACACCGCCGACCTCCAGCGCGTCGACGGGCCGGTGGACGTGTCCATCACCGGGCTCGGCACGCTTTCGAACGGCGTGCGCCGGGTCAATGCGGAACTCGGGACCTGGCGGCTGGCGCGAGATGAGCCGTAACGTCGGCGGCGAGACTAGCGGCGTTGGGCGATCGGTTTTCGTCATCGCGCCGCCGTAGGACGGCATTTAATGGCGAACAATGCGCTTTGCCGCATTATGTTCACGGGTTAACTAAATGGCGATGCACATGCCAGCTGGACGCGTTGAACCGGGCGCTCTCCGCGCGTCCGGCGACGTAACAAGCGCGCCAGCGTCAGAGGAGGAACCATGGCCAACGCTCGAAAAACCACAAAGGCCGCCGCCGCCGCAGGGCTCCTGATCTGCCTCGCGACCCCCGCCCTAGCGCACCACTCCTTCGCGCTGTTCGATCAGAGCAAGTCGACCGTGCTCGTCGGAACCGTGAAGGAGTTCCAATGGACCAATCCGCACATCTGGGTGCAGCTGAACGTCCCGGGCCCGAGCGGCGTGGTCCAGGAATGGGGGATCGAAGGCTCGACTCCGGGCATCCTCGGCCGCCGCGGCTGGACTCGTCATTCCCTGCAACCCGGCGATAAGGTGAGCGTGACCATTCACCCGCTCAAGAACGGCGACCGCGGCGGCTCTCTGGTCAAGGTCACCAAGGCCGACGGTCAGGTCCTCGAGGAAGCGACCGGCGTCGGGGCGAACTCTCCGGTTGCAAGATAAGCGAGCAGCACGATGCCCAAGCCGAACCCCTGCCTCGCCCTGTCTCTGGCGATCTGCGCCACCGTCCTGGCCGCGGCGCCAGCCTCAGCCGCGAGCCAACCCGCCCCGGCCGCCTCGTCGCCTTTCGACGGGGTGTGGGACCGCGTGGGAAGCATAACGTTCGACCCGACCCTGCCCCCCGGCAAGCTCGACGAGCCGCCCTACAACGCCGAATTTGCGCAAAGGTATAAGGCGATCCTGGACGCCGAACGCGCGGGCCGGCCGGAGGCTGATCCGACGGCGAGTTGCCTGTTCGCAGGCATGCCCCGGATGATGAACTTGGCGCTGCCGATGGAGATCGCGGTGACGTCGGGCCGCGTGTTCATGATGTTCGAGTGGAATAGCGAAATCCGCCGGATCTACACGGATGGGCGTAAGCATCCAGAGGATCCGGACCCCTCCTTCCAAGGCCACTCGATCGGCCATTGGGAAGGCGATCGGCTGAAGGTCGAAACCGTCGCCCTGCGGAGCGACACCCGGTTCAACGCCGCGGGCGCGCCGCACAGCGACGCGATGAAGATCTACGAGACCATCTGGCTCGAGGACGCCAATACTCTGAAGGACGAGATCCGCATCGAGGATCCCAAGGCTTTCACCAAGCCGTACGTGGTCGTTAAAACGTATCGGCGCCAGCCGGGTTGGGAAATCCAGGAATACGTCTGCGCGGAAAACAATCGCAATCCTGTGGTCAACGGCGTCACCGGAGCGACTGTCATTCCGTCCGAAAAGAAATAGACGATCGAACTGTGGCCGCCCCGGAAAACGGGCGGCCGGCGCGCTGTGCCGATGGCGGCGCAGCTTCTATGCCCTTGACGTAGATAATTATCATGTTAATTATTGGGCCTTCCGTCATGTGAGCTATCCGATGAGCCATCCGCGCCGGGCGAAAGCCCTCGAGACGATCGCCCCGCACCGCCAGACCCCGCTGGGCCACTTCATTGGCGGCGAACCGGTCGCCGGAACGGGCGAGACGGTGGAGATCTTCGAGCCTGGGACCGGAGAGGTTCTCGGTCAGCTCCGGGACGCTTCGGCGGCCGAACTCGACGCCGCGGTCGGCGCAGCCCAACGGGCGTTCGCCGCGTGGGCCGCCACGCCCGGCGATCGACGCAAGGCCATCCTCCATAAGATCGCCGATGGGATCGAGGCGCGAGCGGACCAGATCGCCGAAGTCGAATGCCTCGACGCCGGCCAGTGCTGGCGGTTCATGTCGAAGGCCGCCCTGCGCGGGGCCGAGAACTTCCGCTTCTTCGCGGATCTGGCGCCCGGCGCGGCCGACGGCCAGTCCCTGCCCTCGACGCATCACCTCAACTACACGAGCC